>Ga0209624_10000157_pt1 | contig 62499 bp, 51 predicted proteins | sample JacPinW_OM2H0_O1_FD_188565 | JGI IMG/M metagenome (GOLD analysis project Ga0209624, IMG submission 188565) | Forest soil microbial communities from Algoma, Ontario, Canada - Jack Pine, Ontario site 1_JW_OM2H0_O1 (SPAdes) (version 2) | ecosystem: Environmental > Terrestrial > Soil > Boreal... | reverse complement strand
ACGATTGTGCTGGCATTGATGGAGCGAGTCACGCTGCCGTAGAGATGTAGCTTGCTACGTCTCGCTGGCCACCGTGCAGAATGCCATTTTTACTTAACGCCGCAAGCAAGTTGCAGGCAAGGTCTCTGCGACACGGCAATCCGTCAATCGGCGCCTCTTTCGCGGGCTACTATCGCCCAGTTCACCAATGCCAGCACAATCGTCGCGACCAGGATAAGGGACTGTCCGAAATCCACGCGCGTCACGAGGATCAAGCATAGGATCACGCCCAGGACGGCGAAGAAATTTCCTGCCGGCAGGTGGAACATTGCGCTTGCCCCTTCCGGTTGCTTGCGGCGCAGAATGGGCAGCGCTGCGCAGCCCACGCCGTAGTAGAGAAGCCGGGCCACCGCGGAGAGCGTTACATTCCATTTGAATTCGCCAATCAGCGCGAACCCCCAGACCATGGCCGCGAATACGAGAATCGAGACATAAGGGGTTTGAAAGCGGCGATGGACTGCCGCGAATGCTTTGGGGAAATCCCCTTGCTCGGCCAGGGCAAAAGGCACGCGAGGCATGGCTAGAATTTTCGCACTGAGGTATCCGTAGAAAGAGATCAGCGCTCCCACGGCGACGAGCGCCGCGCCCACGGGACCAACCGCCAGCCGCGCGACGTCGGCCAGCGGGCGCTGGCTGTGCGCGGCGTCTGGAAGTACTCCCACAACCACCCACTGAATCAGCGCATAGATCACGGTGCAGACTAACAACGCCGTGAAGAGCGCGAAGGGAGCGTCGCGGCGAGGATCTTTCGCTTCGCTCATCGGTGCGAGCGCGGTCTCGAATCCGCCATAGGCAAAAACCAGAAGCAACATGGATTTCAGCCACTGACTCGTACCAGGGGATGCGACCGGCGCAGACGCGATGTTCCAGTGGTGATGCTGCAGCACTAACAAACCGAGGACGATCACGGCGAACAGCGGCACAAGTTTGGCGGCCGTAAACAAATTGCTCACCTGCGTTCCGGCACGTACGCCGTGGATGTTGATGAAAGTCAGCACGCCAACCAGTACGGTGAGAATGACAGCCCGGGGCAGGGGGTCTTTGGCGTGGGGAAAGAACTCGCCCAGGTAAACCACAAACAGGTTGGCATTCGCAGCGGGCGCGGCCACCTGGCCGAGCCAGAGCATCCATGCGGTTTGAATGCCCATCAGGCGTCCGAAGGCGACGCGGGCATAAAGATAAGGTCCCCCCGCCTGCTGAAAGCGCGATGCAACTTCGGCGAAACAGCCCATGATCACGCTCATGCCGGCACCGGCCGCGAGCACAGCGAAAGGGCTGTAGTTGCCGATGAGAGCTGCTACAGTCGAGGGCAGTCCGAAAACTCCACTGCCGATGATCGAGTTGACGACGAGGGCGACGAGGCTCCAGCGGCCGATGGCGCGGAGCAGCTCGCGGCGAGGCGGGTTTGGCGAAGGCGATTCCATCCGCGCGTTTGTATCACAAATCATCGATTTCCTAACAGGCGGTTCTCCGTGACCTTGGCCTCAGTGACTTTGTCCGTCACCACTGGTTGGTGACCTTGGATTAAATGGTAACCTGCACCGTTGGCTGCGGGAGAAATCCGGACCTTTAGGGAACAAAGCTCATTCATGTGACGAAAGGCTACGCGATGCACGCGAAAAGCCTTGCTAGTAGCGGAGTTCAGCGTGGTCCACCCTTGGGCATGAGTCGTCAGACCAAAGTAATAACTGGAATTACGAAAGCGCATGATCGTGGGACATCTATCCGCTGGCAGCTCGCGATGAGATGTTGAAAGGCACACGAACATCGCTTCGACCCATGGGGAACGACACTCAGATGGACGATCTTCACACGCGGATGGTGCGAGTTACGGAAGACCTGCGCGCGATTCAGCGTGAACTGAACTATGCCGCCATGCAGGCACCCAGCGATCCGGAACTGATGGAAGCCCTAAGCGCACTTCCCGAAACCGAAGCTATCCAGATTCTGTGCAAGGCGCTCGACCAGATGCGCCACTTCCTTTGGTTCTACACCCAGGTGATGAGCAACGAACCTGAACTGGGGGACAAACTCCGACAGGCGAACGCCTCGAAGCCCGTCGAGGACAAGAAGATGGATACCACTTTTCTCGATCAGCTCAGCCGGGCTGACGAGGCCGTGCTATTGCGATACTTAGTGGACGCGAAAGAGCGCAAGCCGAACTAGCGGCGTCAGACGATGCGCCCGCGGACCATCGTTTTCTTTACTTCACCATCGCCGTTCAACACAACGATATTAGCTTCCGCTCCGGGAGAGAGATGCCCGTGTTGCGCGAGGCCGACGGCGCGGGTGGCATTCAGGGTCGCGGCGCGCACTGCGTCTTGCAGGGTCCAGCCGGCGAAGCGGGTCACGTTGCGCACGGCGCGGTCCATGGTCAGAACGCTGCCGGCGAGGTTCCCGTCCTTCGTGCACTTTCCATCTTTCACCTCGACCTGGATGGGGCCGAGCTGGTAGGTGCCGTCGGGCATGCCCGCGGCGGCCGTGGCGTCGGTGATCAGCACCGAGCGTTCGAGACCCTTGGCTCGGAGGAAAATCTGCACAACCTCGGGGGCGACGTGAATTCCGTCCACGATAATATCGGCACTCAGTTGGTCGTCGGTAAGCACTTCGGCGAGGATGCCGGGATCGCGATGATCCAGCGGCCGCATGGCGTTGAAAGTGTGGGTGGCGTGGCGGGCACCGGCCCGGACGCCGGCGAGGGCGTCTTCCAGCACTGCGTCGGAGTGGCCGATACTCACGCAAACCTTGCGCTGCGCCGCTTCCGCGATCACTTCGAGCGCTCCTGGAAGTTCCGGGGCGATGGTCATCATGCGCACTTGCCCGCGAGCTGCCTGCCAGAGAGATTCAAAGATTGCCAGCGTAGGCTCGACGAGATATTCCGGGGGATGCACGCCGCGCCGCTTGTGACTAAGAAACGGACCTTCGAGATGAATGCCAAGTGGCCGAGCCTGCACCGCGTCGCCGTTGGCAGCAGGTGAACTTTGACTTGCTTCGATCGCATGGGCCAGCCGTTCCAATGCCCGATAGGTCAGGTCGAGGGGCGCCGCAACCGTGGTGGGAAAATATCCCGTGACGCCATGCGTCGTCAGGAATTGATTCAGATGCGGCAATTCCCCAGGCGTGGCCCGCATAACATCGAGCCCTGCGCCTCCATGCATGTGAATGTCAACGAAACCAGGCGCCAGGATGGCATCGGCAAGGCCGTCCTTCACTAGATCGATGACCGTTGCATTCTTCGGGATCTCCTGTTGAGCCCGCGAAGAAACCGCGGAGATGAGGCCGTCCTCAATAAAGAGGATCGGGTCCTTTATTTCTTCTTGTGGCGTATAGAGACGCTTAGCGCAGAGGACGATCATAAGCACGTTCGATCACGTCGCGTGGACCAGATTCCGTTCAATCCGGCGGCGTCATCAGTGTAGCGCGAAAGATATATCGGGCAAGCGCGAGAGAACCATCCAAAGTTGCGATGTTATAATCTTAATGCCTGTCGAGAAGTAAAAGCATGCGGGAGGATGGCCTTCCTTGTTGCCGCCCGCAGCGCCGTCGGGGAGTGGCTCAGCCTGGTAGAGCACCTGGTTCGGGACCAGGGGGTCGGAGGTTCAAATCCTCTCTCCCCGACCAATCTTTCCCGTAACTTACATCGTGGTCGCTTCTTGCTAAACGCTGTGTTGTGTCGTAGTTTGTGTCGTAACTGCCCTCCGAATTGGCGGGGGCGATGTTGTAGCGCGGGGCCCACTCTTCGTCGCTCGGAACCGTGTCGAAGTACTCCTCGACCAATTGCTTTCTCCGCGACAGTCGGTAGCGCCCGCACATTTACTTGCCTTCGATCTCGCGCGGGCATTTGTGCTCAGCGAACTGCTTGCGGAGGCTTTCTTGCGCCTCAGTTGTTCTCTTAAGTAAAGGCAGTGGCACTCTGAAGTCGCGACCGCAGTGGGTGCAGACAGCGACGGCTGGCACAGGACCGAGCCATTTTTCAACCCGAAGGATGCGCGCTGCCATGTCTCAGTGTCCCACAGGTTTCGGGTAGAGTCACAACGGCGGTAATTCCCCCCCCTATCGATGGGCGAATATAAGGCGAAGATAGTAGCATGGTTGCCTTATGGCCCGGCGTCCTGATAGCGAGAAGGGCGAAATACTAAGCGTGAAGGATCTGAAAGAGCTACATCACAACCTCGCGCACCTGAGCGTCGAAGCTGTCCGGGATCTCTATGACCGAACCTATCGGGATTGTCGACTGATCTACCAGCGGCTGCCGACTCCCAAACAGATGCAAATCCTGATCCAGGCTTGGAAGCAGCTGTGGAAATGGCGCTGATCTGCGCGAGAGCCGGATGAGCTTCGCTGCTGCCCTTCGTCGTGAACTGGCCGACCGTGCGCAGAGGTGCGCTCGCTGAAGGATTGCCTTATTGTCTGCGCTACGGCGAAGCTCCGATCGTGTGTTTTGAACCGTATGAAGACGACTCGCGGCATCGAAACTTCCTGCAAGGAAGCTAAAATAAGGATACGCGCGAACCTGACCTGGCAGCGGCGATTGACGAAGGTTCACACTCAGGGCCGGCGCTCCCTGCCTGTCACCGAGCGGGGACGCTGGCGGGAACTGGATACCTGTACTAGCTCTGACGCCCTGTTGATGAACGTCTTCTGCTATCCCGGCATGTCACGAGACGGCAAGGTTGCAGCGCTCTTAGGAGCTGAGCCGCACGCCTCAGTGTGTTTCGGGTACAAAGCCCCCGTCCCTCACGTCAATGGCAGATTTGATCGAACGGACGTTGATCTGCGACTGGGGAATCTCTTGGTCGAAGCAAAACTCACCGAGGGTGATTTTCAGAGTGCCCGGAAACTCCGCCCTATAATAGATTGACCGAAGAACCCAGCAGTGCCGACACGCACAAAATTGACGGAGATCGCCGTCCGGCATGGGCGCGACAAGAAGCGAAGGAACGCCATTGCTGCACTATTGTGCGGAGCCATACCTGCGGTGCTGCTGAGCTTCTATTCTGTTTCTGCTGCCAGTTGGGAGCGTTGGCTTCTCGGCTTCGTCGTCGGTCTGATCTGGGGTGATGCTTTCGAATACGTCTATCATCGCTGGCTGCTACACCGGCCTCGCAGCCCACTAGGAACTGGACATCACGAGCACCATGCGCAGATTGGCACTCCCGAGGAAGCAGAACACGTGGCGCTCATCAGCTCCGCAATGAACATTCTTCTCTTGTTCATTATCAACGGCGTTCCAGCATTTCTGGTTTTTTCCCGGATCGGCCTTTGGGGAATTCTTTCAGGTGTCTTCATTGGTTGGACCGTCTACGTGATTGTGACTGAAGAGATCCATTGGCGTATACACATGAACGGCTGGCTCCCTCCCGGACTTCGGTTTGCTCGTGCTTATCACATGTGCCATCACGACATTCCTAACAGCCGCTATAACGTGTTTTTGCCGCTCTTTGATTTATTGTTTGGAAGCACGGGGCGGGGAAGAAGCAAAGTGCTTGTCCAACCTGCGCGAAACTAGGCCGGTAAGTATAAGCGATGCCGCGTCCGGCGCCCACCCGACTCGCGAGGCTCGCGATCCGCATTGTTGCCGGAATCCGGCAATGTGCCCATCGAGGGGTCTCGACGTACAACGTGGATAAACGGATCGCGGAGGCTTTATTCCTTGAAATGCATCGTTCCAGAACGCCGTTTCCTTTCAAGGCTGCTCCCCATCAGCCTCTTGGTTGGCATTTGCCAGTTCGTCGCGGCTTCCGCGCTCGCTCCCAGGCCTTCTGCCGGAACTCTGGTTCAGGGGCCGGGCGTGGCCCCGCAGCTGATGTTTGCCTGTTGTGATCACGGTATGAGCCAGATGCAGTCCCTGTTGACCGACGCCACCGTGATTGCGAACCTGAAGAGCCTGCACGCCGGGCTCGGCGTCGCCGTTGTCGACTTCACTCCGGAGCGTGCTGCACTCGTGCGTCGCCTGAATTCGGAAGGAATTCCGGTAATCGCCGGGCTCGGGATGCCGCCGGAACAGGGTTTCTACTTTAATGCGGAGAACGCGCCACAGGCTGCGGCACGATTTGCAGCATTCGACTCATGGAGCCGCGACCACGGCCTGCAGTGGGACGCAGTGGGGTTAGACATCGAGCCCAACTTCGCTGAGTTGGGGTCTCTGAATGGCCACTGGTGGCGGTTGTTTACCACGCTCTTGTCGCGCGCCGTCGACGTTCAGCGCATGTACCGCGCACAGCGGGTGTATTCCGCGCTCATCGCCAACATCCGTTCCCGGGGCTACTTCGTCCAGACCTATCAATTGCCGTATCTTCCAGTCGAACGCAAGGCCCACTCGTCTTTACTGGACCGGATCTTGGGTACAGTCGACGTTCGCGGTGATCAGGAAGTCCTGATGCTGTACACCAGCTATGCGGGCCCCGTGGGAGCGGCGATCATCTGGGAGCTCGGCCCGGATGCGCAGTCAATCGCCATTTGCTGCACCGATGGCGATCCCGCCGCAAACCCCGCCGTGCTCGATTGGGGCAGGTTTTCCCGCGATTTGATTGTCGCGGGCCATTTCTCGCACCTGGTCGGCGTGTACAACCTCGAAGGCTGCGTGCGCCAGGGCTTCCTGCCTCGTTTGAAGACCATGGATTGGACCCAGTCCGTCACCATTCCGGCAGTTGCAATACGGACGGCCAATCACCGCATGCGCCTCCTCGGGTTGGTCCTGAGGATCAGTTCGCACCTTCTGTATTTCGTGTTCGTTCTTGTGCTGGCCATCGCGTTGATCGGATGGCGCAGGCGTATCCGCAAAATCAAAGGGACCACGTCGGCTTAAAGTGTTGCTCCCACTACAAGCCCTCGTGTCAATTTACGCAATCAGGCGATTACATTGAGATTAGCCGGTCGGGAACAATTTCCTCAGCCCCTTGGCTCCCGACCGTAGAAGTTGCTCTCCACCTGGTGGAGGAGGCTTCTGGACTGCGGACTGATGATCCGTGAGATCATTCGAGCGAGTTGCTCGTCCACAGCAATGCCTTCTAAGAGACTGGAAAGCAGAACTTCCGTGACTAAAGGCTCCCTCTTGTCCGCAAGGTCGTCGATAAACAGCGCTACGGATTGAATGAACGCAGGATCGTCTGACCTCTCCCGCACTATTTCGGCGAAGGAGTCGTAGACGACGGACGGCAACTCAAAACAGCCTTCATCGGGACAGACGAGGTCCCGCGTCGCGGGGAATCTACTCAACAGAAGGGAAACCAACTCTCGCGGCGTCATCGTGCGCATTAGTACAAAATTAACCTCCTTGTTCGTATCGGAACTCATGGCGAAATCGGCAACCGCCGCAAAACCTCCGTCTTCGCATCCACCAGCAGTCTCAAAGTACTCTGTCGGATCAGTGTGTGTATTCGAATCGGTCGGGTATCAGAGATTCAATCGTCAGTTGCGTAATCGGGCGATTGCACTCATTGACCCCGCCGGCACCTGGAGCATCCATCGGGATGGAGTCAAAATCTGGTCGGCCTTACGACGAGAACATCTGCGTCAGATGAGTGACCCGCAGCAATCCCAGCACGCCAGGCGTCATGTTGGCGAGTTCGAGGGTGCATAGCCCTTGTTTTATCGCAGACGCCTTGAGGCCAACCAGCGCTCCGAGGCCCGCGCTATCCACATGTTTTACATCACCAAGGTCGATAATGATGCGACCGCCAAGAGGAATGAGGGGCTTCACCAGTTCCCTTATCTCACCCGCGGTGTCACTGACCAGCTCGCCATGACACTTGACTGTCGTCACTTGATTCCCGTTTCCATCCTTATCTTTCGACTTCTCAAGCTCACAGTGGAACGAACCATCTCGTGCCATAGCTCCGCCGTCTCCTTTAGCGAGAGTGAGGAGCGCGTGGGTGGAACGTCGCGTTCTTCATAACAGCACTATAGGCCAATGCCAACGGGGAATCCAAAGCCAACTGTTGCAATCAGGCGATTCACACTCATTGACAGTTGCTGGGCGAGCGGGGATTCGGCATGGACCCTGCGGGCCGACTCGCAAACGATCCGCTCCCTAACAAAATAATAAATTTTGCAGAGTGCGCGAACCGGTGGAAAGGCGACTCCGCCAACCTACGGCAGCGCTGCTGGACAACTCAGGACGCCCCCGCACAGCGCGAAATTTTGTGTCGTGACTTGTGTCGTAACCCTCCCATCCCTGCCCGTCTCGGGTGCTGTCGGGTGCTGTCGCTCGGGTCCACACGAAGCGTAGGGAAGATGCGTCGGACCCGCGTGAACACTGCCCTTATGTATCACTTGGAATTCCTTGGTGTCACTCAGTCTTCTTTCGGCCACCGAATTCGGGACCAGGGGATCGGAGGTTCAAATCCTCTCTGCCCGACCAATTTCCTTCAAGCACTAGCTGCGACTAGCGAATTGGAAGTTCGAGATATCCCAGTCGAGGTTCGCGGCACCGTTGAAGTCAGCGGCGGCAACCGCTGTCGGTCATGGCGGTCTCCTTTTTTGATCCCTCGTACTCTTTCTTATCAGCAGCCTCCGGTGTGGATGGTGCTGGTGGGGATGTTCCGCACTCCGACGTATGGGCGCTTGCGTGATGGCATCGCCCGTAGCGCAATAGGACTGTGTAGCCGAATACCGGCCAGCGGGCCGGAAAAGGACCAGGACAATAGTTCACTCGCCAGCCGGCTGGGTTATCATCTGACGAGTGTCAGCTTGCCGTTTTCGCCGCTAAGGGAGGCCTGCCTCTTGTCCCAGTCTCCGCCCAATGAGGTGACGCAGCTGTTGCATCGTTGGACCAACGGCGACGAGAAGGCTTTGCAAGATTTGGCTCCGATCGTCTACGAGGAACTGCGTCGCCTGGCGCACTACTACTTACGGTCCGAACGTCCGGAACACACGCTGGAGAGCACCGCGCTGGTTCACGAAGCCTACCTTCGCCTGATCGGGGGGCAGCCTGTCGAACTGCAAAATCGGGATCATTTTTTCGCCGTCGCCTCGCGGCTCATGCGGCAAATCCTGGTGGACTATGCGCGCAGCCGGGGAGCCGCCAAGCGCGATGGGGGTTGCAGGATCAGCCTGAGCCATGCGCTGGACATTCCCATCGCCAAGGATAAGGATCTGGTGGCGCTGGATCGAGCGCTGGAAGAACTGGCGCGCATCGACGAGCGCCAGGCCAGGATTGTGGAATTGAAGTTCTTCGGTGGTCTTTCCTCGACCTCGGCAGCCTCGGTACTGAATATTTCACGAGCCACCGTGGATCGCGAGTGGGCGGTGGCCCGGCTCTGGCTCCATCGTCACGTACGCACCTGGGCACAGCCATGACTACCGAACTATGACTTCTGAACTATGACTTCCGAATTATGACTTCCGAACGATGGCAACAGATAAAGGACCTGCTCGTTCAGGCTCTGGAGCTTTCGCCCGAGAAGCGTGGCGCCTTCCTCGATCATGCGTGTGGCGGCGATCGTGCATTGCGCGACGAGATCGCTGTTCTTCTCTCTGAAGAGGAGCTTGTCGGCTCGAGCTTCCTGCAATCCCCGCCCGAGTCGGATGACTTCGGAGACGGCGGAGTCGGCGACGCGGCAGGTGTGCCATGCGCCGGACAGGTTTTTGCCGAACGCTTTCATCTGATTCGCAAACTCGGAGAAGGCGGAATGGGCCAAGTCTGGCTGGCGGAACAAACATCGCCAGTGCGCCGCTCCGTAGCACTGAAGCTCATCAAGGCGGGCATGTACGACGAGTCGGTCGTGCGGCGCTTCCAGGCCGAGCGCCAGTCACTTGCCATCATGGATCATCCCGCCATTGCCAAGGTTTTTGACGCCGGGGCAACGCCGCAGGGGCAGCCGTTCTTCGTGATGGAGTACGTTCCCGGAGCGCCCATTACGGAATATTGCGATCAGAAGAAGCTCAAGATCGCCGAGCGCCTTGAACTGTTCATCCAGGCGTGTGAAGGCGTGCAGCACGCACACCAGAAAGCCATCATTCACCGCGATCTGAAACCGGCCAACATCCTGGTCGTGGAAGTGGACGGCAAGCCGGTGCCGCGCATCATCGACTTCGGTCTGTCCAAGGCGATGACTCCGCACGCGGACGGCGAGACACTTTTCACGCAGATGGGACATTTCGTTGGAACACCCGGCTACATGAGTCCGGAACAAGCCGACCCCGGTGTGAAGGATATCGACACGCGCACAGATGTTTATTCGCTCGGCGCAATTCTCTACCTATTGTTGGCGGGCGCACAGCCCCTCGACAGCAAAACAGGGGAGAGGTTACCGCTGGACGAATTACTAAGAAGACTGCGAGAAGAGGAACCGCCGAGTCCGAGCACGCGAGTGAGCAGTGACCGGGACACACCGGGCGCGACGGCAGCAGCCCGTGGCACGGTGCCTAAACAACTCGCAGCCCTGCTGCGCGGCGATCTGGACTGGATCACGATGAAGGCGCTCGAGAAGGATCGGAGCCGCCGCTACGGCACGCCGTCCGAGTTGGCGGCAGATATTCGACGCTACCTGAACCACGAGGCCGTCAGCGCCCGTCCCGCCAGCGCCGCCTACCGGTTGCGCAAATATGTTCGGCGGCATCAGGCGCTGGTGGCAGGGGTCGCGACGGTTGCTGTGGTGTTGGTGGCGGGCGTGGCGGTGAGCACATTCGAGGCGATCCGCGCCCGGCAGGCGCAACGAGTGGCGCTGCAGGAGCGCGACATCGCGCAACGGCGCTTCGACGATGTGCACAAGCTGGCGCGGGAGGTGATTTTCAATCTTCAAAACCAACTCGCGGCGATCCCCGGCACGACCCAGGCGCGCAAGGATCTGCTGGCAGTCGCGATTAACTACCTCGATGCCCTGGCAAAAGACGCAACTGCTGATCGAGCCCTGCAGGGAGAGTTGGCGGCCGCTTATCTTCGTGTCGGCGAGATTCAATTCAGTCCCGGGACGCAAAACCTCGGTGATCTGCCGGCCGCGATGGAGAGCTACTCGAAAGCCGAGCGGCTCACGCAGGCGCTGGTTGCACACGACTCCACCGGCCGGGCGAAGAGGTTGTTGGTGGAGGTCCTGATCGCGCAAGCCGCGACCGCCAGGTACGGGAACCAGCCTGAGATAGCCGCCGCAAAGGCGATGGAGGCGCTCGCTCTGGCGCGTGAACGCGCTCGGTCCGATCCCATGAACGAAGACGCGCAATTTCAGCTCGGAAATGCCCTGCAATGCGCCGGCAATTATGGCAACACAAAAGACAGAATCCCGTATCTTGTCGGGGAAGCGTCTGTGTTCGAAGGGATGCTGGCCCGTAATCCGAACAACCCGAGCCAGCAGCGAAATGCCGCTCTCGCGCACAAGTACGTTGCGGGAAATTTCATCACGATGGGAGATCTGGATAGCGCCTTCGCGCACCTGAAGCGAGCCCAGGAACTCGATGAATCTGTGCTGCGTGCAGCGCCGAACGATCCGGGAAACAAGATGGCCCTCGCCATTGACTTGAGCCAGTGGGCCGAGTACTACCAGGGCAAGAACGATATTGCGAAAGCGATCGAATACACGCGAGCGTCGCTGACGATCCGGCGCGAGCTTGCGGCCGCCGACCCGAAAGATACTTGGGCGAAAGACAAGCTCTCTTACATCCTGACTCGGTTGGGAGACTTACAGCTGAGTGTCTCGGCGCTTGATGCGCTGGCCAGCTATAAGGAGGCGAGGTCGATTGCGGAACAACTCCAGACGCAGTCCTTGCGTGCAGAACGGTTGGCGATTTCGACTTCGGGCATGGGCAAGGCATACCGAAAGCTCGGCGATGTTCAGCGCTCCTGCGCCGCATACGCCGAATCGATGAAGCTGTACCGGGAGGTTTTAAAGTCCTCCCCTGACGACGCCGGCCTGGCCCAGGCGACCGAAAAGGCTTACTCCCGTTGCCCTGAACGGTAACCCAGGCCGCTGAAGCACAGTAGCCAACCATACGATCCCCGATCGCGCTTTATGCTGCTGCAACGACTCCTTGAACCGCGTTTGCAGCGGCACGGATGACATCGATTACCACGTCGGGGTGCGAGAGCATCGGAACGTGGCTGCTGGCGACCTCCGTCGTGGTGGCGCCCATGCGCTTCGCGAAGAAGCGCTCCAGATCGGGATGCACGGTGTGGTCGTTCTTGCCGACGATGTACCAGCTTGGCTTCGACTTCCAAGCGGTCCCTCCGGCTTTCGCGTTGAACAGGTCTGGAACCGGCACGCCCTGAGTCGCCCAAACGAGTTTCTGCTCCTGCTCCGAAAGATCTCCGCAGAAATATTTCGTGCCCTCGGGACGCAGCCACATACGTCCATCCACAACTTCGATGTGAGAGAAGACGTCCGTCATGGGGAAGTTAGATTGCTGTATCTGAGATGTCTCGTCGGCGTCCGGAGCAAGCGCGCAGATGTAAACCAGGCCGGCAACGCGATCATCGACTCCGGCGCCGGTGATGACGGTTCCGCCGTAGGAGTGGCCGACGAGGATGACAGGGCCAGTGACGCGGCCGATCGTTGCCTTCACCAAGGCGACATCCTCTGCCGTCGTGTTTAGGCCGTACTGCGCTGCAATACACTCATACCCTTCCGCCTGAAGGGGAGCGATCACCTTGCTGAAGCACGAGCCGTCGGCCCAGAGCCCGTGGCAGAACACGATGCCAGGTTTGGTTTGCGTAGGTTTCATTTTGCTCTCCTTTTCATTTTGTTCTCCTTTGGCTGAGGAATTACTAGTTGGCGTGTGCGGAGGCAGCAGCTTCTTCGATGAGCTTGGCTGCCTCTTTCGGGTGAGACATGTAGGCCACGTGGCTGGAATTGACTTCGACCGTCTTAGCATTGGCCCGCTTCGCCATCATCCGTTCCTGCTGGGGATTGATCGACCGGTCTGCCCCGGCCACCATGTAAAAGGTCGGCTTGTTCTTCCAGGCTGGATTCGTGACCTTGTGGGTGAATGAATCGGTCGAGATCGGCACCTGCGCTATAGCCATGAAGTGAGCCTGGGCCGGGGGAATATCCGCCGCGAAGTCCGCAATAAAGTGGTCCTGTTCGATCCACCAATTTCCATTGTTATCCGGTTTGAATGCCTTGGAGGCTTGGGGGACGGCCGTTTCGATCGACGCACAGCTCTCCCCTTCATCGAGCGCAAATGCAGCGATGTATACGAGCGCCGCAACGTTTGGATCGTTGCCAGCCTCCGTGATGATCGATCCGCCGTAACTGTGGCCAACCAGAACCACGGGCCCGCCCATGGCGTCGATTGCGGCCTTCGTATATTTCTGATCGTCGGCGTAGGAGGTCTCGGGAGGTTGCGCCACCGACACCGTGTAGCCATCCTTCTCAAGGATCTTGGCGACGGCGTCCCAGCCGGAACCATCGGCGAATGCCCCATGCACCAGAACTACGTTTTTGATACCAGTCTGCGGCGCCGGACCAGCAGCGGCAGCGTTCAGAGTCGCACCCATCAGCATAGAAGCAAGCGTAGCAACGACATAAAGCTTCGTCATGACGTTTCTCCAGTTAGGTTTCATTTTGTTCTCCTTTTTCCTTTCATTTCTTCTCACGACCATCACCTTTTGTAAGCCGATGCCGTCCGTCCGATATAAGGTCCCGCGCGACGCGGTGACTAGGTCTCAAGCAGCGTGCCGAGCACCTCGGGCCACCGATTCTCAAAGTCGACTTCCCGTTGCAGTCCGCGCTCCAACAGAGTTTTGATTCTCTGCTGCGCTTCAGGCCACGTCAGCGCGGTCTCAAAGGAGGTGATCGCGTCGAGAAGCTGGTCGGCGGACGGCAATGAGACTTGGTTGATGAGACTTTTTGCAGCGGCGATGGCACGCCGGTCGAAGGAGGCGATCCGGCGCGCGAGGGCATCGACGAAGCCGTCGAGTTCGGCGTCTGGAAGTGCCCGGTTGACGTATCCGTATCGTTCCGCGGTGTCGCCGTCGAAATCGTTCGCGCTGAGAACAATTTCGAGCGCGCGGCCGCGCCCGACCAGATGTGGAAGACGTTCCGCACCGCCGCCGCCGGGATGCAATCCCACTCCGACTTCGGGTTGGCCGAGTCGCGTGTTCTCGCTCGACGCGAAGCGCATGTCGCAGGCGAGGACGAACTCGCTGCTCACGCCCCGGACACAGCCTCGGATTTTCGCGATGCTGACCACCGGGGACTTGGTGAGACGCACAAACGTATCCAGCAGGATCGGGAGGCCGGAAGCCCCGACAGCAGTCATGATATTTCCTATCTTGCCGGTCAAATCAAAGTGGGAAAGATAAAACTCGGGGCTCGCGCTTTCGAATACGACGACCCGCAGGCTCGGGCTGGCGTCCATTCGCGCGAGCAGATCCTGTAGGGCTTCGAATATGCTGGCGTCTACGATGTTGAAAGGCGGGTAATCGAACACAACCCTCCAGTACGCAGGCGTTTCCTCAATCACCCGCACGTGCGCCTCTGGATTAGTTTTAGCCATGGTTCACCATTCTTAGATCTCGAACCAGACAGATATTTACGCTGCCACTTCGTGCAAGAGGGTTTCGACTTTGTTGTCCAGATGTTTCGCAACCTTGAGCGCATCAGGTTTACGGATCGGGTTGCGCTTTCTTTCGACCTCGCTCCTGCAGCATCCATTCCCTGATGTAGGGCGAGCAGTGCAGGATCGAGATCCCCTTTGCCTCACATGCATTGAGAAAACGAACACCTTCCAGATCGATGAGATCCAACTCCTCCAAATCCAAAACGACTGGCGATTCGCAGCGGTCGATTTCGGTTTTGACTTGATCGAGATGCCCAGCTCGAAATTCGCCGCTGAGCCGAATTCCTCCTTGGACCCGTTCAATCCGCAGCGTCATGTTCCACCGGCTCCGGAAGACAGCCACGGCTATGCAAGTCGCGAACCATTTGCAATCGCCTGTAACGGTTGCACTTAGGTATGGCGTATCGTCCTGACTATTCAGGAATTCCTTTTTTATCAGGAAAGGGCGAGCTCGCTTATAATCGCCCCGAACGGCAGGGGCCAGAAAGGCTATGACTTCCATCCCACAGCAGCGATCCCAGGAGGCGCTCAGGAGAGCGCTGGACGAACTAAAGAACTCGGAAAGAAAACTTCGGCAGGTGATCGATACGATCCCCACGCTGGCCTGGTGCAATCTGCCGGATGGTTCGAACGAGTTCCTTAACAAGCGCTGGCATGAGTACACCGGCCTGTCTCCCGAAGAGTCGCACGGATGGGGTTGGCACACTGCGATCCATCCCGATGATCGAGCGCCATTGACGGAAAAATGGCAAGCACTCCTGGTCATCGGTGAGCCCGGCGAAATGGAAGCACGCCTCCGTCGCCACGATGGAGTGTTTCACTGGTTTCTCATGAGGGTTGAACCGCTGCGAGACGAGACTGGCAAGATTGTCAGGTGGTACGGAGCATGCACCGATATCGAAACGCTGAAGCAGACGGAAGTGAAGCTCCGAGAAGATGAGCGCGAGCTCCGGCGCATCACCGACTTAATACCGCACACGATTGTTGTCCAGGATCCCTCAGGTAGCCCTACCTATGCCAACCAAGCGACGCTCGATTACACAGGTCTGGCCGCGGAACATGTGATTGCTCCGGACTTTCGAGAACGAATCTTCCACCCCGACGATCTCGAGAGACTACGCGAGGAGCGCAAGGCCGCTCTCGGTCGTGGGGTTCCGTTCGAAATCGAACTGCGGGCTCGTCGGAAAGACGGCCAATATCGTTGGTTTCTTATTCGCTACAACCCTTTCCGAAATGACGACGGCCAGGTGACTCGCTGGTATGCGACTGGAACTGATATCGACGACCGCGTACGGGCAGAGGAAAGGACACGCAATGAAAACCTGGCCTTGCGCGAGCAGATCGATCGCGACTCGATGTTCGAGGACATCGTCGGCTCCTCGGAAGCGCTACGGAAAGTGTTACGCCAAATCTCTAAGCTAGCTTCTTCCGATTCGACAGTCTTGATTCTGGGCGAAACCGGTACTGGAAAGGAGTTGATAGCTCGCAGCATCCACAAACGATCCAATCGCGCGGATCGCGCATTTATTGGCGTGAATTGCGCCGCAATTCCACAATCGCTGATTGCTTCCGAGCTTTTCGGTCACGAGAAGGGTGCTTTCACTGGTGCGACCCAACGACGCCTGGGACGTTTCGAATCGGCCAACGGCGGGACAATTTTCCTCGACGAAGTGGGCGACTTACCTCCCGAGATCCAGGTCGCCCTGTTACGTGTGCTGCAGGAGCGTGAAATCGAGCGCGTCGGTAGTAGTAAGGCTATTCCCATCGATGTCAGGGTGGTAGCGGCTACTCATCGTGATTTGAGCGCGCTGGTTGCCGAAGGTAAATTCCGTGAAGACCTGCTCTATAGGCTGAATGTAGTACCTATCGGTGTACCGTCGTTGCGCGAACGCGCAGCTGACATTCCCTTGCTGGTCGAGTATTTCATCGACCGCTTAGGTAAGAAAGCTGGAAAGAAATTCAAGGCGATCGATAAGAAGAGTCTTCGATTGTTACAGGCATACCACTGGCCTGGGAACGTTCGGGAACTGCAAAACGTAGTTGAGCGGGCTGTCATCTTGTGCGAGGGCGACACCTTTTCGGTGGACGAGACCTGGCTTCCTCCGGAACTTCCAGTCGTCCCTGGCCGACGGAATACGCTGAGTGGTGTCCTCGCGCGGCAGGAGAAGGAAATGATAGAAGGCGCGCTAGCGGAATGTTATGGACGGATCTCGGGCCCGTTGGGCGCAGCCGCGAAGCTAGGGTTGCCGGCGCGGACGCTCGATTCGAAAATCAACCGTTTCAGAATCAACAAATATCGGTTCAAAGCCCCACACGCTAGCTGAATCTTCTCCGCCGCTTTCGAAGATCAGGCCGAGGGGCATAACCGTTCTTCACTGCTTGGCCAGCGGCGAGGGTGAAATGGGAAGGTTCGGGTACGGCCCCTGGTTCTTAACCAGCGAGACCTCCTCGAACAACATCGAAGGCACTACGCAGGAAGTTACAGGCACATTGGAAGACGCTGAAAGGCCCATCGAAAAAATAGCGCCCACGCGGGGGATAAACTCATCAGTGAAGACGACAGGAGTGTCGCCCACGGCCACTACATCTTTAAATGTGCTGGGAGTCATCTCGGCGATTTCCACTCCTTGAACCAGTTCCTCGTGTCCGTCGGCGTAGAGTTTGTAGACCTCGGCGAGCGAGTCTGAAACCTGACCATTCTGCTGCGCCATCCGGGTCGCCATCTTCATGAACGAGGCAGCTGCACCTCCGCCCACGCGGCGCACGACGATGCCATAGTCGAGGCCGCGATCTTTCGCCCGGCGGAGCAATTCCTTACGAAGTTCGTCAGTGGTCAGTGATTTCTCCGAGGTCACAAACAGATTGCTGGGGGCTGGACCCCATCCGCGGCGGCTACCGGTGCTGTGGGGGATGGAGCGCACCGGATCGCGAGTGGAAAGCAGAGTCTTTAACACGCCATGTTCCACCAGTTTAGTTTCGCGCGTCTGTACCGCGTCATCGTCGACTTTGCTCGAGCCGAGCAGCCGTGCGCCTTTGTAATCTGACAGCAGGGGATTGTCGGAAACACTTAGGAATTCAGGCAGGACGCGCCCGCCGACTTTGTCCACAAATGATCCACCGCCCATTTGCGACATCATTTGGTTGAAGAACATCTCGAAGCGTGAATCATCGCTCAGGGGAGTGCGCACGGCCATCAATCCCGTGGCAAATTGCTGGGCGAAAACCTCGCCGGCAGCGTCGCCTTCGAACAATACCGGTCCGTTGTAGTGCTCCAGCGACGAGGCCGCACGCAGCTTCAGAATGCGGTCCGCCATGGCACGGGTGCGGGAGATGAGAACGTCTTTCGGAGGCAGATCAGCCATGGTGCGTCCGTACAGCTCAATCGAGTCGGAGATGGGGAGGCCGTCGGATGCCTGGGTTCGCGCGCTGATCTGCAACTTGAAAAGTGGCTGGGCGCGCGTGAAAGAAGATCCTTCGCTGTTGATGTAACGAGTGTAGTAGTTGCGGTATTCGATGGTCACCGACGAGCCATAGATCTCGGGAGCGCTCTTGAACACGGCGGAGATATCCCGAGCCAGAGTTTTGAGCTCATCGCCAGCTTGATTTTTTTCCGGCGGTTCCATTTGCTTGGTGGGAGGCTCTTTGCTGAAATCGGGAACGTCATCAGTGTGCTGGCGCATCTGAAGAGCGGCGCGCTTCGCGGAGATATCCTCCAGGGCTTTCTTATACTGGCTGTCGGTAGCCAGCCAGAAACCGCTGCGGATCTGCTGGTAGTTATCATCGAGCGTGGCTTGCCGAATGCTGCTGAACATGCCTCCTCCGCCGAAATTGCGCATGGAGACATAGTTGCTGTTATCGAGAGCGTAGTCGCCGACGCGGACCTCGACGCCGATCATCCGAATGCGCGAGGGTTGCTCCTCGGTCAGGCTGCCCAGCAAGGCCGAGACTGTGGTCTGGTTGATGTCGTCCATGCGGTAGGCAAGAAAGTAGGGCTTGTCCATCTGTTGCAACTGGAGTTCAGTGATGGAGCGCTTCAGTTCGTCTTTCATCGCCCGTAAAGCAATGTCGTCCTGAGCGTGAGCGAGTGCTCCGATGAGAAGAACCAGCGCCGTGGCGGCTACTCTTGATCGCATAAGAACCTCATGACATTTCCAATGTGCCACCATTTCCGTGTGACTCATTTCGGCTGAAGCCCGGAAGGAGGCGGCAGAAGCGGTGCTCGCTCCTGCGACTTCTCCTTGCGTTGGACTTCGATTTGTGAAACTAGCAGACCCGGAGACGATGCAGAAACCGGCACCCATCCGGACTCCGCACCGCACATGCCGTTGAACACGGAAACCTGGTCGTCGACGGCCACGATCTTGCTGAACGCGATCAGCGGCGTGCCAATCAAGTCCACGCCCCGCACCAGCTCTTCTCTGCCGTCCGGATAAACGCGGTACACCACAGTCGGCCGCACATTGAAGGCGTTCGGTATCACGCGCTGCGTGAAGGTGAACCCGCCCTCGATATCGTCAAAGAAGAGTCCGTAGGGCTTGTTGGCAGCTTTGATCTGTTCGATCAGGAGCTTCTTCAATTCGGAGCGGGAGACCTTCTTGGAGGATTCCACCACCAGATTCGACTGCCGTGCCACCACCTTGTAACCCTGCTGCCGGCGGCCGTGTCCGTTGGAGTGGTCGAAGCCCTCAATCGGCGCGCGAGACATGAGAAAGTTCTTCAGGATTCCTTTGTCGACGACCGTCACGCGATACGCCTTCACGCCTTCGTCATCGTAAGGATAGTAGCCCACCAGTTCGGTACTTCCGAGCGCTTTGAGCGTCGGATCGGAGTAGACGGAGAGAAAGTCTGGCAGCACCGACTGATTTACTTTCTTCTTGAAAGTTTGCGCTTCATCTTCATTTTTCTGGCGCTGCCCCTCCACCCGGTGGCCGAAGATTTCATGGAAAAAGACAGCGCTCGATCGTCCGGAGAGAATTGCCGGTCCAGTATAAGGTTCCGCCAACGGCGCTTTCACCAGCGCCAACAGAGTTTGGACCATCGAGTTCACGTCCTTCATGACGGTGGCATCGTCGGGCAGGCCATCGGGACGGAAGGACATATAAGTCTGGTGCAGGGGCAGCACCATCCCATCGTCGGCTTTGGCCGTGGCGGAAATGATGATGCGGTAGAACGGAGAAGAAATCTGGATGGAACTGCCGTCGCTATTCACGTAGCGCCGGGTCTCCACCTCCCCGATTACTTCAGCGCTGTTCTCAATGATCTCCTTGTGCAAGGCGAAGGGTGCGGTGTAATTGCGCACCTTCTGCTCCCAGTTGGCCTTGTTGAATGAGAAAGGGGCAGGAGGCTCGAAATGCTTCTCGGCTCCCTCGTGGGAAAAGTCTCCGGAGCGGTCTTCCGCCTCGACCTTTACCTGCACGTTTGCCTTGACCTGCTGAAGGTGTTGGACGGCGCTGCGATACTTGCGTTCGGTTTCAAGCCAAAGCGCGACGCGGAGGGCATCGGAGTCATTCTCGAGGGGAATCTTTTGGCGCTCGATTTGATCCGAGAAATTCATAGAGCGGCCGGCCTCGCGCAGAGGATGGGTATTGTCCAGCGCGTAGTCTCCCACCCGCAGATCGAGATCGAGCAGGCGGGAGGTCCGATCGGAACTGGCAGTGAGAGCGCCAAACGAAGCCGAGGCCGAGGTGCTCCGGTTATCCGTCAATTGATATGAAAGAAAGTAAGGTGGAACCGGCGCCTTTTTCAGGTTCTGCAACGAGCGAGTTAACTCCTGCTGCATAGCAGTCAACACGGGATCCGACGGAGTCTGCTGTGCGTCCAACACCAGAATAGGGAACAACAGGAGGGAAACGCCACAGAGTTTGAGAAGCCAATTCACAAGAACCTCATTTTGCGGAACCAAATTTCAAGTCCCGCTCGTGCGTTCCAACGGACTGAGTCGAACAACACTTTAACGGTTCAGGGCCTCGAAAGAAAGTGATAAAGCAAGACACCTCTGTTGTTGCTTGCGTGCCGAGCCTGATAGGCTGGAATACACCCAGCAGCAAGTGCTTGTCGCACGGTCACAAGAAGGCGGGATACCGCACCGAGAGAAGGGGAACCATGCTTTCAAACAAGGCCAACCGCTGGTTTGCAACTTTCGCGGTTCTGACTATGCTCACAACCATCGTTTCAGCGAAGACTCGAGTTGCTAAACAACCGTTCGGGCATACGGCGGAAGGAACGCCGGTCGATCTCTATTCGCTGGTGGATGGCAAAATCGAAGTCGGCATCATCACCTACGGAGGGATCGTCGCTTCCCTGCGCACCCCGGATCGGAACGGAAAACTCGACGACGTAGTGCTGGGTTGCGATTCCGTCGAGAAGTATGTGGCGCAGACGGCGCATTTCGGAGGCATAATCGGCCGCTACGCGAATCGCATTGCGCATGGCAGCTTCCAGCTTGATGGTCAGACTTATTCCATCCCGAAGAACAACGGCGACAATGCTCTTCATGGTGGAATCCGCGGATTCGACAAAGTGGTGTGGGCGGCTAAACAGATAAAGGACGGAATCGAGCTTACTTATGTGAGCAAAGATGGGGAAGAAGGCTTTCCAGGCACGCTTACTACGACCGTGCGCTACACCCTGAGTGGGAACGCCTTGCGAATCGAATATTCGGCGACCACTGATAAAGATACGGTGCTTAATCTGACTAACCATTCTTACTTTGACTTGGCGGGCCAAGGGAAGGGCGACGTTCTGGGGCATGTTCTTAAGATTGATGCCTCACGGATTACTCCGGTCGACGCAAACCTGATCCCTACGGGAGAACTGAAGCCGGTGGAAGGGACGCCGTTCGATTTTCGAACGCCGCATGCTATTGGAGAGAGGATTGAGGCCGACGATGCGCAGTTGCACCTCGGTCATGGATACGACCACAACTTTGTGCTCGATCATGCTGCAGGCCAGCTAGCCGAGGCGGCCGAAGTCTATGAGCCAACCACAGGGCGGATTCTGCGCGTGTCCACGACCGAACCTGGCGTGCAGCTTTACACGGGAAATTTTCTGGACGGATCGATCACCGGAAAGGAAGGCCGGGTCTATAACCGGCGATTTGCGGTCTGCCTGGAAACGCAGCACTTCCCGGATTCGCCGAACCATCTTGGCTTTCCCTCGACCGAACTGAAGCCGGGGCAGACGTTTCACAGCGTGACGGTGCTCGAGTTCAGCGCCGGCTCGCGGTGACAGGGCGCATCCGCTAGATCGCTCCTAATTAGTACCAGCTCTGGTACCTGTTGAATCTGCATTAGTACTTCGCCCATTGTCCCTTCCAGTACTGCCCGCGCTCTGCCCACAGCCTCTTGCGTAGATCCCTTTTGAACCTTGTGCTTGCAAGCCCCGCGACCTATGCTCGGCGCTGGGGAATTCTTCGTGAAGCGAGTGCGTGTATTAGTGGCAAATCATCCGCGGCTGATGCGGGAATTGGTGATGGCGACGATTGCCGACCAGCCCGATATTGAGGTTGTGGGCGAGGTGCAGAACGAAACGGATCTGGCAGACATCGTCGAACAGGTGCTGCCTGACGTTCTGATCATTGCCATGGACTTGGCGAGTGCTGATTCCCGTAGCGGGAAAGTCTATTCGGGATTCCGAAAATGGTCGTTCGCCGAGCCAGTGGGGATTCCGCGGCTCAGTTCTTCCGTGGCGTAGGCGCAGTCAGCAGATCGACGAACAGTTTGTAAAACCTCTCCAGGTCCACATCATCCTGCACTTCGACCGGCTGCAGTTCGATCTTAGGTTTATCCCGATTGGTCCAGCTCAGGGTATTACCGTAGCTGGCGCCGCGGTCCATGTCCACATCCATGAAAAGCGTTTCCTTCTTCGTAATCAGGCTGGGATCGAGCCACGCTGCCACCGCCAGTTCGTCCCACAGATAATTGTAGTTGCCCCGCAGTCGCGCATACTTGCCGACGTAGCGTGCCGCCGGCGCATCGCCAGCTTTGATGCGATCGATCAGGTCCGCAGTCAGTCTCGTTTTCACAGAAATATCTACCGTCGTACAAACGATTCGCTTCCACGGCGCCCGGAGCACGATATGAGCCGCTTCCGGATCGAACCACAGATTGAACTCGTGAGTTGGAGTGTTGGCGAATTCAGGATCGTCCGTCCGAGGATTGAAGCTGCCTCCCATGAACACCAACTCTTTGGCCAGTCCCGCGAATTCGGGATCAATGGCGATGGCAAGGGCCAGGTTGGTCATAGGCCCGCCTGCATAAATAGTCACCTGATTCGGAAACTTATGCACCATGCGCAGAAGAAAATGAGCAGCATCCTCCGCGGTAGGTGGGGTCGTCGGCTTGCCTTCCGGCATCTCTCCTAACTGCTCAGGCGGATGATAAAACCTCGGAGTCCACGCTCCCAGCCACGCGACGTTGCCGTATTGCTGTTCCCAACGCTCCGCCTCCTCTTTCCGCCTCACCAGCGGATACTCGGCTCCCGGAACAACCGGAATGTCCGTGCGTCCGATCAGTTCCAGCATCCGCAAGGTGTGTGCCACTTCCTCATGAAGCCACTGATCACCCGTCACCACCGTGATCCCCAAGACCTCCGTCTGTGGCGACTGGATCAGTAGCAGCATCGACTGCTGGTCGGTCCCGGCGGGACCGGCTGCATCCTGATCGATTATGATCTTCCGTTTCTCCTGCGCCCAGCAGCAGGCCAGGGAGCACATCAGCAGCGCCACCACAAAGAACCGCGATCTGTCCAATCTCATCGATTCCTCGCCGATCTGCCCACTTCGCCGCCAGACTCCTTGCGAATGCAGATTCCTCACCTGACAAAGTTAAAGGCAGACTGAGTTGGACTCAGTCTGCCCTATATTAAGACACGCGAAACGCCCCTAGAAATTCAGCCTGAGAGCAAACTGAATCAGACGTGGATTATTTACCGTGTTATTGACCACCCCGAAGCTGGAGGGAGTATTTATGTCCTGCTCTCCGGTGTCGGAGACACCGTTCAGGTAGAACTGGGCATGGTTGAAAAGGTTAAAGAACTCAGCCCGGAATTGCAGTTTCATCGCCTCGCGCAAAGGAAAGTCCTTGAACACCGAGAAGTCCGTATTTACAAAACGCGGGCCATAAACCGGAGCACGTGGGGCTGTTCCAAGTTCGCCGGCCGGCGCCTTGGCGAAAGCGCACGGGTTGAACCAATTCTGGAGTGTGTGGATCTGGGCTGGGCAATTCGTACTGCCGCCCTCCGGTCCTCCCTTGTTTGGGTCACCCACTTCGTTCGGACGCTGAAAAGTGTTCCCGTTATAAGAGAAGAAGACACCCGACTCATCGCCGCTATCGACCACAAACAGTGGGAAACCCGACGTCGCTCGCTCAATTAGATTCACTTGCCAATTTCCAAGAATGGCGTTGGCGGCTCCGCTCCAGTTCCCGCCGTATTTCTTGCCCTTGCCGAATGGCAAGTCATAAATAACGCTGGCGGTAAAGCTGTCGTTTAGATTCAACTGAGATAGACCCCAATCTAGCTTGTTGAATCCGGGGAGCGGATAGTACATCGCGCCGGGGTTCGTACCCAGACCATCCGTAAGGCCGGAGTCGAAATTGCGGGAATAAGTATAGCCAATGAGGGCATAGAGACCATGCCGCGCGCTCTTGGTTTCTGCCTTGACTTGGAGAGAATCATAACGGGCGGCACCGATGCTGTTGTTAGTGTCAACAGACTGAAAGGCTCCTCCGTTAGGCTGGTTTACTGCGTACGGGAAGGACGGAAAGTTGCAGCCCACGTTGTAAGTGGAGCCGGGCGTGAAATCGAAGCCGCCGGGGCAAGCAGCGGGCGACGAAAGATTTTCGTTTAACTGACTCACCAGAATGTGCGCGCTGCGGGAGCCGGCATAGCCCACGGTCAGCACTACATTCCCTGGGAGCTGGCGTTCAATGTTCAGATTGAATTGCTGAACCATTCCTTGCTTGAAATTCCGGTTCTCAGACTGAATAGTTCCGGTGTAACAGCCGGGGTTCACGGGCGAAGTCAGAATCCCCGCCGGGGGGCATGCCGGGTTCGCGGGAGTGGCCTGCTGGAAGCCGTAAGACAGACCGCATTGCGTGTTTCCAAAGGGATTGCAGAGACCAGTCGAAAGAAAGGACGGAGTCAACAGCACATTCGGAAAGATGTCGGGGTCTATTTCTGCATAGTACGGCGGGTTCTGCCATAGTCCCTGGCCGCCCTGGTTCCAGGCGGAATCGTGGAAGATCGCATATCCGCCACGGACCGACGTTTTATCACTCCCCATGGGTTTCCACGCGAATCCGATGCGCGGTTCCAGAGCAGTCTTGTCAAACTGGATGCCCACGCGTCCATCGGTAGCTACGCAAACCGTGCAGCCACTGAGCCCCGGGCTGCCTGATGGCACGTACCACTTAAGGCTCGCAACATCGTAGTTTGCCTGCCGGTTGGCCTCCTCGGTTTCGGGCGTCGCCAAGGCCCATGCAAATCCGAGGTTCAAAGTCAAATTGTTGGTAAGCCGCCAATTGTCCTGCACGAAGGGACGAAACAGCTTCCAGCGGCGACCGGTAGTAGCTCCCAGAAATGTTTGATCGTGGGCCGCAAAAACGCCCGTGCTGCCCAGAAGTAAGTCGGCGATGTCATCGCCTGTTCCCGTGCCGGCTTCTACAACGTACCCGTCTTGAAACGCATTATTTCTTACGTTCATTTCCTCGGCGCGAAACACCAGTCCGGCCCGAATCTCGTGTTTGCCGTGAATCCAGTCGAGAGTATCGGAAAGTGAATAGACGTTGGTACCGCCCTGGTACGGCGCATATCCGCGATCACCGACAGAAAAGTAGGCAGACATCTGGAACGAAGTCATGCCGCAACTTTCGCAGTCGTTAGTGGCCTGGTTCAGGCTTGCAGGGTAGCCGGTCAAACTATCGCACTTACTCCCTAAATCGGCGCCGGGAATGCCAATGATCGCGGCTTCACAGCTACCGGTGCCAAAGGAAAGGATGTGGTTGAAAATCCGACTGTAGCCGGCAGTGGCCTGGTTGATCAAGTTCGGGGAAAAAACGTGGGTTTCGGTCACTACTGCATTGCGCCCGTGGTTTTCAATGTGCTGGTTGCTGCCAAAGGCGTTGGCTTCCGACCACGTCGGTGAGCCCCCGGGCACAAAGTTAGTTGCCTGGTCATAGCTGAAGCGGGCGAAAACAGAGTCTTTGCTGGAAAAATTGTGATCGAGGCGAATGTCCCAAGTCCCCTCGTTAAGCTTCCTCGTGGGCTGGTTCTCGTAGTTGAAGCCCGAGCCGGTTGTATTGGGGCCGGGATAAAGCTGGACCACGGCTGCGCCGAACGGATTGACCAATGCTGCGGGAATTGTGGCGCACGCCTGGCCTGCAGTCTGCGTTCCGTTTGCTGGATTTACTGGTTCTGGTGTCTTGGTGCCGGGTACGCATTGAAATGGCGTACCGCCGGCATAGGGGTTTGTAGGCGTGACGCCAACTGGATCGCTACTGAAATCATAATCGCCAGCAGCGTCGAAGGGCGTCGTCATTCCTGCAGTGGGAACGAAGCCGGTGAAAGGAACGCCCTCACGCTGCATCTTGGCCTGATAATCGATAAAGAAAAACGTCTTGTCTCTCCTAATCGGGCCGCCCAGCGATCCTCCAAACTGATTCAAGTTGAACTTCTGCGGAGACGAAAAGAAATAGCGAGTCGCATCAAGTGATGTATTGCGGAAGAACTCAAACAGAGAGCCGTGAAACTGGTTTGATCCCGACTTCGTGGTCACTAATACCGTAGGGCCGGCACGTTCTCCATATTCCGCAGAGTAGCTGTAGGTCAGCACCTTGAATTCCTGGATGTCATCGATCGACGAAAAAATCGCAATGCCACCCTCATCCAGTTGATTGTTGTCGTTGCCATCAAGGAGCCAATCGGTTTCCTGCTCGCGCGAACCGCCAGATGAAAGCGAGAATGATCCGCGTGTCGCCGCCTCGCTGCTGGCAGCGTTGGTGAAGAAGCTGACTGGGCTGGTTGAGGATGTCGTGCCCGGCGTCAGGGTCGCGAGCTGGACGAAGTTGCGTCCGTTGAGAGGGAGGTCGGCGACTTGCTCGGATGTGATGACCTGACCCAGGGTCGGGTTCGCGGTTTCGACGGCCACCTCGGTGGCACTGACTTGAACCGTCGAGGAGGCCGACGCAGGCACAAGGGCGAAATTCACTTCAAGATGCTCATCCACCTGCAGACGAATATCCTTCTGCTCCGAAGTCGCGAAGCCCTGCGACTCGACTCGAATCGTGTAGAACGCAACCGGCAGCAAGGGGACGAGGTAATATCCGGAGTCGTTCGTTTTCGCCTCGCGGGACGCGCCTGTGCCTTGCGAGGTCACCTTCACCGTCGCGCCAGAGACAACCGCACCGGATTTATCGGAAACTGTGCCTGAAAAACTGCCGTTGGCTTGACCGTACAGGAGCGGACAAACCGAGACACCAAGCGAAAAGACTACAACCAGCAGCGCTTTCTTAGTCAGCATTACGTCCTCTTTTTCGGCAGCCCCACACCGAATGACGAAGTGGCTTTCCGTCTTGTATCGAAACTGGGAGGTATTTGGACCGTAGACCGGCCTTATAAATTGCCGCTCCTTGCTAAGTCAAGACTATTCGGTGGTTGATACGTCTCACGAACGAGTTGTTTTCCCTTTTTGCACAGCTCCGCTATCGAGAGCTTAGCCGTTCTCCTGGAAGCCGCGAGCCGCCCACTCTTCATCAAAACGCCCGCGATCATAGAAAGATTTTTGCGTACCGATTCCGGTCGTAGACAGCCCGGCATACAGATTGGCGCGCCGTACCGCCTCCGGTTCCGATACTCCTTCCGCCAGAAATACGGCGAAACTCCCGATGAACGCATCGCCCGCGCCAGTGCTGTCGATGCTTTTCACGGCATACGGGGGAAGGTGCTCGCTGACTCCACGGCCCGCCAGCAAGGATCCGTTCGCTCCCAGCGTGACGATGACGCGGCGAATTCCACCCGCCAGCAACTTCTCGGCGCACTTCTTCGCGTCTTCAACATTCCGAACCGCCATCCCAGTAATCGTTTCCGCCTCACTCTCGTTCGGGACGAAATAATCAAGATCAGCCAGAGCGCGCATGTCGACAGGCTGACCGGGTGCTGGATTCAGAATGCATCGAATCCCATGCCTGTGCGCAAACCCGATCGAGTAGTAGACAGTTTCGAGCGGAATCTCAAACTGGAGGACGATACAATCGGCAGCTTTCAAGGTCTCGGCAGCGGCGTCAACGTCCGCCGGTTTTAGCGCGTCGTTGGCTCCCTTCACCACCAGAATCCGGTTTTGTCCGTTAGGCTCGACGAAAATCGGCGCAACGCCACTGGATAACCCCTCAACCTGCCTCACGTGGGTCGTGTCGATGCCAAGTTTCTTGAAATTCTCGATGGTAGCCGAGCCAAACAAGTCGCTACCAACTCGCGCCACCATGAAAACATCCGCGCCACAAAGACGAGCCGCAACCGCCTGATTCGCGCCCTTGCCTCCGAATCCAAGATCGAACTTCTGCCCGAAAATTGTTTCACCGGGTTTCGGGAACCGATCCGTGAATGTCGTCAGATCGACGTTGGCACTTCCAACCACCGCAATGCGAGGGCGCCGGGCCATGGTTTCCTTCAGCGATCTTTAAGAACGCCGAGTCTATTTGCCGTCCTCGCGCGTGTCAAACGCAGCCGGTGTCAGATAAGTCACAGGCAACTTCGCGGAATTGTCCGGTTGCAGTTTTCTGCTATAGTTGCGTTCCTCGGAGGTCGTGTCCCATGCCCCGAATTGTGCGCTGTGCCTTGATTCAAGCCAGCAATGCCCTCAGCACCGAGCGCCCCCTTGCGCAGATCCGGAAAGCGATGATCGACAAGCATTTGAAGCTGATCGAGCAGGCGGCGCGAAAAAAAACTCAAATCCTGTGCCTGCAAGAACTTTTCTACGGTCCTTATTTTTGTGCGGAGCAGAATGCCCGCTGGTACGAACTGACCGAGCGCGTGCCGGATGGTCCGACGGTGCGAATGATGCAAAAGCTGGCCGCCAAACATCGCATGGTGATCGTCGTTCCGGTTTACGAAGAGCAGATGCCCGGCGTGTATTTCAACACCGCCGCAGTGATCGATGCCGACGGCCGCTATCTCGGAAAATACCGCAAGCACCACATTCCGCACTGCCATCCCGGCTTCTGGGAAAAGTTCTACTTCACTCCCGGCGATCTGGGGTACCCGGTCTTTGAGACAAAATACGCGCGGGTTGGAGTCTACATTTGCTACGACCGCCATTTCCCCGAAGGCGCGCGCATTCTCGGACTGAACGGCGCGGAGATTGTCTTCAATCCTTCAGCGACGGTCGCCGGTCTCTCAGAATATCTATGGGAACTCGAGCAGCCCGCACATGCCGTAGCCAACGGCTACTTTGTAGGCGCCATCAACCGCGTAGGCGTCGAGAAACCCTGGAGCATCGGGGAATTTTACGGCAAGAGTTATTTCTGCAATCCCCGCGGCAAAATCATCGCCCAGGCCAGCCGTGACAAAGATGAAGTGGTTGTCGCGGACCTCGACCTCGACATGATTGCGGAAGTCCGCAAAGTGTGGCAATTCTTCCGCGACCGACGGCCGGAAAGCTACGGCCCAATCACTGCGCAAACTGGTGAGGCCGCAGCCGCAGACTGAAGCAAGTCGCAGACCGAAGCCCATGACAACGTCCCTGCCTACTCATCTCCCATCACGAATCGAATCCAGTCCGCTCTACAATTCCGACCTCGCGCCCGCCCAGGCAGACCGTCGCCATTGGGGCACGTATAACTTCGCCGCGCTCTGGATTTCGATGTCGGTCAACATTCTCACCTACATGCTGGCCGCAAGCTTGATCCAGGGTGGGATGAACTGGAAGCAAGCGGTGATGACAATTTTTATCGGCAACGTGATCGTGCTGGTCCCGATGCTGCTGAACTCTCATCCCGGTGCCAAGTACGGAGTCCCGTTCCCGGTGCTGGCTCGCGCTTCATTTGGAGTGCTGGGCGCGAACGTAGCCGCGGTCTTGCGCGCGCTCGTGGCATGCGGATGGTTTGGCATTCAGACGTGGATCGGAGGCGAAGCGATCAGCACCTTGCTCGCCACGCTAGCTCCCGGTTGGAGGAATTGTTCCTACGCCACGGCCATTTGCTTTCTGCTGTTCTGGCTGATCAACCTCGCCGTCATTCTCATGGGGATCGAATACATCCGAATCCTGCAAGGCATCAGCGCACCCGTATTGCTCGCTGTCGGGTTGCTGCTCTTGGTATGGGCCTATCGCAGTGCAGGCGGCTTCGGACCCATGCTGGCCGCACCGTCTCGGTTCAGCAACTTCACCGACTTCCTGAAGTTTCTGGTTCCGGCGTTGAACGGCACTGTTGGCTTCTGGGCGACCGTTTCGCTGAACATCCCTGACTTCACGCGCTTCGCGCGCAATCAGCGCGAGCAAATCATCGGCCAGGCGCTCGCCCTGCCGACCACGATGACCCTTTATGCTTTCATCGGCATCGCGGTGACCTCGGCGACGGTAGTGATTTACGGAACGGCAATCTCAGATCCCGTACAACTGCTCAGCCGCTTTCACTCCCCCGTAGCAGTGATCATCTCGCTGGTCGCAATTCTGCTGGCAACGCTGAATGTCAACATCGGCGCCAACGTCGTATCGCCGGCCAACGACTTTTCCAATCTATGGCCTCGTCGAATCAGTTTCCGAACCGGCGGTGTGATCACTTGCTTCATGGGCATCGCGCTGATGCCCTGGAAGCTGCTTGCCGATTACAAAACTTTCATCCTCGGCTGGCTAGGCGGCTACGCAGCTTTTCTTGGACCAGTTGCGGGAATCATGATCTGCGACTATTTCCTAGTGCGAAGGTGTGTTCTGCAAGTAGATGACCTTTATCTTCGCGGCGGGATCTACGAGTATTCCAAAGGATTCAACTGGCGTGCCTTGATTGCTCTCGCTCTCGGAGCAGGGACGGCACTCATCGGGTTGGCAGTTCCATCGGTGCGTGTTCTATACGATTACTCCTGGTTCGTAGGCTTTGCAGTCTCGTTCGCGGTCTATTATGCGGCGATGAGAATCCGGCGCCCCGCTGTTCTTTCGCCGGCCTCGTAGTTTCAGCGCTTCGTCTTCACAGTCTCCTGGAACGCTGGCAGAACATCGCGCTGGTAGATATCCAAAGTCTGTTCCTCGTCCCCGCACATCAGATACAAATTGAATTGAGTAACTCCTACACTGGCCAACTTACGCAGTTTCTCGTGATGAGCTTTAACAGGTCCGACCAGGCAAAACCGATCGACTACCTCGTCGGAAACAAAATTAGCGTTGTCACTTTCCACCACGCAGTGATGCTGATAGTCATAACTGCCCCGGTCCTGCACATACGACGTCAGCGCTGCAGGAAGGTCATCGGGCTTGTACTGGCGGATGAGGTCCATCACGTGATTCGAAACCAGCGCCGGAAACCACCGCACATGTTCCCGCGCCACAGCCAAGTCATCAGAAACCCAAACCGGAGCCGCCGACATCACTTCGATCTCGTCCGGGTCGCGGTCCGCCATGCGGGCGCCTTCTTTCACAAAACCCAGACACCAGGAAATCAAATCAGGATCCGCAAACTGAAGAATGATCCCGTCGGCCACCCGCCCTGCCATGTGCAGTACCTTGGGCCCGTACCCCGCGATCCAGACTCGCGGAGAAACCGTGGCCCAGGTCAGGCGCGTCGGTTGGCCGTCATACTCAATTTCGCGTCCGGCCGTGAGCTCGCGAAAAACGTTTACCGCGGCTTCCAACTGCGACCAGCTAACCGGCTTCTTGCCCAGCACACGTCTCGAGCTGTCTCCCCGCCCAATGCCCAATTCCATCCTTCCGTTTGAAATCAGATTCAGCGTGGCAAACAGGCTCGCTGTCACCGTAAGATCGCGAACCGCAGGATTCGTCACACAGGTGCCAAAGTGCATCCGCTGCGTGTTGGCGGCCATCAATGCGAGCAAAGGATACGGTTCCTTCCATAAAACGTGGGAATCGAAAATCCACCCGTACTGGAAACCTGCAGCCTCCGCCTGACGCGTCAAACCGAGAATGCGCTCCACCGAGATGTCCGGTTTTAACGTAATACCAAACTGCATGGCGGGACCTCTTTCATTACTCGACAAATACGTGGGCCTGAAGTGCGGCAGTTTAGCATAGAATTCCTCCTTGATCTCGGTCGCGAGTGGAGGGATGGATGGGCTTTGACACGATCATCGGCAACGGATCCGTGGTCACTGCAACGGATACCTACGTGGCTGACGTTGCCATTACGGAAGGCAAAATTGCAGCCATCGGCAAAGACCTTCCCCGCCGGAATGTCACGAAGATTCTGGAAGCTTCGGGAAAATATGTTTTTCCCGGCGGCATCGATGTTCACACGCATCTCGATATGCCGTTCGGCGGCACCACCAGCGCCGACGACTTTGAAACCGGCACACGCGCCGCGGCATTCGGCGGAACCACTACGCTCATCGACTTCGCGATTCAGTACAAAGGCCAGCCGTTGCGCAAAGCTTTCGACACCTGGATGGACAAAGCTTCAAAGAAGGCGGTCTGCGACTACGCGTTTCACTGCATCGTCACCGATATCAGTGATGGTCAACTCCAGCAGATGAATGCACTCGTGAGCGAAGGCGTGACCAGCTTCAAGCTTTTCATGGCCTATCCCGGCGTCTTCATGCTTGATGACGCCAGCATTTTCCGCGCCCTGCAGACCACTGCGAAAAACGGCGGCCTCATCTGCATGCACGCCGAGAATGGAAGCGCAATCGACGTGATCGTGCAGCAAGCGCTGGCGGAGGGGAAGACGGCACCGAAGTATCACGCCCTGACTCGCCCCACCACCGCCGAGGCTGAGGCCGTGTCCCGTGCGATTGCCTTAGCGGAGATGGCCGGAGCGCCGATCTACATCGTGCATCTGAGCTGCCATGAAGCGCTCGAGAAAGTGCGGGAAGCGCGCGACCGCGGGCTTCCGGTCTATGCCGAAACCTGCCCACAATATTTGTATCTATCAATAGAAAACTTCGATGTTCCTGATTTCGAAGGCGCGAAATATGTCTTCACTCCGCCCCTGCGCGAAAAGTGGCATCAGGAAAAGCTCTGGGCCGGCCTGAAGCGCGATCATCTGCAGGTCGTCTCCACCGATCATTGTCCATTCTGTTTCAAAGAGCAGAAAGAACTCGGCCGCGACGATTTCACCAAGATTCCGAACGGTGGACCCGGCATTGAGCATCGCATGAGCCTGATTTACTCCGGCGGCGTTGCGCAGGGACGTTTCAATGTGAATCGATTCGTCGAACTCGTCTCCACAACTCCTGCAAAACTTTTCGGCCTGTATCCGCGCAAAGGAACGATCGCAGTCGGCAGCGACGCCGATCTCGTCATCTTCGATCCCAAGCGCAAGCACACCATCAGCGCCAAGACTCACCACATGCGAGTCGATTACTCCATGTTCGAAGGCATTCAGGTAACAGGCATGCCTGACGTCGTTCTTTCCCGAGGCCGCGTGGTCGTGGAAGGAGACAATTTTCTCGGCCGAGCCGGGCAAGGCGAATTTCTCCGGCGCTCAACCTACTCACAACTTAACGCCTAGTTTGCGGAAGGTTAGATGTTTGCCTCGCGCTTGTGGTGGGAATAAATCAGGAGTACAGTTACACACTTTCCGTCCTAACACGCATTAAGGAGAGCCAATGTTCACCCCTTCGAGTCTAAGCATTGCGCTGCTGATGATGATCACCAGCGCCGTCTGCTGGGGTTCATGGGCCAACACCTATAAAGGCGTGAAAGGTTATCGGTTCGAGCTTTTCTACTGGGACTATGCCGTCGGCATCTTTTTGATTTCACTCGCGCTCGCCTTCACAATGGGTAGCACAGAAAACGACGCCTCCAGTTTTCTGAACAACGTCCACGCGGCAGACACGTCAAATATTGTGTACGCACTCATTGGAGGCGCGCTATTCAACCTAGCCAATCTCCTTCTAGTGGCCGCGATCGACATGGCTGGCCTCGCCGTCGCATTTCCCATTTCAATTTGCATCGCGCTGGTAGTCGGAACTGTATTGAGCTATGCACTTCAACCCAAGGGAAACGCGATTTCCCTCGCCCTAGGCGTAGCGTGCGCATTTGTTGCCGTACTTTTGGATGGCAAGGCTTACGGCAGTCTCGCGTCCGCCGGACGTTCCGTCTCCAAGAAGAGCCTGATTACCTGCGTGGTGTCAGGAGTTCTAATGGGCCTGTGGGCTCCCTTCATGACCCACGCCATGACCCGCGGCAACACGTTGGGACCCTACAGCGCAGCCGTCTTCCTGACTCTCGGAGCGTTGCTCTCCTGTTTCATCTGGAATATTTATTTCATGAAGCATCCGCTAGTAGGTGAACCGGTAAACTTCGCTGGATTTTTCAGCGGACCTGCCTCCGGTCATCTGCTCGGCCTCTTCGGTGGATGCATCTGGGGCGTTGGCACCGTCTTCAATCTCGTGGCCGCGAGCTTCACCGGCGTTGCCATCTCTTACGCCATCGGCCAATCTGCTCCCATGGTCGCGGCGCTCTGGGGAGTTCTCGCGTGGAAAGAATTCGCGAACTCAGGACCTCGTGCCAAAGCCTACCTCGGCCTGATGTTCGTCTTCTATGGTCTGGCGATTTTCCTGGTAGCGCGCGCCAACGGCTGAGCCCTATTTTCCTCTGATCCGGCTCACAAACATCTGCAAGAACCGGTCGGCATCCGAAGCCAGGCAAACTCGCGCATTCGGTTTCAGATCGATGACGCCCTCGATCTCGTAGTGATCCCCGTGCAACACGTTGTTCTCGTTCGACCCCATGCGATTCGCTACGGTCTCCCCGCGCGTGAACTCACCTTTGGTTTCCACATCGACGTGCATTTCCTTGAGAGTGCCTAGAGTCGAATCCAAAGCAATGCCTACGGCCAGCGGGTCATACATGGCAGCGCCGCTGTATCCGCTCTTCTCGCTGCGGGTCAAATAGAAGTCGGCAATCTTGGCGATAAAGTCGCTCTCTGGTCCGTGCGACGACTGCAACTCCGCCAGATACTTCCGCGTGATCAGCGTCCGCTCCCCTACATCGGATCCGACCATCGTCACCATCCACCCGGCATTGAAAACAATTTGCGCCGCCTCAGGATCGTTATAGATGTTAGCTTCCGCCGCACCGTTCACGTTCCCGCCAGAGATCGAACCGCCCATGATAACGATGTCCTTGACCAGAAAAGCAATCGAAGGATCCTTCGAAACCGCGAGCGCGATATTGGTCAGCGGTCCCACCGGAATCAGCGTGATCTCATGCGGGTATCTATGAACCATTTCGATGATGAGGTCCGGACCAAACCTGGGATCGGCCTTGCATTTGGAAGCCGGCAACTCAACATCCGCCAAACCGTTCTTGCCATGCCAGAACTGTGCAGTTATCAGCTTCTGATTCAGAGGATGTTGCGCGCCCCCGGCAACCACAACATCGCAGCGTCCCGCCAGCGAAACAATCTTCAGCGCATTCTCCAGCCCCTGTTTCGCCTCCACATTGCCCGGAACGACCGTCAGCGCTTCCACCTTGAACTCCGGAGAATTCAAAGCCAGGATGATTGCCATCGCGTCGTCAGTGCCCGGATCGGTGTCGATGATCACCCGCCTCGGAGTGACTTGCGCAAAAGCATTCGTCAGGAAAGTAAGAACGAAGAACGAAATCAGGATGGACCTAACATGGAGTTGCTTCACAGGAGGAAGTCCTTTCTAGAATGCAGCCACGGCCTAGAGCAGCATGCCAGCGATCGATGCCGACATCAGATTTGCCATCGTCCCCGCCAGCATCGCGCGAATCCCAAGCCGCGCCAGTTCGCTCTTCTTGTTCGGAGCAAGCGCCCCGATGCCGCCGATCTGGATTCCGATGGAACTGAGATTTGCGAATCCGCAAAGCGCAAACGTGGCAATGGTGAACGAGCGCGGATCAAGCCCGGCCTTCATCGGCCCGAGCATGGAAAATGCCACTAACTCATTGAGTACCATGCGTGTGCCCAGCAGAGTTCCAATCACTCCGCAGTCACGCCAGGGAACCCCAATCACCCAGGCAACCGGAGCGAACACGGCTCCGAAAATCTTTTCCAGACTTTCAGGAAACCAAGCCAGCCAGTGGTGAATCCCACCCATAATTCCGTCTGCTAATGCGATAAGCGCCAGGAACGCGATCAGCATTGCAGCAATGTTCAAAGCCATGTGCAGGCCATCGGTGGTTCCACGCGCGATCGCGCCGAGCAGATTCTCTTCTTTCTCGGTTTTCTCTTCGTTTTCGGGCATCACCACTCGTCCGGCGGTCTTCGGCTCGTCGGTTTCGGGCACGAGCATCTTCGCCATCAGCAGTGTGCCCGGCGCGGTCATGATGACCGCACTCAAAAGATGTTTGGGTTCTATGCCGAATGCGATGTAGGCCGCCATGATTCCGCCGGAGACGTGCGCCATACCGCTGGTCATCACGGTCATCAATTCCGAACGAGTCAGATCGGGTAGAAACGGCCGAATGGTCACCGGCGCCTCGGTTTGCCCCATGAAAATGCTGGCCGCAATGTTGAGCGATTCAGCGCCGCTGGCGCCCATTACGCGGGTCATGACCCAGGCAGCAATTTTGATCACGAACTGCATGACTCCGAAGTGATACAGCACCGCGAAAAACGCGCAAATGAAAATAATGGTCGGCAGCACCTGAAACGCAAAATAAAAGCCGAAATGGGAGCCTTGCTTACCCAGGTCGCCGAAAACAAACTGCGAGCCGGCATAGGAATAGCTAAGCAATCGACTGACGGCATCGCCAGCCCTCTGAAAAACCCGCTGCCCAGCTCCAATTCTCAACACGCAAACCGCAAAGGCGAGCTGCAAGCCCAGGCCCCAGGCCACGGTCTTCAGCCGAATTGCACGCCGATTGGTTGAAAAGGCATAGGCCAGTCCCAGCATGGTCAACAGGCCGAGGATTCCCGTGAATCGTCCCATTCAGTTTTTCTCTCCAGACTTCCGGATCACGCGATGGATCAAAGGCCTTTTCTCCCGCACCGGCGAATCGGCAATCTGAAAACTCTCTTCCAGCAGTTGCCGGGCGCGCGCCGCACGCGCTTCCGCATTGTAGTAGATCGTCGCCAACGCCTCACCAGCAGAAACCGAGTCACCGACTTTCTTGTGCAGCACGATTCCCACCGCCGGATCCACCGAATCTTCTTTGCGCTCGCGGCCGCCGCCGAGAATCACACACGCGGTGCCAACCTGTTCGCATTGTAGAGAATTGAGATATCCGTTCTTCGGGCTAGAAACTGTCATCGTATGCCGAGCCTGAGGCAGTTTCTTCGGATCGTCGATCGCCTGCGGATCTCCACCCTGCAGTTCCACCATCTGACGAAACCGGTCGAATGCCTTGCCAGAGGCGATCAGCTTCTCGCTCTGCTTCTTCCCCTCTGCGACCGTATCAGCAACTCCACCGAGATGCAGCATCCAACCTGCAAGCTCCAGGCAGAGCTGCCGCAAGTCTTCCGGCCCTTCCCCGCGCAAAATCTCCACTACTTCGACCACTTCGAGTGCATTCCCGATCATGCATCCCAACGGCTGATCCATATCGGTGATCAGCGCCACCACTTGTTTGCCCATCCGCTCGCCGGTTTCAACCATCAGTTCTGCGAGAAACGCGGCGTCCTTCTCGCTCTTCATGAACGCTCCGGAGCCGGTCTTCACATCGAGCACGAGCGCGTCAATGCCTTCCGCAAGTTTCTTGCTCATGATGGACGCGCAGATAAGATAAGGACTCTCCACCGTCCCGGTCACATCGCGCAAAGCGTAAAGCTTGCGATCGGCCGGTGCGATCTCCGCCGTCTGCCCAATCATCGCGCAACCGCAAGTCTCAAGCACGCGGCGAAATTGTGCCACCGTAAGATTCACGTTGAAGCCGGGAATCGCTTCCAGCTTGTCCAGCGTGCCTCCAGTGTGTCCCAGCCCGCGGCCGCTGATCATGGGCACCGCAACGCCTGCGGCGGCTGCAAGTGGTGCCAGCACAAGTGAAGTCTTGTCGCCCACGCCGCCGGTCGAGTGCTTGTCGACTTTCTTGGCCGCAAGCGATGAAAGATCGAGCACTTCGCCGGAGCGCAACATCGCATCCGTCAGCGCAGCGGTCTCGGCCCGCGTCATGCCGCGCAGTACCACCGCCATCAGCCACGCCGAGACCTGATAATCGGGGATATCATCGCGAGTGTACGCGTTCACCAGGGAATCGATCTCGAACCGAGACAATTCCCCGCCATCGCGCTTCTTGCGAATCACATCGATGGCACGAAACGGCTGCGCAGCAGCTGGCGTCGGATTCACTGGAGGCGGAACCCCTCCGGAAGCAGTTCAGTGATGTGCGCTTGTTTGGGCCCTGTGGCCCCTTGAAAAAAAATTGTCGCGTCAGGGCCGAATTCGTAAATGACTTGACGGCACGCGCCGCACGGCGAGCACGGCACTCCCTGGTCGTTGACGACAGAAACCACGCGGATCTCGATCCTGGGTCCAAGCTGCGCCACGGCCGAGAAAATCGCCGTGCGTTCGGCGCAATTAGTCATTCCGTAGGACGCATTCTCCACATTACAACCAGAGAAGATTTTCCCATTCGAAAGCAGGATGGCCGCTCCCACCCGGAACTTCGAGTAGGGCGCATGCGCGTTCTTCATGACTTTCTTCGCAGACCGCAGAAGTCTTGCCCGGACGCCGGCCCGCACCGTCTTCTTGCGCATAGGGAAAGGTCTTCACGCGAAACCACAAAATCGAGGGCCATTGTAAACCCTTGCCAAACAATTCATCTCTTTTTCTTGGCAGGGTCGAACCGGGCCACAGATCACCGTAAAGGCGTCTCGCGTTGCAGACTCGCCTTGTAGGATTTCCTGCCGTACAATTACAGCGCGGCAAACTCGTTCGTGGCTCCGTTCCCCTGCCGCGAAGTAACGCGAATTCCGTGCCAGTAGATCACAACCATCCCGGGTCGGCTCACGAAATGATGGCTAAAGCCGGTCCCCAGCCTCATTCCGAAAATTCCATCGCGATCCTTGCCGGTCGTCCGCTCCAACCCAACTCCGGTATTCCCCTCGACCTGAATTGGATCCAGGAAGTTCGGGTGAACACCAGCGCTGTGGAGCGCCGCGCCCAGAGCCAGGTAGCGCGAAGGACCGTGAAAAAAGAATGGCAGGCCGCCTGGCTTCTGCGCGCCATCTCCTGCATGGATCTGACCACACTTTCAGGCGATGACACCGACGACCGCGTACGCCGCCTCTGCGCGAAGGCGCGGCAGCCTTTGCAGCAAGACCTGGTGCAAAAGCTGGGAGTTGAAGATCTCGACGTGAAAGTCGCCGCAGTCTGCGTGTATCACGTTTTCGTTGAAACCGCCCTTCACGCCCTGGAAGGAAGTGGCATCCACGTCGCCGCGGTTTCCACCGGTTTCCCCGCAGGCCTGTCGCCGCTCGCCGAGCGGGTTGCGGAGATTCGCCGCTCCGTCGAAGCAGGCGCGCATGAGATTGACGTGGTGATCACTCGCGCCTTGGTCTTTGCTGGACGCTGGCAGGCGCTCTACGACGAAATCTCCGCCTTCAAACAAGCCTGCGGCTCTGCTCACATGAAGGTCATCCTCGCAACTGGCGACCTGCTCACTCTGCGCAACGTGGCGCGCGCCAGCGCCGTGGCCATGATGGCGGGCGCCGACTTCATCAAAACCTCAACCGGCAAAGAACCGACCAACGCCACGCTGCCGGTGGGTTTGGTGATGGCTCGTGCCATCCGCGAATATGCCCAGCAAACCGGAATGGCTGTGGGCTTCAAAGCGGCGGGTGGAATTCGCACCGCAAAGCAGTCGACAGACTGGCTGGCCATGATGAAAGAAGAACTCGGGCAGTCGTGGATGCGCGCCGAACTGTTTCGCTTTGGCGCGAGCGGATTGCTAGGCGATATTGAACGGCAATTGGAACACCACGCGACCGGACGTTATTCGGCGGAGTATCGTCATCCCATAGCGTAGTTGCCAGAAAGCGACAGAATCGAGCGACCATGAGCATCGCTGAAAAGTTTGTCACCATGGAGTACGGCCCGGCTCCAGAAGATCCGAAAGAAGCACAAGCCTGGCTCGATCGCCACGGCCATCGCTTCGTACACTTCATCAACGGCGAATGGCAAGCGCCGACCGCTGGAGAATATTTCGAGACGCTCGATCCTTCCAATGGAGAGAAGCTAGCTTCGGTAGCCCAGGGTTCACCCGCAGATATCGACGCCGCAGTGCGAGCAGCGCGCGCCGCATTTCCTAAATGGCGCGCTCTCACTCCCCATGTCCGCGCGCGTTACCTCTACGCTCTGGCGCGATTGGTGCAGAAACACTCCCGTCTTCTCGCCGTTCTGGAAACTATGGACAACGGCAAGCCCATCCGCGAGAGTCGTGACATCGACATTCCGCTTGTAGCGCGTCACTTTTACCATCACGCCGGCTGGGCGCAGCTTCTCGAGCAGGAATTTCCTGAGTACGAACCGTGTGGCGTCGTAGGGCAGATCATTCCCTGGAATTTTCCGTTGCTCATGGCGGCCTGGAAGATCGCTCCGGCTCTGGCCACTGGAAACACCGTAGTCTTGAAACCCGCTGAATTCACGCCTTTGACTGCACTTGCCTTCGCGGAACTTTGTCAGGAAGCCGGATTGCCCGCCGGAGTCGTCAACATCGTCACCGGAGATGGCTCGACCGGCGAAGCGTTAGTGAAACATTCCGACGTCGACAAAATTGCGTTCACAGGTTCCACCGAAGTCGGACGCGCAATTCGCAGTGCCACGGCCGCAACTCCCAAACGGCTTTCGCTTGAGTTAGGAGGAAAATCTCCGTTCATCATCTTCGACGATGCTGACCTGGATAGCGCAGTCGAGGGCCTGGTCGACGGAATCTGGTTCAATCAGGGCCAGGTCTGCTGCGCGGGCTCCCGCCTTTTGATGCAGGAAAGCATTGCCGAGAATTTGATCGCCAAGATCCGCGACCGCATGAGCAGCCTGCGTGTCGGCCTTCCCTTGGACAAGGCAATCGACATCGGCGCAATCGTGGCGCGCGTCCAACTCGACCGCATCCAGCGCATGGTTGGTCAAGGGATCGCCGAAGGCGCAACCTGCTGGCAGCCGCAAATCGTGTTACCTGCGCGCGGTTTTTATTACCCGCCCACGCTTCTCAGCAATGTGCATCCCACATCCATCGTCGCGCAGCAGGAGATTTTCGGACCCGTACTAGCGGCGATGACATTCCGCACTCCAAAAGAGGCGGTCGAACTTGCCAACAACACGGTCTACGGCTTGGCAGCCTGCGTTTGGAGCGAGAACATCAACGTCGCGTTACACGTCGCAGCGCAACTGAAAGCAGGTGTCGTCTGGGTGAACTGCACCAACCTCTTCGACGCTTCCTGCGGCTTCGGCGGCTACCGCGAAAGCGGATACGGTCGCGAGGGCGGCCGCGAAGGCCTGCTCGAATATCTGCAGCCGACGTGGTTCAAGAACGCTCCCAATCTGCCCGCCGCCCGCCCGCCCGCGGCTCCGCAAACAACAGAAGAATCGCAGGCTGGCGCCCCGGCCATCGATCGCACCGTCAAGCTCTACATCGGCGGCAAGCAGGTGCGGCCGGATTCCGGCTATAGCATGGAAGTCCGTTCACCCGATGGGCGCTTGTTAGGCGAAGCCTCGCTCGGCAACCGCAAAGATATTCGCAACGCAGTCGAGGCTGCCCGTAAAGCGGAAGCATGGGCGAAAGCAACCGCGCACAATCGTGCGCAAGTTCTTTACTATTGCGCCGAGAATCTCTCCCAGCGTCGTGACGAGATTGTCCGCGGCCTCTCCGCGATCGTCGGTGCTAAACAAGCCGCGGCAGAACTCGATCTCAGCATCGAGCGCATCTTCTCCTACGCGGCCTGGGCCGATAAGTTTGACGGAGCCGTGCACAATCCTCCGTTTCGCAATATCGCGATTGCCATGAACGAGTCGCTCGGTACTGTGGGCATCATCTGTCCCACGGAAGCCCCGCTGCTGGGTTTCTTTTCTCTAGTGCTGCCCGCTATCGCAGTGGGCAACACCGTGATCGCAGTTCCGTCGGAGGCATACCCGCTCATCAGCGCCGATCTTTATCAACTCTTTGACACCAGCGATCTCCCCGGCGGCGTGGTGAACATCGTGACCGGCTACGCATCGCAGCTTTTGAAAACTCTCGCCGAGCACGACGACGTCGATGCCATCTGGTCCTTCGGCGACGAAGCCAACGCGGCCGCCGCCAAAGCCATGTCAGTGGGCAATCTAAAACAGGTCTGGACAAACGAGGGCCGAGCCATCGCCTGGTTCGATCCAAAGCTCGCCGAAGGACGCTGGTTCCTCGAACACGCCACCCAGGTAAAGAATATCTGGGTTCCATACGGCGAATGATCTACGACGAATGATCTACAGACAATAAGCTCGAACCGGAATTGCTTTTGTTCCGTCCCCGGACTAGCATACTTCCGTTGTTCTTCTCCGCTTGGCATCTTTGGCATCACGTCATGCCATTCATGTTCGATCCACGTGCTTGATCTAAGGAGGATATATGGGCATCGCAGTGTCACCGCAAATTCATCCGCAGGTCGCGGAGTTCATTGAAAAGCCGCGCAAAATGTTGATCAACGGGCAGTGGGTAAGCTCCATCTCCGGCAAGACTTTCCCTACCTACAATCCTTCCACCGGTGAAGTTCTTGCACAGGTCGCAGAAGGCGATCGTGAAGATATTGAACAAGCTGTGAAGGCCGCGCGTAAAGCCTTCGACCACGGCCCTTGGCGCCGGTTGACCGCATCCGAACGCGGACGCCTCATCTGGAAGCTCGCCGATTTATTGGAACAGCACACCGAAGAGTTCGCGTACATCGAGAGCCTCGACAACGGCAAGCCTCTCACCATCGCGAGAGCCGCCGATGTGCCGCTGGCCGTCGATCTGTTCCGCTACATGGCAGGCTGGACCACAAAGATTGAGGGCAACACGATTCCAATCTCGGTTCCATACACGCCGGGAGCGAAGTATTTCGCCTACACACAGCGTGAGCCGGTCGGAGTTGCAGGCCAAATTATTCCCTGGAATTTCCCTCTGCTGATGGCCGCGTGGAAACTGGGTCCGGCGCTGGCTTGCGGCTGCACCGTCATCTTGAAGCCGGCGGAGCAAACGCCCCTTTCGGCGTTGCGTCTCGGCGAACTGATCATGGAAGCTGGCTTCCCCGAAGGCGTGGTCAATATCGTCCCGGGCTACGGCGAGACGGCAGGTGCCGCGCTGGCCGCACATCCCGACGTGGACAAAATTGCCTTCACCGGTTCCACTGAAGTCGGTAAACTGATTGTCCACGCCGCAACGGGCAACTTGAAAAGAGTGTCGCTCGAACTTGGCGGCAAATCTCCCAATGTTGTATTCAAGGACGCTGATCTCGACACCGCGATCCCCGGAGCCGCGAGTGCGATCTTCTTCAATCATGGTCAGTGCTGCTGCGCTGGCTCGCGTCTCTACATCGAGAAGTCGATCTTCGACCGAGTCGTGGAAGGTGTCGCCGACCACGCGAAGAAGATCAATGTCGGCTCGGGCCTCGATCCTGAAACCAGCATGGGACCGCTCGTCTCCGAGGAACAGTTAAACCGCGTCTGCGGCTATCTCGAAGCCGGCTTCGCGGAAGGCGCCACTGCCATCTCTGGCGGTCATAGAAAAGGCGACAAAGGTTATTTCGTGGAGCCTACCGTTCTCGTGAACACCCGCGAAGACATGAAGGTAGTGCGGGAAGAAATCTTTGGGCCCGTAGTAACGGCGATGCCGTTCGACGACCCCGAAGAGATCCTTCCGCGTGCCAACAACAGCGAATACGGCCTGGCTGCCGCCGTCTGGACCAGGGACATCAGCAAGGCCCACCGCACCGCCGAGCTTCTGCGCGCCGGCACGGTGTGGATCAACTGCTACAACATTTTCGACGCGGCTCTCCCCTTCGGCGGATACAAACAGTCCGGATGGGGCCGCGAAATGGGCCACGATGTTCTGAACAACTACACCCAGACTAAGGCGATCTGCACAAAATTGGCGTAGCTGATCGTCAACAAATATTTAAGGACGGCGGGGTCACCGCCGTCCTTAGTTTTTGTCCCAGTGCGCGCGGCCCCGCGGTTCTACCTTTCCATCAGCAGAACCTTCTCCGCATCGTCAACTTCGGTCAACTTCACCTCGATCACTTCGTTCATGGTGGTCTGAACATTGCGGCCAACGAAGCTGGCTTCGACCGGTATTTCCCGATGTCCACGGTCGATCAGCACGCACAGCTGCACCCGTCGAGGTCTGCCGTGCGAAAACAGCGCGTCCAGCGCGGCCCGCGTCGTGCGTCCAGTGAATAGAACATCGTCGACCAGAACAATATTCTTGTCCTCAATCGAGAAGCCGATCTCTTTTTCCTGCACCACCGGCTTAGGCCCCAGCGTTGAAAGATCGTCGCGATAGAAAGTGATATCCAACGTGCCGACCGGAACTTTGGCATTCTCGATGCGCGTAATGATCTTGCCCAGCCGCTCCGCAAGCGGAACACCGCGGCGCCGAATCCCAACCAGTCCTAAACCCTCAACCCCGTCGTTCTTCTCGACAATCTCATACGCCAGGCGGACCAGCGTGCGCTCGATTTCTGATGCCGACATGAGTTGCGCCTTCTGGCGCAGACCGGTCTTGCGGGAAGGAGCTTTCGCATTCATCGTCAAATGTACCTCATACGATCTTATTCCTGACTCGCTTGCCTGCATGACGTGGCGCCCGCTGGCATCATGATAGGCGGCTTCTCACTGTATTCAACGCAGCCCCAGAGGTCAAGCGGCAGGGAAGCATCCGGACCCACACGCCGGCCGGCGGCAACCGTTCTTGTTCAGACGGAGTGCAATTTCTGTGGATAAAATCAGATCGCCGGGAACGTTAGACGTCGTGTCGTTCGCCAGACATCACATCCTCGCCCATAGCGCGAGTTCGACTTTCGGGATTTTGCACTCGCACAGTACGCGTCAGAACACTGTTGTCGTTCCGCAGGGTCTCCAGCGTAATCGCTTGCGGAGTCGCCGCTGCGCCATCCCCCGGCAGAATTCCTACGCCCTGGTTGCGTCCCCCGGCCTTCGCCCGGTACAACGCAGTGTCCGCGAGTTCAATCATTTCTTCCGCGCAAACCGCGTCATATGCGTGCCGACTCCAGGGGAAGGGAGCCCATCCCACCGAGCAGGTCTTCCGCACTCGAACCCCATGCCCAAGATCAAATGCTTCTGTCGCCATAATCTCCAAAACGCGCTCGCAGAAGGCAGGCGTGCCGGAGGGATCCGCCGACCGCGACATGATGAGAAATTCTTCCCCACCCCAACGAACCAGCACATCCGACTTGCGCACTACTCTGCTCAGCCGCTCCGCCACTCGCTGCAGCAACCGATCGCCAGCAGGATGACCGTGAAGATCGTTCACTTCCTTGAAAAAGTCCACATCCACCATGATGAAGATCAGATCGCGGTGATCCAGCTTGCGAATATCGCTGCCACGGGCCCGTTCATAATTTCGCAGGACTTGCCCGGCCTCCGCCGTAAGAATTTCTTCCAGATAGCGCCGGTTCCACACTCCGGTCAACGGATCGGTAAAGGAGATTTCCTGAAGCTCAAGATTCTTGCGCTGCAGTTCCAGACTATGCCACCGCAGCGATTGTTCCTTGCTTTCCAACTCGTCCTTCAGCTTGCAAGTCTCGTCCAGATTCTCCCGCGACAAACGCAGCAGGTGAAGCAGTTCGCGGTCCATACAATGCTGCTTAACAAACACCAGCGCACCCATGAAAACCATCGCCGCCACTGTCAAAAATAGTCTGTACGAACGCACCCTCGCTGGCGCCCCTCCCCCGAACTCCGCCCATGCCACCATGAGCGGCGTAGAGAAGACAGCGATCATCGCCAACCGCGCCGTCCACATGCTGTGGCTGTGTCGCGGTTCTTGGCTAGTAGGCCCGTCGGACGAAGCTCCACGTGCGATGAACCCCACGGATGCGAACCACGCCATGGCAGCCACCAGCGGAACATCGTAAAGACTGCCCGTGTAGTACAAGTGATAGTCGATCGCCACTCCGGCGAGAATGGAGCCCACGCTGTAGAAGGAAGCCGCTATAAAAAGTTGCCGGTAGATCAGCCGCCACGAATCGCGACTGCGCTTCCATACCAAGCCCACGCCAACAATCAGAACGATCTGTTCGCATGCGTAAAGCACGTCGAAGCTGTGGCCATATACCGCTTCGTTCGGCGAAACGTACTGCCACGGGATCACGATAAACAAATAAAGATAAAGCCACCACGTGAGCAGCAGAAAAAAGTCCAGGGACACCAGCCTCAGAGAATGGTCATTCCTCTGAACGTGCGGCTGCACTACCAGGGCCGCCATCATAGGAACGATGTGGAGGAACAGGATCACGTCTCCGACGAACGGGTTCGGTACCTCCTGCCGGAGAAAGACTTCGAAGTAAGTCCACAGAACCTGCGCGCAGAGCCACATTCCGCAGCCCATCGCCATGAGCGCCCAGAAAAGCTTGGCCTTGTTATAGCTGGTTTTGAGGCTCGAAAGGATGGAGAGCGTCCCGCAAAAAAGCAGAACGCACTGCGTCAGATCCCCGAAAGCGGTCAGTCCAATACTGCGCGGAGCCAGCACCGACACGAGCACGTGAACGCACACCACCGCGCACACGATTCCCGTCCACCTGCCGGGTTTTCGCACAGGAATGAGACCCACGGTAAGAGTGTATGGTGGGCCCGGGAGGCGTGCGTGTTACCGAAGTAATCGCACGCGAGGTCCGAAGGCTCCCTAGCCATCTATTCAATCGCGGCTGCAAATCGCCGGACAAAACGGAAAACATCGCGATAGGAGTTGTAAAGCGGCACAGGTGCAACCCGGAAGGTATTCGGCTCCCGCCAGTCCCCCACTACGCCTTCCCGGGCTAGCCGTTCGCACAACGCCCGCCCTTTCTGGTGGATTCGAATCGAGATTTGTGCGCCCCGCCGGTCCGGTTCAACCGGCGTGAGGATGGAGAATTTCTGCGAGACATTCTGCTTCAGAAGAAGCGGGTTCAGCAGAAGTTGGTTCAACTGGAATTCCAGATAGCCGGTCAGCGAGATGCTCTTGGCCCGCAAACGCTCCATCCCAGCTTCATGGAAAATATCCATCGATGCTCGCAGCACGGCCAGGCTCACAATCGACGGATTGCTCAACTGCCATCCCTCCGCGCCTGACATCGCCTGAAAGTCAGGCCCCATCTCGAACCGCGACTGCTCGTCATGGCCCCACCAGCCCGCAAAGCGAGGCACATCCCACGCGCGCGCATGTCGCTCATGAACAAAACAGCCGGCAACACATCCCGGGCCGCCATTCAAATATTTATAGCTGCACCACACTGCAAAATCCGGACCCCACTCATGAAGTTTCAACGGCAAATTGCCAGCAGCGTGCGCCAGATCAAGACCCACCACACATCCCCGCGCCCGCCCCAATCGCGTGATGCCCTCCATATCAAATGCCTGACCGGTCTGGTAATTAACTCCACCCAGCAGAATCAGAGCGATGGTATCCCCCTCGCGCTCGATCAACTCCTCAATGTCTTCATCGCGAAGGCAGGCCTCGTCCGCTCGCGGGGTCAACTCAATAAGCGAAGTCGCAGGATCCAAACCATGAAAACGAATCTGTGACTTCACCGCGTACTGATCCGAGGGAAACGCTCCGCGCTCCACAACAATTTTGTATCTCTCTCGCGTCGGACGGTAAAAAGAAACCATCATCAGGTGAAGGTTTACGGTAAGCGAATTCATCACCACAACTTCGTGTGGCTTGGCTCCGACCAATTCTGCCGTCTGCTCCGCGAGCAGCCTGTGGTAAGGCATCCACGGATTCTTCGCCTGAAAGTGACCCTCCACACCAAGCCGCGCCCACTCTTTCAATTCTTCCTCAACATATGCCGCCGCGGTCTTCGGCTGCAGTCCGAGCGAGTGGCCGCTTAGATAAACGCACTCACCAGCCTCTGTCTTAGGAAATAAGAAGCGCCCGCGGAATTCTTTCAGCCGATCGCGTTCATCCATCGCAATCGCGAAATCCTCGCCCGGCAGAAATGGGGCGTCAGTCACGGTCGAAGCTCCAGGGGAGTAAGATCCCGCCGAATCAGTTGGCCCGCGTTGTCCCAGTCAAGATCCTCAACCCGCTCAATGGATTCACACAGTTCCGCCAGTATTCGGTCCTGAACCGCGCCCCGATTCAGTGCCACGGAGTACGGAATACGATGAAAAGTCACCATGGCATACTTCGGTACGAAGAGCTGAGGATATTTTGCTTCCAGCGCCAGCTCCACCTTTTTTCGAAACAAAAACCGCGAGTCCGCAACCAGGTCTCTCATCTCCGTAAAATTCTCAATCGCCATATCCGCGATGGCATCGGTATTCACCTTGCGCTCCTTCTCGAACTCGCGGCAAACTCGCGCCCAGTCCGCGCCGTGCCGGTCAAGCAGATCGACCAGACAAGTACAGTCTTCAAATCCGCAGTTGATTCCCTGCCCAAAGAATGGAACGATCGCATGAACCGCATCCCCAAGCAGCAATGCTCTTCCTTGCACATGCCACGGGGAGCACTTGATCGTAACCATTGCCCCAGTCGGATTTGCAAAGTAATTGTCGGCCAGTTGCGGCATCAGCGAAACTGCGTCCGGAAAGCGAGACTCGAAAAACTGCATCACCTCTACTTGAGTGGTCAGTCCCGCAAAGCCGTCCGCGCCCTCAAACGGCAGAAACAAAATGCACGCAAACGTGCCATCAATGTTGGGCAACGAAATCAGCATGTAGTTGCCTCGCGGCCAGATGTGCAGCGCGTGAGTCTCCAACAGATGCTTTCCGTCAGAGCCCGCAGGAATCGTCAACTCCTTGTACCCATAATCGAGATATTGTTGCGAAAAATTAAACCGGCTCAGCTTAAACATCTCCGCTCGAATCGACGATGCCGAACCATCGCACCCGATCACAACCCCTGTCTCGCGAATCGCATCTTCGCCCGTCTCCTCATTGCGCACTCGTATTGCGCCGGTCTTCAAGTCATATCCGGTACAGCGCTCACTGAAATGAATGGTCGCTCCTTGTTCCTCCGCCGCGTTGATGAGCGCGATGTTCAACTCCGCCCGCGAAATCGAGTTGATGACCTCCGTTTCGTTCTTCCCATAGGGTTGGAAGGTAAGTTCCCCAGCAGTCGAGTGCATCATCCGACCCTTCATCGGGATAATGATGCTCCGCATCCGCTCCCACAGTCCGGCTTGCTGCAACGCGTGAATGCCGCGGGTCGAGAGCGCGAGATTAATCGACCGTCCCGCACTCACGCGCACCCGCCGCATATCAGGGCGCCGCTCAAAAATCTCAACAGCGAACCCTCTCTGCGCAAGGAGAATCGCCAAGAGCGGACCATTAAGTCCGGCGCCGATTAGTGTGATTTTGTCCGGAGTGGCCTTCATCTGAGAAAGTCGACCGACCGACGTTGCGACGACTGAAGCTGAGGGGAAAGCACTTCACTCGGTCAGCAAAGTCCTCGCCTCCCACAATTCAGGGAAAAATTTCTTGTCGAGCGTGAGCTTCAGGTAAGACGCTCCCGTACTTCCCCCGGTACCCATGCGAATCCCTATAATTCGCTCGACCAACTGAATGTGGCGCAACCGCCAACTCACTATCAGTTCGTCAAACTCCGTCAGCCGTTCGCACACATCGATCCAGTCGCGATGATGATGTTCATCCTTGTAGAGTTCGTGGACCGCGCGCGCCCGCGCTTCGAATCGTTCTCGGTCAGTTGCGCCCTCGCCGGCCGGCGCCAGTTTTCCCATCGCCTGCAAGGCCCCAAAAAATACATCGCGCAATGAAGGCTCCTCCAACCGGCGCTTCAGACTTGCGTAAGCCTCCGCCGTGGGCCGGTGGTAGCGAAGCATTTTCTCGTCCTTCAAGCCGCACAGAAATTCAATCTCCCGAAACTGCTCCGACTGAAATCCGCTGGCCGGTTCGAGCAGCCCGCGAAACGCAAGAAAATGCGTGGGCAGCATCGTTTCCAAAATCGTAAACTGCTCCACTAGCACTCGCGTGATCTCCGTACAACGCCGCAGCAACCGCGCCGCCTCATATACTTCATCATGCGATTGCGGCGCCGCGCCCGCCTTCTGCAAATTAGCCACCACGGCATCCAGATCATGTAGCAATTCCTTAAACCACAATTCGTAGGTCTGATGCACAAGAATAAACAGCAATTCGTCGTGGTGCGGCGGCACAGATTGCGGCCGCTGCAATTCCAACAACTCTGGCACCTTCAGATACGAGCTGTACGTAAGCTTTTCAGGCTCAGGCGTGGAAGATGAGTCAGCCGCCAGACCCGACTTCGTATCCTCGACCTCTTGCACGTCCTTAATCCCCAGAAACCGAGTCGCATTCCTGCCCAGAAGTTGAGCCTTGGCCTCCAGTGATAAATTGCTTTGGCGGATGAGTGACCCAACCCTTTCCTCTCCCAGCGGAAAAGGATAGTCCGATCCCAACATGACTCGATCCGATCCCATCGTTCCCACGAGAAACTGCAGCGAGCGTTGATCGAACACCGCCGAGTCCGTATAAAAGCGGTTGAGATAGTAGCTGGGTGGATGCTCACTCTCGCCCCGCGCCACCGGCTGACGGTGCCAGGCATTTTCCAGCCGCCCGAGCAAGAATGCGAAACTCCCGCCGCCGTGCGCGAAGCAAATTCGGAGCTTATCCGGTAGCCGGTCAAACGCTCCACTCAAAATCATCGCAACCACCGACAACTGCGTCTCCGCCGGCATCCCGACCGTCCACGGCATCATATATTTCGGCATCCGCTCGCGCCCAAACATTTCCCAGGGATGCACGAGCACGGCCGCACCCTCCTGTGAGCAATGCTGCAGAAAAGTCACAACGCCAGGATCGTCCAGATTCTTGTCTTGAACATGGTTGCCAATCTGCACGCCCACGTGTCCGGCGCGCATGCATCGGCTAAGTTCCTTGCAAGCCGCATCAGTATCTTGCAAAGGCACCTGACAAAGCGCTTTCAACCTGCCTTTTCCCCGGCTGCAAAGCTCCAGCGCCGCATCGTTGAACAATCGCGCACAATCCAGCGCATGTTCTACGGGACGCTCATACGCAAACAGCACTGGCGTGGCTGACATAACCTGCACGTCAACCCCGTCCCGATCCATTTCCCGCAGCCGCACTTCCGGATCCCAGCACGCCGAATAAATATGCCGGAAGAATCGGTCCCCCACCATAATGTCCGCTTGCCCCGGCTCCGTATGTTTGATCCAGGGCCAGTTGGGCGTGCCAAAGCGCGCCGCCAGGTCTGGCCATGAACTGGGAAAAAAATGATTATGAATGTCGATGACTGGCATGCTTCATTTGCCCGGATGGATCGTGCCGCAATGCTTGCACTTGCGCCGGCTCTCGTTCGAGTAAAATTGCTCAAACAGAGGTGGCAGGTCTTTCACAATGCTCTTCAGCCTCACTTCCGCGCGATAGATCAACTGATGGCAACTTGGGCAGTACCATTCGAACGCATCCAGAGAGCCCTCAGGACGCGGCACCTCAACCACCACCCCGATGGTATCAGCCGGCCGCTGTGGCGAATGACGCATGTGTTTGGGCAGAAGAAAAATCTCGCCCTCTTTGATCGGCACTTCCAGCGGCGGCTTGCCCGGCGTCTCCATAAGCCGGAGAGAAATATTGCCCTTCAACTGATAGAAGAATTCCTCGGTCGGATCATCGTGATAGTCGCGCCGCTGGTTCGGCCCGCCCACCACGGTTACCATCATCTCGCCGTCTTCCCACACCTGCGCGTTTCCCACCGGAGGCTTGAGCTTGTCTTTGTTCTCTTCAATCCAGCCCTGAAAGTTGAAAGCCTTCAGATTCTTTATGGACGCCATCGCGCCTCCTATTTCGCCGGCTTGTATGCCCTGGCCGTGACCTCGATCAGCAGGTGCGGATGCGGCAACTGATGCACCGCGACAGTCGTTCTTGCCGGACCATCGTATCCGAAAAATTCACCATACACCTCGTTGTAGCCGCCAAAATCGTTCATGTTCACGAGGTAAGTTGAGATCTCCACAACATCTTGGAGTTGTGCCCCTGCACTGTGCAAAATATCGCGGATATTCTCGATCACCGCCCGCGTTTGCGCGCGGATGTCGAGCTGCGTTGTGCCCAGCGAATCCACTTCAGCACCCGCAATCGTGTTGTCCACCCGCCGCGCGCTGGTTCCAGACACAAACAGAAAATCTCCAGCCCGTTTAACGTGTGGATACTTGCCGCGCGGCATAGCCTTTCCCTCAACGACCTTGCTATCTGTTCCGCTCATCTTCAATTATTTCCAGCCAACCTAAAGATCACAGCCGAATGCAAACGTTGTTGAGTTCGGAGTAGAAATTGAATGAGTGCATCCCGCCTTCGCGGCCGATCCCGGAAAGTCCCGCTCCACCAAACGACGTTCGCAAATCGCGCAAGAACCAACAATTCACCCAGGTAATGCCCACATTCATTTGCTGTGCCACACGATGACCGCGCTTCAAGTTCGAGGTCCAGATCGACGCCGCAAGTCCATACTTCGTGTCATTAGCCATTGCGACTGCCTGTTCTTCCGAATCGAAGGGCGCAATGTGACACACCGGCCCAAAGATTTCCTCCTTCACGCACCGTGCCGATTCCGGCAGTCCAGTATAGATGGTTGGCTGCACATAGAAACCGCGGTCGCGATTATCGCCAAATTTCGGAACTCCTCCGCCCGTGATAACCGTCGCTCCTTCTTTCTCAGCCAGATCGTAATAAGAAAGAACTTTGTCTCGATGTTGCGCCGAAATCAGCGGACCCAAATCAGTTGCCGCGTCGGTCGGCCAGCCCGCATGCAGACTCTCCGCCTTCTGTTGCAGCGCATCCACAAACGCACTGAAAACTTTTCGCTCCACATAAACCCGCTCAGCGCACAAACACACCTGCCCGGTATTAAGGAACACGGCCTCAGCCAACCCGTTCACGGCTTCATCAAAGTTGCAATCTGCGAATACGATCGCTGCATTCTTTCCGCCCAGCTCAAACGAGACAGGCTTCACCGTGGATGCCACCGCTTTCATGATGGCTGCCCCAGTCTTCGATTCACCGGTAAACGTAACCGCGTCCACATCGGAGTGTCGGGTCAAGAACTCTCCCGCGGACCCCGGCCCGAAGCCATGGACCACGTTATAAACTCCTTTCGGAATCCCTGCGTCCTGCATCGCCTCTGCAAGAATCGCAGCAGTAGCCGGAGTTTCTTCGGAGGGCTTCACCACCACCGTGTTCCCGCAAGCCAGTGCGGGCGCAACTTTCCAGGTGAGCAACAGCAACGGTAAGTTCCACGGCGTGATCACGCCAACCACGCCCAAAGGCTTGCGCACCGCATAATTCAGAGCGTTCGTTCCATCAGGAGTTTCGGTCTGAAAAGACTCCAGCCCGGCCATTTTCACTAGGTCGGCAAACACGCGAAAATTCGCAGCCGCCCGAGGAACGTCAAGCTTCGCTGCCAGAGAAACCGGCTTTCCCGTATCCGCAACTTCGGCCTGAACGAAGCAGTCAAACCGTTTCTCAATCGCGTCCGCAACCCGCTGCAATCGCGCCACCCGTTCGCGGACACCGAGCCGTCCCCACTCTCCCCGCAACGCGCGCCGAGCCGCATGCACAGCGTCGTCCACCTGTGACTCGCCCGCTTCGGTGACCTGTGCAATCACGGTTCCGTCCGCGGGATTCACATCCGGGAACTCCTGCTTCCCAGACACGAACCGGCCATCAATGTAGTTCTGGATTAATTTCACGAAAGCTCCAGGCGGGACTCGGCAATCCTAGCAGGGCCGTCGGAAACGAAGCAATCTTTGGCCGGGCGAATAAGGGTCTAGCGAATCGGCTTCGGACGCTCTTCGAGGTAGCGCCGCAATGAGTCACGCCAGGATGGCATTTCAATTCCGAGTGCCCGCAGACGAGTCGCTGACAATACCGAGTAAGAAGGTCGAGGCGCAGGTCGCGCCATCTGCTGGCTGCTCACCGGACGCACAACGGTCGCAAGCCCCGCACCGCTGATAATGTCCCGCGCAAACTCAAACCAGGTGCAGTCGCCCGCGTTAGTCACATGCACAATTCCGCTCGCATCCTTCCGGCACAGTCGAACAATCGCTCGCGCCAGATCGACCGAGTACGTCGGACAGCCCCGCTGATCGTTCACCACATCAAGCGCCGGACGGCTCGCCGCCAACTTCAAAATCGTATCCGGAAAACATTTTCCGCCAATTCCAAACAACCACGACGTTCTGGCGATGCAGCACTCCGGCATCAATGCCAGCAACCTGATCTCTGCCTCAGCCTTGGTTCTTCCGTACACGCTCTGCGGATTCCGGGCATCCTCAATCTCATAAGGCGTAGTCTTCTTGCCGTCGAAGACATAATCGGAGCTCAGAAACACCAGCCGCGCTCCAACCTTCTTCGCCGCCACCGCAACGTTCACCGCCCCATCGCGGTTCACCGCAAACGCGAGATCAGGATTGCCTTCGCATCCGTCCACATCCGTATAAGCTGCAGCCAATACGACCCACTCCGGATTCGTTTCCTGAACCACGTCCTGCACCCGCTTCGCATCGCGGATGTCGGCCGCGTGCGAAGTGAGTCCAGTCACGGTATCTCCGCTCCACTCGCTCAGGAGCGCCTTACCCAATAACCCGGAAGCGCCAAAAATTGTGACTCGCATCAGGATTTAGTCGAAACACTCAGCGTCGCGGAACGCGGCGCCGCGCCGATCTTTCGCCGACACAATCGGTTCGCCGTCCAGTTCCCAGTTGATCTTGAGTTCAGGATCATTCCAGGCCAGGGTTCGCTCATGTTCCGGCGAGTAGAAATCCGTCGCCTTGTAGAGTACATGCGCCTTCTCGGAGAGCACGCGGAAGCCGTGCGCAAAACCTCGGGGAATCCACAACATGCGCTTGTTCTCGCCCGACAACCGCACCGCTTCCCACCTTCCAAAAGTCGGAGAACTCCGCCGCATGTCCACCGCAACATCCAGAATCCCCCCCTCGGCCACCCGCACCAGTTTCCCCTGAGGATGCTTCAGCTGATAATGCAATCCCCGTAAAACATTTCGCGATGAACACGAATGATTGTCCTGCACAAATTCCTCAACAATCCCAACTTCCGCCATGAGTCGCCGGTTATAGCTCTCAAAGAAAAATCCGCGTTCGTCCCCAAAAACTCGCGGCTCGAGTGCGAACACTCCAGGCAGCGAAGTCGGGATTTTCTTGAGCGCATCCATCGCTGGACGAACTACCTGAACCGCATCCATCAAAATACTCTCTCCCGCAAAAGTTGCATGAGATAAGCCCCGTAACTGTTGTTCTTCATCGAGTTGCCAATTCGCTCCACCTGCTCCGCCGTAATGTAACCCGAGCGCAGCGCAATCTCTTCCGGACAAGCCACCATCAGCCCCTGCCTCTTCTCAATAGCCTGAATGTAGAGCGACGCATCCATCAACGACTCATGCGTGCCCGTATCCAGCCATGCCATGCCTCGTCCCATCACCACCACTTCCAACTGCCCCCGCTCCAGGTACACCTTGTTTACGTCGGTAATCTCCAACTCGCCCCGTGCGCTGGGTTTCAGTGATTTCGCGACCTTCACCACTTGATCATCATAAAAATAAAGTCCGGTCACCGCGTAGCGCGATTTCGGCTGCTTGGGCTTCTCCTCAATACTGAGAGCCCGCCCCGAGCCGTCGAACTCCACAACTCCATACCGTTCCGGATCGTGCACCGGATAAGCAAACACCCGCGCCCCCCGCGTCTTAGCGGCGGCTTCCCGCAAATCCTTGGCGAGGTCGTGTCCATAAAAAATATTGTCGCCCAGCACCAGAGCGCAAGCGCTGCCTCCAACAAATTCCTCTCCCACCAAAAAAGCCTGCGCGATCCCTTCCGGCTTGGGCTGCACCTTATATTGCAATCGGATTCCAAACTGACTTCCATCCCCCAGCAGCGCCTCAAACTTCAGTAAGTCCTCCGAAGTCGTAATAAGAAGAATGTCGCGAATTCCCGCCAGCATCAGCGTGCACAGCGGGTAATAAATCATAGGCTTGTTGTAAACCGGCAGCAGACTCTTCCCCATGGCATGAGTCACTGGATACAATCGTGTCCCCGACCCTCCCGCCAGAATAATTCCCTTATAACCCGTACTCGGAGCTCGCATCATAAGCAGATTCTTCTACAGACCTGAGGTCACGCTTCAATATCAAGAAGAGTAGTGCGTCTCAATCCACTGCCGGTATCCCCCGCTGGTCACATCGCGCACCCACTCGGAATTCTCCAGATACCACTGCACCGTCTTGCGAATCCCACTCTCAAATGTTTCCAGCGGACTCCAACCCAGCTCCCGCTTGATCTTAGTCGCGTCCATGGCGTAACGCCGGTCGTGCCCCGGACGGTCCTTCACAAATGTAATCAGCCCGCGGCGCGGCTCTCCGCGGCTCCCCGCCATCTCATCCACAATGTCACAAATCGTCTCCACGATCTCGATGTTCCGCTTCTCATTCCAGCCGCCAATGTTGTACGTCTGCCCCACTCGTCCTCGATCGAGAACTTCCGCAATAGCCGCGCAGTGGTCCTCCACATAAAGCCAGTCGCGGACATTCTGCCCGTCTCCGTAAACCGGCAGCGGCTTCCCATCACGCGCATTTAGGATCACCAGAGGTATCAGTTTCTCCGGGAACTGAAATCGCCCGTAGTTGTTCGAGCAATTCGTAGTCAACACCGGCAATCCGTAAGTGTGATGGTAGGCCCGAACAAAATGGTCCGAAGCTGCTTTCGACGCAGCATACGGACTATTGGGCGCATATGCAGTCGTCTCGGAAAAAGCAGCATCCTCAGGCCCTAGCGATCCGTACACTTCATCCGTCGAGACATGCAAAAATCGAAAGTCGATTTTTCCCCGCTCACCCAACCCATTCCAATATGCCCGCACTTCTTCGAGCAGCGCAAAAGTCCCATCCACATTTGTGCGAATGAAATCATCCGGCCCCCGGATCGACCGATCCACATGGCTCTCGGCAGCAAAATGCACGATCGCCCTCGGCTTGCGGCGTTCCAGCAGCCCGCGCACCAGGCTTCGGTCGGCAATATCGCCATGCACGAACTCATACCGCCGCTGGTTTGCGACGCTTTCCAGGTTGCGCAGATTGCCCGCGTATGTGAGCTTGTCCAGGTTCACGACGGCGGCCGAATCCCGTTCCATCCCCTGCAGGATGAAATTAGACCCGATAAAACCCGCTCCGCCAGTGACGAGGATCGTATTTTCCATATCGTGGAACTTGGTCTCGAATTCAACCTGACGTGACCGCTCGCCACACCGTAGCCCGCGAACGAACCCAATTGTAAACAAAAAGGACGGGATTGACCCCGTCCTCTGTTGGTGCACTCGTTTTGTTCCAGCTAAATCATTTCGCGCAGACTACACGCTGCATGTCTTATCCCGCCTTCCGCTGGCCCGCCGCCGCAGCCGCTGCCACGCGCCCGACCGGCATTCGGGGCGGAGTTTCCGCCAACTCCCAGCCCATCATCTCGAAATACACTCGCTCGATCTCCGTCGCAATCTGCCCCCACTGATAATGTTCGCGGATGCGGCGTTTCGCGGCCTGTCCGGCAGCTTCCCGTACCGCCGGATTTGCAATCAGGAATCGCAGCCGGTCCGCCAAGTCCGCCGCATCCCCCCGCCGGAACGTGAATCCCGCATCATCCACGGCTTCCCGATTCTCCGCGACGTCGCTGCTCAGCACGCAAAGTCCGGCACCCATCGCATCCAGCAGCGCCAGCGACAATCCTTCCAGATCAGAAGGCAGGACGAACACCATGGCATTGGTCAGCAACTCATCGAGCGCCTCACCCGAGACCCAGTCCAGAATCTTGATCCGCTCACTCGCGTGGGACTGCAATTGGCGCGAATAATCGTCGCAGTAGCTCGACGCTCCTGCCATCACGAGCTTAACGTCAGTGTCCAACTTTTCATAAGCTTCCACCAGCAGATGGCAACCTTTCTCCGGAGAAAACCTCCCCAGAAACAAAATGTATTTGCCCGGCTCCAGGCCCCAATCAAAGATCTTGTCCGGCAACCGCCGCTCGCGCAGCACACCTCCGTTCGGAACATAAGAGGTCCCCGCTCCATAGCGTCCTCGATAATATTTCTGCAGCGCCTGTGAGACCACCATCGTGTGGCTGGGCAAACTCACCGCCGCTCGCTCCCCCAGCCGCAAGACAGCCGCAGCGATGCGGCCCCATTTCTTCCGCTGCCAGTCGAGCCCCTGCACCGTGACCATGGTTTTCTTCCCCGCCATCCGCGGAATAAATGAAAACAACGCCGGCCCCAGCGCGTGATAGTGCACCACATCACAAGGCTGAATCAGAACATGGAGCGTGCTGAGAAATGTATGCACCAGTGTCTCCAAGTGCTTCGATCGAATCGTCGGCAGCCGCACCACCCGTATGCCGTTGCGCTGTTCCCCCAGTGGAGTGAAATAGGTCCGGCAATACGCAGTCACCTCGTGTCCCATCCCCGTCAATCTCTTCCCAATCTCTTCGTAATAGGTCTCAATGCCGCTGTACTTTGAAACCAGCCCCCGCCCCCCAATAAATGCGACGCGGAGCATCCGCTTTTGAAACTCGGCGGGGGGAACGTCGACATCACCCAAAGCAGGGCCAAAGACAAGGCGCTGCAAGGGAACGAAGCTCCCTCGATTTCCCCGCGGCATTCCGCCTCGTGCCGTTCCCATCACGAGGGTTCTTCGAGTCCTGCTGCCCCTCGGCGCGCCTGCCGATTGTTTCTTTTCATCAATCACGCGCTCATATAAATCAATCAATGCCTCGTAATGAGCCTCCGGCGTGTACCGCTCCCGCACCTGCTCCCGTCCTGCTTGCCCCATTTTGTCCGCCAGTTCAGGTTGTGAGCTGAGAAACCGGATGGCCGCCGCCAGCTGTTCCACATCGCCCACCCTGTACAAGAGTCCAGTCTTGCCAGCCTGCACCAGTTCCCGCCGCGATCCCAGATCCGTAGCCACCACGGCCCGCGCCTCGGCGTAAGACTCCAGAATCGTCTTGCCCAAAGTTTCATATGCATGGGACGGCAGTACGGTAAAGCGTGAACCAGCGATCGCACGCTCCAATTCTGCTCCCCGCATGTGGCCCGCGAACTCGACGTTGGCCAGTCTCAGCTCCGCAGCCAGCCGTTCCAGCCTGCCTCGCTCTGGTCCATCCCCCGCAACGATCAGGCGAAGATTAGGTAGCCGCTGCATGGCCTTCAGTAAGTCGTCCACGCCTTTTTCCGCCGACAACCTCCCGAAATAAAGCAGCGGGGCGTTCTCCGCTCTCCGCTCAGCCACAGCCTTGACCGCCTGGAAATGAGGCAGCACTTCGAACGCGGCTGGATCCCACCCATGCTCGACAAACTTGTCCCGCACAAATTGGCTCGGCGCCAGAAAGCAGTCCACGCATTTCCGGTACGTGCCCAGCCATTTGTGGAAATAAGCCTCCGCCACCAGCGTCATCCGAGCGCCCCATCCCGGATAGCATTTCTCCTTCATCGCATGCCAGAATTCCCCACCCTTGCACACCTCGCAGGCTTCTCCGCGCAATACCAGGTTGTAGCTCGCGCACAGCACCTTGAAATCATTCAAGTGATAAACAACCGGAACCTTCTGCGCCTTCAACTCCCACAAGATCGACGGTGAAAGATGGTGATAGATGTTCCGCACATGGGCCACATCCGGCCGGAAGTCCGCGATCATCCCCCGAAGCCGGCGCCGCGCCTCCAGCGAGTAAATCGCCCGCCCCGCCAACCCAATCTTGCGGAACCATCCCGTCCGCTGCTTGAAGTCGACATGCGGCACGAAATGGCGATCATAGGCAGTGGAACTCCCTCGAGGATCGGCCATCGAAAACAGTGCCACCTCGTGTCCCTTCGAGCGCATCAGTTCCATGGCTTCGAACAGATAGACTTCGGTCCCGCTGAACGCGTAGTTATATTTGTTGCAAAACAAGATCCTCATGAGGAAGGCTCCAATCCTGAATTACGAGCTCTGGAATTGCTGTCAGTTGTAGAAACCGGTCACCAAAGTGACTCAGGTTCTTCGTACGGTTGAAGTTGTGAAGCACTTGTACCTGCGCGGCATGCCGGATCCAATCCAGCCGGCTCACCGCATTGCGCTCCTCCCGGCCCAGCTGCTTTTCTAGGAAAAGAATCTTTGACACGAAATCCTGCAGCGCCCCAGGCGCGTAGAGAAAACCCGTTTTCCCAGGAATGATGATTTCCGGAATGCCGGTAATCGCCGGCGCGAGCACGATTTTGCCCCGCATCATCGCTTCCATCAGCACCAGCGGAATTCCCTCGCTGCGGCTGGTAAGCGCAACCACATCAGCGCGCCCGTAAAGTGCATCCATCTGCGGCCGGGCCATGTGGCCGAGCAGCGTGATCTCGTCTTGCAACCGGTTTTTTCGGATCAGAAACTCCAGACGTTGCCGCTCCGGTCCTTCTCCTGCAATCAAACATTCAAAGTCGACCCCGCAATTCCGCAGCCGGGCGCACCCGCGGACCAGAAATGCGTGATCCTTCACCGCGTGCAGCCTTCCCACAGCTAGGAGGGTGAAGGTGCGGCGCGTACCGCGAGCAACCCGGCAAACTTCCGCGCGTTCCGGCGCATCCACGCCCAGCCGCGAAACCATGATCTTGCTAGCCTCAATCGCCGGAAAATGTTCCAGAATGTAGCGGCGGTTGTACTCGGAAATAGTCACGCAGAACCGGCAGTTCTTCAGCTTCGTATCGAGATAGGCCCGCTTCAGCAGCAGGTCTGACCCGTGCAGAGTCACACTGAAACTCACTCCCAGCAGCCGCGCCGCCACCATCCCGATCCACGACCCAAAATAGCCGTGATGCACGTGCACGTGCTTCACTCCGCGTCCCTCGAGCAGCACGGCGTAATACGCTCCCAGCCCGGTGTGCAACAGCGCTTTCAGTCGGCGTTTCGGCGATTCCTTCCCCCGTAAGAGCACCCGAGCCACCAGGTCGGCAATTTTCCCCCACCGCCGAATTACAAGACCGAGCGCGCGCAGCAGAATCAGCACTCGAACCGGTTGCAGGCAGAGAATTTCCGGCTGCAAATCTGTACTCGCATTTCCGCTCGGCCCCGCTTCCAGCCGGCGCACGCTGCCCGCAATAACCTGAACACCCCGCCGCCGCAACTCCCGGATCTCCTCGCCAACATAGGGCTCCACAGCCACAGGAAATTGATTAGCGAGATAAGCCACCGTCAACACAGAATCGGGAGTCGCAGAATAGGAAATCGCAGAATTAAGACTTGGAGATCCAGATAGAAGGAGATTTACGCAGCAGATACAAGAGTTCTACGGGCAGACCGACTAAGGATAGGTTCCAATTCGCAACCAGCCCGTCTCCTCTGCGCCGCCAGCATTCCCGCCATCGCAAACAGCAGCCCGTTCACGAACTGATAATTCATCACCACCAGTGCAGCATTCACCCAATAGATGCCGAGCAACACCGGCCACATGCCGTGAAACTGCTGATTCAGAAAACCGTCGCGCTCAGCCCGCGGAACCAGTCCACGCCCCAACCGCAAAATCTCCCAAATCAGCCACCCATAGAGCGCTAGGCCAAAGACGCCATGCTCCACCAGCAACTCCAGGTAAGTATTGTGCGGATACAGCTCCTTCTCCTTGTACCCGCTGACATGCCGCGCCAGTTCCGCCGGCATCTGGTTCACTCCCCAGCCGGTGATCGGCTTTTCCAGGAACATCTGCCAGCCGCCGGTATAGACCGCTTTCCGGAAATCGAGCGGCCCAGATTCCTGCAGCCGCTCCGTGAGCGCCCGTCGCTGATCGTCAAAACTCAAAGTGATCAGCAATCCCAAAGTTCCCACCATCGTCACTGCAACACAGATTCGCCGCAGCCTCTGGTTGTGCGCCCGAACAATCAAAACGACCACGCTCACCGCGAACGAGAGCCAGACCGCCCGCGTCATCGTCGCGAGAATTGCTACGGGCAAGGAAGCCAGCAGCACCGCCGCTCTGATTCCTCGAATTCTTCTTCGCAAGAACGCATGCAACGCCAGCACCCCAAGCATATTTAGAGAAACCCCATTCGCCACCGCCTGCAGCAATGGACCTCGCGCCCGGTCCACGTGATAACCCAAACTTTCATCCAGAATGAAGCGCGGAAAGATCAACCACTTCGCGCCCACCAGAAAAGCGATCGCCGTGAAGCACAGATAAGCCAGCACGATCAGCGCAAAACCTTCGAACTGCCGCAACCGTCGTTCCTCCCGAAACACCAGCCCCGCCACGTGAAACAGCGCGAACGGCACAAGAAACTTCGCCGCCAGCAAACACCAGGTCCGGTTGTCGAACGGTTGACCAATAACGCTCGCGACCGCCAAAAGCGTCAGCCCGATCATCGGCCAGGTCGCCCGCTCCACCACCACCAACCGCTGCCGCATCACGACCGCACGCACCGTCACCCCAACCACCAGCAACAAAAATGCGACCCGATCGATCTCATAAAACGGCACATCCGGAGGCCTCAACAGCATCGCCGTCAGCGCCGCCAGAAATAGCCCAGCCGGCACCGTCATCATCGCCTGCAGCGGACGCAGCCCTACTCGCATCCCACCCCACGCCAATTCTCCGACCCACGAACGCCGCCGCCCGATCCTCATTGACACAGGCGCCGTCACTCTCCGCTCCCTCGCAGCACCACCGCCGCCGTCTTCAGCAAAAT
>Ga0209624_10000156_pt1 | contig 62777 bp, 52 predicted proteins | sample JacPinW_OM2H0_O1_FD_188565 | JGI IMG/M metagenome (GOLD analysis project Ga0209624, IMG submission 188565) | Forest soil microbial communities from Algoma, Ontario, Canada - Jack Pine, Ontario site 1_JW_OM2H0_O1 (SPAdes) (version 2) | ecosystem: Environmental > Terrestrial > Soil > Boreal... | reverse complement strand
TGAGCTTCGCGAGTTATTACAAGCTGCCGGCTGCGCAGGGCGATACGGAGAATTGCGTGGCGCACAACGGATCGCTGATCCCGGTTCCAGGACGCGACATCGAGGTGCAGGCGTGGTATCAGGGCGGCGTTTCGGTCATGGACTTCACCGATGCGGCTCACCCTTTTGAGATTGCGTATTTCGATCGCGGGCCGATTGATCCGAATATGCTGGTGCTGGGCGGCGACTGGTCGGCATATTGGTACAACGGCTGCATCTACGGTTCGGAAATCGCGCGCGGATTGGACGTGTTCGAGCTGACGCCGACCAAATTTCTGACGCAGAATGAAATTGATGCGGCGAAGTCGGTTCACGTGGCTGAACTGAATGTGCAAGACCAGCAGAAGATCGAATGGCCTGCGTCGTTAGTGGTGGCCAGGGCGTATGTAGATCAACTAGAGCGGTCGCAGGCTTTGCCGGCAGATCAAATTGCAGCTCTGCGGAAGGCGATCAATAGCGCTGAGAGTTCGCACATGAGCAAGAGCAAACTTGCAAAGCTGGGGAGCATGGCGCCGTCCGTGGAACAGAGTGCTGCCGGGGCGAAAAGTCCGGCTGACGCGGCACGGTTGCAGGCTTTGGCGGTTATTTTGAAGCATCCGGCGGCGTGATCGAGGCGCCAGTCTTGCGGCGTGACTGAAGTCATGCCCTGACGAAACGCAGCGCGTCCGTACGAACCGCAGATCCGTCACTTCGTTCGTGATGGCAACGAGTCTTGTTGCGGTCGGCTGACTTCGAGCCGCGCGAGAAGCAAAAACCAAGATGCCGGGCTAAGGCCCCGGCGCCACGCGTGCTGGTCGCAGCGCTTCATCAATAAATGGCACTTGTGGCGGCCATCTGAGTCCGCGCTGTGTGCATCATTTCGCACGTTTTCGACTTCAACTAACAGCCCTCTTCACGTGGTAGCATCTCCGGCGTCCTGGCGCGAGGAACCGAAGCTTGCCGCTGGATTCAGCGATGACGCCGTCGAAGACCACTGAAACGCTCCCGCAGACAAGCGCCTGGCAGCCCCTCCGGATTCCGATATTTCGAAACCTGCTGATCGCCGATTTGGTTTCGGACATCGGGACATTCATGCAGAGCGTGGGCGCGGCCTGGCTGATGACGTCGCTCACATCCAGCACACTGTACATCGCTCTTATCCAAACCGCATCTGCGTTGCCTTTTTTTCTGTTAGCCCTCCCGGCAGGATCCATTGGCGACATCATGGACCGCCGCAAGTTGATCCTTGGGACTGAGTCGTGGATGTTAATCATGGCTTCCGCGCTTGCGGTTTTCACGATCGCCGGCGTGATGACGCCCTGGTTGCTCTTGCTTCTCACGTTTGCCATCTCGGCCGGTGATGCGGTTGAGTCTCCCGCATGGAGGGCGATTTTCCCGGAGCTAGTCAGCAAAAAGGAAGACTTACAACCCGCGCTGGCTCTGAATGGAATCGAGTTTAATCTTGCGCGGGCAGTTGGCCCGGGGCTAGCCGGAGTGATCATCGCGGTGGTTGGAATCGGCACTGCGTTCGTTTTGAATGCCGTATCGTTCCTCGGGGTGATCGCTGTAATCGCGGGCTGGAAGCGTCATGCCAAGAAGAGCGAACTTCCCGCCGAGACTTTGGGAGGAGCGACCGTGGCAGCGGTTCGCTACGTCCGCTATTCACCTGCCATTCGCACACTTCTGTTCAGATCCGGGTTCGTTATTTTCTTTGCCAGCGCTTTGTGGGCATTGTTACCGCCCATCGCGAAGCGTCTGAGCGACAGCTCGCTCGGCTACGGATTGCTGCTCGGGTGCTTCGGAGTGGGTGCAGTTATCGGCGCAGTTGTTCTCCAGCGCGCCCGAGGAAAATTTTCTGTCGAGGCGGTTGTCTCCGCAGCGACGGCAGCGTTCGGTGCTGTAATTGTGGCGTTAGCGGCATTGCACAGCCTATGGGTTCTGTGCATTTTTATTTTCTTCGGAGGCGCGGCGTGGACCGTATTTATGTCGGTATTCAATACCGTAGTGCAGACGCTTTCGCCTGATTGGGTGCGCGCACGTGTACTTGCAATTTATCTATTCGTGTTTCAGGGAGCCATAGCGATCGGAAGCGCCATCTGGGGCTTTGCAGCCGAGCACACCAGCGCGAACGCGGCTCTCATGTACTCGGGCTTTGGAATTGGCGCCTGCGTCTTACTACGATTTGTCGCTCCGCTCGCAGGTTCCGCTCCTGATCTCGATGTGTGGGACCACTGGAAAAAGCCCACGGTGATTCTCGATATTCCACCGGAACAGGGTCCGGTACTCGTCACCAGCGAGTACATGGTCAGTTCCGAGAAGGTTCCGGAGTTTCTCGATGCCATATACAAATACCAGAGAATTCGCCGGCGAGACGGCGCATCGCGTTGGGGCATCTTCTACGACACGGAAATTCCTGGGCGATATTTTGAGAGTTTCATTGTGGATTCGTGGGGAGAACATGAGCGGCAGCATGCGCGATTTACTGTGGCGGATCGCAAAATTGAGGAGCGAGTTTTAGGGCTCGCGATGCAGCCGCCGAAGACTCGTCACTTTATTTCCGCGAAACAAGGGGAGGGCGGGAATCCAGCGAAGCCGAAGAGCGGTTAAGGCGGATCCGGCGCATTGAGCGGCGAGGAGAAATGAGAAAATCGTTTCCGCAAGGGTGAGTTGAGGCGGTACGGCATTGAGTTCCCCGAGGCAGGCGCCTCGGGTCTGAATTGGATGGGTGCTGAAGAGAGCATTGTCATAGCGCGGCGACGAGCCCGCTGATTCGGTGCTTGAAGGAGGAAAGTCAAAAACGCCGGCAAGATGCCGGCGCTACGATGAGCTTTGCGGCTGTAAATTGGGCGGGATGCCAAAAAAATATTCAGGCTTCGCCGACAGCTGCAGTGACGGCCTTTCCATGATAGAGAGTTGACAGGGGTGACGAGGCAAGTCATCTTGGGCGTTGAATTGGTTTCGGAGGAGGTATTGATGCCGCGTTTTAGATTATTTTCGCTGGTGATTGGCACACTTTTCGTGATGGGTTTTGTCGCGGGATGCTCGGACTCTGGCACGAAAACGCCGGCGCAGCCGCCACACACGCGCGCGGCGGACGAAACTGCGATCCGCGCCGCGGTGATCGATTGGAGCAAAGCGGCGCAGGCCAAGGATGTGAATAAGGCGGTCTCGTTTTACGCCGATGATGCGATCCAATTCGCCGACAGAGGGCCGCTGGTGAAGGGGAAGCAGAATATTCGTGCGGGATGGGAAAAGATGTTGGCGACGCCTGGTCCGGGGCTGACGTTTGCGACGACGGGAGTGGAAGTGGCGCGCTCGGGTGACATCGCCTACGAATATGGGACGTACGATTTCGCGACACAAGACTCCAAGGGCAGAATTACAGACGAGAGAGGAAAATACCTCGGGGTGTGGAAAAAGCAGGCCGATGGATCGTGGAAGGTAGCTGCCGACATGGACAATCGGGACGCGGCGCCAGCGCCGCAGCCGGCGACTCGAAAACATGCGGGGCGCAAGAGAAGGCATCATTAGAAGCGGAAAAGAACGTCGCGGATTTCTAGAGTTGCAGCCATCTGGACGCTGCTATGACCCGACTAGGTCTCGTCGGTCACGTCTTCCAGAAATGTCGCGGACGGCGCGAAGAATAGGTTGCCGGTGACGGCGCGGCTGAAGTCGAGCAAACGGTCGTAGTTGCCGGGCGGCCGGCCGATGAACATATTCTCGAGCATCAGCTCGGTGGTGCTTGGTGAACGGCTGTAGCCGATGAAATAGGTGCCAAATTCGCTGTGAGCGGGCCTCCCAAAGGGCATATTGTCGCGCAGAATTTTGATCTCTTTGCCGTCCTCGACGATCGTGGTGAGTGAGCTGTGCGATGAAGTTGGCTTGACGGAATCATCCAATTCAACGTCGGAAAACTTTCGACGGCCGATGATTCGTTCCTGCGCCTCCGTAGAGAGCGCATCCCACGCCGCTAGATTGTGTAGATATTTTTGTACCATGACGTAGCTGCCGCCGGCGAACTCGGGGTCTTCGTCGCCGACGAACACGGCATCAACCGCTGCATGGCCTCTCGGATTTTCCGTACCATCAACGAAGCCGATGAGATCACGGTCGTCGAAGTAACGAAAGGCTTGGACTTCGTCTACGGGCGTCACTGCATCGCCGAGGCGCATCATGATTTGCGTCACGAGCTCGAAACACAAATCCATGCGCTTCGCGCGAATGTGAAACAGCAAGTCGCCGGGAGTGGATATTGCGTGGCGCTCTCCCGCGTGAATTTCACGGAACGGATGCAGCATCGCCGGCCTCGGCGGTCCAAATAGCCGGTCCCACGCCTCAGATCCTACTCCCATGATGCAGGAGAGCGCGGCCTCGAAATCGCGAGTTTCGACCGCTCGAATCAGCGCGCCAAGGGTGGCGCAGAACGAACGCACGGACGCGCGACTTTCGGGGCTCGGTTTTAGAGTTACGACCAGAAATATTGCGGCGCGAGAGAGTGGTGCGGCCACCGGCTGCGCAAGGGCACGCAAACCTTGTGCCGCATTGCGCGCGCTCGTCGGATCGGGCGTCATCGGATGTCATCCTCGCGGCGTGCGTGGAATTTTCGCTGTTCGGAAATAGTACGCACGCCTTGGGTGTAATTGGATTGGGCCGGAAGATTACCATCGTCTGCCGGCGATTGACAGTTTCAAGCGCTGCGTTGATACTTGCGCCGCTTGACTAGTGGATGTTAGGCAGGAATTCGATGAAGAAACCGAGACCACAAAAAGCGTCCGCGAAAAAGAGTGGACGCGCGTCTGCGAAGCGGGTGGTTGGCAAGGAGGCCCGGCAGAAATCTCGGCAGTCGGGGCCCGAGACTCCGAACTTTGCTAATGCGGAAGGAAAACTTAGTTTCAACCACGCGATGATTTACGTTAAGGACGTGGAGCGCGGACTCCGCTTCTACCGCGATTTACTGGGATTCAAACTCATCGAAGACTTCCGTTATGAGGGCACGGCGGTATATGCACGCATACACGCTCCCGGCGGGGATGGCACCATCGCGCTGCATCAGGCAGGGGCAAATACTTCCGTTTCGAGCGATGGTGTGCGGCTCTATTTCGAAGTTCCCGAACTCGACGATTTTTGCCGAAAGCTCCAGCAGAAGGGTTTCTACATTACGAAGATGCCACAAATGATGCCATGGGGATGGCGGCACGCTTACTTGAATGACCCTGACGGACACGAGATCAGTTTGTATTGGGCGGGAGCTAACCGCATGAAGAAAACGGTAACGAAGATGGTACGAAAAGCGGCGAGTGAGGCGGGGACCGGGCGCGCGTGAGAGTCAGAAGTTGAGTTGCATTCCCGATTGACATTACTGCGCTTGCCCGCAGGTCATGCTTCTTCTGCAACGTTGACAGCGGGGACTAGTCTGTGGCATCTGCATTGAATGCCTGGCTCGCAGACAGCAATGCAGTCAACTCCGCGAAAACTGACAACCCATCAGAAGGCGGTACTGATTCAGGTCCTCCTAGTGTTCCCCGGACAGCAGGTTAGTGTCTGCTGCTCGCCGACAGCGCCCGACGCGCTCGCTTACGCACAAGATTTCGTGACGATTTTCAAAGCGATTGGGTGGACGGTGAACGAGGCCGATTGGGCAGAGATCGCCATCGATCGATCTGCGGGCTTGACACTCGTCGTAAGCCGAGGGGCCGAACTGCCGCCTAGTTCGCAGGCATTTCGAGATTCGCTGCGGATTTATGGAATTGAAGTGGAAGTATTCTGCGATTCGGAGCAGAACTTCGCACCGAGCAGCTTTCTTCTCGCCGTCGGTTGACGGGTTTTGGGATCGTTACGCTGCTTCTTTTGAGCGGATGCGTTGCGGCGATTATTGCTTCTTGCTGAGCTTGCGGTGAATGTCCGGCCAGAATTCCTTCAGTTCGTTCCCCAGGGCGTCAACCGCCAACTGCGTGCCCCAATTTGAAAGGCTGCTGGAGGCGCTGCGATCCTGGGCAGGGTAGTAGAGCGTCGAAATTGCGGTTGCGGTTCCATTGCCCAGAAATTCGGAGAAGTTGAAAGTATGGCCACCAGAATCCTTGCGAGCGACAGCGATTCGGCTTAATGCGTATCCGAAGCGATGACCGAACCCTCCCTTGCCAAGCTGGAAGTACCGGGGATCGGTTTTCAAAATAGAAGGAAAAACTCCGCCAACCATGATGTTTCCAATCGCCTGGTCAGCGAAGCCCGCCGCGTATCTCTTTCCATAACCGGCTGCACCCTGTCCAAAGCCTGGGCTCGAGTTATCCGCCTGACGAATGCCGGCCAAAATACCGACAACAACAAATTCATAGGGGTCAAAGGTGCCTTCAGCGGTGATCTTGAATTTCTGTCCCACCGTGAGCGGCTTGACCTGAGTCTCGTTTTGCACGGTTAAGTAGTTCGGCATTACATAGAACATCCGGTCGTCTTTTTTGGGGGCGGGATTTTGGCCCTGCGGCTGGGACGCCGCGGGAGGTTGCTGAGGCGCTGTCTGTGCCGGTGGAGTCTGGCTTTGCGGTGCGGTCTGAGGCGTTGCGGGCGGCGTGTTCTCTGGGGACGCCTGAGCACTTACATCGAGTGCGGCGATTCCAAGCAGCGCAATCGCACAAAGAATGTTTCGAATGGAGCTAACGATCAAATTTCCTCCGAGCACGGCTTTATAGCCTCAGTGATCGCGCGCTTGAGTCTCAATATAGTTTACTCGGAACGGGCAATTCACTCGAATGCAATTCGCCGATGGTTCCGGAGGAACGGACGCCCACGAGAGTAGTACTTGAATGGGTACCTTCTTACACCCGAGATCTAGGACCTAATTGAACCTACCCCGCTTTTCCTGCCTCACCAATACTGGCTGCGGCCTAAACAAGTTTGATGAAGACGATTCGAGTATTGGTTGCCAATCGCCCGCGCTTGATGCGCGACCTAGTGATGGCCACGGTTGCGGATGAACCAAACATCGAAATCGTCGGCGAGATTCAAGATGGCGGAGAAATCGAGACGCACGTTGATCACACCGATCCTGATGTACTGATCGTGGCGCTCGAGGAGGCCGATCGCTTGCCGATGGAATGCTACACAATTTTCCAGAAGCACCCTAATTTGCGGATTATCGCGATCGCTTCAGATCGCGAAAGTTCTCTCTACTGCTGGGCCTCGCTGAATATTCACTCGACGCACATTGAAGTTTCCGAGAACGGAATCCGCAATGCGCTGTGCGGCCGAACGCAGTTTGTAGGAGATTAGCCGTGAAGTTTGATCCTGAAAATTCGGTTGAACGATCCATCGCGCGACGTGTGTCTTTCAATTTAGTATTTTGCCACGCCGCTTTTTCCGGTATCGCTCTCTGTGTTTTGTTTGTGGCTACGCTGCTGATTCCAACGCTTTCGTTTGCACAATCGTCCGCGGGCCGGGACGCGAGCACTGCAAATGCGTCTGATTTATCGAAGGAGAATCAGAGCTTTGTTGCTGCTTCGGAGATGGATATCGAAAACATCCTGCGTGCCAATGCCGGACTGATGATTGAGCTAAAGCATTGGGTGGCTCGCCAAGCCACCGAGCAGGGGCAACTCATCAGCGAATCCGACCTTTCCGATCTGACGATACGAGAGCGCCTGCACGATGACGCGAAGTTTCGAGCTGCGGCGACCGAACTGTTGCAACGATACGGTTACCTCACACCTAAGGTTGATCCAAATTCTCAAGTGGCCCGCGAAGACGAGCTGATTTTCGAAGAACGCAGCAAGTTGGTCGAGCAAGGACAGAGCTTCGCGGCGTGCGATGTGAGAACGAACCAGCGTTGCGGAAGTATGGTTGAAAACACTCGCGATTCGGGCGAGCGTACGGACGAGACGCCAAGATTTCCGTCTGATTCGCTTCCTGTAAAACCAAGGAATTCAGAAGCTCCGCTACGGCCCGACCGTAGCTCAGTTGAAACCACGTCGAATCATGCTCCGGCGGATGATGAATCCGCGCGAGAATTTTGGCCAGGAACCAGTTCGAATTCGAATTCGCCCACGCTGCAGTCGGCATCGATGCCGCTGCCCGAAGACGCTCGAGGCGGAAGTCTTCTGCCGAGTGGGACTAACATTCCCGCCCGTCGAGCAGAGTCGCCGAGCGATGTTCCACCAGAATTGCAACCTGAACGTTCAGACCCGGAAGCGTCTGCTGGAGGGAAGGGCTCGAAGTTTCCGGGCGAACCGGCAGAGTACGATTCGTCGCGATATCGCGCCGTGGACATGGAGCGAAGCGTTGATTTTAACGGACATGGGATGGTGGCAACGCGCGATCCGTATTCTGACATTCCTTCGCTTCGCGAAATGTATATGCAGGCGTCGCCGGAACTGGGCGCGACCAGACGATTTGGCATTGATGTCTTCGAGCATCATTCGCAGAACTCTCAAGACATTCCAATGGATCTTCCCGTCGGGCCGGAGTATGTGGTCGGTCCTGGCGACAGCCTGTCGATAGATTTGTGGGGAGGCGTTTCGCAACGACTCTATCGCGCGGTGGACCGCGAAGGCCGTGTCAGTTTGCCGGAGGTGGGCCCCGTTCTGGTCAGTGGGAAATCGCTTGGCGAAGTGCAGCAGACCGTGCAGCAAGTACTGCGCACGCAATTCCGTGAAGTTTCAGCGGATGTATCGCTGGCGCGGCTTCGATCGGTGCGCGTGTATGTTGTGGGCGACGTCGAGCATCCTGGCGCCTACGACGTCAGCTCGCTTTCAACTCCTCTGAATGCGCTTTTTCTTGCGGGCGGACCTACCGAACGCGGCTCGCTTCGAATTGTGCAACATTTTCGCGGGCAACAACTCGTGCAGGATGTTGATCTCTACGCTTTGTTGCTTCACGGCATGAAGTCTGATCTGGCGCGGCTCGAAAATGGAGACACGATTCTGGTGCCGCCCATCGGTGCGGGCGTGACTGTTGAAGGCATGGTGCGCCGGCCGGCTATTTACGAGTTGCGAACGGAGAAGAGCCTCGCGGATGTTCTGCAGCTCGCCGGCGGGATCCTGCCGAGCGCGGCGCTCGACCACATCGAAATCGAACGCCTCGTGGATCATGCCAAGCGAACGATGGTGAGCCTGTCCGTCTCGGACGCCGCGGGCGCGAATGATGCACAGAAACAACTCGAGTCGTTTGCCGTTCAAGACAAGGACATCATTCGATTGTTTCCCATCGCTTCCTATAATCAGGAAGCTGTGTATCTCGAAGGCCATGTGCTGCGTCCGGGCCGCTACGCCTATCGCGAGGGCATGAAATTCTCAGACGTTGTGACGTCCTATTCCGATCTGATGCCCGAACCCGCTGAGAAATATGCCGAGATCATTCATTTGAACCCTCCGGATTACCGGCCGAGCGTCGAGAGTTTCCGCCTCGGCGACATTCTGGCGAATCGCGCGCCGGCACCTGTTTTAAGACCGATGGACACGATTCGGGTCTTCGGCAAATACGATTTTGAGAGTTTGCCGACGGTCTCGGTATGGGGAGAAGTTCGGCATCCCGGTTCGTACCGCACTTCGGGAGAAATGCACGTAAGTGATGCATTGCATATCGCGGGCGGCGCAACACCAGACGCGCTCTTAAACGCCGCGCAAGTCTTTCGGACACTGCCTGACAGCACGCTCAGAGTTTTCAGTGTTGATCTCCAGAAAGCGAATTTGGGAGATGCGGGGGCCAACATTGTTATTCAGCCGCGAGATCGCATCGTCATCCATCGCAATCCCGCAAAAGTTGACCCGCCAAGCGTTTATGTAAAAGGCGAAATCTCTTCGCCGGGCCGCTATCCGCTTACCACGGGAATGCGAGTCTCGGACTTAATCCGTGCCGGCGGAGGCCTGCGCCGCAGCGCGGATCCGGAAATAGCAAGCCTGACCGAATTTCGCGTCGCCGATGCGGCAGAGGTAGTTGGCGACGAGCGTTCGGTCAACGTCGCGGCGGCGCTTGCGGGAGATTTCGATCGCGACCTCGCGTTGCGCGATGGCGACACATTAACGATCCGCAAGATCAGCGGCTGGGACGATCGTGGCGCTTCGATCAGCGTTCGCGGCGAGGTGCGGCATCCAGGCGTATTTGGGATCGAACCGGGTGAAAGACTGAGCTCGGTGATCGAGCGCGCTGGAGGTTTCAGCGCGAGCGCGTATCCCTACGGTATCGTATTCCAGCGGTATGAAGTGCGCGATCAGGAGGAACGCAGTCAGCGGTCGCTGATCCAGCGCGTGCAGGAGGAGCAGCAGTCACTCAATCAGCTTCCAGACAATGACAGCAACCAGAAAGCGGTAAAGCTCGCGACCATCGCTCAGTGGCAACACGTTCTCGATAACCTCGAGAGCAATCCGCCCATTGGGCGCCTCGTGATCCATATCAATTCGAATATCCGCGCTTGGCGCAACACAAACGAAGACATCGCGGTGCGCGCAGGCGATGTCTTGATCGTTCCGAAGACGCCAAACTTTGTTTTGGTGTCCGGTCAGGTCTACAACCCCACAGCAATCGCATATCGCCCCGGCAGAAGCGCGAGATGGTATCTCAACCAGGGCGGAGGTCCGACCCATATCGCCGACAAGAAAGCAATTTTCGTCATTCGCGCGGACGGCGCCGTCTTGAGTTCGCAAGCGGTGGATTCTCTTTGGAACGGCGATCCACTTCGAACATCGCTTCAACCCGGGGATACGGTTGTCGTTCCGGAGAAAGCGGTGGGGAGAAGCATCGCGTGGCAGAGCGTTTTTCTGGCTGGACAAGTAGCTTCATCGGTCGTGTCCGCGGCTTTCATTGCAACGCATTAGTTATGGACGCGCGCAATGTGTGGCATCGAGGAGTGCGGGGACTGGGTGGGCCGTTACTTTTGGCCATCGCATTGTCGGGCGTACCCCGCGGCTTGAGAGCTCAGGAACAATCCACCGAAACGATGCCGGTGGCTGACTCGCAGGCGGAACCAAAACAAGCAGTCACGGAGACGCCGCGGTTGGTGGCGCAAGATTCAAAGACTCGCAGCGACGATTACGGCAACGCGATAGGAACTCAATTCGTGAAACATCTTTGGTCGGATCAAATCGATATCTGGACAAGTCCAAGCCGGCTTCACTGGGAAGACGGCCAGTGGCTCGTTCCTTTCGCCTTCGTGACTGGAGGGCTCTTTGCGACGGATCGAGCTTCCGAACGAGTCATCTCGGGCTCACCGACAAACTTCAATCGTTATCTCACCTGGGGAGTTGAGCCTCTGGCCGAGTTGGTCGCCCTCGGCGGCGGCACTTTTCTGATGAGACACGTTCGCCGGGGCGGGCAAATGAGAGAGACGTACATCCTCAGTGCGGAGGCCATTCTTGACAGCCTCGCGGTAAGCACAGCCGGCGAGTACGCGCTTGGCCGGGAACGGCCGAACGAAGACGCGTCGCGCGGCAGATTTTTTGCGGGGGGCACGTCGTTCCCTTCGAACCATGCTGCCATTGCGTGGTCGGCCGCCAGCGTTTTGGCCCACGAATATCCAGGGCCGTTGACCGAATTTCTAGCCTATGGAACGGCATCGGCGATCAGCGCGTCACGGGTTCTCGGCAAAGAGCATTTTCCATCGGATGTCTTCGTTGGCAGCGCCATGGGCTGGATGATCGGACGGGAAGTCTATCGCAAGCATCATTCCAGCGAACTCGATGAAGGAGGCGGCTGGGAAAGCTTGTCAGGCGATGAGGAAAGCGATCAGCCGCACGACACCCGCAACATGGGCTCGCCATTTGTTCCGCTCGATAGCTGGGTGTATCCAGCGCTCGAAAAGCTCGCCGCGCTCGGTTATGTCAGCACGGCGATGGAAGGGCTTCGCCCGTGGACGCGAATTGCGTGCGCACGAATCGTGAATGAGTCAAAGGACACATTCGATAGCGGCGAGAGCCCAAACAGAATTGCGTCTGAGCTGAAATCACGTCTCGAGCAGGAATTTTCCTACGAGATTACGTTGCTTGGAGGAAACCGCAATCTCACCGCAAATGTTGAATCAATCTATGCTCGCACTGTTTCAATCAGTGGCCCACCACTGACGGACAGTTTTCATTTCGGGCAAACCATTTCGTACGACTTCGGCCGGCCGTTCGAGCGGGGAATCAACCTGCAGGATGGCGGATCGTTCAGCGCATCGGCGGGCCCGATAACATTCTACATGCGCGCGGAATATCAGCACGCGCCGGGAGCTCCGGCGCCCTCTCCTGCGGTCATTAACGTGATCGCGCAAACCGACTTAATAGCCGCTCCGCCCGACGTGAGAGTTGCTTCAATCAACCGTCCCGAATTGCTCGACACCTACTTGGCTGTAAATCTTGGCAATTGGGAGATATCGCTGGGAAGGCAAAGTCTGGACTGGGGACCGGGTCCGGGAGGGTCGCTGCTGTGGAGCAACAACATCGAGCCGGCCAATATGGTGCGCTTCGTAAATCCAGAACCGTTCGAACTGCCCGGCTTTTTGCGGTTCCTCGGGCCGGCACGACTCGATCAGTTTTTCGGGCGCCTCGAAGGACATCATTACATTACCCGTCCATTCATGATGGGACAGAAAATCAATTTCAAGCCGATACCCTCAATCGAAATCGGATTTGGAAGAACACTGGAGATAGGCGGAAAAGGGCCGGGCGCGGACCCGATCACATCCACGAACGTGCTTTATGGATTTTTTGGCCAGGTTCGGCCTGTTTATGACCACATCCCTGGACACACCCAATCGGAGATGGATTGGACGTTTTACGTTCCCGGAGTGCGCAACTACATCGTGTTTTATGGCGACGTGTATGCTGCCGACGATTTCATTCCCTGGCAGAATCCGCCTAAAAATCCCTTCCGGCCTGGCATTTACATCACCCATTTTCCGAAGCTTCCCAATCTTGACCTGCATATCGAAGCTGCTTCGACAGAATCATCAGGTTGGAATGAGGGCAATCACGGCAATCTGAATTACTGGAATTTCACCTATCGCGATGGATCGACGTATAACGGATTTTTGATTGGGAACACGGTTGGCCGGATGGGCCGGGCGATCCAAAGTTGGCTCACATATCAGGTTAACGCCCGGAATTCTCTGCAGTTCACATACAAACACAATTCCGTTAGCCCTGCCTTTATTCCGCAGGGAGGTTACTGGCAGGACTACGCGGTTCTGAACGATTGGTACTTGCGCTCCGGCTTTTATCTACGGAGCGAGCTGCAGTACGAACACATTTCGAGCTATCCGATTTTGTTTAGCGGCAGCCGGGAAAATGTTTCGGCGATTCTCGAGGTTGGGTTTTCTCCCAACTCGGGAAAGAGGCAAAGCGGCCGATAGATGGATTGGCGCGCGGGCGTCTCGTGTTCACTTTGCGCGCCGATTTGCTGTGTAACTCTATGATTATAAATGTATTAGGGTACAGACGCTGCTGTAAGTGGCGCGGCGAAGCTGCCTCCGTAGGCCTTATGCGGCCATGGCTGATATTGCTGCCGAACAAGAGGAAAAAGTGAGTGATTTCTCTCGAGCTTCCGAGCTTGGGACCGCGGAAGATTCCGAATTCCACAGCAAGCGCAGGCTCGATCAGTTGCGCCTCTTATGGGACCGCCGCCAATTGCTTTTTCGAAGTACGGGCGCAGGGTTAATTGTGGCGACTCTTATTGCGTTCCTGATTCCGAATCACTACACGAGCATGACTCAACTGATGCCGCCCGATACGCAGTCGACGTCGAACGCCCTGATGCTGGCTGGATTGGCGGCAAAGGCCGGGGGCGGAATGGGAGCTGTGGCTGGGGACCTGCTCGGACTGAAAAGTTCCGGCGCGCTGTTTGTCGGTATGTTGCAGAGCCAGACAAATCAAAACCGCTTGGTCGAGCAGTTCAACCTGAAAAAAATCTATGGCAAAAAGCTGCAGGAAGACGCGCGAAGGGAACTCAACGAGAACACTTTTATCCAGGAAGATCGCAAGAGCGGCATCATCTCCGTCGCGGTGACGGATGAGAGTCCCGAGCGAGCCGCTGATCTGGCCAACGCCTATGTCGTCGAACTGAACACGATGGTTTCGCAGCTCTCAACCTCATCAGCGCATCGCGAACGCGTTTTTCTGGAGGGCCGGCTGCAATCGGTGAAGCTCGAACTCGATGACTCGGAAGAACAGCTCGCGCAGTTCTCGAGCAAGAACAAAACGCTCGATATGCAGCAGCAGGGAAAAGCGATGCTTGAGGCGGCTGCAGCCCTGTCCGGGCAGTTTATCGCCGCGCAATCGGAACTTGAGGGGTTACGGCAGATTTATACCGATAGCAACGGCCGCGTCCGTGAATTGAATGCACGGGTCGGAGAACTACGCAAGGAGCTTGAAAAACTTGGCGGAAACGAGGGCGCAAAATCGATTGCCGGAGCAAAAACCGCGGACCTCTCTGAGGCGGATTCGCTCAGCGGTTTAAACCTTGGCGACACTTCGTCGGTCATGCCTTACCCCTCGATACGCGAATTGCCTTTGCTCGGCGCGAAGTGGGCCGATTATTATCGCCGCGCCAAGGTCGAGGAAACTGTCTCCGAACTGCTGACCGAGCAGTATGAACTTGCGAAAGTGGAAGAGGCCAAGGAAACGCCTAGCGTCAAAGTGCTCGACCCAGCGGAAGTTCCTCTAAAAAAGTCGTACCCCCCGAGGATCATGGTTGTGGTTATTGGCACGGCGATTGCGTTTGCGCTCTCGGCAGTATCGATCATTGGGGGCGTTCATTGGCGCGATATTGATCCGGGGGATGAGCGCAAAATTTTCATGCAGGAGATCATGACGACAACGAAAGCCGGGATTTTCAGGGTTTTGCAAAACGGTACGCGAGTGAGCGCGAAACATGAGCACAACTCTTAACGGTGTGAATTCGGTTGAGCCGGTAGGGGCCGCGGCGTTCAGCAATGGCCCCGAACCGCAGTGGTTTGCCGCCTACACCTGCGCGAATCATGAGAAACGGGTGGCCGGGCAACTCGCCGACCGAGCGATTCCATGCTACCTGCCCCTCTACGAAAGCTTGCGCCACTGGAAAGATCGAAAGAAAAGAATTGAACGGCCTCTTTTCCCCGGATATGTGTTTGTGCAGATGTCGATTCGCGACCGTTTGAGAATTTTGCAGCTTCCGAGTGTGGTGCGGCTGGTCAGTTTTGGCCAAGGGCCTGTCGCTGTTCCTGAAGAAGATATCGCCACGATCCGATTGTGCCTCGAAAAGAAATGGCGTATGGAGCCGCATCCATTTTTGAAAACCGGACAACGGGTGCGCGTGGTGCGCGGCGCGCTTGAAGGAGCCGAGGGCATTTTAGTCCGCAAGAAAGGAATGTTCCGGCTGGTCCTTTCGGTCGGGATGATCATGCGCTCGGTGGCGGTCGAAATCGATTCGAGCGATGTCGAACCGATCAAGTCTGCGCGGGTATCCGAGAAACAATGAGAATGCCAAGCGTGCCATGTGGTTGAGTCGAGTTGTGTTGAGACCGAATTCCTGCGCCCAGCGCCCCTTGCACGATTCTCAAGCAAGCGGGCATATGCGCAAACTTTTGCCGCCACCTTCGCAGTTCGTTGTTTCGGGGTGGTCTCGGGTGTTCTTGCTGCGAGGCTTCTTGGCCCTGCCGGCCGGGGTGAGCTGGCCGTCATCATATTTTTGCCGCTAGTGCTGATATCTGTAGGGGAACTGGAACTACCTCGAAGTCTGGCCTACGAGGCGAGCAAACACAGCGAGGTTTCGCCGCAAGTCATCGCTTCCGGCTTCTGGCTGGCTGTTACGCTTGGTTCGATTCAATCGATCGTATTGGCTGCGGCGCTGCCTATCTATCTGCCCGCCGACAAGCTTCATCTGCTATTTGCTGCTCGGTGGTTCATGGTTTATCTACCAGCGGCCTATATTACGTTTGCGCTAACGGGCATTGACCAGGGGTGCGGCCGGTTTGGTAGATTCAGTCTGTTTATGGCCCTCCCCACCATCTTATACGTGGCGGCCGTTCTGATCGCTTGGCTCGCCGGCCGCATTTCTCCAACGACTTTTGCGGTCGGAGTTCTGGTGGGGGCGTTGCTGACGGCAGCATTCCGCGTTGCGCTTGATTGGAACGTGCTAATACGCACCATGCCCGATTGGACCGTTAGTCGCAGGCTCCTAACGCGCGGATTTAATTACTATCTTCCCGCGATCTCGAGCTTCTTGCTTTCGCGATGCGACATGTTTCTCGTCGTCCGAATGGTGCCGGCCGAAGCAATCGGACTCTATGCCGTCGCGCAGGCAATTTCCATGGGCCAAATCGGAGCTGTCACTCCACTCGTTCAGGTTGGATTTGCAGCAGTGGCGGGGAGCGCTTGGCCGGAACAAGCTTTGAAGACGCTCGCGCGACACTTCCGCTTTGCGGCGCTGGCCGCGGTGAGTACCGGATTGGCCGCGGCCGTGGCTACGCCGTGGGGCATTCGCGTGTTTTTCGGAGCTAAGTTCATGGGCGCAACGACGGCCACGTTTCTGCTGATCGCCGCGACCGCGCTTTGGGGCATGGGGCAGGTGCTCGATCAAGGACTAAGGGCCGCATCGCATTCCCGGCCGGGAATTTTCTCAAACTTGCTGGGGGCCATCGCGGTATTCGCGCTGGGGATTCCTGCGGGTTTGCGCTTCGGAATCAATGGCATTGCGGCAGGACTGCTCGTGGCGCAATTCGTCAACTTGTCAGTGCTGATCTCATTCTGCGTCATCAGACTGAAGATGCCGGCACGTCTTTTTTGGGCATTCGATCCAGTTTCCGTTCGACAGATCATGTCAGCGGCTGGACCCTTGCTGAGGCGGTTTCGGGCTCACAGCTTTTTGGCGCGGACTTAGATTCCGCCGTCGATTCCTTTCAAACAACCGTTGGCAAAGCCTCACTGATAATTTCGAATGTCAGAAACCGGATTCTTATTTCTCGTTGGCGGGACTGCACTGCTGGGCTTCTATCTTTCGCGACAGTGCTGGCGATCGTGGCGCGGCGATCGCGCCGACAGTATCCTCATCATCGTAATCTACGCACATTTTGTGTGGTCGCTGTTCCCGGCGATAGTCGCAGACGCCGCCGGGCAACTCGATGTGTTCACGTTCGGTTACCCGCTGAATGTTTGGTCTCGCGGGCTTCTGTTGGACATCGTCTTTTTTTCTGTGTTCGTCGTGACGCTCAAACACATGCGCAAGAAAGCGATTTTTGAAAGATGGGCTGCTCGCCTGCGCAGCACGCCCGCTCCAGTGGGATTCCTCACCTGGATTCTTTTTCTGTCGGGATGCTTCTACCTACTTATGGAAGGTCCGTGGACGGGAGTGGGATATGAAGGCGCAGGCCGATATATTCGCGACGACCTGTCGAGCGCCGACGTTACGGTAGGCGGTGTGCAATTGACGATCTACCGGTGCATCTTGGTTCCGGCGCTCTGCGTGCTTCTTTTCTACGCGGCGAACTCACGGGTTCCAAAGTGGCTGTATTACTTGGGTGGCGTGGCTCTCCTGTATGCCGTCGTCGACTCTGTTGCTTCCGGGGCGCGAGGCAGAGTCGTGGAAGTCCTCTTTGCGATCTCCATTTGCCTGCTCATTGCAGGGTACCGTCGAAAGGCGCTGATTTATCTCTCAGTTTCGGTTGCGTTCCTGCTCCTATTCAGCGGGGCATTCTTGACGTTTCGAGCCAATGCGGAGCAGCACGCGGATGAATCCGTGATGGCGAAGTCCGAATCGATCTATCAAGTCTGGAGCCAGGACACTCCGAAATACGGAGCTACGCTGTGGCTGACGACATTCCTAATTCGTCTGGATTCGGTCCAAAATGCGGGGATACTTGCCGATCAAACGATTAAGTCTGGCAGGTTTGCCACGTACCGGCCATTTGTCGGCAGCCTTTTGGCGTGGGCGCCACGGTACCTCTGGCCGCAAAAGCCGTTACCTCTAAGCATAGATGGCACAGTCGCAGGGCTGCCCTGGTACCTGGTTATGTCGTACCGGGATGAACCTTGGAACAATGGCAGCGTGAGCGTTGCCGGCGTGGCCTACTGGCAATTTGGATGGTTGGGAGTGGTGTTAACGGCTATTGCCGGTGCGGCTGTGTTTCGCGCGCTATCCACAATTGCCGTGAGAGGCGGCATTATAGGTTTGTATCTCTTAATTGTCTTTTGCATGATGACCCATTTCCGAATACCAGTAGGAATCGACGAATCTATTTTAGTAATTGCGCAGTTAATTTTGCCGGTGCTCGCGCTTCGTTCTGTGTATGTCCACTATATGTCGAGCGCAAACGCCCGCCGACGCGTTGCCGCTGCAGTATGACGCATCCGAGTTTATACGATCGAACTGCAACACGAACTACGCCGTCACAGTCGCATTTCTTTAGCTCAAGCCCCACCGCTTCTGATTTAGCTTCAGCGCGCAACTCATGAAAATCCTTTTCGTCGCGGGCGGCGTTCCGTCGCGGATTGGCCAGTGCCACGTGCTGGATTTGGTAGAAGCATTGTCGAAATCTCACGAACTTACAGTCGTATGTTGCGATTTGGGCACTTCTGCCGAGGCAGATGCCAAAGACGGCTTACGGAAAATCGCAACCCTAAAGTGTGTTCCGAGCCCCAGAAGAAGCTTGCTTTCGAAAGGAATCCGTTGCGTGTGGTCGCGTGCGCCCGTGGCCGTGGAGGGCTATCGCTTTGCCGCTATGCGCGACGCAGTTTCCGAAGCTACGCGCGACGCAAAGTATGACGTGATTATCTTTGAGCAGTTAGTGACCGCGCAGTACGGCCGCTTAACCAACGGCGCGCCCAAGATATTATTTCCGGTCGACTCGGTGAGCCGGCTGAAGTGGCAGCGATATCGCGCGACTCAAAATCCATTCCGGAAGGTCGCATTCTGGGCCGATCACTTGATAACTAAGCGATACGAGACGCAAATATATGCAGAATTCGACGGCGTCATGCTTGTTTCTGACACAGACGCAAATTACGTTCTCGAGAACCGCCAACTAAACACGTCCAGAGTATTTCTGTTGCCGCTTGCAGTTGACGCTGACTACTTTGCACCCCGCGAACGAAGTGCCGAAAGCGGTATGTCATTGGTCTTTGTGGGCAACATGTTTAACCACATCAACGAAGACGCAATTCTCTGGTTCTTTCGTGAAGTATGGGGTGAGCTAAAACAAGATCTTCCGAAACTAAAACTTTACATCGTTGGTAATGGCCCAAGCAGTCGGATGAAAGCTCTCGCCGAGACGGATTCAAACGTGATTGTCACAGGATTCCTCGAAGATATCCGGCCACCGATTTGGAATGCGACCGTTTTTGTGTCCCCACTGCGAATGGGAACAGGCGTCAAAAATAGAATTTTGCAGGCCATGGCGATGGGAAAAGCCATCATTGCGAGTCCACTGACGATAGAAGGCATCGCCGTCACAGATGGCGAGCAGGTGCTGGTAGCAGAAAGCGCCGGTGAATGGCTCAGGCGCTGTCTCTCTCTGCTACAAAATGGCGGCGAGCGAGAGCGCCTGGGACGGGAAGCAAGGAGATACGTCGAGGAGAACCACTCGTTAAGAGCGAAGACATCCCGATTCCTCGATATCGTGAAACAAGTCACGATGTCACGGAATGAGGCGCAGACGGAAAGCCTGTAACACCCGAAATTCTGAACAGACAGAATGAAATCTGCTTCAACGGCTTACTATCGTTGTGTTTCATGTGGCAATTCCGGCAGCGGCCATCCTCGATACTTTTGACATGTACTCACCTGCTTACGACCATCCGCAGACTCAGCAAACGTTGAAGAGTTGGTTCAGCGACGTTGGGTTCACAGACGTTGCGGTGCGCCCGGGACCAAACGGTCTGGTCGGAAGCGCTCAGCGCCCGAAATCAGCTTAGCCAGCGGGGAAATGGTGATGAGCTCAAATTCTTTGATGAATTACAAAATCGAGCGCGTCATCCCCCTTGATAATCGCGTTAATTTCATCGCGAATCTGTGCAAGGGCCGTTGCGTCATGCACCTGGGATGCGCTGCGTGGCCTCTTACCGAGCAGCAGTTAGACGACGGCTCGCTCTTGCATCTCGCGCTGTCCAAAGTGTCCCGGCGTGTTTATGGCATCGATCTAAATGAAGAGGGACTCGCGTTTCTTCGAGAACGCGGATTCAAAGATTTGATCCGATGGGACGTCGAGAAGCTGGACGACCTTCGACTCGAAGAGCCCGCTGATGTCATTGTGTCAGGAGAAATTTTGGAGCATCTCTCCAATCCTGGATTGTTCCTCCAAGGAATTTCGCGCTTCATGAAGCGAGAAAAATCCAAGCTGGTAATTTCGGTGCCAAATGCATTCTCCATACGACATTTTGTTCCCGTGATGTTGCGACAAACTGAACGGGTGATGGATGACCACACCGCCTACTACTCGTTCAGCACGCTGAGAGAACTACTGCGACGGCATGATCTGCGAGTCACCGAATCCTATATTTTCGGCAACGTAGGACAGGGTTCCTCGAGATTTAAAAGATTATTGAAACGCACGATGAACGCGACGTTGATGCACACGTTTCCTCAGGTTTCGGAAGGATTGATGGTCGTTGCAGACGTAAATGAGAACTAAAAGCTAACGAATCCTGGAATTTGTCGAAGCTCTGAATTATCCCGCAATTAAATTATCTCCCGTTCTCGCAACGTACATCTGAGCTGTTACGAGAGTTCTACTTAACGCGCTGTCGGCCCGGCAGGGCGGGGGTCAGACATATTTGTTGAACCTGCTTAATTTTCTGCCCGACAAGTTCGAGCTCGAAGTGTTCGTGCTGGCGCCAGATTGTTTGCTGCTACCGCAGATATCGGGAATCCGAAGAATTTCGGCGAACTGGATGGCGAAAAATCCGATCACCCGTGCCGTGTGGGAACGCATTTATTTACCGCGCTTAGTGAAACAACTTGGCGCGGACGTTCTGTTTTGTCCTGGCGGAATCATCGGTGGGAACGTGCCTGGGCCGTGCAAAAGCGTGACGATGTTTCGAAACATGGTCCCGTTTAGTTCCGTGCATCGGCGCAAGTATTCGTTCGGGTACATGCGTGCGCGTAACTGGATCTTGCGAAGAGTGCTGCTCCGAAGCATGTTGCGCGCCGACTTCGTCATTTGCCTCTCGGAACATGCAAGAACGGTTATCGAGGAACAAGCGCGCGTCCGTCTAAAGAACGTTACAGTCATCCCGCATGGTGTGCCGCCTTCGTTTCGGAAGCCGGGAACTGACTCATTGCCAGCGCCGGATTGGCTGCCAGCAGATGGCTACCTTCTTTATGCCTCGACCGTGGACCACTACAAGTCTCAAATAGAAGTGATTCAAGGCTACGCACTGCTAAAAAAGAAACGAAAAACCAAGGAGAAATTATTGCTGGTAGGCGCGGAGTATTCGCCGTACGGCCGTAAAGTTCGCGCGGAGATAGAACGATTGGGTCTTCAAAACGATGTGCTCCTTACCGGAATGATTCCGTATTCCATGATGCCGGCGATATATCAGAACGCGCTGGTGAACATATTTGCGTCGGAGTGCGAAAACTGTCCAAACATTTTGCTCGAGGCGTTGGCGGCCGGCCGGCCTGTTCTTTCGTCTAGCTATCCCCCAATGCCTGAATTTGCCGGCACTGCCGCCGTTTACTTTGATCCGAGGGCGCCGCTCCAGTTGGCCGAGGCATTGGCCGAAACTCTTGATGATCCTGCGCTGATGTTGGAGATGGCGCGCCGGGCCGTCGAACGCTCTCGAGATTTCGACTGGCAAACCACTGCCAAAGCGACTTGGTTGGCGATCAGCGAGCAATGCCCGCAGTAAGCGCGAGATCGGTGCGGCTTCAGGCGAGCGCGAGATTCAATTGATGCATATCTTGATCTTGGGCGGCACAGGGATGCTGGGGCACAAACTCTTCCAGCATCTCCGGAAGCGATATCCCGAAACATACTGCACGATTCGCGGCTCGATTGATCAGCCTCTTCTTCGCTCGGTAGCCCCGTTTCACGCGGGCGGCGTAATCGAGCACTGTGACGCTGGGGATTTCCGGATGCTCGAGAATCTGCTCTTGAAACACAGGCCACGGGTGGTCATCAACGGCATTGGCATCGTCAAGCAGCGTGCCGAGGCAAAGAAGGCGGTTCCAAGTATTGCGGTGAACGCTCTGCTTCCACACCTGCTTGCCGATGTTTGCGATCGTTGGGGCGGCAAGCTGATTCATTTCAGCACTGACTGCGTGTTTAGCGGGAAAGCCGGCAACTATCAGGAAAGCGATTCTACCGACGCCGAGGATCTGTATGGCCGGACAAAGGCACTCGGAGAAATTATTGACGGCACAACGTTAACTCTTCGCACTTCAATTATCGGCCGCGAATTGACGCACTCTGACTCTCTTCTCGAGTGGTTTCTGAGGCAAGAACACAAACATATCTCCGGCTATACACGCGCGATGTACTCCGGGGTCACCACGAACTACATGGCTCGGATGATTGCGAACTTGATCGAAGCTCCTTCAATTCCTTCTGGCCTGTTTCAAGTTACAAGCGAGACGATTTCCAAGTTTGACCTTCTATGTTTGCTGAAGCAAGCCTACCAAATAGACGTCGAAATCACTCCGGATCCGACACTATTCTGTGACCGAAGTATGAAAGGAGCTAAGTTCGCGAAAGCCACTGGCCAGGTTTGTCCGCCGTGGCCGGCTCTAGTCGCCGAACTTGCAAACGATGACACGCCTTACGATAGATGGAAGCAGGTCCAGGTTGCGGCATTTTGAGGGGAAACGTGTCCTCATAACGGGCGGGACAGGTTCGCTCGGCAAGACACTAGTCCGACGTTTCCTCGAAGGCAACGACGGAAACCCTGCCAAGATCATCGTACTTTCGCGCGACGAAGCGAAACAGCACTCGATGCGCATGGAGTACCAACATCGGATGGCGGCCACCGACGAAATTATTTACCGCAACTTCCAGGAAAAATTGGAATTTCGCATCGGTGACATTCGGGATCCGCATATCGTAGCGCAAGCGCTGCGCAGCGTCGATATCGTATTCAACGCCGCTGCGCTCAAGCAGGTGCCTACCTGCGAGTATTTTCCCTACGAAGCGGTGCAAACGAACGTGGGCGGGCCGGAAAACATCGTCCGGGCGATCCAAGAACATCATTTGTCTATCGAGACTGTCGTCGGCGTTTCTACTGACAAAGCCTGCAAGCCGGTAAATGCCATGGGAATGACGAAAGCACTCCAAGAGCGAGTTTTTATTCAGGCAAATATACGATGCCCGGACACTCGCTTCGTCTGCGTGCGATACGGCAATGTTCTCGCCTCGCGGGGTTCGGTGATTCCGCTATTTCACGATCAAATCCGCCATGGCGGACCGGTGACGATTACCACGCCGGAAATGACGCGGTTCTTGCTCAGCCTGGATAACGCCGTTGATACCATCTTTGCGGCTGTTCGAGAAGGTCTGCCTGGCGAGACGTACGTCCCTCGCGTGCCTTCGGCGCTGGTGATCAATCTGGCAAAGGCTCTCATCGACGGCCGGGCGATCGAGATGAGAAGCACGGGAATCCGGCCGGGTGAGAAAGTCCACGAGATTCTGATTAGCGAGGAGGAGGCACATCGTTCGGTCGCACGCAACGCCCACTACGTGATACTTCCGATGTTGCCCGAGCTGCGAAACGAGCGCAGCGGTTCGCCTTGCCTTTCTCGAGAGTTTAGCTCCGCCGACAATCTGATGACGCTTGAAGAGACTTGCGGCATGCTTCGAAAACAAAGCCTGATGCCGGAGAACGCGCATGAAGAAATCGCCGAGGTGTTACGTTGAAGATCATGACGATTCTCGGGACTCGGCCCGAGATCATTCGTCTCAGCCAAATTATCCCCCTCTTGGATCGGCATTCCGAACATATCTTGGTGGATACAGGCCAAAACTATGATGCTTCTTTGAGCGAGTTATTTTTTCGCGAGTTGAAGGTGCGCCGACCGGACATCTCCCTCGGAGTGCGTGCATCCGGTTTCGGAGATCAGGTCGCGCAGATTTTGTCCCGCGGCGAACAAGTACTTTTGAAAAGACGTCCCGACCGTGTGCTCATTCTTGGCGACACTAACAGTGGATTGATGGCGATCGTGGCGCGCCGGCTTGACATTCCGGTTTACCACCTCGAAGCTGGCAACCGCTGCTACGATTTTCGCGTTCCAGAAGAGAGCAATCGCCGCATGATCGACCACCTCAGTTCCGTTCTGATGCCCTATACGAATCGCAGCCGGGAGAACCTCTTGCGGGAGGGTATCGCGGGGCAGGATATCTTCGTAGTTGGCAATCCGATCTACGAGGTTCTGCAGGCCTTCGCTGATCAGATCGCCGCAAGCACTGTCCTGTCTCGACTCGGCGTCAAAGAGAAAGATTTTTTTCTAGTGACCATGCATCGCGCCGAGAATGTCGATTTCGAGGATCGGTTGCGCAGCTTGATTGACGCGCTTGAACTGCTCCATGAAAGATACCGTTTGCCGATTGTTGCGTCGTTGCATCCGCGGACCAAGTCCAAGGCCGAACAGTTTGGCATCAGCCTCATTCGTCCAGGTCTAGCTTTTTGTGAGCCGTTTGGATTCTTCGATTTTATCCGTCTGGAGCAAAGTGCGTTCTGCGTTCTTTCCGATAGCGGAACTGTTCAGGAAGAAGCCTGCATAATGGGAGTACCGAACGTGACCATTCGAGATGTGACGGAAAGGCCGGAGACAATCGAGTGCGGTTCAAGCGTTCTCGCCGGCGCCGACGCGCAAACAATCCTTAACATGGTCAGCTTGGTTACGCAGAATACCCGGCGGTGGCAACCTCCGGCCGAATATCTTTCGCCGCACGTGTCCGATACTGTAGCTGGAATAGTTCTTGGCTACCGCATCGCCGCTCAGGACGCGACGTTTCCGCTTGCGAACGCTGCGCCAATGAGCGCCACTCGCTGACCTACGCATCCCAGCACGTAAAAATCTTTCATGCACATCCTGATACTTGTCGACTGCTATTTTCCGGTTTATAAATCCGGCGCAAAGCAAATCCATGATCTCAGCGACGAATTTCTGCGACACGGGCATGAGGTCACGGTTTTAACGACCACGCACGAAATCTCTCAGGATCTCGATGTTTCCATGCAAAACGGCGTGTGCGTCGCCCGCGTGAAGACTCCTCAAATCAAAGGCGTGTCAAATCTGCGCCGGGGTTTTCATGAGATTCGCATCTCGGCGCTCGTTTGGCGAAAGGCAGGCGCATTTCTCTCGCGACATCCGGCGGATTTGATCGTCTTCTATTCTCCGACAATTTTCTGGGGCGCGCTGGTGAGGCGGTTGAAAGCGATATGGCACTGCCGATCTTATTTGATTCTGCGCGATATTTTTCCGGAGTGGGCGGCAGATACAGGTGTTCTGAAGCGCGGTTTAACCTATCGGTTCTTTCGCAGGAAGGAGGCCGAACAGTACGTCACCGCTGACGTCATCGGCGTGCAATCAGAAGGCGATTTACCCTATTTTGACCATAATTTTGGTGCCGGCCGGTTTCATTTGGAGGTTCTGCGAAACTGGACGAAGCTTGAGGAGCCAAATTCGCAAAAGACAGAGTTTCGATTGCGGCTCGGCCTGGTGAGCAGGGTCGTCTTCTTCTTCGGTGGAAACATTGGGATCGCGCAGGACATGGACAATCTTCTCAGGCTCGCGGCTAGTCTCTCGGGCGATCCGCGTATTTTTTTCCTGATCGTCGGCGAAGGCAGCGAAACGCGTCGCCTCGAAGCAACAATTGCCGAACGACGCTTGCCGAACATTCGGAGGCTGCCGCCGGTCGAGCAGCGTGAATACGTTTCGATGGTATCCGAATTCGATGTAGGACTAATTTCTCTCGATCGCCGGCTCAAGAATCACAATATTCCCGGAAAATTGCTGAGCTACTTCTACTCGGCGATACCCGTTCTGGCCAGCATCAATCCCGGTTCCGATCTTTTTTCGCTTCTTGAAGGAAATCAGGCAGGCATATGTCGTGTGAACGGCGACGATAAGGGGCTTCGTGCCGCCGCGCTTCAACTGGTGAATGACCCTCACTTGCGGTACCGCATGGGTCGAAACGGCCGGTTGCTTCTGGAAGAGAAGTTCTCAGTCGAATCAGCGGCGGTACAAATCTTGCAGCACCTTCCTCGTTCAGTGCCGACGCTCGAACCTCGCGTCTTGCTGCCAGCCCTAAACGTGCCAGTAATCTCATGACGTTCTCGGTCTTGAACTTTCAGCGGCACACTGTACTGGCTAAGCACCAACCGCCTATCGCCTAATTTCGTGCTTCTTTTCTACATTTCGATTTTTGCTGGCAGTGTGCTGCTTTCTGCCATTCTGACGCGCCTCGTGCGTGATCTTGCCGTGCATTTTCGCTGGGTCGATCCCGCGAATCTCGGCCGTCATCTTCACGTGAAGTCCGTCCCGAGAATCGGAGGGATTGCGCTTTTTCTTGGTTTCACGGCCGCGTCAATCATCGGCATCGCGGTGTCCAGATTTGTCGGCAACCGCGAAGCTATCTCAACCCATACGATGCTTTCGATTCTCTTGCCGGCGCTGCTCGTCCTCCTTTTGGGACTGTGCGATGACCTGTTTTCGCTCAGTCCGTATTGGAAGCTCGGAATAGAAACGATCGCGGCGATCTGGCTTTACGCCGGTGGGTTGGGTATCCATTTCCTCGGTCCCAATTTCGCGGAAAGCAAACTGCGAATCCCCCTCGGGCTTTTCGCAACGATATTCTGGGTCTTGCTGATTACCAATGCATTCAACCTGATTGATGGCCTCGATGGTCTTGCTTGTGGCTCAGCGTTTATTGCTGCGATTGTAGTTTGCCTTACTTCACTCTGGGGACATGTTCCGTCTATTTCACTTCTAGCCACGGCTTTGGCCGGAGCGGCGCTGGGGTTTCTCCGGTACAACTTCCATCCCGCAACTATTTTTTTGGGCGATTCAGGAAGCCTGCTGCTTGGTTTCCTGCTGAGTGGATTGTCATTCGCAGTCGGTTCGAACGCCGGAGTCTCGGTGGCGGTCGCTGTGCCCGTGGTGTGTCTCGGTTTGCCGATTCTGGATGTAAGCTTGTCCGTTTTCCGCCGCTTTCTCGGCAGCAAGCCGCTTTTTCGCGGCGACGACGAGCATATCCATCACAAATTGATCAAACGCGGCGTTTCTCATCGCGACGCTGTCTTGATCCTGTACGGAGTAGCCGCCGGATTTTCGGTTTTCGGGCTAATGTTGGTGCGCGGAAAATGGATGTTCGGATTTGCGGTTGCCGCTATCGGACTAGGAGTTTGGCGAGGAGTGCGGGAGTTGAAGTACTTGGAGTTTTCTGAGCTCGCGGCCGCGGCCCGTCGCATTCGACAGCGAAGACTGGTCATTGCCAACGACGTGAATCTCCGGCGCGCCATCGAATCGATTGACAAGGCGCCACCGGATTTCACCGAAATCTGTGAAATTCTTCGTTCCGCGCTCGAACCGCTGGGCTTCTCGGGTATAGCCTTCAGTTTCACCGAACCCGATCCAATCGATCGATGCTTGCTGTTTCCAATTCTCACCGACGCGAACGGCAGGCTGGCGGTGATGTGGCGGGAAATCGATACATCATCGCCCGATTGGGAACTTCGCCTTCGCTTGGTATCGCACGCCGGAAAGCATTTCGGCGATTTTGTCCTCCTACGAGAGGGAACTGCAGGGCCGCTATGGCTGGATATGAACCTCTTGAGCGGTGAGTTTCGAAAATCTGTCTCCGAAATTCTGGATCAGGCAATTCAGGCGCTTCCATCGGACACCCGGGCTCACGCCATTTCGAAATCACGTGCCACACCAAGCCCCGCGAGAGCCATCGTCTGAGGCCTGACAAGTATCCTCGCTGTCCTTCCTCGCTTAACACCACCTGCCTGCATCGCTAGATCCAGAAGAATTCCCAACACAAGTTTGTATTAGCTCGTCGTAAAATGGCGACGTGCCTTTCCGTCCAAGCGGCGAACGCTTCGGGAGTTACGTGCGATGCGGTTTTTGATTCTCACGCAGTATTTTCCTCCCGAGGTTGGCGCCCCGCAGATTCGCCTCTCTGCGTTCGCGCGAGAATTGATTCGGCAAGGTCATTCCGTCGAAGTCGTGACGGCGCTCCCCAATTATCCGCGAGGTAGAATTTTTGACGAGTACCGCAATCGCTGGCACCTCAGAGAAACGATCGACGGCATGCGCGTACATCGCACCTGGGTCTATGCATCTCTCGGTGCAGGATGGAAGCGCGCGGTTAGCTTTGCATCATTTGCGATCACATCTCTATATAGCGTATTTAAGTGCGCTCGCCCTGATTGGATTTTCGTAGAGTCGCCGCCTCTTTCGTTAGTTTTACCGGCGATTCTCGCGGCGCGGCTATGGCGCGTGCCCGTAATTATGAACGTTGCGGATTTGTGGCCGGACTCAATACGCGCGCTGGGACTCGACCGCGGCCCCAACATTATGAAAGTTCTCGCGAGCCTGGAACGATTCGCTTACGCACAATCGGACATGATTACCACTGTCAGTGATGGCGTCCGGCAGAATTTGGTACAAGAGAAAACCGTGCCGTCGTCAAAAATCTTGCTACTTGAGAATGGCGTTGATCCAGATATATTCCGGCCGCTCGCCGTCGACGAGGATTTGAAACGCACGTTGGGAATTCAAGATCAGCGGATCGTGTTGTTTGCAGGAACGCACGGCTTCGCGCAAGGCCTCGAAACCGCGTTGGCCGCCGCCAAACTTTTGAAGAACGAGTCCATACACTTCTTATTTATCGGCGACGGTTCCGCGAAAGCGCAACTTGTTCAATTGGCGAGCCAGAGGCGTTTGCGAAACGTTACGTTCCTTGCTCCCGTAAATCCAAATGAAGTCGCGCGCTACTTTTCTATCGCAGATTACGGCTTGGCGTGCCAGCGGGATGTCCCGCTACTCGAAGGAAATCGCCCTGCCAAAATTACTTCGATCATGGCTTGTGGCAAGCCCGTCTTATTCGCCGGGAAGGGGGAGGGCGCCCGGCTTGTCGAGGAAGCGCGTGGCGGCGTCGTCGTCCAACCCGAAGATTCTTTGGCGCTGGCAAACGCGATTCGCAACATCGTATCGAACCCCGTGAGCGCGGCCGCGATGGGCCGAAACGGGCGCGCTTTCGTCCAACAACATTTCATGTGGGAATCACTGGTTCGGGAATGGCTCACGCAAGTTCTCGCGTTTCGGAAGTCCGCCGCCCTCGCGTCCAGGGATCGCGAGCGCGCTGCCCATGCTTCGGTGAGTCAATGACGATCGCCGGGGGGAACGTAGGAATCGCGCCTCCGGAACCGCCGGGCTCATCCTGTTCGCCGGGCGCTGCAAAACTTTCGGAATTGCAACGGATTCGCGAAGCTTACGCGCGCCGTCAGCGCTCGATACCGACTTCGCGTTACTCACCCCTGGATCGCGCTCACGTTTTCCAAACGGATGAGCTCAAAACGAGCCTTCTCCGATTGCTCCGCCGCAGAATCGCCATCTCTCTGGCGGAAGCGCGCATACTTGATGTCGGTTGCGGAGACGGCCGTTGGTTTCGAGTGCTCGGCGAATTCGGCGCGCAGCCGCAGAATTTGTCCGGGATCGATCTTCTGCCGGAGCGAATCGAACTCGCGCGACAGCTGTGCTCGCCCCTCACGACATTGATCTGCGGCGATGCATCGACTTTGCCATTCGCCGATTCGAGCTTCGATATTCTGCTGTCATTCACAGCATTCAGCTCGATCCAAGATCCCGCGTTGAAATCGTCGCTCGCTGCAGAAATGCTGCGCGTCCTACATCCCGGCGGTTTTATTCTCTGGTACGATTTTTGCGTGAACAATCCTCGAAATTTCGATGTCAGTGGAATCCCGAGAAGGGAAGTCGAGCGGCTGTTTTCCGGTCGCCGCGTCGAACTTGAACGGATCACGCTTGCGCCTCCGCTCGCGCGCCTCCTTGCCTGGAGCAACCCGCTCCTAAAAGCGCTTTCGAGTGCCCGATTCTTGTGCACGCATTATTTTGGATCGATCACGAAATGAATCAACATCATGCGAGAATGCGTTCAATTCCATTTCACCGGCCGTCGGTGGCGGAGTCGGAAGTGCAGGCGATCGCCGATGTGATCCTGAGCGGCACGCTCACCATGGGCCCGCGCACGTTGGAATTTGAAAGACGATTTGCCGCGTATTTAGGCGTTCGGCATGCCGTCGCAGTCTCAAGCGGTACCGCTGCGCTACATCTTTCGCTCGAGGCCGCGGGGGTCGGACCTGGCGATGAAGTGATTGTGCCGACTACGACATTTACTGCGACAGCCCAGGCGGTCATTTATCTCGGCGCAAAGCCGATTCTCTGCGATATCAACCCCGCCACATTGAACATGGACTATAGGGATGCGCGCTGGCGGATCAACTCGGCAACGCGCGCCATCGTGCCTGTGCATCTGGGCGGCAATCCTTGCGACATGCGCGAAATTGCAGAGATTGCGCGGCAGCACAATTTGCGTGTCGTCGAAGATGCAGCGCACGCACTGCCTTCGCGATATTACGCGCAATTAATCGGCTCTATGAGCGAGTTCACCTGCTTCAGTTTTTACGCGACTAAGCCGCTCACCACCGGCGAAGGTGGCATGATTACGACAGATAATGACGAAGCGGCAGCTCGTATACGATTGATGCGTCTTCATGGAATCGACCGGTCGGGCGACGAGCGAGCGGGGAGCAACGGTTCCTGGGACTATTCAATTCGCGAAGCCGGCTACAAATACAATTTCACCGATATCCAGGCGGCTCTCGGAATCGTTCAACTGGCCAAATGCGACGCGATGCGAGACAAACGAACACGTATCGCTCAGCTGTATTCAAAAGCGTTCGGCGCGATTGACGCGCTGGAAACCCCTAACGTAAGTGAGAACTGCGAATCCTCCTGGCATTTGTACATCCTGCGATTGCACCTGGATCGCCTGAGCGCCGATCGCAACGAGTTCATTCAGCGCATGTCGCAGAAAGGCGTCGCCTGCAGCGTCCACTTTATTCCGTTGCATCTCCAGGATTTCTACCAGCGAGCCTACGGATATCAGTCCGGCGATTTTGCCTGTGCCGAGGCCGAATTCCAGCGCTGTGTTTCCCTTCCAATTTATCCGGATCTGTGTGACGAAGAAGTTGAGTACATCGTTGAAGCAGTGCGGCAGACCGTCGCTGGCCTTTACGTCCCTAGTGCGATTGCGGTCCGTGCCTAGCCGCGCGCCGTTTCACGAAGTCTCGATGGAAGACCTGCTCGGCCGACAGCCGCTTCAGGTTGATCTCGACGCGGTCCGCCAAGGTCTGGACGGCCGTGTAGTCCTCGTAACGGGGGCGGCAGGATCTATCGGCTCCGCGCTCCGCCGACAAATCATCGAATACGGCCCTAAAAAAATTGTTTGTGTGGACCGGAACGAGCATGGTCTCGCGTTATTGCAGCGAGAGTGCTCGGATCTCCACGCCCAGAGGCGCATCGTGACTGTCGCTGCCGATGTTGGCGACGAGAATGCAATACGGCGATGCTTCACCGAACACCAAATTGACTTCGTATTTCACGCCGCCGCACACAAACATGTCCCGGAAATGGAAACGAAGGAAGTCGAAGCCGTAACCAATAATATTTTCGCGCTTACCACTCTGCTCGATGTCGCCGAAGAACACTCTTGCCGCGCTTTTGTGCTGATTTCGTCTGACAAAGCCGTGAATCCTGCGAGCGTTATGGGGGCGACCAAGCGCGTCGGGGAACTGATTCTCGCGTCACGTCCTTTGAAAACGATGCGATGCGTGTCAGTCCGCTTTGGAAACGTCCTTGGCTCGAGCGGCAGCGTGATTCCGATATTGCTAAACCAGTTGCGTCGAGGCCTGCCGTTGACCATAACACACGCCGGAGCTCGGCGATTGTTCATGACCGCCCGAGAAGCAGTTTCTCTTTTGCTGCAGGCGTTCACGATAGGAAGCCACGGAGATATCTTGGTCCTCGAAATGGGCGAGCCAATAAATATTTTGGAGATGGCGCGATCTTTGATTCGGCTCTCGGGTGTATCCGAAACGTCGGTGAATATCGAATTCATCGGCTTGCGGGCCGGTGAAAAGCTCGAGGAAGAGTTGTTCTATAAAAATGAAAGCGTGACGTCAACCTCATGTGAGGAAATCAAACGTGCCCGCATGACTTACGGAAGCTGGCCCGAACTTCAGCTGCAACTTGAAGCGTTGCGGGCGAGTCTGAATCAGGGCGGTCCAGATCAAATTCGTGCCCGCCTGAGGAACATCGTTCCGGAATTTCGTGACTGGAAGCAGGTCGGATAAAGTCCGGGTTACTAACTGGGTATCTCGCCAAAAATTCCTCGCCAAATCGACCGAAAGCCTCTATACTTTTTTTGGCACGATAGTTGCTCCACCCCCCTCCCTGTTTTGCCTGAATACAATCTTTCGCAGAGGTATCCCGTGACTTCCTACGAGATTCGTCTCTTCATTGTTTCTGGCAATCGTCTTCTTCGAGAGGTTCTGACTCGGCTATTCAAGGCCCGGGCGCGGATATCGGTAAGCACTGCGGAGAAACTGACGCGTCAGACGGCAGAGCAAATCGTCTCAGCGAACACCGACGTTTTGCTGCTCGACACTCCTTCTCCGCTTTTTGAGCACACCGATCATGTTCGACAAATGCGCGCGGCAATTCCCGCGTTGAAAATCGTGCTGATGGCCATGGACGATGACGACCGGTTGTTTCTCGAAGCCGTAAAGCACGGAGTATCTGGATATGTTCTACGTGACGCCGCGGCCTCGGATGTCGTTGCGGCTGTAAGAGCCGTCGCGCAAAGCGCAGCGGTATGTCCACCGCAGTTCTCGCGCGTCCTTTTCGATTTCGTGGCGCAACATTCCGCGACTGGCGGAGCGGTGCCCGACGAATTGCCCTTCCCGCTGACGCGGCGCGAGCGGCAGCTCGTCCCTTTGATCGCGCGTGGCCTGACCAACAAGGAAATCGCCGCGCATTTCAATCTGTCCGAGCAAACTGTAAAAAACCACATTCATCGAATGTGCAGCAAAGTTGGCGCGGACGGGCGGCTCAACATCCTCGAAGTGTGCGGGATTCAGCCAATGTTTCAGTAGTGCCTAGAATTTCACAAGGGTGGTAACTAAGTGCGGTAGCTCGCGTTGATTCGAACGTAATCCCCTGTGAAATCGCACGTCCACATTCGGGCCGTAGCCCGGCCGGAACGTAAATCCATTCTGATCGGAACGTACTTCGATAACATCTTGCGATGTAACCCTCGCTCGTTGAAAAAAACTTCCAACCCGTTCCTGCATACGCGCACGCCGGCGAGGTCAATGTGGACGCGGCCTGGTTCGAACGGCACTCCTGCGCGCCCAGCTGCCGCCAATATTCGACCCCAATTCGGATCGCCGCCAGCGAGCGCGGTTTTGACGAGTGGCGAATTTGCAATGGTCCGCGCGATTGTCTTTGCGTCTCGCTCTGTCTTCGCGCCGCGCACTTCAATTTCGATAACTCTCTTTGCGCCCTCGCCGTCCGCGACAATCGCCAAGGCCAGGCGCCGGCACACTTGGGCAAGCGCTTCGGCGAAGGCTGCGTAGTCCGTTGTCGTTCCGCGAATTGCACGCGATTCGGAGGCGCCGTTGGCGAGGATCGCTACGGTGTCATTCGTGGAAGTATCCCCATCAACGGTGATCGCATTGAACGTGCCACACACCGCATCGCGCAGCCCGGAAGTGAGCAAGTCGGGCGCGATCACGGCATCCGTGACAATGAATGCAAGCATCGTGGCCATGTTTGGCTGAATCATGCCGGCGCCCTTTGTGCAGCCGAGGATTCGCACCAATTTCCCCCCGATTTGAACGCGCTCAGCTGCCCACTTAGGTTGCGTGTCCGTCGTCATGATGGCGCGAGTCACCTTCGCAAATGCAGGTGCGGTTGACTGTCGAGCGCGCACCAAATCCGGAAGCGCATCAAGAATCTTTCCGACTTTGAGGGGCACCCCGATAACCCCGGTCGAACAAATTAGAATTTGCTCGGGCGCGCATCCCAAATGCCGCGCCGCCTCCCGCGCAGTTCTCGTCGATGCTGCAAGGCCGCTTGGCCCTGTTGCGCAATTCGCATTTCCCGAATTCACTACAATCGCTCGCATCCGCGTGCGGCTTTTGCGAAGGTGTAATTTGGAAAGAGCTACAGGAGCAGCTTGAACCAGGTTTGTCGTGAACATCGCCGCCGCCACGCTCGGCGTTTCGCTCACGATTGCGGCGAGGTCAAGCCCGGACTTCTTCAGGCCACACGAAGCAGCCGCAAACGTAAATCCCTTGGGCAGATCCTTCGCTTCGAGGCGGGCCATTATTCGGTTTGAACGGTTTCCGAAGCAACAGAGAGTATGTCGAGAGCCGCGTTTACTTCCGAAACGTTCATCACCACAGCGGAGAGGCGGCATGTCTGTGACTTCCAGCAATGAACGCAATCGCGGTCAATCTTCTCATGCAGCGCGAAGCGGTTTGAGAGTGCGAAGCCCTGGCGGATGAAGAACTCAGGAGAACTCGTCAACGCGATAATTCGTCCGATTTTTCTCTTTTCGGCCAACTCGAGCGCGGCCTTCATCAAACGCGTTCCAATTCCGCGCCCGCGAATAGCAGGATTTACCGCCAGCGATCGAATTTCCGCGAGAGCGGAACTGTACCACTCAAGCGATACGCATCCGATGATCGCCGCATCTTCCACAGCGACAAGAAATCCACTGAGATGCCGGCAAATATCCTCTTCACTTCGCGGCAACAATGTTCCTTGTGCTGCGTAGTGCTCGATTAGGTTCTGAATCGCGGGAATGTCTGCAATGCGAGCCTTGCGCGTTCTCATCGAGCGGCCTCAAGCGTGCCAACTCGCGTGTGTAGTTGCGCGATCGCCGATCGCACAGAGGCAAGCGAAGTCCCTCCAGGCACGCTCTTGCGCGCGAGCGAGGCATCAAGAGTTACTTCCTCAAAGTAGTCCGGTCCGAATGCCTCCGAATGTTTCCTGAGAATCTCGAGCGGTAGCTCAACGATGGAAGCAGAGCTCCGTTCGGCCTCGCGAACCACGCGCCCCACAATTTCGTGCGCTTCACGGAACGGCACGCCGCGCGCGACAAGATAATCCGCAGCTTCCGTTGCCAGCAGCGCCGGATTCGCCGCGCCTGCCCGCAATTTCTTCTCGTTAAATTTCGTCGCCGCAAGCGCACCCGCTGCCACGCGGACCATCCCTAGTGCTTCGTCGTGAGCGTCGAACAGCGGCTCTTTATCTTCCTGAAGGTCGCGCTGGTAACTCGTCGGCAGCCCCTTCATCGTCATCAACAACGAGACGAGCGCGCTCGTAATTCGTCCCGACTTACCGCGAATCAACTCCCAGGCATCAGGATTCTTTTTCTGCGGCATAAGGCTGCTGCCCGTCGAAAATTCATCGGGCAATATTACGTAGCCAAATTCCGTGGACGCAAACAACACGAAGTCTTCACTTAATCGCGAAAGATGCGTCGCCAGCACCGAAAGCGCGAATAGATACTCGAGAGCGAAGTCGCGGTCGCTCACTGCGTCAAGGCTATTCGCGGTGATGCCGGCAAAGCCCAATTCGCTCGCCAGAGTCTCGCGATCAATCGGAAATGCACAGCCCGCAAGCGCGCCCGATCCCAGCGGACACACATCCGCGCGCCCCGCCGCATCCAGGATGCGCTCTCCATCGCGGATAAACGCTTCGGCGTGCGCAAGCAAAAAATGCGACAGCAGAATAGGCTGCGCGTGCTGCATGTGCGTCATCCCCGCCATCGGAATGCCCAAATTGCGCTCAGCCTGTTTCGCAATCTCTTCGACAAGCGCAGCAACAGCGCCGGCCATCGCGCGCGCGGCATCTTTCACAAACATCCGAAATTCCGTCGCCACCATTTCGTTTCGGCTGCGTCCCGTGTGGAGCTTTGCTCCTACAGGACCCAAAACTTCAATCAGCGCTACTTCCACGAAATGATGCACATCCTCGGCCGCGGAATGATCGAGCCACGCGATGTCTGTTTTCGCGCGCCGCTCGATCCCGTCCAGAGCGCGAAGAATTTGCGAGCATTCATCGGCGGAAAGCAGCCGCGCACGTTCAAGCCCCCTGGCCCAAGCGCGATCGAGAGCCAGTTCGTACGGCAGCAATCTGCGATCGAATCTCCACGAGCGCTGAAACTCGTAGAACGACGAGTCTGGCCCGCGCTCGAATCGCCCGCCCCACATTTTGTTGTCGCTGGAATCGCTCAACGCCGCGAGTCTCCCTGTGGCACAGTGATCGGCAGAGCGAATAAATTTATAAATCCTTCGGCGTCCTTCGGATTGTATCCGGTCATCGTAAAGCTCGCGAGATTCGTTCGATAGAGCGAATTCGGCGACTTTCGCGTGATCACGTTGATGTTGCCTTTATAAAGTTCGAGTCCAACTGTGCCGGTCACGCGGCTCTGTGCGCTTGCAAAAAAAGCATCGAGCGCTTCGCGCAGCGGCGTAAACCACATCCCGTAATAAACCATCTCCGCATATCGCAGCGACACGATCTGCTGGTAATGCGCCGTCTCGCGATCGAGACTCAGCGTTTCAAGTTCGCGGTGCGCCGTCACGAGCAATGTCCCGCCCGGAGTTTCATACGCGCCTCTCGACTTGATTCCCACCAGACGGTTTTCCACGATGTCCATGCGCCCAACGCCATTTGCCGCAGCAATTTCGTTCAATTTCTCGACAAGCTCAATCGCACCAAGCTTCTTGCCATCCACCGACACCGGAATTCCAGCTTCGAATCCGATTTCGACGCGCGTCGGTTTGTCATGCGCCGCAGACGGCGCCACAATCCATTGCCACATCGCTTCTTCCGGCGCGTTCGCAGGATCCTCGAGTCTTCCGCCCTCATGACTCAAGTGCCAGATATTTCGATCGCGGCTATAAATATTCGTCTTCGATTGTTCAACGGGAATTTTGTGAGCTTGGGCGTAAACAATTGCGTCTTCGCGCGACACGATGTCCCACTCGCGCCACGGCGCAATGATCCGCAGTTCCGGCGCCAGCGCCTTAGCCGCCAGTTCGAAACGCACTTGATCGTTGCCCTTGCCCGTGCAGCCGTGCGCCACTGCATCCGCGCCGACCTTTCGCGCAAGCTCCACTTGCCGCTTCGCCAATAGCGGCCGCGCGAACGAAGTGCCGAGCAAATACTTGTGCTCGTAAACGGCTCCGGCTCGCAGCGTCGGCCAAATGAAATCCGTAATGAATTCCTCGCGAAGATCCTCGACGTACGCTGCGCTCGCGCCCGTCGCCAACGCTTTTCGCCGCGCCGCTTCGAGATCTTCCTCTTGTCCAAGGTCGCCGATCATCGCGATCACTTCGCAGCCATATGTTTCAATCAGCCACGCGACGATCACCGACGTATCGAGCCCGCCAGAATATGCGAGCACGACTTTCTTCGGCGCCGCTCCCTGCTCCCGCGCTTTCGCAGCGGCATTTGGCGTTGCCACGCCGTGCCCATTTTTCTCGTGCGCGCCAGCGTGCCCATGCCCGTTCGTTCGTGTGTGCTTTGACTTCGATTTGTGTGTCGCCTGCTTCGTTGGCATCAAAATCCTTTAGGAAAGCAATGTAAGCAGAATCGCCTTCTGCACGTGTAAACGATTTTCCGCTTGATCAAACACAATCGACCGCGGCGAATCCATCACCGCATCCGAAACTTCCATGCCGCGATGCGCTGGCAGGCAATGCATGAACACTGCTTCTGGCGCCGCATGCGCAAAGAGTTCGCCGTTGATCTGGAATCCGTTGAATGCCGCCGTGCGTGACGATGCTTCCGCCTCCTGCCCCATGCTGGTCCACACGTCTGTGTAGATGGCCTGCACGCCCGCGACAGCTTCCTCCGGCGAGTGAACGATTTCAATTTTGCCGCGGGTCTCACGTGCCGCGCGCCGTGCTTCGGCCACAACGCCCGAATCCGGCTCGTATCCCGCCGGCACGGCGACTCGAATGTGCGCTCCAAGCCGCGCGCCAATGCTCAGCAGGGAATGGCATACGTTATTTCCGTCGCCGACGTACGCGATTTTGAGCCCGCGGAGCGCCCCAAAATGTTCTTCGAGCGTGAAGAAATCAGAAATCGCCTGGCACGGATGAAAGCGGTCTGTCAGCGCGTTGATCACCGGAATCCGCGCGTTATGCGCGAGCTCTTCGAGAACTGATTGCTTGAAGAGCCGTGCCACGATTCCGTTCGTCCAGCGTTCAAGACTTCGCGCCACATCGGCAACAGCTTCGCGTTCGCCGAGATGCGACGCAGTGTGATCGAGAAATGTAGCCGAGCCGCCCAAGCTCGCAATTCCGACTTCGAACGTCACGCGCGTCCGCAGCGATGGTTTCTCGAAAATCAAAGCGAGGAATCGTCCGGCAAGCGCGCCGCGATAACGATCCGGGCGAGCTTTGACGTCCGCTGCGAGTTGGAGCACATCACGAACTTGCGCGGCGCTCCACTCCATTCCTGTCAGCAGATCGTGCTGCAGTGGAATCGTAGTTGATGCTGCGGGTGTTGATGTTGTGGCGGTTGCCATAGTCTCCTCGATCAACGAGCTGGGACCGGTATTGCAATCTCGCGTGTTTCTGCCTTAATCGACTTTGCCGGTGACGCCGCTTTCGCTGGCTCCTTCGCAAGTTCAGCTCCAAGGGACTTGGGCCGAGGCGTTTCCACAAAAACAGATTCCAGCTTCGACAAAAACTCTTTCACGTGCGCAGTCCGAATATTAAGCGGTGGCAGGAAGCGCAAAATGTGATCGTGCGTGCAGTTGATGATTAAGCCGCGCGCGAGCGCCGCTTCGACGAACGGCGCGCCTTCGACGGTCAAATCCAGCCCGAGCATCAGACCTTCTCCGCGCACTTCACCCACGAAATCAAATCGTCCCGCCAATTCCTTAAGCCCGCGCTCCAATTCGGCACCGCGCTCGCGCGCATTCTTCATCAACTTCTCATCTTCGATCGACTTCAGCACTTCAAACGCGGTCGCGCACACCAGAGGCCCGCCACCGAACGTAGTCCCATGCATCCCGGGTGAAAGCGCACTCGCGAATTCTTCGTTCGCGAGGATTGCGCCCAACGGAAGGCCGGCGGCGACCGGCTTTGCGATAGTCACAAGATCCGGCAGGCTCTTGAATTTTTGATATGCGAACGCGCGTCCCGTTCGGCCGAGTCCGCACTGGATTTCATCCGCAATCAGTGCCGCGCCTCTTTCAGTCGCGAGTTCGCGCGCGCGATTCCAAAACGCTTCGCTAACCGGAAATATCCCGCCTTCGCCTTGAATCGTTTCCACTACCAGCGCGCACACGCCTGAGTCAAACTGCGCCTCGAGATCGGGGATGTCGTTGAATTTCACAAAGTCAACGCCGGGCACAAGCGGCATGAACGGGTCGCGATATTTTGCCGCATAAGTAATTGCCAGCGAGCCGAACGTGCGCCCGTGAAACGATCCTGTCAGCGCCAGAATGCGCGTCTTCGCAGCCGAACCGTTCGTCGCGCGCGCGCGCGCGTGCGCCCTCGCAATTTTCAGCGCGCCTTCGATAGCCTCCGTGCCGCTGTTCGTAAAGAAAACGCGATCGAGGCCTGACCACGCCGCGAGCTTGCGTGCCAGCGGCCCTTGAAACTGATTGTGAAACAAATTCGAGAGGTGTATCGCGCGGCCCGCCTCACGTCGAATCACTTTGACGACGCGCGGATGAGAATAGCCGAGCGAATTGACCGCGATCCCGCCAAGAAAATCGAGATATTTGCCGCCTCGGTCGTCGTATAGATAGGGCCCTTTCCCATGCGAAAACACGATCGCAGGGCGCTTGTACGTATTCATGAGGTAGCGCGCTTCATCGCGGCGAATTGTCGTCTCAGAAGCACCACGACTTGCCGCGCCGCGTTTTGTAACACCACGTTTTGCCGCGCGCTTTGTCATCGTGCCGCCGCCTCATCGTCCGCAGTCTCGAACATCGGCGTCACTTGCGTTCCCTGGCCATTCCCCCCGTTCGCAGCGTGCAACAACGCGTCCGGGCTCGTGCCGCCAACAATCCGAACCTGTTTCACACCGCCTGCCAGCGCGCGTTTCGAGGCTTCCAGCTTCAACACCATTCCGCCCGACACCTTGTTCTGTCGAATCAGCATTTCGATGTCGCCGCCATTCACCGCTTGTAAAACTTCGCCGTCACTGAGCACGCCCGCGACATCGGTGAGGAAAATGAGCCGGTCCGCGCGGCAATATTCGGCGCACGCTGCGGCCATATGATCGGCATTGATGTTGTATAGCTCGCCGTCGGAGCCAAGTCCCAGGCACGACGCCACCGGAACCAAATTCACCCGCCAAAGCGATTCCAAAAACTCGACATTGACGCCGGTCAAATATCCGACGAAGCCTAGTCCACCTTCGATTTCGTTATGCACCAGCGGCTCTGCCGTAAAGCACGCCGAATCCGTAGCGCAGATCCCGATAGCAGGCTGCCCCGCGAGCGAAACTGCCGCTGCCAATTTCTTGTTCAGCAACCCGGCAAAAACCATCACTGCAATTTCGCGCGTCTCGCGATCCGTCACGCGCAAGCCCCCAACGAATTGGCTTTCGATCCCCATGCGTTTCAGCGTGGATGTGAAAATCTTTCCGCCGCCGTGCACCACCAACAGCTCGTTTCCATCCCCCGCAAGCTGAGAAATTTGTTGCGCGATTGTCTGGACCGTCTTCTCGCTCTCCAGCAGCGCGCCCGCAATTTTTACGACCAGCCTCATAGCAATCCCGTCGTTTCCGAATAACCCTGCATTCCATTGAGATTTTGGACCGCCTGCCCGGCAGCGCCCTTGCCGAGATTGTCGAGGCAGGAAACCACGATTAGCCGCGATCCCGAATCGTCGAGCACGAAGCCGATGTCGCAAAAGTTTGTCCGCGTCACATCCTGCAACTCCGAAATTTTCCCCGCGGGCGAAATCCGAACCAGCGGATGGTTCGCGTAGAAGCGCCGGTAAACAGCTTCAATCTCTTCGGCCTTGCGCGGCTCGCTCAACCAAACGTACAGCGTCGAAAGAATTCCGCGTTCGATTGGCAGTAAATGCGTGGTGAAGATCACGTCCGCTGCGTCGAGGCCGGTGTGCTCCAGCACTTCCGGTGTATGACGATGCTTGAACAGCCCGTACGCGCGAAAATTTTCATTCACTTCTACAAATTGAGTTTCGCGTTTCGGCTCTTTGCCGGCGCCGCTCGCGCCCGACTTGCAATCGCAAACCACGCCGCGCGATTTGTCTATCCATCCGCTCTCCACCAGAGGGCGCAAGCCAAGTATTACCGACGTGGGATAGCAGCCAGGATTCGCAACCAGCTGCGCGCCCGGTAATTTCTCCGCGTAGAGCTCAGGTAAACCATAGACGGCCTGCGCCAATACTTTGCTCGATGGAGCGGCCAGGTTGTACCAATGACTGAAAGTTTCTGGGTCAGCAAAACGGAACGCGCCGCTTAGGTCCACAACTTTCAGCCCCGCGTCGAGCAATTCCGGAACGATTTCGACCGATGCTTCGTGCGGCGTCGCAAGAAACGCGACACTCGCGCCGCTTTCCTTTATGGCTTGCACGGAAAAAGTGCGGCATGGCGCGTCGCCCCATCCGCGCAATTGCGGAAAAAGCTCGCTCAGGCAATGAACGTTCGCATAGCTCTCACGAAGATAGAACGTCGGTTTTTCGATGTTGGGATGTCGAAGAAGAAGCCGGGCCAGCTCGTATCCCGCGTAACCCGTTGCTCCGACGACGGCGACTTTTAATTTCTCGGTCATCGCAGCAGGCCTCTGAGCCGCTTTTCGAGAGCGGCACGCGCCGAACGCGATGGCGTGATGATAAGTACCGTGTCGTCGCCGGCCAGCGTCCCGGCAATTTCGCTCCAATGCTCTGCGTCAACGGCCGCGGCCAGTGGCTGCGCCCCGCCCGGCGGAGTCTTCAATACCAGAAGATTTTGCGCCGGACGAACATCTACAAGAAATTCGCTCACCGCCCGTGCGATTGATGCGAGAGCAGGAGGTTCATCCGCGACAGCTGTCAGCGGGCGGTATCCCTCGGAAGTTTTGACGAGCTTCAGCTCTCGAATATCGCGGGAAAGCGTCGCCTGCGTGACGCTCAATCCACGCCGGACAAGCTGTCTTCGGAGCGCATCCTGATTGGCCACCGGCACTTGTGCCAGCAGGTTCAGAATCTGTCCTTGACGGTATCGTTTATGCGTACTCAAACCTTTCTCTGACTGAATATGCAGTCACATGAATATTCATACAGATACGAGCTGCTGTCAACAGGGAGTTGTTGTAAGAGAGGGAGATTGGGAGCAAAAAAGAAGTTGTTAGTCGCCGGTTGCGATCGCGGGCTCGCTGAACTGAGCTTGCCCCATTTTCAGCAGCGCGTCTTCACGGCTGCGTGTCAGACGATCGAACCACTCGAGCCCAGGCAGCTTCGCGATCGTTTGGTCAATCCGCGCGGCGATTTGCGCGCCCATCGAACCGCCCAGAATGAAGCTCAATATCCATTCGACTTCGCCATCTGGCTTCACGCCGCCGCCAACCGGGAGCCAAAAATGTTTGATGATGAAAGTGGTCAGCCGTTGAGCGTTGCGGTGCTGCAATTGGCTCTTCGCCTTGTTGTAGTAGAACGAAAAGTGCCGCCGCTCGTCTTTCGCGAGCCGCCGCATGATTTCCGCGAGGATCGGATTTTGCGTGCGGCGCGCTATCACGCCATATCCCTCGATCGTCGAAAGTTCCGAAATCGCTCCATACGTCAAATAGGCGCCGTGGAAATGCCGCGATAGCTGGCAGATCAACGACGCTCCCATGTCTTTCAGCCATTCCTTGTATGAAGTCGCGCGCTGCACCTCCGCGGCGCGATCGCGCGAATGTTCGATGCCGCAAGCGGTAAGAAATTGGCGGATCGTACGCCCGTGAAAATGTTCTTCATAGGCCCAGCAACTTAGAAATGCAGTGGTGTCGGAATCTTCAATTGCGCAGGTGGAGAGTATGCTTCGCAAATAGACAATCGTGTGCGACTCGATGTCCATCATGTACGTCAGGCCACGAATTTCTTCTACCGTGAGCGGATATTTGGCGGCCTCACTGAGGTCGAGATCGCTGATATCGACTTTCTTCGAGTTCCGCAGATATCGCTCGAGATCAAATTCCGCAACCGTCGTTTGAATAGCCGCCATTGGCGTTGTCCTCTTCGGAATGATTTCAGTTCCTGGAGAGAGTACGCACGGACGGACTGATTGGATTTGGCGCCGGCAGGGCTCCGCGCGCAAGGCGCAGCTCGATGGCTTCTGATTTGGGTGAGTTTAGTTTCCCGCGCCGGTCCTCATGCGTCCGCGATGAGAATCCGCTTTGGACCGTTCCGGTTGGGTCGGGGGAGCCGGGTCGGATGTTACGAATGCAAAATCAGGTGGTTTCGGCGCCGCCATCTGCGGAGGAGTGACGCTTTCGGCCGCCTGCACGGCTGAAACCGTCCATTGCCAAGCGGCGAAAACTGCAACCAGTAGCGCCAGCGCCACCCCGATCCAAACAAATCCCGGAAATCCTCTTCGTTTCGGAGACTTTAACGCCAAGACCGCTCGAATGGCTTCGACATCGGTTGTGTGGACCTGCACGAACACCCGGCCGTCGGCGGGCTTGGTCGACGTATCGTCAGCGGCAGCGACTTGAACTGCAAGGCCTGTATCGTCTGTATTTCCAGTAACTTGCGTCGTCAAGGTTGAAGCCGGCCTATTCGCTGATTCCATGTTCTACCCTCCGCTGATACTGAGAGCGTAGAAGGCTCGACTGTGGCGCACAATCGGCTTAAGGTAACGAAATGCTGGTACTTCGGTTTAGTGGCGGCGTAGGACTGAGTGGTCGGAACCTAAGTGTTAATGCCACGGCGAACTTAGAATGAGTTGCCACGTCCCACAAAGAACGTGGAGAGCTCTCAGGGCTATGGACAGGACCTAACCCATTCGCTAATCCTAATGGTGCTGGGTATCCTTTACCTTTTTCTTGGCGTGCTGTCTGTTACCTTCACCTTTCGGGGGCGTGCCCGAGTCACACAAAACGCCATGACAGGAAAATGAGTGGGCTTTGGAGGTTCAGAAACGCATATGGACGAGCATCGACTCGGCGAGATGATCGACAAGTTAGTCGTTGAACGCCAGCATGAGAAGGCCGAAAAATTTCTCTTGCATGAGTACAACATGGCCGAAAGCATAGGAGACAAGCCCGCCCTGGACGCGATTCTCGCTCAACTGGTGTTCGTCTATGCAACAGATGATCCACCAAACATTGCCGAGGGTAAGCGTTGTTGCCTAAGTCGAGAAAAGAACCGTAACACCGCCTATAACATGCTGCAAACCGGAATGTTTTTGTTCTATCCCGGCCGCGATTATTCGGGAGTGGTGGCGAAGATGCGCGAAGCGATCGCTAAGGGCAAAGAAGAAGATACCCGAACTGTTTACGCGTCGTTGGGTCTTCTCGGACGTGCACTCTTGGAATTGGACCGATTAGACGAGGCAACCGATGTCCTGATGGAGATCGAGAAAATGCGTCTGGACGCGAAGCCATTTGTTGTCGGCGACGAAACCGTTTTTTTGGAAAGTGCTTTCAATCGAGGGTTAGAAGTTAAGTCCGTAAAGAAAATTGCAGCTGCCCTCGCGCCCTTATGTCGCGATCCTGAATTTCGAAGACGGCTTCAGACACTAGCCAATAGGTGAATAAGCCGATCAGCTATGAAATTGGCGGGCGTCTTGTGTGCCAGTCGGTGAGCTGTTGATATAGATTTGCGGCCGCAAGAACCGCTCGCTCGTTACCGCACCGTGCGACCAATTGGATGCCAATCGGCAATTTCTGCGACGTAAATCCGCAGGGCACGCTAATGCCCGGCAATCCGCACAGATTTCCAATAGCTCCAAGCGGATCCGGGAAACTGAGATTTTTCTCGAGATTTGTGTCGAGCGTACTCGCCGCCAAGGGTAGCGTGGGAGCCGCGATCACATCAAATGTATCGAAAATTCCGTTGATGCCTTCCTGGCAGATCTCGCGAACTTGTTGCGCGCGGATATAATCGCTCGCCGGAATCTGTTCATTCACGTAACCGGCCACTCGGCCCAGCGGATCGGCCAACTCCGCGACTTTGCCGCTCTCGATCAGATCTCGGAACGCGGCAGCGCCTTCGACACTGATGATCACTCCGGCCACTTCATCAAATGGCCCGGCAGGCAATTCAGCGTCTTCAATAGCGGCGACATGTTTCTTGAGAGCGTCAAAAACATCGTCTACGGCGCCGGCAATTTCAGGATCGCATTTTTTCCACGCATTCGTAAGGCGTCCCACGCGCAGGCGCGGCGATGACGCCGCCAAACCAATTTCAAATTTAGCTTCGCCTTCCGAAAGGGAACTGCGATCGCGCGAATCATGCCCGGCGATCGCCGCCAGTATCAGTCCGCAATCTTCGGCTGATCGCGCCATTGGGCCAATCTTGTCGAGCGAGTAGGCAAGCGCCATGGCACCGTAGCGGCTCACTCGTCCAAAGGTCGGCCGCAGCCCGCTGATTCCGCAAAATCCCGACGGGCAAATGATCGAGCCCCACGTTTCCGTGCCGATTGCAAACGCGGCAAGCGCCGCAGAAACGATTGCACCTGATCCGCTCGATGAGCCGCACGTCCAACAACCTTCATTCCACGGATTTTTCGCCGGACCGGTGAGCGAGGCAGACGCGAACCGATAACCCATTCCACCCGCCAACTCGATCATCGCCGCCTTGCCGATCAAGACCGCGCCGGCGCGATTGAGCCGTTCAACCACCGCCGCGTCGTAGTCGAACGTCTGGTTCGCGTACGGTCGCGCCCCCCACGTGGTCGGATAGCCTTTCACCGCGAGCAGGTCTTTCGCAGCGTAGGGAATCCCATGTAATGGCCCGCGATAGTGGCCTGCGCCAATTTCTTTTTCGGCGGCATGCGCCTGTTCGAGCGCGAGATCGCGCGTCAATGTGACGTAAGCATTGAGCTGCGGATTCAGCCGCTCGCTTCGCGCAAGATAACTCTCTGCCAATATGACGGGTGAGAGCTTCCGCGCGCGAAGCCGCCGGCCCAGTTCGCTCACAGGCAGATAAAGGACGTCGTCACTGAGCATCATGTGGTTTTACTCCCCGGCGCGACGGCTTCGCCGGAGCAGGTTTGGCATCGGACACGAGTTTCAAAACAGTAGCTGGCTGGCTACTGTTGTCTAGTGGATACGCTCGCAACCGAATAAGGGGTTTTTGGAGCTCAGTCGATAGTCTGCGAATTTCATCTTTTTGCTCGAGTGACAGCCGCTCGCCATACTTCCGGAGAATCGCGGACGCTCGCGCCTCCACTTGAGCCTGATCTTCCGCAGATAGTGGGGTAGAAGGGGGCGATTGCGCTTCCAGATTTGCGAGATCCGTCAGTAATCCGGGCGCAGCTCCCAACGCAGTCGGTGCAATCGCAGCGCCGGCTGCTGCAAGCGCTGCTTTTAACGCAAAATCACGACGCGACAGCAATCCTGCGCTCTCGCCTATTCGAGGATTCATGGAGTTGTGCTCTCCTGAAATTTGGTGCTTGAGACTAAATGAAACGCGATGCCTCGGTCAACACTCTCGCCGCCCGTTACCTCTCGTTCACATATCGCAAGATGTTTCGTGGAAGCCGGCGCTGGCCGGAATAGAATTTGAGCATTCGCGCAGCGGCGAGTCCGCCGACGATTTTCGCGAGCAACATTCCGGTGTCCGTTGTGTTCGATTTGTTGGGACTCATCTCAATTTCGGCAGTCCGAGCCGTGATTCGGACGAGGAGGATTATTCATGAAGATGAAAATCGTAAGCATTTTCGCAACTGCAGTCTTGATGCTGGCGTTGACGTTCCCCGCCTCCGCGCCTGCGGCGCCTCCGAATGGCAAGCCGCCGGCCACAGCTCTACCGGCGGCGCCGGAACGCCATCCCGAAATCCATGACGCGCTCGAGGCTTTGCGCCGGGCGAGGGCTCATATGGATCATGCAGCCCACGATTTCGGCGGCCACAAGGTGGAAGCTCTTCGCGCGACCGACGAAGCGATTCGCCAACTGGAGATTTGCTTGCAGTACGACAAGTAAAGAACGTTCTTATATCGGGCTTTCAACGGCGGCGTCTCTTGCGTGGGGCGGGAGACGCCGCCTTTTATTTTGCGAGAGGAAAATTGTTGAGCGGCCGCTGGATGCAACGAAGTATTGGAATCACGCCACGCGGAAAAGTTGCCGACCGCTACAAGTGCCGCGTGCACGAGATTCTGAGTTTGCGTCCATTTTGTTTTTCGCACAATTGTCGGAGGCAGATCGGGATGAAGTCAGTCGGTAGAGGAGTTATCGTCGTCGGATTTTGCAGGTGGCTCTGGCTGCTTTCCTGACAGAATATCCTGGACGATTTGGTTGGCGATTTTGCGGCTTGTCGGGCAAGCGGTGTCGTTTATCCGGCATTGCGCAAGGGTTAGGCGGCAACCGCATGTGCAGGTTTCAGAGTTCATGCGCTTCAGAGCGACCTGTTTCTGCGCGGGAGACAATTTCGAAAGATCCACGCCAGGCAGTTCTGTCGCATTCTTGGCGTTCTTGATAAAAATCTGGCCAGTATCCTCAAACGTCTCGATCTTGGCGTCAACCGACATTCCCGCGAGCGCGCGGATTTCGCGGTCATATACCGCTACCGGGTAAAAGCCCACGTGCTTCTGCACGATCCCGCCATCTTTATTGATCACGAATAATGTGGGCAGCGCCGGTACGCCACCGAAATCGGTTTCAATTTCCTGGGTCACTTTCATGATGGGATAATTAATGTGAGCTTGCCGTGCAAAGGCCTTCAGAGCCTCCGGAGGGGCTTCATCTTCGGAGATGGCGAGAACTTGCATCTGATCTTTGTATTTATCTTGCAGCTTGATCAGCTCGGGAATCTCTTCGCGGCATGGCGGGCACCAAGTGGCCCAAAAATTGACCAGGACGACCTTTCCCTTGTACGCAGCGGTGGAAATAACGTTGCCATCCAGATCGTGGGCCATGAACAGGGGAATCGGCTCCGGATTCTTGACGAAGTGGATCACGGAGTCGTCGTTGTCATCTTGCCCGTCGGATGTATCAGCAGCGGACTTGGCCGACTCTTTGGGTTGGGCGATAGCTGCGTGAGCGGCCAAAGATGCGGGGCGAAAACTTCGGACGCCGCCGAATGCTGCGACGAGCAATGCCAGTCCTGCGCACGCACTCGCGAGAAGAATTCCAATTCGATTCATAAAGTATTCGCAACTACCACAAACATTATGACGCGGAAATCGGCTTTTCACCAATAGGACATGAGACGAATGACAACTGCGGCGCCGCTAGACACCGGGAGGCAGGTATCGCGGAACTGCAGAGTGCCAAAGTGCTGCACGAAAGTCGATTCGGCGCTACAGACGGGACTAAACTTTGCTAGAAACAAGAGGTATCCCCACAACGGGACTCGGGCATTCCCGATTTGGTCTTCGCGGGCAGCCTGGCAGTATTACCTTTGCGATTAAATCTCACTCTTTCAGCAACATGACATTTAAATGTGGCCCAGGAGTTTAGGCCTCACGCTTGCTCTATACGCGGTTGCGGGTCGCGTTCCGAACGAAAACGATCCGCGGAGCGAAGTGAGCGAGGAGGAAGGGGCTTGCTCACTACGCGAAGTGGGTTGTTCCCACCTGCCTCTGAGAGGGAAGCTAGGATGGATGACCCCATGACCCGTTCACGCCTAGACCGGGTCAATGGAACGCGACCTTTAGGGGCCCCCGATCCCAAGCGGGGGCCCCAAATCTTTCCGCTATTCTGGTATCACACGCCTCAGCACGGGAATCCGAGCACACCTCAATACGTTTTCGACCACCGTTTCCTTCAGCCGCGAGGCGTCGTAATCGAAGTGCAGTAGCTTCTTGTCTTCCTCGAATCGAAATCGCTGCAGGCCGTAGGTGTTTGCGAATTGCCCGAGAGCTTTGAATTGCTCTGGCTGGAGGGCGTGTTGGAGTTCGTAGGTTACGGTCATGTAAGTCATGGCGAGGATTATACCAAGTTAAATCCCACGCACACTGGATGCGTTCTGCCAAGAATACATCCGTAGCGCGGGCATCTTGTTTACCCTGAGCTTCGAAGGGCCGGCAATCTTCCTACCAGCGGCGATAACCGAAATTACAGGCAAGACGCCAGCATCACGTTCCTTCACTGACGGCGAATCAAACGTCTTCACAATTGCACATGGCGCAAGCGCAGCGCGTTTGCGATTACCGAAACTGAGCTAAATGTCATGGCTGCACTTGCGATAATCGGGCTTAGCAGCAATCCGAACCATGGATAAAGCATGCCTGCTGCGATTGGAACGCCGAGCGCGTTGTAAACGAACGCAAAGAAAAGATTCTGGCGAATATTTCGCATCGTGGCGCGACTTAGATTACGTGCCCGTGCGATGCCGCGGATATCGCCTTGCACTAGCGTAATGTCAGCGCTCTCGATGGCGATGTCCGTGCCGGTTCCTGTTGCGATGCCGACGTCCGCTTGCGCCAGGGCTGGCGCATCGTTGATCCCGTCGCCGGCCATCGCGACGACGCGCCCTTCAGCCTGCAGTTTCTTTACGATGTCAGCCTTTTGCTGCGGCAGAGTATCCGCGAACACATGATCGATTCCCAATTGCTTGGCGACGCTCTTAGCCGTTGCCGCGCTGTCTCCCGTCACCATCACGATTCGCATGCCCGAGCGATGCAGTTGAGAGATTGCCTCCGGCGTAGAAGCTTTCACAGGATCAGCGACGACTAGAATTCCAGCGGCCTTGCCGTCAACCGCGGCCAGCATCACCGTTTTTCCTTCGCGCCGCAGCTTCTCAGCGCGTTCGGGCCACGCGCCGAGCGTAATTCCCAAATCCCCCAAAAACGCCGGATTACCAAGCGCAACGCGTCTTCCCACAACGGTTCCGACTACTCCTTTGCCTGGATAAGCTTGAAAATCCTGCGCGCTTGCCAATCCCAGACCCTTCGCGCGCGCACCGCCCACGATTGCTGTTGCCAGAGGATGCTCGCTCGCACGTTCGACAGAAGCAGCAAGACGCAGCACCTCGTCTTCGCTTAGCCCGGCTTCCGTTTCGATTCGCTCAAGCTTCGGGCGGCCTTCTGTGATGGTCCCCGTTTTGTCGAGTACGACTGTGTTGACTTTCTCGAGCGTTTCGAGCGCTTCCGCATTCTTAATCAGCACTCCGGCGGTGGCTCCGCGGCCTGTACCCACCATGATGGCCATCGGAGTGGCGAGTCCCAGCGCGCACGGGCACGCGATGATGAGCACCGCTACGGCGTTCACGAGGGCGTGTGCGAATTTTGGGTCCGGTCCCCACATTGCCCACACCACGAATGTCAATGCCGCCGCCAAGATGACCGTCGGAACGAAATATGAAGCGACAACATCGGCCAGCCGTTGAATCGGCGCGCGAGTTCGCTGGGCCTCGCCGACCATTCGTACGATCTGCGCGAGGAGCGTGTCCGAGCCGACTCGCTCCGCGCGCATCAAAAAACTTCCCGTGCCATTGACGGTTCCGCCAGTCACGCGGCTGCCCGTCATTTTTTCGGCGGCGATCGGTTCGCCGGTCACCATGGATTCGTCCACTGCGCTCGAACCTTCGATTACGACTCCGTCTACGGGCACGCGTTCGCCTGGGCGTACGCGCAATGTGTCGCCCACCGCGACTTGCTCGATAGGAATATCCTCTTCACGCGCGGAGGCCGTTGTGGCGCCACGTAGCACCCGCGCTGTCGTCGGCGCCATTCGCAGCAGCGATTGAATCGCGCTCGATGTGCGGCTGCGCGCTCGCAATTCGAGCACTTGGCCGAGGAGCACCAGCGTCGTGATCATTGCCGCGGCTTCGAAATAAATGGGAAGATTGCCGCCACTCGTTCGAAACGTCGCAGGAAAACCGCCGGGGAAGAGAACTGCGGCGACACTGAAGACGTAGGCGGTCCCAGTTCCCAGCGCGATTAGTGTGAACATGTTCAGGCTGCGATTCACAACGGATGCCCATGCGCGCTCGAAGAACGGCCAGGCGCCCCAGATCACCACTGGCGTCGCGAGGAGAAACTCAAGCCACGATATCGCTCGCATCGAAAGCACGTGCTGGACGGGCTGACCGGGAATCATGTCCGACATTTCAAGCAACACGACGGGCAGGCTCAGCGCCGCGGAAACCCAGAAGCGGCGGAACATCATCGCGAGCTCTGGATTTTCTTGCGTCTCGGCCGAAGCTGTTCGCGGCTCGAGCGCCATCCCGCAGATCGGGCAAGTGCCGGGCCCGGCCCGAACAATCTGCGGATGCATGGGGCAGGTGTATTCGGTGACCTTCGATTTGGAGACTAACGCAGACGACTGTGCGCGCGTGGCATGTTCTCCGACCAGAAATTTCTCGGGTTCTGCGGCGAATTGAACTGCGCAGCCTTCGCCGCAGAAGTAGTACGTCTTTCCTTCACATTCGCGCCTCGCCGCGGACGTATCAGCCTCAATCGTCATCCCGCAAACTGGATCTCGCTCTATCATTCCCTTTGCCATTCAAATGCAATTCTGCGAAAGAATAATTACAGATGGGCTGCATAAATACCGACGGAATTCGTGCACGCCTACGTAATGCATCGCCCTATGGGTCGCGCGCGGTGGCTGGGCGTCGCGTTTGCACTTGGCATTGCGTCCGGAACCCTTGGAAGAGAATTGCTACCGCGAACGACTCGCTTAAAGCTTTATTTTTTTTCAAGTAATCCCTGCATGTACGCCGCGATGTCGGCGTCGTTCCAATCTTGCTCGCCGACGATCTTCCGCGCGATGCGGCCTTGGCGGTCGATGATGTAGGTTTCGGGATACATCGCCGTCCCATATTCAGAGGCCAGTTTTTTCGTCGTATCCCGGTAGGTCGGATAGCCAACGTTGTAAGCCTGTAGGAACTGCTCGTAAGCCTGCTCGTCTTCATCCATGCTGATGCCGAGCACCGTGCCGCCCATCGGCGCAATCCGCGCCTGCAGTCGGCTCAATGACGGTGTTTCATCCACGCACGGCGGGCACCACGTAGCCCAAAAATTCAGCACAACAACTTTTCCGCGCAAATCGGAAAGATGCATCGGCTTTCCGTCGAGCGTGAGTGCAAAATCTCTCGCAGGCTTGCCCATCGGGCTCGCCTCGCCCTGCCGGTAGTCTGGCATCGCGAACGCCACCAGCAGCGCGACGATGCCCCCGAGCACCAGTACTGTCAGCAGATTCCTCTTCAAGTCCTTCATCGCTACCATTATAATACTTTCGTCGTTTGATTCTCCGGCGAGACCTTTCCTACCCCTTCCGCCCGGACCCTGACCATGATCTCAGCCATCGTTCCGGCTCGTGACGAAGAAGCGAGCATCGCCCGCGCCGTCGAGTCTCTTGAGGCTCAACCTGAAGTGCGCGAAATTATCGTCGTGAACGACGGCTCGACCGATCGCACCTCCTCGATCCTCGCGGAGTTGGCGTCGCGCATTCCGTCGCTTCAGATCCTCGAAACTGGCAAGCTCCCAGAAGGTTGGATCGGCAAGAACTACGCTGTGACACTCGGGGCGCGTGCAGCTCACGGTGACTGGCTCCTCTTTATTGATGCGGACACGGTGCTCCAATCAGGTGCAGCGCGCCGCGCCCTTTCCGATGCGCTCGAGTATTCCGCTGCCCTCGTCTCGTACTCTCCGGAACAGGAAATGAAGTCGCTCGGCGAGGAAATCTTGATTCCATTCGTTTATACACGCCTTGCGGAGTATTTCTCATTCGATCGCATCAACGATCCGCGATTCCCGGACGCCGCCGCAAACGGCCAATTCCTGATGATTCGCCGCGATGTGTACGAATCGGTTGGTGGCCACGCCGCAATTCGCTCGCTCATCCTCGAAGATGTTGCTCTCGCGCGGCTTGTGAAAAGTTCCGGTGAAAATATTTATTTCGCGTCGGGGCAGGGAATCGTGCGCACGCGGATGTACCGCTCATTTCGCGCCATGTGGCAAGGATGGACAAAAAATCTGTACGTACTAACCGGCGGCACTCCCGGCTCAGCGGCACGTGAGTTCTTAGAGACCTTCCCGGGGCTTGACATCGCACTACTGGCATTCGGCATCGTCGAGGCGCGCCGCGGCCACTGGTACGTTCTCATCGTCGCCGCACTTGTGCTCCTCAGCAGCCATGTCCGCTACGCTGGCGCGCTTCGCCGGAATCGTCTTCCGCTTTCGATCATCCAATATTATTTGGCGGGAGCGAGTCTCTACGGCGCGGCACTAATTGCGTCCTATTGGAAGACTGCTCACGGTTCGATCGCTTGGAAGGGAAGAAAATATCCAGCGGGTACGCCCTGACATGGCCCACGTTCGCATCACACGCAAAATCGAATTCTCGGCGGCCCACCGCTACCACAATCCGAAATTTTCGGATGAGGAGAACCGTCGAATTTTCGGCAAATGCAATAATCCTCACGGTCACGGGCACAATTACGTCCTCGAAGTTACGATCGCCGGCGAACCGGATCCGATGACCGGCATGGTTCTGGATCTGAAAGAGTTGAAAGACATACTGCAACGCGAAATCGTGGATCGCATGGATCACCGCTTCCTAAATTACGAAGTTCCTGAACTCGCGGGCGTGATCCCGACTTGCGAAAACATCGCGCAGGTCATCTGGAATTTGCTCGATCCCAAAATTATCCACGGGCATCTCGATCGCGTGCGGCTCTACGAATCACCCGATCTTTTTGTGGATTGTACAGACGGAGACGCGGCATGACTCTGACACTCAATCGCCGCTACGCTTTCGCGGCATCGCATCGCCTGCACAGCCCGCAATTGAGCGATGACGAAAATCGCCGCATCTACGGCAAGTGCAATAATCCCTATGGCCACGGCCACAATTATGTCATCGAAGTGGGCGTGTCCGGCCCCGTTGATCCAGAAACAGGAATGATCGCCAATCTCAGCGATCTCGACTCCTTCGTGCAGCGCGAAGTTTTGGACGTTTTCGACCACACTTACTTGAACGAACAAGTTCCAGCATTCGAGAAAAGTGTGCCGACTACCGAAAATCTCTGTCGTGAAATTTATCGCCGTCTCGAAAACTTTCCGAGTGCGAGACTCGAACGCGTGCGCATCGAAGAAACGAGCTTGAACAGTTTTGAATATTCCCGCGAATCCCGCGATTCCGCAGGAGGCAATTCCAGATGAAAGAAACCATTGAAACAATATTGAAAGTTTCTGAGCCGGAAGAAACCATCGCAGATCACGTGCGCAAGATTTTGATTCAACTCGGCGAGGATCCCAACCGCGAGGGCCTGCGCCGCACGCCGGAGCGCTTTGCGAAAGCCCTCCAATACCTCACCAGCGGCTATCGGCAGGATCCCGATAAACTGCTGAACGGCGCGGTCTTCAGCGTTTGCTACGATCAGATGGTGGTCGTGAAAGATATCGAAGTCTTCAGCATGTGCGAGCATCATCTTCTTCCGTTTTTCGGCAAGTGCCACGTCGCGTACATTCCCTCGAAGAAAGTAATCGGTCTCAGCAAAATCGCGCGCCTCGTCAACATGTTCGCTCGCCGCTTACAAATTCAAGAGCGCCTTACCAGTCAAATCGCCAAGGCAATTCAGGAAAAGCTCAGCCCCGAAGGCGTGGGCGTAATCATCGAGGCGCGGCATCTTTGCATGGTGATGCGCGGCGTCGAAAAGCAGCATTCTTCAGCCATGACCAGCGCGATGCTCGGCGCCTTTCGCGAAAATAAACAGACCCGCGATGAATTTCTGTCGCTTATCCGCACGCCAAAATAATTCTGAGGTAACGATGCCGACAGACACCGTTTTGAAGCCGCCGACCTACGACGATATCGTCGCTGCTCGTCCGGTCATCGCCCGCCATCTGCGCAAGACTCCGTTGATCTTCAGCCCGTCGCTTTCCGAGGAGCTCGGCTGCGACTATTACATCAAAGCCGAAATCTTTCAGCCCACCGGCGCATTCAAAGTCCGTGGCGGAATTAATTTCATGGGGACGCTCGACGAGAGCGAGAAGCGCAATCAATTCATCTCCGCCAGCGCGGGGAATCACGGCCAATCGCTCGCTTACGCCGGGCGAATTTTCGGCACGCGCGTCGTCGTTTATATGTCCGCCGAGAATCCGAATCTTTTCAAGGTCAACGCCATTCGCCGCTTCGGCGCCGAAGTCCGCCTTCATGGCCACAATACCGACGAAGCAGTTGCGGAAGCCCAGCGAGTCGCGTGCGAGCAAGGCCTTCGATACGTCCATCACGCCAACGAGCCGAAATTGATCGCCGGCGTCGGCACCATGGCGCTCGAAATTTTTGAGGAGCTACCCGACGTAGATGTCATCTTCACTCCGGTCGGTGCGGGCAGCGCGGCTTCGGGCAACTCGATCGTCGCCCGCCATCAGAATCCCAATGTGCGCGTCGTCGGTGTGCAATCGGATCAGTCTCCTGCCGTCTGGCACGCCTGGAGCGATGGCCATCTGCGCAAGCATCCACTACAGAAGACCGAGCACGAAGGCATCGGCACCAGCGTCCCCGCCGAACTGACCACGCCGATCCTTCGCGACTTACTCGCCGATTTTCTTCTCGTATCCGACGACGAGATCAATGACGCGATCCGAATCCTCGCGGAGCAAACGAAGTTGCTCGCAGAAGGTGCGGGCGCGGCGTCGCTTGCGGGCGCGCTCAAGATAAAAAACCAGCTCCGCGGCAAAAAAGTCGTCGGCATTCTCAGCGGCGGAAATCTTCCGCTCGATCGCCTTGCGCGCGTTCTCGCGCGCGCCTCTGCCGCTTCGTGACAAAATCGGGCTCTCTTTCACCGGGGAAATTTCTTGCTTGGCCGCCTGATTTTGGGCTACAGTAATCCCTGTAGACGAAGAGACCAAGTGCAGAGATAAAGGTGCGCGTCACGGAAGGGGGAATGAGTTGAACGAGGCCAAGTTGGAAATGATCGAGCAGTATCGCCAGCATGCCAAAGACACGGGCTCTCCAGAAGTGCAAATCGCCCTGTTAAGCGAACGAATCAACTACTTGACCACGCATCTCCGTTCCCACGTCAAGGACCACGCCTCACGGCGCGGGTTGATCATGATGGTCAACAAGCGTCGCCGGCTTTTGGATTACTTGAACCGTCGCGACCCGGATCGGTATCGCGAGATTGTCGAAAGACTCAGTTTGCGCAAGTAGTGCGGCATTCCCAAGCGGCCTTGGCCGCAACCGCCTCCCTAATTGCTTAAGCAAAGTGTCTGGCCCAGTATCGGGCATGGCGGTAGTTTATTCGCAGCTCCGAGCGCTTCCGCGCAGCTTCTCTCCTTCGTTCTGTTCCTACACTGCAAGGGATTATCTCCCGCAGATCTGAATTGCGTTCGGATTGGTCCGGGCGCGGAGGGTTTTAAAGTTTATGTCGCATCAAGTTAGTGTTGAGATTGGCGGTCGCACGTTGACGTTTGAGACGGGAAAAATAGCCCGTCAGGCCCACGGGGCCGTCGTGGCGAAGTACGGCGATACGGTATTGCTTGCCACAGCCTGCATGGATACCAGAGCTACGGAGAAGGATTTCCTTCCCCTAACCGTGGATTACCGCGAGAACACATACTCGGCCGGAAAGATTCCGGGCGGATTCTTCAAGCGTGAAGGACGGCCATCCGAGCGCGAGATTCTTACGTCGCGGCTGATTGACCGGCCGCTGCGGCCGCTGTTTCCTGAAGGCTGGTCCACCGAGACGCAGATCGTCGCCATGGTTCTCTCGGCCGACAGTGAGAACGATCCCGACGTAATCGGTGTCACAACTGCGTCGGCCGCTCTGTTTTGCTCGAATATACCTTTCGCTACGCCGATCGCCGCTGTTCGTGTCGGCCTGATTGATGGGAAGCTCGTCTGCAATCCGACCGTCGCCGATCAAAAGACGAGCCTGCTGAACATCGTCGTCGCGGGCTCCGATGAAGCTATCGTGATGGTCGAGGCTGGCTCGCTCGAAGTTTCGGAAGACACTGTCACCGACGCGCTTGCCTTTGGCCACGAGCAGGTTCGCAAAATCATTGCAGCAATTCGCGAGCTTCACGCGAAAGTGCAGCCGAAGAAGCTGGCCGTCGCCCCTCCGCCGTTTGACGAAGCGCTCGCCAAGCAGATTGAGCAGAAATTCGGCGCGCGTCTGCACGATTCGCTCGATACCGCAAAATATCCCAAGCTCGAGAGCTACGCTCTCGTGGATGCCATCAAGAGAGAAATCCTCGAAGGCATTCCCGAAGACGATGAAGACAAGCGCAAGCTCGCCTATCGCGCGTTCGAGCGCCTGCGCGAGAAGTATTTCCGAGAGGATATTCTCGTCCGGCGGCGCCGCCCCGACGCGCGCGCCTTCGACGAAATTCGCAAAATCACCTGCGAAATCGGCATGCTCCCGCGCGTCCATGGTTCCGCGCTATTCACGCGTGGTGAAACGCAGGCTCTCGCGACCGTCACCCTCGGAACGAAGGAAGACAAGCAACGCCTCGATCTTCTCTTCGAAGAAGAGTCGTTCAAGCGCTTCATGCTGCATTACAATTTTCCGCCCTTCTCGGTTGGCGAGGTCAAATTCCTTCGCGGTCCCGGCCGGCGCGAAATAGGCCACGGCGCTCTCGCTGAACGCGCTCTAGTAAGTCTGCTCCCGTCCGAAGAAGAATTCCCTTACGCCATGCGCTGCGTCTCGGACATTCTCGAATCGAACGGTTCATCCTCGATGGCCACGGTTTGCGGCGGCTCGCTTGCGCTGATGGATTCCGGTGTTCCGATGAAATCGGCCTGCGCGGGTATTGCCATGGGCCTCGTTGTTGAGGGCTCGAATTTCGCGGTTCTCACGGACATCGCCGGCGCCGAAGATCATTACGGAGACATGGACTTCAAAGTTGCCGGCACGCGGCAGGGAATTACGGCGCTGCAAATGGACATCAAAGTTGGCGGCGTCAGCATTCCCATGATGAAAGAAGCTCTGGCGCAAGCTCGCAAAGCGCGTCTCGAGATTCTCGATATCATGGATCGCACCATTGATAAGGCGCGGACCGAAATTTCACCGTATGCTCCTCACCTTTTTATGCTCACGATTCCGACGGATAAAATCCGCGACTTGATTGGTCCGGGCGGCAAAAAGATTCGCTCGATCACGGAGTCAACCGGCGTGAAAATTGATGTCAACGACGACGGCAAAGTAAACGTCTTCGCCGCTGATGGCAAAGCCGCGGAAACTGCCCTCAAAATGATCCGCGACATCACCGCCACCGCCGAAATCGGCAAGACCTATCTCGGCACGGTGGTTCGCATCGCCGAATTCGGCGCCTTCGTAGAAATTTTCCCCGGCACCGACGGCCTCCTGCACATCAGCGAAATTGCTGAGCAGCGCATTCGTTCGGTTCGTGACGCGCTGAAAGAAGGCGATCAGGTCATGGTCAAGGTCCTCGCGATTGAAGGCAATAAGATTCGCCTCAGCCGCAAGGCTCTTCTGAAGGAAGCGCGCGATAAACAGGAAAAAGGAACGAGCGCTTAGTTCATCTGGGTTTGCAGAAGAAAAATTCGCCGCACAACGAGACGGGAGGCGCGCAATCGCCTCCCTTTTCTTTTAGGCGGGGCTTGAGAGCCGTTCGATATTCGCGCCGAGGTCACGAAGCTTGGCTTCGAGGTATTCGTAGCCGCGATCGAGATGGTAAATCCTGTCTATGTATGTCGTATTCTCCGCAACCAACGCTGCAAGAACGAGCGATGCGCTTGCCCGCAGGTCCGAAGCGATTACCACGGCGCCGCTCAGTTTCGATGGCCCGCGCACGATCGCTTGCCGTCCATCAATTGAAATATTCGCTCCCATGCGAATCATTTCGCTCGCGTGCAGGAAGCGATTCTCGAAAATCGTCTCCGTGATCACGGATGTTCCTTCTGCTTGCGTCGCGAGCGCCACATATTGCGCCTGCATGTCAGTTGGAAAGCCCGGATACTCTTCCGTCGTAATATCCGCGGCGCGCATCCCGTGAGGCGCACGCACGCGCATGGAACATTCGCTCAGCTCTTCAATTTCAACGCCGCATCCTCTCAGATGATCGAGTACGACAGTCAAATGGCGCGGCGCACAGTTCGTCAGCGTGACATCGCCGCCCGTGATCGCCGCCGCAGCAACGAACGTTCCCGTCTCGATGCGATCCGGAATCACCGCGTGCGCCGTCCCGTGCAGTTTCTCCACGCCTTGGATTAGTAGTTCCGAAGTGCCCAATCCTTCGATTTGTGCGCCCATTTTAATGAGCAGTTCCGCGAGGTCGGTCACCTCCGGCTCTCTGGCCGCGTTTGTCAGCACAGTTTCACCGTCGGCCAGCACCGCTGCCGTCAGAATATTCTCCGTGCCCGTCACCGTGATTTTGTCGAAATGAATTTGCGCCCCATGAAGCCGCTCGGCGCGTGCTTCCACATAACCGTGATCCACAGTGATCGCCGCGCCCATTTTTTCGAGCGCCTGTATATGAAGATCAATCGGCCGCGCGCCGATCGCGCATCCACCAGGTAGCGACACGCGCGCGTAGCCGAATCGCGCCACCAGCGGCCCAAGCGTCAGCACCGACGCGCGCATCGTTTTCACCAGCTCGTACGGCGCTTCCGCGTGCGAAATTTCTTCCGCGCTGATCGTGAATTCAGCCGGCGGATAAGATTCGCTTTGCACCTTCGCTCTCATGTGCGCGAGCAGCTTTGCCATCGTGATGATGTCGCGGACCGCCGGAATGTTAGTGAGGTGTACTGGCTCGTTAGTAAGCAGCGCCGCGGCCATCGCCGGCAGCGAGGCATTCTTCGACCCGCTGATTCGCACCGTGCCTTCGAGCCGCCGTCCGCCTTCGATTTTGAATCTGTCCATGCGTTTATTTTCTAGAGCGTCCGCGCTGCGTCGCGCCGTTTTCGAGTGCTTTTCTCAAATCGCCGCGCGCAGCCGCAATACGTTTTCGCGCTTGGTCACGCGTCGCTCCGCCCTTTAGCATCACTAGCGCCGTCCGCAAATCGTGTCCCGATAGACGCAATGCGTGTTCCGCCTCCAACGCCGTCTTTCCGCTTGCCTGTTCGAGTATCCTCACCGCTCGTCGCCGTAACTTCTGATTTGTCATCGCTACATCGATCATCATATTGTCGTAAACGCGTCCCGCACGCACCATCGCTGCTGTTGAAAGCATGTTCAGGACCATCTTCTGCGCCGTCCCTGCTTTCATCCGCGTCGAGCCTGTAATCACTTCCGGCCCCGTCTCCGCCGCAATCGTAACCCGCGCCAATTTTGCGATCGCCGCCCCGCGATTCGCTGTCACCGCCACCGTAAACGCTTTGCGTCTCCGCGCCTCGCGTAGCGCTCCGAGCACAAATGGCGTCGTCCCCGCCGCCGCGATGCCCACAACTACATCGTTCGCGCGCACACGCCGCGCAGCAATTTCGCGTGCACCCGTCGCCGCTGAGTCCTCTGCGCCTTCTACAGCATCCGTCAGCGCACGCCGCCCTCCGGCTATGATCGCCTGCACGCGCTCGCTCGACACCCCAAACGTTGGCGAACACTCGGACGCATCAAGCGCACCCATCCTTCCGCTCGAGCCTGCGCCCACATAAATCAATCGCCCGCCGCGCCGAAACGCTTGCGCTACCGCATCCACGGCTCGCGCTATCGCTGGCAGCTCTCGCGCCACCGTGCGCGAAACGCTCGCATCCTCGCGATTAATAACTCGCAAAATCTCGAGCGTCGTCTTGCGATCCAGGCCGGCCGATCTTGGATTGCGCCGCTCCGTCGCAGGCAATTTAGACGCGCGCGATTTCATCTTCGGAATTATAACTTTGGAAGTGCTTCATCAAGGAGAGAACACCGGAGTGTTTCGAGAATGTATCGGATGAACTAATGGGCCGCGGCGCGCCCCGTCGCGAGCCCCAGCCCCTCGACAACGGCATCGTGCAAAATCGGCCGCACTTGCCGAATCTTGATGTTTTCAGCCATTGGATAAACGCGATTCGTCAGCAGAATCACAAATAACTGTTTGTCAGGGTCAATCCAGATTGACGTGCCCGTAAAACCGGTATGCCCAAAGCTACGCGTCGAGAAATATTCTCCGCTCGACGAAGGCTCAACCGGCACATCCCAGCCGATCGCTCGCGCGGAGTTTCCGATTTGCAGGCGCGCCGTGAATTCATCGATCGTCGCGCGTTCGAGCAGCCGGTGCTGCGCATAAATGCCGCCGTTCAGCATCATCTGCGCAAATATCGCGAGATCCCCAGCCGTCGAAAATAATCCTGCATGCCCGGACACGCCGTCCATGGCAAACGCATTCCCGTCGTGCACCTCGCCCTGTATCACGCCCTCGCGCCCTTCCGCGTTCTTTTCCTCTGGCGGAATCAGCTTTCGCAGCGATTTCGGCGGCTCAAACATCGTGTGCGTCATCCCGAGCGGCTCGAAGATTTCGTCACTCGCAAACGCGTCGAGATCCTGCCCCGTGAGCCGCTCGATAATTCCGCCAAGCAGCATAAAGCCCAAATCCGAATATTCGACTTTCGTCCCGGGCTGCGAAACAAGCGGCTCGGCAACGACGCGCGCAATTACGTTCTCCTTGCCATCAACTTCTTCGTAAAATTTCTTGTGCGCCGGCAGCCCGGAATCGTGGAGCAGCAAATTCCGCACTGTTACCTTCGCGCGCCAACCTGGATTCGGATCCTTCGCCACGGCATTCATCCATTCCGGTAAATAGCGCGACACCGGCAAATCAATATCCATCCGATGATCTTCCTCGAGCAGCATAATCGCCGTCGTCGTCGCCACCACTTTCGTCACCGAAGCGAGGTCATACATCGTGTCCGCACTCACCGCCGGCGAACTCTTTTCGTACGTAAAACGCCCAAACGGATGCACCGCGAAATTATCGCCATAGCCGACGGCGAGCACGCCACCGGGAAACGCGCCAGTGTCCACGGCCTGATCGAGAACTTCATAAGCGTGCTTCAGCCGCCCGTTTATCTCGGCCGAAGCAGGCGCGAGCCTCATCGAATATTTCGCAGCGGAAATTCCGTCGCCGCGCTTCGCTACACCCGGCACCGTCACCGGAATTTTGCCGCCGATCGCGCTCTCGCCAAAAATCGCCCGCGCCACAGCCCGCTGCGAAATATCAGGCGTGCTGAATTCCGCAATCCAAGTCTTCGCGTTCGGAAATCGCTCGATCAAGTACGGACTGCCAAACGCCGCGACGATCACCGGTTTCGGCCCTGCGATCAATTCATTCACAATTGCCACTTGCTCATCCGGCAGTCCGACACTTCCTTTGCGGTCCGCCACGCGCACATACACCGCCGCGATCGCCACGTCATACGTATCAGGCGCCGGCAATTTAAGCGCGCTCACTTTCGAAAATTGTGTGTCCGCTCGCAACACAGTCACCTTATCGACTTTCGCCCGAATTTCATCCTCGAAAGCCATGCCGGGATACGGATCAGAATCGCCCGAAAGTTGCACAAGCAGCAGCCCCAACGGCCGCGCCGCATCCAGCGGCAAAGTGTGCGCATCATCGCGAAGCAACGTCACGCCGCGATCGGCGATATCCTGGGCCGCGGCAATAAATTCCGGCTTCCCAAATTCCGCGTTAATCGCATCAACATCCACGAACCGATCCTTATCAAGTCCGAGCCGCGCCTTCGCGCGCAAAATCCGCTGCACCGCGTCATCCACTCGCGCCATCGGAATCC
>Ga0209624_10000155_pt1 | contig 62792 bp, 55 predicted proteins | sample JacPinW_OM2H0_O1_FD_188565 | JGI IMG/M metagenome (GOLD analysis project Ga0209624, IMG submission 188565) | Forest soil microbial communities from Algoma, Ontario, Canada - Jack Pine, Ontario site 1_JW_OM2H0_O1 (SPAdes) (version 2) | ecosystem: Environmental > Terrestrial > Soil > Boreal... | reverse complement strand
TGACCCTCGTATTGGTAGACGCTGGCGAACACCGCGGGCCGGTGCGCAAGCACCGCGGCGTCATTGATCAGATACTTGGCGCGAAAGTTGTCGCTGCAGTCGACGACGACGTCGTAGCCGCGGACGAGATCCAGGGCATTGTCCGCGCTCAGCCGCTCGGCGTGAATGTCGACCTGCACGGTTGGGTTGATTCGCCGGACCGCGGCGGCGGCCAAGCCGGCCTTTTGTCCGCCGACCTCCGCCAGAGCGTATATGGGCTGTCGATGCAAGTTGCTGGCCTCCAGCGTGTCGCCATCGATGATCCCGAGACAACCCACCCCCGCGCCGGCCAGGTACTGCAGCACGGGGCTGCCGAGACCGCCGGCGCCGACCACGAGAACCCGGCCGCGAGCCAGGGCCGCCTGGCCCTGGGCGCCGATTTCCTCGAGCAATTGCTGCCGTGAATAGTCGGGCTGCATCGCGCCCCGATCACGCGTGTTCGTGGATGTGATTCGGCGCCGCCGCGCAGCGCTCGCAGTTCACCCAGCCGGAATCGCCGCTTCGATAGTGCTCTTTCTTCCAGATGGGCAAGCGATGCTTCACTTCGTCGATGATGAAGCGGCAGGCGTCGAAGGCTTCGCCGCGGTGCGCGGAACTCACTCCCACCCACACGGCCAGGTCGGAGAGATCGAGAGTGCCGACGCGGTGGATGCACAGCGCATGCTTCACGGGGAAGCGCCGCAGGGCTTCGGCGATGATGCGCTCGCCTTCCTTCACCGCCAACTCCTGGAATGCTTCGTATTCCAAGCGAGTGACCTCCTGTCCCTCGTTGTGATCGCGCACCCAACCCTCGAAGCTGACATAGCCGCCCGCGCCCAAGTCCAGCAGATCGTTGCGCGCCTGGACGGTGTCGATCGGGCTTTCAGTGAAACGAAAGCGCATCAGCCGCCCGCCACCGGTGGGATGAAGACGACGGCGTCGCCCGGCACGAGAGGGCGGCCCCAGTCGCTGAACTCGCTGTTGACCGCGACTTTCAATTGTTCGCGCACGAGAGTGAATCCGTATCGATCGACCAATTCTCCGTATAGGGCGGCGGGCGTGCCGGCGGAGGTCTCGAGGGTTTCCTCGGAGCGTCCGGCTTGCTCTCGCATCAAGGCATAGTAGTGAATCTTCAATTGCATGGGATATCAACCCGCGGCGTCCAGGACGGCGCGGGCGTGGGCGTATTCTTCCGGTGTATTGACGTTGTCGAGCGCGCGCTTGTCCACAGGCTCGAGCAGCGGTGCCGCGTGACGAATGAGAAATTTCCGCGGGCAGCTGCCCCCGCCGGAGACGTAGGCGGCGAGGGCGGCAGCGGCCGCCGGTTCCCAAATGGCGCACAGCGGTTCGGGCAAGCCATCGTGCGCGCTGCGATAGGCCGTGGCCAAGGCGGTCGCGTCGCGCTCGCGCAGAAGCTGGGACAGCGCGGCGTCCGACAGGAACGGTAGATCGCAGGCCAGCACCAGCCAGGCCACGTTCGGGTGCGCGGCGAGCGCCGAGCGGATGCCGACGATGGGGCCTTCGCCCGCAAGGGAGTCCACGATCATGGGCCTTTGGGCCCGCGCCGGGTCGGCGATCTGGCTGGCGCGAACGGACACGAATACCTTGGGGACATGCCGGCTCGCCAGCTCGAAGGCGCGGTCCAATTGGGTCGCACCTGCGTACCGAAGCGCCGCCTTGTCCTGCCGCATGCGCGAACTCGAACCGCCGGCAAGGATCAGGCCGTAGACGGGTACGGGTACGGGGGTCATGGCGGCGCCTTCAGGTCGTAGCTGCTGCGGCCGCCGTCCTTCGCGAGCAGACGCAGATCGGCGATGACGATGTCGTGGGACAGTACCTTGCACATATCGTAGATGGTCAGCGCGGCAATGGCGGCGCCGGTGAGCGCCTCCATTTCCACGCCTGTCTTGTGATGCACACTCACCGTGCAGCGAATCACGGCTGAGTCGCCCTCCAGATCGATGGTGATGCGGCAGTTCTCGAGGCCAAGCGGATGGCAGAACGGAATCAGATCGTGGGTGCGCTTGGCGCCCATGACGCCGGCCACGATCGCCGTATCGAACACGGGGCCTTTGGGCGAGCGCAGGCCGCTGTCGCGCAGCGCCGCGGCGACCGCCGGCGGGAATCGCACGTGCGCTTCGGCGGTGGCCGTCCGCTTGGTCGTGGCCTTGTCGCCGACGTCGACCATGGTCGGGCGTAAATCGGCATCCAAATGCGAAAAAGTCATGGATGTCACCCGCCGATGTAGTTCATCTCGATTTTCTTCGCCTCAGGGTCCGCGAGCCGCAACTCCTCGCGCAGTTCGCTGTAGCGGTCGGTCCGGCCGTTCCAGACGCCGCGGATCAATTGCAGAATTTCCGCATCGTCCGCCCCAGCGCGCAGCGGCGCGCGCAGATCGAGGCCGTGGGTCGCGAACAGGCAGGTGTAGAACTTGCCCTCCGATGACAGCCGCGCGCGGCTGCAGGCGCCGCAAAAGGGCTGAGATACCGAGGAGATGAAGCCCACTTCGCCGCCGCCGTCGTCGAACGCCCAGCGCTGCGCCACTTCGCCCGGGTAGTTCTGCGAGATCGGACTCATGGGCCAACGTGCTTGAATGCGCGCGGCGAGTTCGCGCGACGGGACCACGAGCCCCGGCCGCCACTTATTGCGGCTGCCGACGTCCATGAATTCGATGAAACGCACGATGACGGGCGAGCCGCGGAAACGCTCGATGAGGTCCAAGGCCGTGTGATCGTTCAATCCGCGTTCGATGACTGCGTTGATCTTGACCGGAGTCAGGCCGGCGCCGATGGCGGCCTCGATGCCGGCGAGGACTTGATCGAGGCCGGCAAAGCCGCCGCTCATGTGCGCGAAGACTTGTTTATCCAGGGTGTCCAAGCTCACCGTCACCCGTTTCAGACCGTTGGCCTGCAGATCGACGGCGTGCTGCGCCAGCAGCACCCCATTCGTGGTGAGCGCAATGTCGTCGATGCCCGGAACGTCGGAGAGATCGCCGACCAAATCCGCGAGATTCGTGCGCAGCAAGGGCTCCCCGCCGGTGAGGCGGAGCTTTCGCACGCCGAGGCTCGCGAACAGACGCGAAAGGCGCACGATTTCCTCGAACGACAATCGCTCCTGCGATTTCAGGAATCGATAGTGCTCGTGGAACTGCTCCTTCGGCATGCAGTAGGGGCAGCGAAAATTGCATCGATCCATGACCGAAATGCGCAAATCGTGCAGCGGCCGGCCGAGGCGATCGATCGGGTTTTGCGGACCACGAATGTAGTGAACGGTGGAGCTCATGTGTTTACCAGCGGTACACGGTGGCGACGAATCCCTTCGGGTAGGTATTGGGTCCGGGCGGAAGCTCAACGAATCCATCCGTGCCGGCGAGGCTCAGGAAATCTCCGGACCCGTTGGGCCGCCTCGGGTTTGCCCAAGGGCGCCCCCAATCGTCGTGCTCGATGGTCACAGGCAGAAAATAGGCGACCGGCGGCTGGACAGTGACGGGAGCCGCGAGCGCCAGGCGCTCGGCCGGTACGCGCCTGGTCCCCATGGCCTCGGCAATGGCGGGGACTACATAGCGAATCAGGCAGACCAGGGTGGAGACCGGATTTCCCGGCAACCCGAACACCGCTTGGCCCTGCGGGCCGATGCCGAACCACATGGGTCGGCCCGGCCGCTGCGCGATGTTGTGGAATACCTCTTGGACTCCGAGCCGCGTCAAGGTTTTGGGGACGAGGTCGAATTTTCCCATGGATACGCCGCCGCTCAGCACCACCACTTCATGCGTCGTCAGATGCAAGCCGAGGCGCTCCAGCAGCAGGGCCTCATCGTCGGCCACGTGGTCGTCGCCGACCCGGACCAGGCCGCGCTTGCGCAGGCAGGCGGCCACGGCATAGGCGTTCGAACGGCGAACTTGATAGTCCGCGATCGGATCGCCGGGTTCGATGAGCTCATCGCCGGTCGAGACGACCATCACCGCCGGCTGACTGCTGACGCGCACCCGTGCCATGCCTGCCGATGCGGCCACCGCGATTTCGGGTGCACGCAGCAAGGTCCCTGTTTCGAGCAACAGCGCGCCCTGCCGGCTATCGCTGCCGCGTCGATGCACGTTGTGATAGGCGGGCCACGGCGCCTCGGTGTTGAGCGAGGCGTAGCCGCCGGCGATATCGAGCTGCTCGACGGGAATCACGCAGTCGCTGCCCGCAGGCAAAATCGCCCCGGTCATCACCTCGATGGCATCGTCGGCTGCTGCGAGCTTGACGGCCGGCGCTCCCGCCGCTTGAGTGCCCTGGATGCGAAAGCGCTTGAGCCCTCGGCGCAACGCGGCGCTGTGCACCGCGATCCCATCCATGGTGACGCGATCGAAGGGAGGTTGGTCGCGCTCCGCATAAACATTCTCCCGCAGGATGCCGCCGACACACTGCGTCAAGGGCAGTGATTCGATCGGCAGACACGTTAGCCGAGAGTTGATCGCCTCTTCGGCCAGACGCGGTGACATGAGCGATCCAGCCTGCATGGGTAGTGGTGCGGCGAAGTTGCTCCGCCGCATTCCATGGTTACGACGCTTTCTGCTTGGCTTTGAAAATCTTCAGCTGCTCGTTGAAGCGGCCGACCACTGCCTGCAATTCATCGACGGCGGCGTTGTTCTTCTGCACCAGAACATTCTGCTGCTCGGCCGCTTTCTTCTTCTCGTCGGCACTCATCTTCGAGGTATCTTTGGGTGCTGCGGCATCCATCTCGAGCTTCAGGCAGTCCAAGTACGCGTTCATCTCGCCGTTGTAGCGGTCGAAGTCATGCTTCGCGGCGAGCATCTGGTCCTTGGTCGCGGTGTTCCCGTCCGGGGGCGCGTCGGGAGCACGCGGGTAGGTGCAGGTCGCGTTTGCGTGAGCGGCGGAGCCAAGTGCGAAAACCAGCGTGAGCGGTATCCAAGCCTTCATCGGGAATCCTCTTTATCGGTACGAATGTTTAAATCAAAGCCCCTGTGATCTTACGGCCAAGGGCGAAGAGCCGCCAGCATTCAGCGATTTGAGCGTAACTCGCTGATTTCTCGTGTAAATTGGAGCGCTCGGTCGGAATTAAGTTCCCTAAAGGCAGCCCTTGTGCCGCGATTTCCAGATATAGAAGGCCACCAGGATAGTGGTGATGTCGAAAAGGCCCCGCGCCGTTCGACTATTGAACGGCGAATCACGCCGACAAATAGGAATTTCCAAATGCAGTATCTATTGATGATCTATAGAAATGAGGCGGAGTTGGCGGCGACACCACCCGCGGAGCTTGCGGCCATGATGGCGGAATACGTGGAGTTTACCAAAGGGATCATCCAGGCCGGACAATTCAAGGCGGGCGATCGGCTCAAGCCCACCTCGACGGCGTCCACGGTGAGAGTGCGCAACGGCAAGGTGACGACGACCGATGGGCCGTTCGCCGAGACCCGAGAACAGTTGGGCGGCTACTACCTCATCGAGGCAAAGAACCTCGACGAAGCCATCGGAATTGCGGCGCGAATCCCGGGAGCCAGGGTCGGTAGCATCGAAGTGCGACCCGTCTGGCCGCCCGCTGCCTAGAAGATGGCCGCGGGCATGATGCCGAGCACGCGCGAGGCAGACAGGGAGGTCGAGGAAATATTTCGCCGGGAGGCGGGTCGTGTTCTCGCAACATTGATCCGTCTGCTCGGCGACTTCGATCTGGCTGAGGAGGCGCGCCAGGACGCATTCGCGGCCGCGGTGGAACAGTGGAGCGCCGGCGTGCCGGCGAATCCCCGCGCCTGGCTGATCAATACCGGCCGCAACAAGGCCATCGATAAAATTCGCCGCGATGTCGTGTTTCGGACCAAGGTCTTCGATCGCGAGCTGGCCAGCGCCGAAGCGGACGCGGCGACGGCGTTCGAGGAGAGCGATGAAGCAACCTTCGGCGATGACCGGCTGCGGCTCATATTCACCTGCTGTCATCCGGCGCTCAAGCAGGAGGCGCAGATCGCGCTCACCTTGCGGGAAGTGTGCGGACTGTCCACGCAGGCCGTGGCCCGCGGTTTTCTGGTGAGCGAGGAAACCATGGCGCAACGCCTGGTGCGCGCCAAGAGAAAAATCCGCGACGCCGGCATCCCCTACGAGACGCCCGAACCGTCGCTGCTCCACGAGCGCCTGCAAGGCGTACTCGCGGTGGTCTACGGGGTGTTTACCGAAGGGTACGCGGCGACGACCGGAACCCGGCTGGTCGATGCCGAGCTCTGCGGCGAAGCCACCCGCTTAGGGTACCTGCTCGATGAATTGCTGCCGGACAATGCAGCGGTGCTCGGGTTGCTGGCGCTCATGCTGCTGCACGACGCGCGCCGCGCGGCCCGCGAGTCTCTGTCCGGAGATGTGATCCTGCTCGAGGATCAGGACAGAACACTGTGGGATCACGTAAAAATCGCCGAAGGACTGAGGCTCGTCGATCGTTCGCTTTGCATCTCAGGACAAGTGAGTGCGTATGCCGTGCAGGCGGCGATCGCCGCGCTGCACGTGCGGGCGCTGCGCAAAGAGGACACCGATTGGCCGCAAATCGTCGGGTTGTACGAGGTGCTGCTGCGGCTGCAACCCAGTCCCGTCATCGAGTTGAATCACGCCGTGGCGGTTTCGATGGTGGACGGTGCGGCGCGCGCCCTCGATCTCGTCGATTCACTGGCAGCGCGCGGACAGGTCAGCCAGTATCACTTGCTGCATGCGGCACGGGGACGCTTCTTGCAGCAGCTCGGACGCTTGCGCGAAGCCGGCTGTGCCTACCGCACGGCATTGAGCTATGCCGCGCTCGAACCCGAGCGGCGGTTCCTCAGGGCTCGGATTGCGAGCATCGAGGACTAACCCGGGGCAGCGGCGCCTCGGGCGTGCAGGGCCATTGCGATCACCGCAGAGCCGCCGAACACCAGATTGATGCCCACGAGCAGGCCGATCGCCCAAGCGGCGGTGGCGGGAAACCCCGCGAAAATCATACCCGCCAAGATCAGATCGACGAGGCCGCTGAACAGCATCATGCCCCATCGCCCGGATAACTCGCGCTTATGGTCGAGCGCATACAGGATCGACGCCACGCCTTCAACGGTCAGAAACGCCGTCAGGACCAGGGTGAGGGAGAGGGCGCCCGACAGCGGCCATAGAAGCAGGACGACGCCCGCCGCAATGCCGATGACGGCCGACAGCAGAGACCATCCGAATCCGGGCGCGGAGCGCATCCGAAGAGTGGCGATCAAACCGACGACTCCACTGAAGAGCAACAGCCAGCCGATGAAGACCGCGGCCGCCAGCGTGGCCACGTTCGGAACCACGATGGCCAAAACCCCCAATACCATCAGGAGAATTCCCTCAGTGAGAAAGAGCCGCCAATGCGCGTGCAGAGAATTCGCGATCGTCGATTGAATCCGATCGAACTCGTCCTTGGTCGTTGACATGGTGAGTCCCCGCATTGTTACCGGAGCCCAATGGTACTGAATTTTCGCGCTGCGAGTGCGTTTCCCAGATCGGCGGAACCTTTGCGCGCCGCCGGGTGTCCTTCAGTCTCATGCGCAAAGCCATAGCGTCGACGGGGTGATGCTGACCCCAGCACAGCCCTCTCATCTGGACTCTGACCCTGGACGGGTCCGCGTCATGATCATCAGCGAGACACGCTTGCATCGGGACGGCCTGGCGATACTTTTGGGCGGCTGCCCGTCCATTGCCGTGGTCGGCGTGCATGATTTACAAGACTCGATTTCCGCGCTGCGAGGAATGACGACCGACGTCGCGCTGCTGGATGCGCCGATGACGAATAATGCGGGCATCGTGTCGACATTACGCTCGGTAGTTGCGCGATTGCGCATACTGGCGGTGGGAGTGCGCGAGACGGCCAGCGACGTACTGGCCTGCGCGGCCGCCGGCATCGATGGTTACGTGCGAATCGAGGCGTCGCTGCGCGATACCGTGTCCGCCATCGAGAATGCCGTGCGGGGAGAGCTGGTCTGCTCACCCAAGGTGGTCGCATCGCTCTATCAAAGCATCCGCGTCGACCGGGCTCCTATCCATGCCGTTTTGACCACTCGTGAGCTTCAAGTGGCGGAATTGATGAATCGCGGCCTCTCGAACAAGGAAATCGCACGCCGCCTGCACCTACAGCCATGTACTGCGAAAAATCACGTGCGCAACATTCTCGGCAAGTTGAATGTGCACCGCCGCGGACAGGCGGTCGCCAAATTGCGGTCGCTCATTGGCGAGCAGTTCGCCGCCGCGGCTGAGTAGTTGCCCGCGATGCGTCAGGCCCAAGGGCCGCTGTTGGCACGCAACCGCAGCATTGCACCAAGCGGGTCGGGTATGGGCCCGGCGCCCAAACCCGGCCAGAACATCGGCCCCTGCGAGGGAGCGATCGGAACGCTCGGGTAGGGCTGATAGGACGGTGCGGCCGGTACCTGCTGCAAATCCGGCAATCCGGCGCCGATCCGGTTCGGATCCCCCTGCAGATAGGGCATGGCCGACGACCGAATGAGGTCGAACAACATGGCAACGCGTTGTTCGAGCGGCCTCGCGTAGCTGGTGCTTTGCAGCGCGGGATGATTCGAGAGCAAGACGGCTGCGAAACCGGTGACGTGAGAGGCGGCCATGGCGGTACCGTCCCACGCGGCATAGCCTCCTCCCGGCACGCTGGAAATAATTGCAACACCCGGAGCGCACACCCCCACCTGCGGCCCCCAACAACTGAAATTCGCCGTGAAGATGCCCGAGAACCCGATCGGTTGAGCAATCGCTCTCTGAGCATGCCGGGTATCCATCGGACACTCGTCGAGCTTGCCGATCGCCGCGACGGAGAGCACGCCCGGTACGTTGCCCGGGAATTGCACGGGACCTCCCGAGTTTCCCGCCCCGACGATGCAGGCGATGCCATTGAGCCGAGCCTCACTGATCTTTTGCGCGACCAGTTCGGAGTTCTGCTCGCCGCTCACTCCGATTTGTACGATATCGAGGCGTCTCTCGATGCATAGATCCAGCGCCTCGATCAGATCGCTGAGGTATCCTCCCGGTACGACTTTGAACACGTGCAGCTCGCATCCGGGGGCGCAGCCGATCATCCCCGAGGCTGAATTGGCGGCGCCGGCCACGATGCCGGCGCAATGAGTGCCATTTCCGAACTCATCCGCGGTCCAACTATGGACGTCGCCGTCGCGGGTGATGTCCACTCCATCCGCGACGTGCCGAAGGATGGGGTGCGAAGTATCGCAGCCCGAATCGATCAACCCAATCTTGATGCCGGTGCCGCTCCAATCGGCTGAAATGCGATCGAACCTCATCATGCGCTGGGCCCAACTGTGAGGCCGCTCCCCGGGGAATTTGGGGGGAGTTCTGCCGAGGGGGCTCAAGCGAATGGTGTTGATGTTTCCGGGGTCGAGCAGCGGATTTTGTATGTAGCGCTCCCAATGGTCCGATGCAGGCCGCACGTGGACTGCAAGGATGCCGGCGCCGTCAACGGCAAAGGACTGCAAGGTCGCTTGCCCCGAGGAATCCGTTACGGCTTGAGCCGGAAAACCGGGACCGTAGAGATAAACTCCGGCGTTCGCGAGCGGCCGGTCGCCTTCCCCGAGAATGCGAAAACGAATGTCGCGCCGCGGGCGAGGAAACGGCAGGGCGCGCGCGCCGAGCTGCCACCCCATCGGTTCCGGCGCGGCCATATCGAAGTATCCAAGGCGCGCATCGACTTCGACGATCACATGCGGCGGTGCGCCTTGGCGCAAGGCCTCGCCGCGTCGCTCATCCATTCTCGCCACGATGATTTCGCTTGCGCTTGCGGCTGCCCCGTTCGCCGCCGCAAGTGCCTGAGGACCCCGCGGCCTCAGGCGGCGTACGATTTCGATCCCATCCATGAGCGACAATCTCTCGAGAAATGGGTCGGCTGATGTTGCAGTGAGTCCAGGCAGCGACCTGAAGCCGATCAGATAGCGCTGCTTGCGGCGTGTGACCGAGGCAGGAGGTTTCTCGTCGAGCCCACTGGCCGATTTCTCGCCGGCGCCACGATCGCCGCCGACCGGCGGATCCTGGGCCCCCGCCGTTGAGACTGTTCGCCGCTGCGGTGTCTGTCCGATCTTTCCGTTCTGATCGGACTCGTCTTTTTTCTCAGCCATGGGGTGCTCCTCCTGCCTCGATCTTCAGATTGACTACCCAATGCGTACCCGATAACGCGTACCCGATCGGGAACTGTTATCGATCCGCATCAATGCAGCGTCCCGGCTCCAAAGTTGGGGCCGAACGCGCCGCCCGGCACGAACTGATTCGGGTACGGGTTGCCGAACAAGCCTTGTTGGACCGGGATGGCCGCCAACTGAGCCAGCTGCTGTGCCGCCAAATAGTGGAATTGGGCGAGTTGATGCAGCGCCTGCTGAATACCGGCCGGATGCAAGTGCTGGCCCTGGCCCGTCAGTTGTTGAGCGAGTTGCTGTGCCGCAAGCTGCAGCGCGATCTGAAGCGTCGCATTGGGCGGGGTGAACTGCGCGTTGGGCGGGGTGAACTGCAATGGGCTTTGTTGCTGCGGCGAGCCCTGCAGCCAAGTCGGGGTCTGCGGTGCCATTCCTTGAATTCCTTGATACGGAATTCCTTGAAAGCCATTGGCGAAGGGCGGCGTCATGGTGCCGGGTATCGAACCCGCCAGCGCGAATGGATTCGCGAATGGATTGATGGGTTGTGAAAGCGGGGATGCATAGAGACTATTGCTGTGTGGGTACATGTTCTCAACCTCCTAAAATGGTTTGCGTGGCCACTATAGAAATCCGGCGCCGCGGTTGAAATGGCTCAAAGGGGCTGCATGCATCGGGCTATTGGGGATAGTCCGAAAGGCTCATTGCGTGAATTTCGGCGAACTAATGCCGCGAATGATTGTCGCCCGTCAGCCTGAACGAGCATCGGGTGGTATTTGATCCGTGCGCAAATTTTTTGCGTTACGTCGCCCCTCATCGTTTAAGATCGCCCGAAAACAAACCAGAGGCGGCTCCATGACTAGACTAGGTGCGCAGATCGTCACATCGGCGATCTTGTGTGGGATTGCGGTCGCGGCTTACGGTGCACAGAGTCCGAACCCCGGCGCGGGTGCGGCGTCCTTTGCGATCAGTTTTCCGGCCGCCCGCAGCGCCGTGCCGCTCGACGGCCGGGTGATACTGCTGCTGAGCCGGGATTTGACGCGTGAACCCCGCACTCATGTGTCCGCCGAAGAACCACTGGCGGCTCCCTATCTCTTTGGCATGAACGTCTCTGCTCTGGCACCCGGCCGTGCGGCGGTGCTCGACGACTCCGCGTTCGGGTGGCCGGCAGACCGTCTTTCCCACATACCCTCGGGGGACTACCTGGTACAGGCCGTACTGAATCGCTACGAAACATTCCACATGAGCGACGGCCGAGTGCTCGAGCTGCCCCCCGACAAGGGCGAGGGCCAGCAGTGGGCGACCAAGCCGGGAAACCTGTACTCAACGCCCCTTCGTCTGCACATCGATCGCACACACGCCGTGCGCACCGCGCTGCTTCTGGATCAAGAAGTCCCGGCGATCACGCTGAAGACCGATACGGAATTCGTCAAGCACGTGCAGATTCGCAGCGAATTGCTTTCGCGTTTCTGGGGGCGCGACGTATTCATCGGGGCGCACGTCCTGCTGCCGAAGGATTTCGCGGCACACCCGGAGGCGCGATTCCCGCTCATGGTCTTCCATGGACACTATCCCGACGATATTTCCGAATTTCGCACGACTCCTCCCGACCCTAATTTGAAGCCGGTGTATTCGAATCGCTTCCATCTCGCCGCATACAACATCATCCAACAACAGGAAGCGTACGCTTTCTACCGGAAATGGATCTCGGCGGATTTCCCGCGCTTCCTCGTGATCGAGATCGAACATGCGAACCCGTACTACGATGACAGCTACGCGGTGAACTCCGCGAACCTCGGTCCCTACGGCGATGCCATCAATCAGGAATTGATTCCCGAGATCGAGCGGCGTTTTCGCGGTATCGGCGCGGGTTGGGCGCGATTCACCTACGGCGGATCGACCGGCGGATGGGAGGCACTGGCGACACAGGTGTTCTACCCGGACATGTACAACGGCGCGTTCGCCGCCTGCCCCGACCCGATCGACTTCCGGGCGTACACCATCATCAATCTGTACGAGGACAAGAACGCGTACGCGCTGAAGGGCGAGGCCTCATCGGTGGAGCGCCCGGCAGTTCGCAACTACCTGGGCGAGGTGTTCGCAACGCAGCGCGATGAAAACTATATGGAACTGGCCCAGGGCGACCACAGCCGATCCGGCGGTCAGTACGATATATGGCAGGCGGTCTTCGGGCCTGTGGGAAAAGACGGCTATCCCCAGCCGATCTTCGACAAACGAAGCGGCGACATCGATCCGAAAGTCGCCGATTACTGGCGCGACCACTACGATCTGTCGCACATCATCGCCCGCGATTGGGCGACGCTCGCGCCCAAACTTACGGGGAAGATTCACATCTATGTGGGAACCGGCGACACGTACTATCTGACCGATTCAGTGTATTTCGCACAGGAGCGGCTCGAGGCGCTGCAGCCGGCCTATGGCGGCATCGTGGCCTACGGCGATCGCGCCGAGCATTGCTGGAACGGCGATCCGAAACTCCCCAACGCCTATTCCCGTCTGCACTACAACTATCAATATCTGCCGACAATTCTAGAACGCATCGCGGCAACTGCTCCCAGCGGCGCCGATCTCAAGAGTTGGCGCTACTAATGCCGCGAATCAGTTCCCGAATGAGCCGGCGAACGCTACACTGACCGCCTGCGCCCGTAGCTCAGCTGGATAGAGCACCTGGCTTCGAACCAGGTGGTCGGCGGTTCGAATCCGTCCGGGCGCGCAATTTGCACAAAAAAATTTAGTTGATGTTCGGCGATTTCCATTGTTCTTCGGCAGCAATTCGAACCGCCGACAGACAACGAGCCGGGTTCGACAAATCGCCGCAGGCGATAGCGCCCGCGGCTGCTGCCTACTCGGTAAGCAATCTGGTACCGCGGACCTGAAATGGTCCGGCAATTGATGCCGCTCCGGTGTCCGGCTGCCCGCCGCCGATGGAGACCGTATATGTGCCCGCGGCAACGATAATGTGCCCTTGGTCGGTGACCATGCTCAGGTCCCGCGGCCGTAGTTCAAACCGTACGTTCTGCGATTCCCCGGGGAGGAGATGAATTCGCCTGAATCCGCGCAATGCGTGCAGCGGCGCCCCGGGGACCTTTGGGAAGGAAAGGTACAGCTGCGCGACCTCATCGCCTTCGCGCCTGCCTGTGTTTGTCACCGTCGCGACTACGGTCAGCGGATCCCCCGCCTTGATCGTATGGCGTGGCAGCTCCAACCCACGGTACGAGAATGTGGTGTAGCTCAGGCCGTAGCCAAATGGAAACAGCGGTATGCCGGCAAAATACCTATAAGTGCGGCCCTTCATGGAATAGTCTTCGAAGGGCGGCAGTTGACCGACCCCGGTGTAGAAAGTCACGGGCAACCGCCCCGCGGGATTGTTCTTCCCCGAGATCGTTTCCGCCACAGCCGCTCCGCCTTCTTCGCCGGAGTACCAGGACTCAAGGATGGCGTTCACGTGTTCGTTGGCCCAGTTCACGGAGAGGGCACTGCCGTTGGCCAGCACCAGCACAACCGGCTTCCCGGTCGCGGCCAGGGCCTCCAGCAGCTGCTGCTCGGGCTTCGGCAAATCAAGACTGGTACGGTCCCCGCCTTTGAATCCGTCCTCGGTCACGGGCATCTCTTCACCCTCGAGTTGGCTCGTGATTCCGAGCACGGCGACCACGACATCGGCATTCTTCGCCGCCGCAATCGCCGCGGGGTCCGGCACCGGATCGTACCTGGACCAGATGAGTCGCGCGCGGACGGGGCCCGGTTTGGTTCGCGAATAAACGACTTTGATAGCCACCTTCTTGCCTTGTTCGAGATGGATGTGCCCCACCTTGGCGTGCATGCCGGGTTGGTTCATCACGAATTCTTGCGCAATTTGCTTGCCGTCGATCGTGAGGCTGGCATACGAGCCCTCGGCACTCACGCCGAGATTGAATTCGCCGGTTTCGGGCGGCTGAAGAAAGCCATTCCATTCCACCAAGAGCGGGAGTGTGCCGGCCGCTTCGCGAGGAACGTCCTCGGTATTCAATTCAAGCGCGGCCACTTGCCGTGTTGCCAATACTGGGCCCTTCGGACCGAACGTGTCGCCGCTGGAGAACTCCTCGGTAAGCCCGGATTGCCCTTGAGGATTCGTCAGCACGGGCGCCGGGACCGGATCTCCCTCGTCGCGCAGGAATTGAGTTCCCGAAACAAAAGTGATTTGCGCCGCCGGAAACTCCGCCCTCAGGCCGTCGAGCACCGATACCACGTGCGTTGGGGTGCCGGTGTAATTCCCCAGCAGATATCGCGTCTGATCCGCCAACGGTCCGACCACGGCGATTCTGCTATCGCGCCGCTTCAACGGCAAGGTACCGTCGTTCTTCAGGAGCACCATCGATTCATTTGCGAGGGCGCGAGCCATTGCGCGATGCTGCCTGCTGTCCAGTTCGCTTTCGTCGATCTTCGAGTAGGCCACCATTTCCGGCGGGTCGAACATCCCGAGTTTCATTCGTGCCGTGAACAGGCGGATCAATGCCGTATCAATCTGTGCTTCTTTCAGCAACCCCTTGTTATAGGCATCCAGATACGGCTTGTAATCATGGTCGTCGTGCACCTTCGCGACGAAATCCACGCACTCGTTGTCCATGCCGCGCTGCACGGCGAGCGCGGATGCTTCTGCCTGAGTCGATGTGAAATGATGATCGCGGAAAATATTGACGATGGCTTCACAGTCGGAGACCACGTAGCCCTGGAAGTGCCATTTGCCCCGCAGCTGATCCTGCAGCAGGAACTCATTGGCACACGCCGGCTGTCCGTTGATGCTGTTGTAAGCGCACATGACGGAACCGGCCTTGCCTTCGGTCACCGTCGCGCGAAAAGCGGGAAGATAAGTATCCAGCTCATCGTGCCTGCTGACTTTGACATCGGCTGTGTGGCGCGTCGGTTCGGGGCCGCTGTGCACAGCAAAGTGCTTGGGGGTTGAAATAACGCGATAGTATTTTGAATCGTCGCCTTGCAGGCCGGTGACGAACGCAACACCCAACCGGGCGGTGAGATAAGGGTCCTCCCCGTAAGTCTCCTGCCCGCGTCCCCAACGCGGATCGCGAAAGATATTGATGTTTGGAGCCCAGAAGTCCAATCCTTCGAAGATATCGCTGTGCCCCTCGCGCACCGCCTGCGCATGTTTGATACGCCCCTCGGTTCCGATGACGACGGCCATGCGGTGAATCGCTTCGGTATCGAAAGCCGCGGCGAGCGCGATCGGCTCTGGGAATTCCGTGGTTCCGTTCGCGGCCACGCCGTGCAAGGCTTCACTCCACCAGTCGTAGGCGGGTACAGCCAAGCGCGGGATCGCGCGCGACTGATTCACAAGCTGCGTGACCTTCTCCTCCACCGTCATGCGGTGGACGAGATCCTGTGCCCGCTGCTGCGCAGGCAATGAGGTATCGAGATATCCGGGCGGCGGCTGGGCATGCAAGCGGCACGTGAACAGGACGACAACCAGCATGGGAATGCACGACTTGGGCATTTGCATCTCTCGTCTCCTCTTCATCGGCCCCAGCGCAAGACCATCGCGTCCAGCCGTCGCGCGGTCTCGATCAAAATGGCGCGCGAGGCTGCATGCAGCAGCGGCAAAGGATGCCGCGGTGCTTCACATTCGATGACGCCGCCTTCTTTCATCAACGCCTTCGCTGCCAGCAAGCCGCATTGTCGGTTTTCCAGGTTGATCAGCGGCAGCCAACGTTCGTAACCCGCAACCGCAAGATCGCGACAGCCCCGGGCGTAGTCGTCAAGAATGGGCCGCAGGCCGTCGGGAAATCCACCTCCGGTCATCGATCCGGTGGCGCCGGCATCGAGATCCGGGATGAGCGTAATCGCTTCTTCGCCGTCCCACGGCCCCTCGACCGAGGAGCCGCCGAGGCGGATCAGCTCACGCAGTTTCTCCGCTGCTCGCGCGGATTCGATCTTGAAATACGACACTTGTTCGATCTCCCGCGCCATGAGCGCCAGGAATGCCGCGGACAATACGGTGCCGCTGACCGGAGCATCTTGAACCATGATGGGAATGTCGATCGAGTCCGAAACGGCCGCATAGAACCACAAGATCATGTCCTCCGGAACTCGAACGGTGGCGCCATGATAGGGCGGCATCACCATCACCATGGCCGCGCCCATATCCTGGGCGCGGCGACTGCGGGCAGCGCACAGCTTCGAGCTGAAATGAGTCGTCGTCACGATGACGGGCACCCGCCCGGCAACGTGCTCGAGCATGGTTCGCGCCAGAGTCTCGCGCTCCTCATCGGACAGCAGAAATTGTTCCGAGAAATTGGCGAGGATGCATAGGCCATTGGAACCGGCATCGATCATGAAATCGACGCACCGTTTCTGACTATCGAGATCGAGTTCGCCGGTCGTAGTGAAGGTGGTGGGAACGACCGGATACAGGCCGCGAAAGCGGGGCTCTTTGGCGCTGCCGGTTCGTGCTGCGTCTTCGATGATGCGGTTGTCCATTGCTTCGTTCATGTTTTCATTCCATAGAGGCGCCAATGCCGGCGGTCGCCGCGCGTCGCTCAACTCTCCAAGGCAACGACGGTGATCGAATGCGGCAGCAATTTCAGAATGACCTTGCCGCGCGACGACGACTCGACGAACGGTCTCGGTGCCACCGTGGCCGGCGACTCGAACGTGTTGACGCTGTCGACTTTGGGGGAGGAGAGCATTTCGCCGACGGCCTGCTTGACGCCGGCGGCCTCGACCTCAACCTTCACGGTCCGATTGGGATCCACGTTGGTCAGTGCCAGCCAAAGCTTGCCGTTCTTTGCCCTGGCGGCGATTGCATCCACCCGCGGAAGGGATATGTTCCCGTACACGTAACTTCCTGCATCGAACGTGACGGGTACCAGACGGGCATCCTGAAAGGGCACGTACATGCGATAGACATGGTAGGTCGGGGTGCGGATCATCCTGTCTTTGTCGGTGAGGATCATGGCCTGCAGCACATTGATCATCTGGGCGATGTTCGCCATGCGCACGCGGTCGGCGTGGCGGGCGAAGATGTCGATATTCAACGCCGCAATGATGGCGTCGCGCTGGCTGTTCTGCTGCTCGAGAAATCCCGGGTTCGTTCCCGGGGTCGGCGCCAGCCAGGCACCCCATTCATCAACCATGAGACCGATCTTCTTCTGCGGATCGTACACGTCCATGATGGCGCTGTGGGTCCGGATCAACTCCTCCATGCGCAGCGTTTCCTTGAGCAGCGCCGCGTACTCGGCTTCACCGAATCCCGTGGACTTGTACGACGGCGGCCACTTGCCCACGGTGTACGAGTGCAGCGACAGCCCCTCGATATCCCAGCTCCAGACCTTGCTCTGCCAGGCTTTCATGATCGCTTCCGTGTAGGCGACGTCGCCGCCGTCCGGACCGACGGCAATCCTCTGCATCGCTTCGGCGCCGTTGTAGTTGCGTGCGTAACGGCTGTAGATCTTCAACTGGCTCAGGTAGTACTCGGGCGACATCGTGCCGCCGCAACCCCAACTTTCATTGCCGATTCCCAGGAACGCGATCTGGTAAGGATCTGGGTGCCCATTGGCGGCCCGTTCCTGCGCCAGGGCGCTCGGCTTGTCCGCCGTCATGTATTCCAGCCACTCCGCGGCTTCCTGCGGAGTGCCCGACCCGACGTTCACGGAAACATAGGCCTCGGCGCCGATCTGCTGCGCGAAGTCCAGGAATTCGTGAGTGCCGAAGGTGTTGGGTTCAATGACACCGCCCCAATTGGGATTGAGCGTCGCCGGGCGCTTGTCGGCCGGCCCGATTCCCTTGCGCCAATGATATTCGTCGGCAAAGCAACCGCCCGGCCAGCGCACGACCGGTACCTGCAGCTCCTTGAGCGCGGCCACGACGTCGTTGCGGATTCCCCGCGTGTTCGGGACGGTCGAGCCGGGACCCACCCAGATGCCTTCGTAGACTCCGCGGCCCAGATGCTCGGCAAATTGACCGAAAATGTGGCGATCGATCTTCGTGCCTGCCTCATCGGCAGCGAATCGCAAGCGAACGACGTCATTGTCTTGACCCCGTGCGACATGTGCCGAGGCGACAATGACGATGAACAGAAGCGCGCGAATTCCCGTCATGCTTCCCCCGATTCAGACTGAGCACTAACCAAGCCGACGGTCGGGCGCGTTCAGCTCGCCGCCGGAAAGCGTGGGCCGTGAGCCCCACAACGCGTAGAACAATACATAGATCTCACAGGCGGCCGTCAGCAGAAACGACAGCTGCAGACCAAAGCGGTCCGCCAGCCATCCCTGCACGATCACCAGTGCGCCTCCGGCGATGGCCATGATGAGCAGGCCCGCGCCTTCCTCCGTCAGAGGACCAAGTCCGCGGATCCCAAGCGTGAAGATCGTCGGAAACATGATGGAGTGAAACAGGCCGACCAGGATGAGCGACCACATGGCGAGCGGCCCGTGGGCGAAACAGGTCACCAGCATGGTGATGAGCGCACCGATCGCAAACCCCCCGAGCACCCGTTCGCCCGGCATGGAACGCATCATGAAACTGCCGATGAAACGGCCAACCATCATCCCGCCCCACAGCAGGAACAGGTAGTGCGAGGCCTGCTCGTGCGTGAAATTGGCGATATTGGGCAGGGACACGAAGTTGATGAACAGATTCGCAACTCCGATCTCCGCGATCAGATAAATGAAAATGGCGGGAACGGCAAACACCAAATTACGGTGTCGCCACAACGAATGCCGCTTTCGTTCCTCGGCGGATACGCGCAAGGTCTCGGAGCCCATGTCCGGCAGCCGATAGCTCGCAATGGCCACCGCGAGAACCACGAGGACTGCGGCCACGATCAGATACGGAAGCTGCACAGCGTGAGCATCGGCAAGCCGTTCGATGGGCGTCAATACGGCACCTGCCTGGGCGGTGCCGGAGTTCGACCGTCCAAGAATGAGATAGCCGCCGAACAGCGGCGCAAGCGTCGTGCCGAGCGAGTTGAAGGCCTGCACCAGATTGAGGCGCGATGGCGCGGTCGCCGGCGGCCCAACGACGACGACGTAGGGATTCGCGGCGACCTGCAGCAGCGTAATGCCGCATGCAATCACAAATAGCGCCGCGAGTGAGATGACATAGGAGGGAATGCGTGCCGCAGGTATCATTCCCAACGCGCCCGATGCCATGACGACGAGGCCGATCACCATCGATCTCTTGTACCCGACCCACTCGATCAGCTTCGCCGAGGGAATGGAAGCGACGAAGTAGGCGATGAACCATATTGATTCGATCAGCGTCGTTTCGACGTAGTTGAGTTGGAACACGCTGCGCAAGTGCGGCAGCAGCGTGTTGTTGATGACAGTGATGAATCCCCAGACGAAGAACAGGCTGGCGAGCAGCTTGAGCGCGCCGGCGTGCGTCGTCTGCTCGCCCGTGGCCGCGGAGCCTGATATGGCCGGCAACGATCCCCCTCGCGGCGCACGTAAACTGCGCTTCTGTATTTGTCAGACTATATACTATCCGGGGTCACGGTCAACCACGAGGGGCCAATGGGATATTCGTTGAAAGCCGCAGCCCGGATCGCAGCGATCGCCGGCGGCGCCCTGCTCGTGCTCGCAAATGTCGCAGCCGCCGTCACCGCGGGACGCGCACCATTCGGCACGCTCGATCACGGCGTCGTGATCGAGGCTGTCACGTTGACCAACAGCCAAGGGATTTCCGCCCGCATCATCAACTATGGCGCGACGCTGCAGGCACTGTGGGCCCCGGACCGCACCGGGCGCACGGCCGACATCGTGCTCGGCTATGACGATCTGGCAACATATGTTGAGAAGCCGAACTTCTTCGGCGTCACGGTCGGCCGATACGCCAACCGCATCGCGGGCGGACGATTTGCGCTCGACGGCAAAACCTATCAATTGTCATTGAATGACAAGTCCAATTCGCTGCATGGCGGCGTACGAGGCTTCGACAAGCAGGTATGGCGTATCACCGGGATCAAGGATGGTCCGGTCGCGAGCGTTTCGATGGGGCTGACCAGCCCTGCAGGCGACCAGGGCTATCCCGGAACACTTCAGGTCCGGGCCACCTATACGCTCGACGAATTGGGCGCCTTGACGATCGACTACGATGCCACCACGGACGCACCCACCATCGTCAACATCACGAATCATGCCATCTTCAATCTGGCGGGCGAAGGCGCGCCGGAGAATGTACTCGGACACCGCTTGACCATTCCGGCGAGCCGCTACACTCCGATCGATGCAGCGTTGATTCCCACCGGAGAACTCCGAGCCGTGGCCGGCACTGTTTTCGATTTCAGAGGCGGACGTCTCATCGGCGAGGGCGTGCGCGACGGCCGCGACCCGCAGATAGTCTTCGGCCGCGGATACGATCACAACTTTGCGCTCGATTCCGGCGCGACGCGGGAGCCTAAGCTCGCGGCGCGGCTCGAAGAGGCGAACTCGGGACGTGTGCTCGAGGTGTTGTCGACCGAGCCGGGCGTTCAGGTGTACACAGGCAACTTTCTCGACGGAACGCGCGTGGGTAAACACGGCCATCTGTATCGGATGGGCGACGGCATCGCACTGGAGCCGCAAAGGTTTCCCGATACTCCCAATCGGCCGAGCTTCGGTTCGGCGCGGGTGGATCCCGGCTCCCCTTATCATCATCGCTTGGTATTCCACGTTTTTACCGTTCATTGACCCGGAGCAAGGTATATGGCCGGCCCCCAATTCCCAAAAACGCTGCGCAGCCGCGCGTGGTTCGACAATCCGGCCAATGTGGACATGACGTCCCTGTACCTCGAGCGGTACCTGAACTTCGGTCTCAGCCTGGAGGAACTGCGCTCGGGCCGGCCCATTATCGGCATTGCGCAGACGGGCTCGGACCTCTCCCCATGCAACCGGCACCACCTGGTGCTGGCGGAGCGCGTCCGTGAGGGGATCCGCGAGTCGGGCGGGATAGCTCTCGAATTTCCCGTTCATCCGATTCAGGAAACCGGCAAGCGCCCGACAGCCGGGCTTGATCGCAATCTGGCGTACCTGGGGCTGGTCGAGGCTCTGTTCGGCTACCCCATGGACGGTGTGGTGCTCACGACCGGCTGCGACAAGACCACGCCCGCCTGCTTGATGGCAGCCGCCACAGTCAACATACCGGCGATCGCCCTGTCGGTCGGACCGATGCTCAACGGTTGGTACAAAGGTGAAAGGACCGGCTCGGGTACGATCGTGTGGAAGGCGCGACAGATGCTGGCCGCGGGCGAAATTGACGAGGAGGGATTCATCAAACTCGTGGCATCGTCTGCGCCGTCCACCGGCTATTGCAACACGATGGGCACGGCGACCACGATGAACTCGCTTGCGGAAGCGCTTGGATTGATGCTACCCGGTTCGGCGGCGATTCCCGCACCCTATCGCGACCGACAGGAAGCCGCCTATCGTACCGGCAAGCGCATCGTGGAGATGGTCGCGGACGATCTGAAACCCTCGCAAATCCTCACCCGCGAGGCGTTCCTGAATGCGATCGTCGTCAACACCGCCATCGGCGGTTCGACCAACGCGCCCATTCACCTGGCCGCGATTGCGCGGCACATCGGCGCCGAGTTGGATATCACCGACTGGCAGACGCATGGGCTCGAGGTTCCCTTGTTGGTGAACCTGCAGCCGGCAGGTGAATACCTGGGAGAGGATTATTATCGCGCCGGCGGCGTGCCTGCGGTAATCAACCAGCTGATGCGCAACGGCCTGATCCATGAAGGCGCGATGACCGTGAACGGACGCAGCATCGGGGAGAACTGCCGCGGTGCGGCCATCGCGGACGAACGCGTGATTCGCCCGATCACGGAGCCGTTGTTGAAGGAAGCCGGATTCATCGTGCTCACGGGAAACCTGTTCGATGCCGCGATCATGAAGACCAGTGTCATCGATGCGGAATTCCGCGGCCGCTATCTTTCGAATCCGAGCGATCCAAATGCATTTGAGGGACCTGCGTTGGTGTTCGACGGCCCGGAGGACTACCACCGCCGCATCGACGACCCGATGCTCGAAATCACGGCGGAAACCCTCCTGTTCATGCGCGGTGCGGGCCCCGTGGGCTATCCCGGCGCGGCCGAGGTCGTGAACATGCGTCCGCCCGCTTATCTGATTCACGCGGGAATTCACTCGCTGCCCTGCATTGGCGATGGACGCCAATCGGGCACCTCGGCCTCGCCATCGATTCTCAACGCTTCGCCTGAAGCGGCAGTGCAGGGCGGCCTTGCGCTGCTGCGCACCGGGGACCGGGTGCGTGTCGACCTTGGACGCGCCACCGTCAATGTACTGTTGAGTAAAGCCGAACTGGCGCAGCGCCGGCGCGCGCTGGAAGATGCCGGCGGCTATGCTTATCCGCCCTCGCAGACGCCCTGGCAGGAGATTCAACGCACTCTGGTCGGTCAGTTGCACCGCGGCGCGATCCTCGAAGGTTCGGAGAGATACCAGCGTCTCGCGCAGACCGCCGGATTGCCCCGGGACAACCACTAACGCACGGCGCGCGGTGGGGCGCGCCCTTGAGGCCCGTTATCGCAAGGATCTCTCGGTGTCCGCCAATGCGAGGCGGACCAGTTCCGACATGGCATCGCGTGCAGCCGCCGAATCGGCGGCTGCGATGGCATCGAATAAGTTTCGATGATCAGGAATCGGGTCGCGAATCAGCCCGCGCTTGCGCTGCTTGTACAACGTGGTCCACGCGATCGCCGCCATGATGCAGCTTGCGAGCGCAATGATGGCGTCGTTGCCGGTGGATTCCAGCATGATCATGTGAAATTGCTGGTCCGCCAACCGGCCCTGATCCGTTGCCAGACCGTGCAGCGCCATGGCATCGAGGGCGCTGCGCATGGCCAACACCTGTTTCTTCGATCGCCGTGTCGCGGCCAAGGCGGCCGCACCAGGCTCCACGAGCATGCGCAGTTCAAACAGGTCGCGCAGAAATTTGCGGCTCGGCTCCGCTTCGAATTGCCAGGCGAGAAGGTCTGGGTCGAGGAGACTCCACTGCCGTCTCGGGCTGACCCGAGTTCCCGTCTTGGGACGGCCATTCACGAGCCCTTTGGCGGCAATAATTCGAAATGCTTCACGCAGCACCGACCGGGAGACGCCGATCTGCCTTGCATACTCGATCTCATTGGGGAAGACATGCCCTTCGGGCAGTTCGCCGGAGAGGATCATCACCGCAAGCTGTTGAGCCAGAGACCCCTTTAGGCGCCTGCCGCTTGCTGCCTGGATAAGGGTTCCGGCAGCGATCGCGGAATGATCCGACACTTTCGGCGGCACCGTGCCATTCTTGGAATGAAGCATATCGCGCCTGTCGGCGGTTACCCGGGTATCCCACAGCATATCGCATGAAAACCGCTCCGTCGTCCCGTGTTGCGGGCGGACGGACCGATCCGCCCGTGCACGCGCAGCCAGGCATTCAGTAGCAATGCCGCGGAGATCCTACTTCAATTCCTTAGTGATTGCGTCCGCAGCGTTCCCGGCAACGACCCAGCTCGCTGATCCGGCAACGACGGCCTCGTCCTCAAACCAGAGAAATCCAAAATCATCGATGCACTCTGGAAAATCGGGTTTGATGATGACGTAACCCGGAATAACGGCGCCTGGTATGTAAGCATCGTCCGCGCGGTTGTTGCTGTAGGTCTTAGTCTTGGAGACCGTTCCGACGCCGGCCACATAGGAGGTGCTGGAGACTGGGTGCGTGCCGAGAATATAATTGACGGCACGAAGCGTATATTCTGAGCTCACGAGGTCCGGAAACGCCTTGTGCAGAAAGTACATTCTGATGGCCATGTCAACTACGGCGCCTGAACCACCCCAGGTGCCCAAACTCGGAGGCACGCCAAACGGGGTGGCGTCCAACTGTTTATCCAGACCCGCAAGATAGGTCTTAACGGCTTCCCGCATTTCATCCTTCGCGGTCGCATCCAGATAAGGCAGCGCTCGGACGGCCATCCACCCATGGATGCCCATCTGCTGCGGAGTGATCATCTGTGGGAACAATTCCTTCAGACGGGATTTGTAGGGTTCTGCGCCATTCGTCGCAATCGTCAGTTCCAGAGCCGCAACCCAGTCCTGTCCAATACGAAAGTCGCCGCGGCCCAGAACCGGCGGAGAAGCGGCTTGCACAATAGTTACACCGGAAGGGGTCGGGGTGGCCGATCTGCCCGAACGGTTACCACCATTTTGAGCCCCAGACACCACACCCTGCGAGGCAGCCAGCACGCCGGGGGCATTGTCGGGAGCCCCGGCGTCCCAGCCGGGGGCCGCCGGCGGTGGCGTTGGATTGGATTTCTCGCCGTTCCAGGTCTTGATCGCGGTATCGAGGCAGTCTTTCGCCAACACGTTGTCCCAGCCCTTCAGCGCATCGGCCGCCGCAGCCAGGGCGGCGATCGCGTTCCATTGAAGAGTTGCGTTGGTCGTGGTGAAAATCCAGCGGTCATCCGGCCGGCCGGAGTAGTCGCCCTTTACTTCGTTGGGGCCTAGTTTGGGATCGTAAATGCGGCCATCGGTCTTCGACGCGCCATCGCCCAAGTGCGTATATTGGCGCAAGTCCGGTTCGTGAGTGCCGCGAATCGAGTGACCGATATTGTGGAACTGGGCCAGGATGAGCAGTGCGCCATGCTTGATTTGTTGAATCGCATCCGGCACGCCATCGGGACGGTGCATTTCAACCTCTCGCGCGACTTCATCTACGGTGAGTTCGTCGTACTTGAGATCAAAGGTGCGATACGCCAGCGCCAGATTCTGGATCACACTCAGTTGCGCCGGCTCTTCTAGATCGAAATCGCCGGCGTCGTACCAGCCGCCCACATTCATCCCAGGAATATGATCGCCGCCCTTGTATTTGCCATCCCGCGCCGCAGCCTGATTCCAGTTGTCGAATTGCTCTCCCACGATGGGTGCCATGCGGCCGTCATCCAAGTGCGAGGCGCCGTGCCACACGCGATAGGCTTCGCGCACCGAAACGTGATCCATCTGTACCGCCAGGTGATGGTCCAGGCTGTCTTGCCAGGTGTTCGCGTAGGCGTCCTTGGCGATCGGAAACGGTGCCGTACGCTGATCTGCGTATTCGATGACGTAGAGGCCAGGGTCGTTGACCGGAGTGAAATCGAATTTCGAGTAAACGTAACGCAGCCAAGGCGTTGAAGGCGTGATCGGGCCTGCAAATACCTGCTGATAAGCTCCGCTTTCAGTCAGGCGCAGCACCTTGGCGGTCCGCGGGCCGATGTACTTCGGATCGAGTTCGAGTACGGCTACCTTAGAAAACCCCGGCGCATAGCCGACTTGGCTGTGCGCAATCATCGGTGGGCGCGTCCACTTCGGAATCACGTCAGGTCTGACATGCCACACAATGGCATCGGTAGTCTTGCCCGAAGGAATCAGCGAACGCAGAACAAACCAGCCGTTTTGCGCGCGGTCGCGACCATCGAACAGCATAAGGGCGGCTGTATCCGACACAACGGTGACCCGGGCCAGCGAATCGTCAACCCCTAAGGTGATGCTTTTGCCTTGAGCAAACGGAAGCGGCTGGGTGTATCCCTTGGCCTTATCCCAGTCCTCCAGGTAGTAGGCCTTTTTGGGCTCGTCGGACAGCGGCATCACCTTGATCATGGGATCATTCGGCGTCCGCGGAAAGAGGCCCGCCTTGGATCCGTCCACCAGGTAGCTTTTGCCCATGTAGATGGAGGGCAGGAATTCCAAGTTGAAACCGGCCCTGCCGACAAGCTTGGGCGGCAGGGGCTTGCCGAGATTGATGCTGACCTTTACACCTCCGGGTTCCGCCGTCACCGCCAGCGTGTAGCTGACATCGAAGGATGGGAAAGCGAGATTGGCGGTGAGCCGGCTATTCGCTTTATCTGCCTGACGCCCTTCGAGGGTTGCCACCAAGTCCCACTGCTCGGGTGTTGGCATCAAGCGCACGTCGCCATTAGTGGCGATCCGCTGGCCGTGGAGAATCATTTCCATGGCCGTATTCTTCTGGTCTACGAAAACGGGGTGATAGGTGCTGTCATACAGAAAGACACTAAATCCTTGGGTATCGAGGTATCCCTTATCGGTTACCTTCAACTCTATGTCGGCGGCAAAAGCGCTCGAGGCAACCGTCTGAGCCAAAAGGAGCCACGCGAAAAATCCGGTGAGTATTCTTTCTATTCGTCGAAATGAGGACATCGCTATTTAGCTCCTAATCGGCTTGCTTCTGAAAGCTTCCGGATCTGGAAAAAACGCGGACTGGCATCGGCCGAGCATGGGAAGCAACGGCGAGCTGGCTTGAATTGGTGCATTTATTGCGCTTTCCACTGATAGCGCTACCATAACTTCGCCATTCTCAGACTTCAACCATCCTTGAGAAGCCAAGGTGGCGACGTTACAACCGCCGCACGTACGCTGGGGTCATTTTGCGCGCCGGTCCGGACGTTCTTATCGCCAATGCTCCATTGGCATTCCCGCGACCGGAGACCGCAACACCTGCACCGCGCCAATGCCCAGTCCACCCAAATAGAGCGTCTTCAGGTCCGGTCCGCCGAAAGCAACGCTGGACAGGTTTGACACACAAGACCCGCGGCTTTGCACGATTTGATCCCAGGTTAGGCATCCCTTGGCGTGCGCCGTGGCAATTGTCTCGAGCGCGCTGGGGGCGATGTCTTCGAACACGACGGTCCAGCTCAGATCCGGTGCGACGCGGATCAGGCGGTTGGACACGACGCAGATGATCCACAGCGCGCCCTCCGCATCGAAGGCCATGCCGTCGGGAAAGGTGTCTCCTGGGAAGGTGAGCCGGACTGGATTAGTCAACACGCCGTCTGCCGCCACGTCATACCGGGTGGTACGGCAGGCAAAGGTTTCATTGACGAAAAGATACTTGCCGTCGGGCGAGATCCGCAGTTCGTTCGTCCAGTTCAGCCCGTCTGCCGCAACGGTGACGTTGCCATCCTGCACCAACAGGATCTGGCCGGTGTTCTCTTCAGCGGTGAAGTATTCGTGCTTACGCGTCAACGAACTGATAGTGATCCAGACCCGCTCGCCGTCTACCAGCACAAAATTGGTGGGCGGAATCGGACGGCCTGCAATCTCTGTTGCAAAGGGGCGGACTTCACCGCGCCGGCCGACCCGCCACACACCACCCGCCTTTTTGCTCAGATTGGCGAACAAAAAGTTGCCATCTGCTGTCAGCGCGATGCCGTTTGGCCGGAAGCCCTGCGCAATCAGATCTGCCTCGACAGCGGGGCCGGTGGTCCCATCGGGTGCGATCCGCGCGATGCCTAACGTCCAATCGCCGGTGTAAAGCGATCCGTCCCGCGCTGCTAGAACGCATTCCGGCCGATTCAGACCACTACCAGTCTGCGCGAGATTCGTCGGCAGGAACGGCTCAATCTTGGTCAGCGTCATGTGCCGATCACAGCGCCAGGTAACCGCCATCGATGGGGATCGTGACCCCAGTCACATACGACGACATGTCGGAGGCAAGGAACACTGCGGGACCGGCAATCTCATGGGTCTCGCCAACACGACCCAGCGGTACGCGTTGAAGGAATTTCTCGCCCGCCTCGCCCGTTACCGTCATCAAGTCACTCTTCATCCGACCCGGCGCCAGTGCGTTGACCCGACCACCGAGCGGCCCAAGCACGCGGGCGAAATACTGGACCAGCGAACGGATGCCCGTCTTGGACGCACCATAGGCGGCGCTTGATCTTGGCGCCGTGAAGCCGGCAATCGACGAGACGAAGATCACGCTTACGCCAGCGTGCTTCAGCGTGGGCAACAGGGCAACGGTGATGCCCCACTGTGCGCTGAGGTTCACGTTTATGACCTGATCCCACATTTGCATCAGATTGGGATCCTCCAGCCTGATGCGGGGCGCTATGCCTGCATTGTTCACCAGAACGTCGATCTTGCCGTATTGCTCCAACATGCGATTGCCAAAGGCCGTGACTGCCTCACGTTCGCTGATGTCCAGGGTCTCAGCAGAGGCTGAACCACCGGAGGCCTTGATTTGTGCAACGATGTCATCGGCCGCTTCCCTGTTCCTGTCAACCACCAGGACATGCGCCCCTTCGGCTGCCATTCCAATCGCGATGGCAGAACCCAAGCCGCGTCCACCTCCGGTCACCACCGCCGTCTTACCAGAAAGTCGAGTCATCAGCTTTGCTCCCCCTTGTTTGAATCACTCAGCCTGCACGCGACTTTCAGCCGGACGTCGCGCTTCAGGTTCATCTCATGTGTGCGTATTGCCGCATTCGCCTCGCTATGAGGGACAAGACCCTGCGGGATCACGACAGGATGAACCCCTTGTAATCGTGCTCGCGCACGTCGTCGCAGTACTCCCGGAACCTGGGATTGCCGCCGACGAACAACAACACCTCGCGCTTGTCGCGACCCGCAATGTTCTTGTTGATCCCGGTGAACCAGGAGTTGGTCTGGCCCAGCAGCAGCTTACCCATCAGCTTGGAGCAATAAAGCGTCCAATTTTCTGCCGCAGCGGTTTCGGGTTCGATGCGATGGATGCCGGCACTCTTGGCATGAACCATCATTTCGCTCAGCCAGTCAACAGCAAGTGCGGAACAGCGTGGAATGTTGCAGAAAGTGGCGCCACTCTGTGGCCCGACCAACATGAAGAAATTGGGGAAGCCGGGGCACTGCATGCCCATGTAGGTCTTGACGCCTTTAGCCCATTCGTCTTTCAGCGCAATGCCGCCCGCCCCGCGAATGTCAATGCGGTTCCACGATCCCTTGACCGCGTCAAAGCCAGTGGCGTAAATGATGACGTCGAATTCGTGCAGGGCATCAGTGGTCCGCACGCCATCCGGGGTGATTCGGGTAATCGGCGTCGTGTTCAGATCGACAACCGAGACATTCTCTTGGTTGTAGACCTCGTAATATTTGGTCTCGAGCGGAACCCGCTTCAACCCGAAACCATGATCCTTGGGTATCAGCAGTTCAGCGATACGGGGATCCTTGACCCGTTCACGAATTTTCCGGGCCACGAAATCCGAGACGTATTTATTCGCGGCAGGGTCTGACAGAACATCCTGAAACGCCCCGAGCCACAGCGAGAAGCCCGGCCCTTTGTACAGTTCTTCCAACTTGGCGTCGCGTTCCGCCTGTGGGACATCGAACAGATTCTTGGGAATGAATTCGTGCGGGAAGCCAGCGATGGACGCATCACATTTGGCGGTGAACTCGCTGTAGTGCGATTTGATATAAGCCATCCGCTCCGGCGCCATGGGCCCGTTTCCCAGCGGTGTGCACCAGTTCGGCGAGCGCAGGAAGACCGTCAGGTGCCCGGCCTGCTTGCCCATTTCCTGAATCACCTGCACGCCGGTCGACCCTACACCGATGACCGCCACCCGCTTGTGGGAGAAATCCAACTTTGCCGGGCCAAGTCCGTTGGGGTCGCGCGGCCAAACCGCGGTGTGATAGCTCTCGCCCTTGAAGGTGTTGATACCGGGCACGTTGGGCATTTGGGGCGCTGACAAGGGCCCGAGCGCCGAGAAGACGAACCGTGCCGTCAGCGGCGCCCGGTCTGCTTGTTGGAATTCAAGCGTCCAGAGATTGGACTCATCATCGAACACCGCGCGTTGGACCCTGGCGTTGAACAGATAATCCTTGCGGATGTCCATGATCTCCGCCGCGCGGTGGATATAGCGCAACACTTCAGGTTGCGCGGCAAAGCCTTCGGACCAGTTGAACTCCTGCATGAGCTGTTCGTTCCAGAAGTATCCGTAGACTTCACTTTCTGAATCGATTCGCGCACCCGGATAGCGGTTGTGGTGCCAAACACCGCCGATGTTGTCTGACGATTCGACACCCAGCACGCGGTAACCCATCTCGCGCAGTCGATAGGTCTGATACAGGCCGGTCAATCCCGCGCCGATCACTACAGCGTCGAAGTCAGCTTCTTTCGTCATTGCAACTTTCCTTCATTGGCTTGGCGCCGAGCATCTCGCACGACCTTAGAATTAGACAATGTCGCGGTGCACAGTAACTGCGCCCACGTAGCCTGTTCTTGCTCGGGACCGCGCGGCGCAGTCGATCCGATACACCGCCGAGTCGGCAGATATCTCTGATCGAAAGATTGGAGCGCGCGCATCCCGCAGCACGAAGCAACAACCGCTGCGGGCACGCCCACCGGAAGTCACGAGGACTCACGGCTAGTTTCTACTACGGATGCGCAGAGTAACAAAACAAGTGTTTGTTTTCAAGCTGAACTCGAGACGCGGTCGCGAGGTTCTTGCGCCTAAAGCTCATCAACGCCGCAATTGCGGCTGCCTTGCAGAGCGGTTGCCGCCACGGCCAGCATGTCACTCACTCGGGGGATCTTTTCCCTTGGCTTGCCCACGACCGCACCGCGTCTCCGTTCTTCGGCATCGATACGTCGCCAATCCCCATAGCTCAATACCTGTGAATTCAGGCGGGCCAGGGTCGCGAACAGACCTGCGGCGCCCGATTTCGGCCGCGAATCCAAGTGCGGCAGGTCGGCCAGCAGGCTTTGCACGGTAGCCACCGCATCGGCGCGATTCGTGCCGATTATTCCTGACGGTCCGCGCTTGATCCAGCCTGCTGCATAGACACCCGGCATGCCGTCAATACGGCCGGCCGTACTGGGAAACACTCCCCTGGCTGGATCAAATGGCACCCCCGGCAGCGGCAGGCCACGGTAGCCGATGCTTCGGAATAATAGGCCGCAGTTAAGATCAACCATCTCTCCCGTGCCTTGTGCCAATTGCCCAAGAGCCGAGTCCGTGAGGCGATTCCGCTCAAGGATAATTCGTTCTAGCCGGCCAGTCCCTACTATACCTACCGGACTTTGCATGAAATGGAACCAGATGCGCTTGCTGGCGGCGGTGGCACAGTGTGTGGTCCAGCTTTGCAATATCTCGACGTTCTTGGCCGCGTTGAAGTTATTCTTGTTCTCGAGCTCCGCAAGGCTCGCCGAATTCAGATGCAAATCGCTCTCTGAGACCAGGGTCGCGCAGCCAACCAACTCGCCGAGCTCGCGCAACTCCTTGAACGTGAAACTCGCTTGCGCCGGGCCACGACGCCCGATGATGTGAATGTCGCGCACGCGGCTACCGGCCAGCGCAGCCAGTGCGTGTTCGGCCATGTCGGTACCGCGGAGTTCGTCGATCGGTTTGGCAAGTATCCTTGCAACATCGATGGCCACGTTGCCCTGGCCAATGACGACGGCCACTTCTTGGCTTAGGTCGAACGATCGATCGCGGTAATCTGGATGGCCGTTGTACCAGCCTACGAATTCGGTCGCGGTGTGACTTCCGGGGAGATCTTCATTGGGCAACCCGAGGCGCCGGTCGGATTCCGCTCCGCAGGCGAACAGTATCGCGTGGTGCGTGCCCCGCAATTGCTCCACACCGACATCGCGTCCCACTGTGACATTTCCGAGGAACGTGAAGTCGGGGGACTGCGCGATTTTGTCGAATATCATCGTCGGTTGTTTGAGTTTCGGATGATCGGGGGCGACACCGTAGCGAACCAACCCGAACGGCACGGGCAACCGCTCGAGCATGTCGACCCGGACCGACAGAGGCGACTTGAACAGGGCCTCGGCTGCGTAGAAGCCGCTCGGGCCGCTGCCGACGATGGCGACCCGTAGTGGATTGCCGCTAGTCCCCAGGCTGGCGGTATCAATACCCGAGTTCACGTTTGCGCGCCTCGGCGGTGGGCAGCGGTACCTGCTTGTCGACGATGACGGGCAACGTGGGCGCGCGCTGCGCATTGATGGTCAGCCATTCCAGCTTGTCCGGCGGGAGTTCCGTCTGTTCGTAAATCGCGTGGACGGGGCAGGCTGGGACGCAGGCTCCGCAGTCCACGCATTGTACGTTGTCGATGTACAACATCTGGTCGTCGCCGTGGAAGCAGGCGACCGGGCAAGTGGTCACACAGTCGGTGAATCTGCAATTCTGGCATTTGTCGGTGACGATGTGGGGCATGGGGTTCTATGAAGCCGGAAGGACCTGTTGAAAGTGTTCCATTGCCGGTCGCTCCGCGAAAAATGGGCCGACAAGGTCCCTGAAGGTTTGAAAATTCGGCGTTTTAGTGAACGCCTGGTGGTCGGCAATCGAATTCCATTCGATATGCAGGGCAAAGCGAGAGGGTCTTTCAACGCAGCGCAGCAGCGATACCGCCGTGCACCCGGCTGCGCCGGCGAGCAACGCGCACCCGCGCGCCATTGTTGTCTCGAATTCGCTTTCGCGGCCCGGAGTCACCGCGATGTCGGCACGTTCGATCACCATGGTCGTTAAGGCTCCTTCTCAGTTTGCGGGGTGAGTGGGGTCGCCGGAGACCAGGGACAGGCGCCCCTTGACCAGCTCCGCGAGTTTGAACTTTTGCGCTCTGCCGGTGGCTGTCAACGGCACCTCATCGGCGGAAAGAAAAACTATATGCCGCGGCACTTTGAAGCGGGCGAGCCGGGAGGCGCAAAAATCGATGAGTTCCTGCGGATCGGGCCGGGTGTGTCCGGCGGATACGACGCAGGCACACCCGACTTCGCCCATCTTCACGTCGGGAAGGCCTATGACGAGGGCTTGTGCAACTAGGGGATGCTCGTTGAGCAGCTCCTCAATTTCCCGCGGCATCACCATCTCGCCGCCGCATCGGTACGTCTCTTTCAACCGCCCGGTCAATGTCAGATATCCGTCGGCCGTTATCTCACCGACGTCCCCGGTGTGAAGCCAACCGTCTGCGTTGAAGGCCGCGCGGGTCTCCTCATCTTTCTTGTAGTAGCCCGTCGTCACGATGGGACCGCGCACGACGAGTTCGCCGGGCGTCCCTGGCGGCAGGTCGCTCCCGGTGACGGGATCGATGGACTTATATTGAGCGAGGATGCCGCCCAGCCCGGGATCTCCCGCAACACCGGCAGATTTGAGGCGCCCGTTGGTCGAGATCAGGAACTCATCGGAGCCTTCGGGCAATGTGCACGTCGTCGAGGCGGTCGTCTCCGTCATACCGTAGGCGGTCAAGATCTCGCGGGCACCGAGCAGTTCGCGAATGTCCCGCCAAATAGTGGAAGGCGAAGCACCGCCCGAATTGAACATGGCAAGCAGGGAGGAGCCGTCGAACACCTGCTCACGGGCCGCTTCCAATAGTTTCAACGTCATCATCGGTACGCACACCATCTCGGTGGCTTGGTGAGATTGCGCCGCCTCGAGCATCTTCCGCGCATCGAAGACAACGTGAGGGACGATGGCCCCGCCGACGAAGGTGCTCGCGATCAAGCACTCGACGAAGCCAAAGACGTGGTACATGGGCAACGAGAACAGGATGCGCCGGCCGTCCTCGAAGGCGCGCGTGTAGGCAGAGGCATAGGCCGCGCGCAGGATCATGTCGTGATTCAGCATTACGCCCTTGGGTAATCCAGTGGTACCCGAGGTGTAGATGACATCAGACCGGAAATGCGGATCCGCCTGTGACTCGCGTCTGGTCAGTTCCGTCCTGCTGGTCGGGGTCCCCATGGTGGCGAGCGTAGAAAGCGTAGTTGCTGCACTGCGTGGTTTGCCTCTGGTCGTATGCACGAAAACGCGTCGCAGCCGTGGCCACTGTGCGCCACCGCCGGCGTGTTCCCATCCCGGCATGAGCACGTCGAGATCCTCGATGTAGTCGCGATCGCGCAGGTGGTCCATGGTGATCAAGGCCGTGCTGTCAGATTGCTCGAGGATGTAACTGAGTTCCTGGCGTCTCAATGCAAAGTTCACCGGCACCGCGACCGCGCCGGCCCGGGCGATCGCATACTTGACGGCGACATACTCGGGAAAATTGGCAAGTACCACGGCGACGTGGTCGCCGATCTGCACCCCGGATTCGATCAGGCCCGCCGCCAGCGCTCGCGACCAATTCTGTATGTCGCGATACGTGTAGGTGAGGGAATCGGTGATCACCAGCGGCCGCTCTGCAAATTCACTTGCCGCCGCATCCAGGGACTGCGCGATCGTGCGCGGACACCACCGGATATGACGGGCCTCGAGCGCCGCTCGGCGTTGTTCAGGGGTCAACATTGGGGGCAGGGCAGGGCGTGTCGGGCACAGATCAAGGAAGATTCATTGACTAGAACAAACATTTGTTTTATTTTAGTCGCACATACTTCGCAGTGTCAACCATGGTCATCAGCCGCCGGCATTAGGAGCATGATTGCGGCGTCAGAATCACATTCTAGTGGGATCACCGAGAGGATCTATGGATTTCCAATTCACGCACGAACAGCGCCTGTGGGGCGACACGGTCCATGCCTTCATGGACAAGGAGGTCGGTCGCGAGTACACGCGCGAGCATGACGCGAACCGGGAATTTCCCGAGGAAGTGTTCAAGAAGATGGCGCGGCAGGGTTGGCTTGGATTGCTGGTGGATGAGCAGGATGGGGGCAGCGCAGCCGATCCCATCATGTTCGCCTTGTTTTGCGAGGCGATCGGCAAGTTCAGTCTTGATACGGCGGCATGCATCATGACCTCGATGTTCACCGCGACCAACATCTCGCGGCATGGCACCGCGGAACAGAAGAAACGCTACTTGTTACCATTTCTGGCCGGGGAAGCAAAGTTCTCGATTTCAATCAGTGAGCCGCAGGCGGGCTCCGATGCGGCAGCCGCGCGCTCCACTGCGGTGCTCGAGGGTGAACATTGGGTGCTCAATGGCAACAAGGTGTGGTGCTCCGGGGCGCACTTGCCGAATGCGACGATCGCGATCCTCGCGCGCACCGGCCCCGGACGTCACGACGGGTTCAGCGTGTTCCTGGTGCCCAATACCACGGCGGGGCTCAAGATCAAGAAGATGAATACCATCGTTCGCAAGAGTCTGGGCACGACCGAGTTCTTCATGGACGACCTGCGGATACCGAAGGACGCGCTCCTCGGAGAGGTGGGCAAGGGATGGCAATACATTGGCGAACATCTCGATTATGAGCGGCTGAGTATTGCCGCGTCGCAGGTCGGCAACGCCCGAACCGCGCTCGACGATACGATTCGCTACACCAAGGATCGCAAGCAATTCGGAGTTCCGCTGGCCTCCTTTCAGGTGCTCAAGCACCGTATGGCCGAGAACGAAACGGAGCTGGAAGCGGCGCGTCTGCTGGTGTACTCGGCGGCCTGCAAGATGGCTCGCGGCGAGCGTGCGGTCAAAGAGGTGTCCATGGCGAAACTGTTCTGCTCGCAGGTTCTGTTTAGAATCGCATTCAATGGAATGCAGGCGCTGGGGGGCTACGCACAGCTTCCTGAGTACGATATGGAGCGCTACTTCCGTGAAGCGAAGCACGGCATGGTGGGCGGCGGTACCAACGAAATTCAGCGCTCCATCATTGCGAAGGAGATGGGGATCAGATGACACAAAGAGCCCCGGGAGAGCGGGTGCCCCGGCCAGGATGCGTGCAACTCAATCCCGCGTTCCGCGGCGCCGCATACGCTTCGCGCCGAGCGTTTCGTCGGGCCTCATCTCGCCAAATGTACCGCACGCGCATTTTTACCGACTAGATCTCCGTCCGGCCGAGTTGACAACCATCACGCATTGCGGCAGACTCTAAAAAAAACAAACAGTTGTTTGCCAAAGGGGGACGTATGAATGAGCGCATGAATACTCTGCTCGGTAGCGCATTTTTGAGTGGGGTCTCGATATTCGTCCTGGCCGCGACGCCGGCGGCCCGTGCCGAGACCGCCGGCGCTGAGGCACAGCCGGAGGCTCTCGGTGAAATTACGGTTACGGCGACACGCCGGGAAGAGCAGCTCTCCAAAGTGCCGGTTGCGGTCGTAGCCTTCACCGCTGAGACGCTGGAATCCCGGACCATCGTCAGCGAGCAGGACGTGGGCATGCTGGTACCCGGTCTGCAGGTCAAGAACGGACAGAACTCCAACCAGCTTAGCTTCAGCATGCGCGGCCAGACGCTCGATCCGTTTTCGGGCACGAGCCCTGCGGTTCTCACCTATCTGAACGAAGCGCCGTATAATCCAGGCAACACCGCGACCGATTTTTTTGACCTGGGATCGATCCAGGTTCTGAAGGGTCCGCAAGGCACCCTGTTCGGGCGCAATGCAACCGGTGGCGCTGTCTTGTATTCGACGCCGATGCCAGGCGATAAATTTGACGGTTATGCCATTCTGCGCGGCGGTTCCCGGGATTTTGGCCAGATGCAGGCCGCGGCCGACATTCCACTGGTGCAGGACAAGCTAGCAATCCGACTTGCCGTTGACGCCACAACCGGCAAGGGCTACATCACGAACGTGCATACCGGAAACACCTTGGGCGACAAGGACAACCAGTCTGGGCGCGCCACGATTCGGTTTACGCCAAGCGACACGATCAAAAATGTCACCGTCGTTCAGTACAATCGTGTAAGGGGTACAGAGGGCGCAGGCAACATTGATGACTACAATTCCGCGCCGACAACTCCCGGAAATCCTGCCACGCAATTCAACAGCAACGGCACGACCCACGTACCCAATACTACTGGGGTATTGTTGACCGATACCTTGGCAGCAATTTATGGCGCCAACAGTGGACCGGCTGCCCCGGGCTTTTTCCCGGGCGGTGTTGAGGGTTATACGCAATGGTCGCATGCAAATCCGTACAAGGTCTGGCTGCAGTATGACTTGCCGCACACGGCGGACAATTTCTTCGTTTCCAATTCCACTGAAATTAATTTAAATGAGAATTTGAAAATCAAGAATATCTACAGCTACATGAATGACTATGCACTTACCCCAGGGAATCTTACTGGAGGTCCGTTCGGCGGCCTTTGGCTGTTCAATCTTAGCGGAATCAACGCGACGGGCATCCCGGGTGGCGAGAGTTTCCATGCCAATACGTACAGCGACGAGTTGCAGCTTCAGGGCACATCGTCCGACGCCCGACTTGAATACACCGCTGGACTATTCTATTCGGATGAACGTCGCTTCGAAGTCATTCCGATCGACATCGGCGCCGATTTGGGCCTGCCTGCCCCGATAGCCGATATTGCCTATGCCTACAGGAACACAGAAACTTCGAAGGCCGTATTCGAGCAGACCAGCTATAAGATTACAGATGCGCTGACTGCCACTTTGGGTGGCCGTTATACCTGGGTGGATGTAGGCATTAAGCAGGCACCAGGCAATGTGTTCGGAATCAATCCAGCCTCTCCGGCCGCGACACAGACTAACGCTCTTTCGGCACCGGCTTGGACCGCCGCTCTGCAATACCAGATCGATCCGAATGACATGGTCTACTTCGACCAACGAGGGAGTTTCCGTTCCGGGAACTTCAATGGTACGGTTTCTCCAGCTACCGATCCCTTGACTGGTCGGCCGGCAAACTTTTTTAGAAATGAATATGTTCACGACTTTGAATTAGGCTATAAATTAACCGGTCACATTCTTGGCGCACCGGCGCAGTTCGATATCGCTGCTTACGATGAAATCGTGGCAGACGCCCAGCACGCGCTCTATGCGGTTGTTGGCGGCGCCCCGGCCGGATTTACGGTCAATGTGCCGCAAGCGATCACCAAGGGCGTGGAAGTGAATAACAACATCGGTCTGACCTACTGGTTAGACCTAGGCGTAAACCTGGCCTATACCGATGCCGCGTATACGAAGAATATCGTACAGGTTCCCTTTGTCGGCGGCCTTGCTGTCGACAGCTATCCGGACACCCCGAAGTGGTCGGGTTCGGCTAGCGTGGATGTAAAGTTCCCGGTTTCCGAGAGTCTGGGTCCGATGGACCTGCGAACCGATTTCTACGACCAGTCCTATACCTACTTCTCCAGCACCAACGGCACGTCTACCCCGGGCACCCGTCTCGATGGATATTCCACTATCGGCATGCGGTTTAGCTGGAAGGAGATTGTGCAGAGCAAAGTTTCCGGGGGTCTGTATGTCCGTAACTTGGCCGGCAAGGTGTATCACATTGCGGGATACGCGCTTGGCGCCTCGTCCGGCGTGAATACGTGGTATCCGGGTGAGCCCCGCACATTTGGTGCGGAGCTTTCAGTGAAATTTTAGAACTTGGAGACAACATGATGAGCCGACTGACCGGAAAGACAGCGATTATCACGGGGGCCTCCCAAGGCATGGGAATGGCGCATGCTCGCGCCTTCGTCGAGCACGGCGCCAAGGTTATTTTGGGTGATCTCAATGAGAAAGCCGGCAAGGCGCTCGCGGCCGAACTCGGCGCCGGCGCGATTTTCGTCAAGCAGGACGTGTCGAGGGCCGAGGATTGGAAGACCGTGCTGCAGAAGGGCGAGGAACGCTTCGGTACGGTCAACGTGCTGGTCAACAACGCCGGCATTCTCGGTCAGCTCGCCGCCACGACCGAAATCCCGGAAGCCGAATTCTTGCGTGTTTGCGCGGTCAATCAAACGGGGGTGTTTCTCGGGATGCAGACTGTGCTCCCGGGCATGATCAAGGCCGGCGGCGGTTCAATTGTCAATATCTCATCGATCGCGGGTCTCGTGGCAATTTACGGCGCGCCAAACCTTGCCTATGTGGCAAGCAAGTTCGCGGTGCGCGGCATGACCAAGCAGGTTGCGGTGGAATATGGCGACAAGAACATCCGCGTAAACTCCGTGCACCCAGGCTACATCAAGACACCCATGATGGTGGCCGCCACCGACGAGGGCGGCGGCGAAGCGCTGAAACAAATTCCGTTGCGCCGCATGGCCGATGCCTCCGAAGTGTCCAACTTGGTGGTCTTCCTGGCTTCGGATGAGTCCGCCTTCATCACCGGGACGGAACATGTCATCGATGGCGGCATGACTGCATTGTAGATTTCGGTGTCACCCAGGCTCTGAGTGATACGGCCGCTTACTGACGGTTCAGGCGCTCGAGCGTCGCATCATCTATGCCGGCTTCCCGCAGAACCTCGACGGTATGTTCACCGAGCTTCGGCGGCGGCCGGCCGGGGCCCGTGCCGTCGCGATCGATGGGAAGACGGAGGAGCGGCAAGCCGCCGGGCCAGTGCATTTGTTCCGGCGAGACGAATAGGTCGCGTTCAGCCACGACAGGCAACGCCAGTGCTTCCCGAATATCGTTGACGCGACCGACCGACAGCCCGGCGTCGCTTAGGATTTCCAGCCACGCCGAGATAGGTCGTCGACGGAACTCGTCACCCAGGAGGGTATCCAGCTCGTCACGATGCGTCAGCCGCCCGCTCATCGTCGCGAAGCGCGGGTCTCCGGTCAGTGCGGGGAGCCTCAGGGTCGTGCAGAGCCGCACGAATTGTGCGTCGCTGGCCGTGGCCAGCATGAAGTAGCCGTCTGAGGCCCCGAACACGCGGTACGGAGAGGCACTCGGTGCACCGGATCCCAGTTTCTGCGGCAGGTCGCCGGTCGCCCGGTACCCGAGCACCTGGTGGCACATCAACGTGAATGCCGTATCCAGCAGCGCCGGGCGCACGTGCTCGGCGCCTCCGCCTGCGCTACGGCGCACCAGAGCGGCCTGAATGCCAATCAGTGCCCACATGCCGGTGGACAAGTCGAGCACGGACGGCGCCAGGCGGACCGGCGGCGTGTCCGGTTGGCCGGTAAAGCTCATGAGCCCGGACACCGCCTGCACCAGCGCGTCGTAGCCGGGCATCTTGGCGCCGAGCGGACCATCACCGAAGGCCGACACACTGCAAAGCACGAGTTGCGAATTGCGCTCCAGCAGATCGTCAAAGCGCAATTTAAGCTTATCGGCAAGACCCGGCGGGAAACTTTCGATCACGACGTCGGCGGACTCGACCAGCTGCAGGAGCGCCGAGCGGCCCTCGGGTGTCCTGATGTCGAGCAGTACGCTGCGTTTATTGCGGTTGACCGCCAGGAACACTGTTGCTTCATCGCCCCAATAGGGAGGCAGCGCGCGCGTGTCGTCACCTTTGGGCGGCCGCTCGATCTTGATGACGTCGGCACCCATGTCGCCCAGCATCATCGCGGCAAACGGCGCCGCGATATTGGTGCCCAGATCGAGCACGCGCAGTCCTCGATAGGTGTTTTTAAAGTTCACGCCGAACGGGCGAGCGTCGTTCGCCGCAGCGCAGTCCATGGGGGTTGGAACGCGCTGCGGGCGACCAGGATCTTATCCCCGATCATGAGTCGCCCTTCTTGTCGGGGGCGTTGAATCGCGGCGGGCGTTTCTCGCGTGCGGCGGCAATGCCTTCTTTGAGATCTTCGGTGTGGCTCATGGTGGCCGCGCCCCAGAAGCTCAAATTCATCGAACTGATGAGATCCAGGTGCCAGCTCTGCCGCAGCTGTTGTTTGGTGGCTTCGAGCGCGAGTCGCGGGTAGGCGGCGATGCGCGCAGCCAACTCAGTGGTTTCGGTCAACAACTTATCCGGCTCCACCACCCGGTTGACCAGACCAATTTCCAGCGCGCGCTCTGCATCCAGGATGTCGCCCGTGAAGGCGAGCTCCGCGGCAAGCCCGGAACCGACCAGGCGCGGCAGAAAATACGTGCCGCCGTTGCCCGGATTCAGACCAAGTTTGATGTAAGTCTCGCCCATCTTCGCGCGAGTGGAGGCAATACGCATGTCGCAGGCCAGCGCCAGGTCCAGTCCGCCGGCCGTGGCACCGCCATTGATGGCGGCAATGATCGGCAGACGGCAACCGACCAAGCGTTGCGTGACCGGCCAGAGGACGCGAGCGTTGTAGGGTTCATGGTCGATCGGAATTTGTTCGGCGATGTATCGCTGAAACTCCACCAGATCAGCTCCCGCGCAAAACTGCGCGCCCGCGCCGGTGAGTACCAAGACGCGTACGGAACGATCCTGCTCAAGGGTCGTCAGAGCGTCCAAGATGTCGCGCGCCATCTCGGGCACCACGCCGTTGCCGCGGTCCGGTCGGTTCAGAGTCAGCATCGCCACACCATCCGCGACGCGTTCGTAGTAACAGGTTTCAAGGTCGGTACGCGTGCTCATGGCGTGAGACTCTTAATGGGATCAATCCAATCGCTTGACGATGGTGGATACCGCCACCGCGTACGTTCCGTCGATCCAGCCGCCGCCATTGATCGCCAGACCAACTCTGGCGTCCTCGACCTGCCGAGCACCGGCTTCGCCGCGCATTTGGTGGCACAGTTCCACCACTTGCGCGCAGCCCGTGGCACCGAGCGGATGACCACGGCTTAAAAGTCCGCCACTGGTATTCACCGGTATCTCCCCGCCGAGGCTGGTCTTGCCTGTGCGTATCAGATGGTGACCTTGGCCTTCCTCGCACAACCCAATCTCGGCATACTGCAGCAATTCCGCCGGCGCCGCCGCATCGTGTAATTCGATGAGATCGAAGCCGTGGGGCCCGATTCCGGAGGCCTTATAGGCGGCGTTTGCCGCGGGAGTGACCGGGCTCAGTCCATCGCCGGGGCTGGCCGCGACGTGCGATGTCACCATTTGCACCGCCTTGCGGGTGAGCCGTCGACCATAATCTGCCGAGCACAATACCAGAGCCGCCGCGCCATCGGTCGTTGGCGCGCACATCGCCAGCCGCAGCGGATCGACGATCATACGGCTGCTCATAACTTGTTCGACCGTCTGCGGTGCGCGGTAATGCGCCAGCGCATTCATTCCCGCATGTCGGCGGTTCTTCACGGCGACCAGGGCAAAATCCTCCGCGGTGGCCCGATGCGTTTCGAGATAGTTGCGCGCCACACCGGCGTAGAAATCCATTAGAATCGAGTTGGCCGCGACTTGTCCCGGAACCGACTCGCCGATGTCGTCGATGTCGGTCGAACCCCGCAATGCCTCGAATGGCCGCGACCGATCCGCGTGATTGAGTTGTTCGACACCAACCACCAACACCACCTCCGCGCGCCCGCCGGCAATCATTTCAAATCCGAGGTTGAGCGCTGAGCCTCCCGAGGCGCATGCATTCTCAACGTTGATGACCGAGGAGCGTCCAAGCGGATGATACCGCAGCGCGACCTGGCCGCGGATCATCTCCTGATGGGTGACGATGCCGGCTACGGCATTGCCGAAGAACACTTTGCCGACATGTTCGGCCGGGATGCCCGCATCGGCCAATGCCTCATCGATGGCGGCCACCGCGAGGGATCGAATTCCGCGCCCCGGAAAACGACCGAAGGGCGTCATGCCGATACCGGCGATCAAGACTGTGCTCACTGGCGCTCCTCGTTGAGTGTGACTGACTTAGGGGCACCGCCCCCGACGCGAGATTCGTAACCTTGCCAATATTTCTCGCGGATCTCGCGCCGCATGACCTTGCCGTAGCCACTCACCGGGAGCGAATCGACGAATTCCACGCTCTTAGGCTTCTTATAACCCGCCATGTTCCGGCCGCAGTGGTCGATGATATCTTGGGCGGTCGCGGTGGCTTCCGATTCGAGCACGACCAAGGCGTGCACGGCCTCGCCCCAATACTCGTGGGGAATACCAAACACGACGACAGTTGCAACGGCAGGGTGTTGGACGATGACCTCCTCTACTTCACGCGGGTAGACGTTGTTGCCGCCGCTGATGATCATGTCCTTGGCGCGGTCCAACAAGAACAGGTAACCCTCTTCATCGAGCACACCGATATCGCCGGTGTGCAGCCATCCGCCGCGCAAGGCTTCCGCCGTGGCGATCGGGTCGTTCCAATATCCCTGCATGACGATGTCGCCGCGTACGATGATCTCGCCTTCACGACCGGGGGGAAGCGGCCGGTCGTCGGCATCGACACAGCGCACCTCGACGTCGGTGCGGATGGTGCCTGCCGAACCTATGTGATGATCGTTAGCTGCGAGCAGCCGGGCATGCTCGGCTGCGTTGAGCCCGCTGATGGTGATGGGCGCCTCGCCCTGACCGTAGATTTGTGCGAACACCGGTCCGAACGCCTTGATCGCATTGCGCAAGTGTTCGACGTAGATCGGCGCTCCGCCGTAGCAGATGGCTCTAAGGCTCGATAGATCGTACGCGCCGGGTACGAACTCCTCGAGCATTTTGATGATCTGGGTCGGCGCCAAAAATGCAATATGCGAGACCTTCATTGCCTCGACCATCGCGAATAGAGCCCTGGGCTCGAAGCTCTTGCTGTCGAGGATCACATTGGTGGCGGCGCGGGCCACGGCCGGCAGCGCAACGATGCCGCTGCCGTGCGACATCGGTGCCGCATGAGCCACAATATCGCCCGGCTGGATGTTGTGCACGTCGGCGAGGTAATTCATGATCACGACGCGTACGGTGCGGTGCGTCCAAGTGGCGCCCTTCGGTTTGCCGGTGGTGCCGGAGGTGTAGAACAGCCAGCAGGGATCGGCGGCCGCTACTTCGGCGGGTTGCCCCAGTGCATGACCGGCGTTCAACAAACTTTGATAGGGGATGGCGCCATGCACCGCTGTCGTGCAGATGCGATGCTCGAGCCCGGCGAACTCGGCAAGATGCTGCATGATTCCCGCTTGATACTCCGGACCATAGATCAACACCTTGGCCCCGGAATTGCTGACGATATACGCCATTTCTCGCGCATGCAGACGGGCGTTGATCGGAACGACGATGAGTCCGGCCGCGAAGCACCCATAGATGGTTTCGAGAATTCGCGGGCAGTTGGCCAGGCAGAAGGCCACGCGGTCGCCTACGCTAAGCCCAAGGGCCAAGAGATTGCCGCCAATCGCAAGCGCACGATCGCGAAATTCCCGGTACGAGATAGATTCCGCGCCGTGTACCAACGCAGGCTGGTCCGGCCGCGACATCGCGGCCTTTTGCAAGAACGCAAAGGTATTCATGGGCGTTACATCAGCCGGCCGATGGTTCGAACCAAGCGCAAGGACGAGGGGTCGCCGATTCGGGGGCCACCGGTCTGAACTGCACGCGCGCATCGCACTGGTAGCTTTGCCAGTTGCCGTCCGGATCGGGTACTAGCCGCGCCAGCAGTTGGACTCCCTCATCGAGCTTGACCACACCCAGGGCATAGGGCAAATCAGCTTCAAAGCCTTCCGGCGCCCCTGCGCGAAGCACCGTAAAGCTGTGCAGTACTCCGATTCCCGTGGATTTGTGCCAGCCCAGAGAGAGCGATTGGCAATACGGACAGGCATGGCGCGGGTACATGTTGACCTTGCCGCAGTCATTGCATTTTTGAATGAGCAGATCGCCGCGTGCCAAACCGGCGCGAAACTCGTCACGTATCGGATTGCTCACGATGGTCGCCCCTTGGTGCGCCGCTCCAACAACAATACCTGTGCGTCCATGTAGCTGCCGCCCGTGCCGCCGACGATGCAACGCTGCACATCGGTTACCTGACGCTCGGGACCTGCGCGCCCGAGCAGCTGGCGCACTCCCTCGACCAGCAACGCCGTGCCGCCGCCCACCCCGGTGTGGCCGGCGGAGAGCATGCCGCCGTTGGTATTGCATGGCATCTTGCCACCGGGGTCTGCTGCACCGGAGGCGAACCAGCGAGCTCCCTCACCGGGCTTGCAGAACCCCAGACCCTCGACGGCGATGGTCGTTACGGCGGCATAAGTGTCGTAGATTTGAGCGATCTGCGCGTCCTTGGGGCCCCAGCCCGATTGCTCGTAAGCGCGCCGGGCGGCAGTGGCCCATCCCAGTGCAGCCAGATCGGGCTCCTGGCCCACGCTGTAGTGGCTGACGCTGCCACCAGACCCTGCGACCCGCACCGTGTCGAGACCGCGCACCTTGGCGTTCTCGGCACTGGTCATGACGAAGGCAACGGCACCATCGGCCAGCATCGGGCACTCGAGCGCATGTAAGGGGTCAGCGACGACTTTTGATGCCAACACTTTTTCCACGGTCAGGGGTTTGCCCCGATACATGGCGTTCGGATTGAGCTGCGCCCACTTGCGCAATGTCACGCAGAACGAAGCCATATCTGCGGCGCTCGACTGGGTGGCGTGCATGTAGCGCCGGGTGATGAGGGCCCCGATGGCGTTAAACTGCAAGCCTGTGGGCGCTTCCCATTCGTTGGGAATGCCGTACTTGCTGAGCATCGTCACCATGGCGTTCAGATCGGCGGAACCCCAGCGTTCGCAGTGCAGGACCAGCACGGTGCGGGCGTGTCCGGACGCGATCAGCCCGGAGGCGAGGCGCACCGCGTTGTCGCTGGTCGAGCCGCCCGAATGCACCATGAAGCTCGACTTTAAGTGACCGAGCAGTCCCAATTCCTCGGCCATTCGCGAAAAGATCAGATCCGCTTGGTCGAACGGCGAATGCAGACAAGGGATCAGCAGGATGGTGTCGACGTCGCGTGGCACCATTCTTGCGTCGGCGAGGGCGAGCAAACCTACATGGGTCAGGTCGCCGATGAAATTGCGCTCGGGATAGCGGCCCGACGGCAATTCGCCGACGCCGACGAATACCGGATCGTTGGGCGCATTGGCATCGATATGCAGGGGCCAGGTATCCGCCATTCTCAGGGTCCTTGCGGCGCGTGTCGCCGCGCCAACATGATCTGCAGAAAAACCATCACCTCTTCCTCGCGCTGGTTGCGCACCGAGTAGTTCACGTGAAGGGTGCCGTATTTCGGATTGCGGCCCTCCGACAGTTCCACCACTTCGGCGTGCACCTTCAAGGTATCGCCGGGTGCTACCGGCTTGAGGGCACGCAAGCTTTTCACTTCCACCAGCGCGGTGATCGCATTGCCGTAAAAACCACTCATTCCGACCAGGCCGACGGCGAGGGCGAACGTCAATGGACCGTGTGCGATGCGCGTACCGAAGCGCGTGGATTTCCCATATTCCTCGTCGGTATGCAACGGGTAGTGATCGCCGGTGAGACCGGAAAACAGCGAGATGTCGCCGATGTCGACCGTGCGCCCGCGGGTAATGACGACGTCTCCGAGAGCGAAGTCCTCAAAGGTCTTTTCTTGAGGGTCGTTGCAGATCCGACCTGGCATCTTTTATTCCTCAAACAAACAATCATTTGTTTGTTAAACTCTAATTGCAAACGGGCACCAAAGTCAAGCGCCCCCACATTACACTTACCGCACTTGGCGCCCGAGTGCGGTTGACATCGGCGGCTGGTTTGCCCACAATAAAACAAATGATTGTTTTTTTCCTAGTCCTGAGAGTGGCCCAAGCGTTCGTGAGTTGCAGCACCGGGGTTCCATCGTGATGCTGAGCGACGAAGACCAGTTACCCTACGACCTTCCGCCGCTGTCGAAGGCCTATTCGCTCAGCAAGGCCGGCACTACGCCGCGCCGAACCGGCCGCGCTTAGGCATCATGATCACGATGCAAAGAGTTGCCCCGCGCTGATACAAACATTTTCATTGGTGAACGACGCTAAACTCCATGCAGGTCGGTCGACAGCCCGTTAGTTGGATCATGACACCAAGGCAATCGAATGAAGAAGAAGCAAGTCAAAAGTTCTGGGACGCGCGAGATCATTGCTGATGTGGCCGTCAGGCTGTTCGGCGAGCATGGGTATACCGGTACAACAATGCGCGACATCGCCGAGGCTGTGGGCGTCCTACCCGGAAGCCTGTATGCGCATATCGACAGCAAGGAAAATCTGTTGCTCGACATCGTCAAGGAGGGCATCGCGCGCTTTCTGGCCATCGAACAGTCGCTCCAAGGCTCCACCGAATCGCCGGAGGCGAGGCTTCGAAAGGCTATTCGAGCGCATGTCGATGTGGTGGCGGAGGATCCACAACGCTCCCTGGTCGTATTTCACCAATGGCGATTTTTGAGCGAACCGAACCGGGCCAGCGCGGTTGCCATGCGCAGGCGATACGGCAACGCCTATGTGAAAATCGTCGAGGATGGCAAGGCAGCCGGCGTATTCAGTCCGAGACTCGATACGCACATCGCCGTATTTGGAGTGCTTGGTGCTTTGAATTGGATACCGGAATGGTACTCGGACAAGGGCTCCTCGAGCCCCGAAGAGATCGCGGACAGGATGGCCGAGTCCCTGATATTTGGCTTGCGCGAAGGGCCTGCTTGGGAAAAAGCGGGGAAAGAAGAACAGCCCCTGCCGGCGGGGCGGACAACGGCGGCGCGCAAGCGAGCCGCGGTGAGCAAGGGCCGGGTTTAGGCGACGCTAAAAATTGGCCACGAGCCGGTGGGGCGTCCCTTGACAGTCTAATCCGAAAGGAATAGTCTCCCAAACAAGTGTTTGTTTTATTGCAGACTGCGCACACCGGAGAGAAGAGCGATGGACGAGTCGACTCGATGCCCCATCTCGCGCCGTAACCCCGAGGTCAAAGTGGAGGCGGGCGCGCCAACTCCCGAAGAACTCAAAGCGCGTTTCGGCAGGGACATCTTCCGAGATTTCGACTACGACGCGCCCGAGTTCAACGAAAAGTTTGTCGATACGCTCGAAACCCACCTCAGCTACTGCCCGGTGGCGCGCAGCAACGTCGGGACTGGATACTGGTGGGTCAGCCGCAATGAAGACGTGCGCCGCATTGGCCAGGACTGGAAGACCTTCTCCAATGCAAAGGGCTACCAACCGAATCGTCCGGAAGGTTTGCCGCTGCTGATGCCGGAAGAGAGCGACCCGCCGCGTCACACCGCTTGGCGCAATGCGATAAATCCGCACTTGAGCCCAAAAGTCGTGGCCGGCTATGAGGCCAACGTTCGGGCGGATGTGAATACCCTGATCGACCGCCTCATCGACAAGGGGCATTGCGAATTCATCAGCGAGTTCGGCTCAATCCTGCCGGGCTGGGCGTTTTTCAAGAACATCCTCGGGGTGCCCGTCGAGGACTTGGCACTGCTGGTGGACGGCGTCGAACAGGGGTCGTTCGGCCCGGTCGACGAGCGGGCAGGGCATTTCGCCAAGGTCTTCGAGTGCCTCGACCGCTACCTCAAAGTGCGGTCGAAAGAAGCCCCGCGCGGCGACATGGTGGACACGATTCTCAAGGGCGTCACCTATGAGGACGGCACGAGCGCGCCCTGGGAGCACAAGTTGAGCATCTTGGTCGACCTGACTTTCGGCGGCATCGCGACCACGACGTTCGTGATGGCCTCCGCGATCCACCACCTGGCAACTCATCCGGCCGATCGTGAGGCGCTGGTCGACAACCCCGACATGATGCCGAACGCCATCGAGGAGTTCGCCCGCGTGTTTCCGCCCGTGGTCGGTCTGGGGCGCACCTGTACTCGAGATGTGGAAGTCGCGGGAACGCCGATGAAAGAGGGCGACTTCGTGATGCTCGCCTACTCGGCGAGTTCGCGCGATCCGCGCACGGTCGAGAATCCCAGCAGGGTCGACATCACCCGCACCAGTGTTCTGCATTCGACCTTTGGCGTGGGTCCGCATCGCTGCGTCGGTTCCAACCTGGCGCGCCTCGAGTTGCGCGCCACACTCGACGAGTGGCTCAAGCGCATTCCCGAGTTCGGCGTGAAGCCTGGCACCGCCCCAATCTACGAGACTGGGTTTCTGCGCTCGATGCGCCGACTCGAATTGGTGTTCTGATTTGCCATGTCTAACCAGTCTTCTAAATTCAGCCAGTACCGCCAGCGCTATCACAATATCGATTTGCAGCGCGAAGACGGCATCCTCACCGTGCGATTCAACACCGACGGCGGCGCGTTCGTGTGGAGCGCCGAAGCTCACGAAGAAATGGGTTTGTGTTTTACGGAAGTGAGCGGCGACCGCGACAACAAAGTCGTCATCATGACGGGCACCGGCGCCAATTACTGCGTGGACATCAATGCCGGCAGCTTTAAATTGAGCACGGCGGGCGACTGGGACCACATTTTCTACGACGGACGGCGCCTACTGACCAACCTGCTCGATATCGAGGTGCCGGTAATCGCTGCGATCAACGGCCCGGTGCGGATTCACCCGGAGATTCCCGTATTGGCGGATGTGGTGCTCGCCGCCGATACCGCATTGTTTCAGGATGCACCGCATTTTATGTCCGGTATCGTGCCAGGAGACGGCGCGCATGTGGTGTGGCCGCATTTACTCGGCCCGAACCGCGGCCGCTATTTCCTAATTACCGGCCAGGAACTCGATGCGCGTACTGCATTGGAATACGGTGTGGTCAATGAAGTGTTGCCGAGCGACAAGCTGCTGAGCCGGGCCATGGAACTGGCCCGCTACATTGCCGCGATGCCCGCGTTGACTCGCCGTTATACGCGGCTGGCACTCACGCAGCGCCTCAAGCGGTTGATGCAGGAGGGCCTGAGTCATGGTCTCGCCCTCGAGGCGCTCGCGGCCATAGATCAACTGCCAGTGTCTGGGCGCATGAAAGATGTGCGCTGATTTCCAGGGGATAAAGCAATGAAAGCCAAGATTGACGCTGAACTCTGCACCGGCCATGGCCGCTGCTGCGCCGTTGCCCAGGAGTTTTATCAACTCGACGACAACGGGTATAATGCGGATCGCGGCAAGACCCTGGAGGTGCCTGCCGGCATGCAGACGGCGGCCCGGCTTGGCGCGCAGAAATGTCCGGAGCGCGCCATCACCATCCTCGAAGACTAGATCGCAGCGGGCGCTCTCGAACAGTTTTAGGTGTTTGCAATTGACATCCAGCGAATTCGACAATTACAAATCAGTGCTTTGCGATCGCTGAGTTCCTCGAGCTCGAGCAACCATCCGGCTACGAACCAGCTGATCCTCGGACAGACCCGGACTACAACTCAACTACGCGCACAAACCCCAGCTTTCCATACTGGATGATGTGCTCATCGCGTGTCGCCAGTGCCACGCCCTGTGTCCGTGCGGTCGCGATCAGGAACCGGTGCGCTGGATCGCCGTGAGGCTTACCCGGTAGCAAAGTACTTTCTGCCGCCGCTGCTGCATCCTGCGGCACAAAATGGATACCGGGAACGCTGAGTGATCGGCGCAACTCCTGTTCGACCAGTGTGTGGCGCGCGATAGACGCCGAGGAGCTAGAAGTCCCGCAAAGTGCCGATCATCTGGCTGATTTTCGGCCTTCTGGGGGCCTGTTTGCCGTTGTCCATTTTCAAGGCGCCCAATTGGCTGAAGGTTCTCAAGGGCTGCCCAGTAATAATGGACGATCTTCCACCGGCGCCGCGAGTATCCCAAGCGCCTGAAGCTATGAACTTGGCTTCTTGATTCGGACGTGCTAAGCCAACCGGCGAAGAAAACTTCTCGTCGGCGCTGCGGACTAGCATGCCCGAGCAGCACGCCGCCAAAACGACCTGAAGGTCCGAGAAGCGATTAAATTCATCGAGCAGGATGGGTGGCACCACGTTCGGACGAGGGTAGCCACTGGCAGTTTCAGCATTCTGTAAAGCCCGGCACGGTCACATGGCCGGCATCCATCTAGAGGACTACAATCTCCCTTGTCTGACCAACCAATAGGAAGGGGGGTTATGAACATTCCATCGCGGCGCCGTTTCGTCGTCGGATCCGTGGCCGTCATCGCAGCGTGCGGCCTCCCCCGAATCACTTCGGCTCAGTCGCCGAAGCTCGCCGCCATTCCAACCGTCGACACGCTCGTGATCAAGGTGCTCACTGACAGCAGCTATGACACGCCGCGTGCCGGCAGCTCGAAGTGGGTGAAAGTTAAACGCGCGTCGTTCATCTCGACAACGAACTACCGCAAGGCGTTGCACAACGAATGGGGGCTTGCACTCGCGTTGGAATCGCACGTTGGCAACGACACGCGCAACTTCCTGCTCGATTATGGCTATACACCCGAGGCGTTGCTCAACAACATGGAGATCATGAGTGTGGACCCCTCAAAGGTTCGAGCCATGATTTTGAGCCATGGCCATTTCGATCATTTCGGCGGCCTCATCGGATTTCTGCAAAGGTACCGCGACAACCTTCCCTCCGACCTGACTCTCTACGTCGGGGGGGAGGACAACTTCTGCAATCGCAAGACGGTAATTGGCGCTCCCGGACATTTCGCCGACTGGGGTGTGCTCGATCATAGGGAACTCGAGGCGCTGCGAGTGCGAATCGTGAAGTGTGAGCAACCCCGAGTCATCGAGGGACACGCGTTCTCGACCGGCCACATCGAGCGTCGGACGTTCGAGCGCGTGTTGCCGAATACGACCGTCGTATACCATGAGACTGACGGGCTCGGCTGCGACATGCCCGTGCTCGACGCCAAGGCCGAAGGGAAGTTCGTACCCGACCAACACTGGGACGAGCATGGTACCTGTTTCAACGTCAAGGACCGCGGGTTGGTGGTCATTTCGTCCTGTGGGCATGCCGGTATCGTGAATACCGTGCGCCAGGCGATCGATGTCTCCGGCGTTTCGAAGGTCCATGCGGTGGTTGGCGGGTTCCATCTGTTTGCGGCCGATGACGACTATGTGCGCAAGACGGTGGCAGAGCTCAAGCAGCTCGATCCTGACGTCGTCATTCCCATGCATTGTACGGGACCCACGTTCGTTCAGACCACACGCGAGCAGATGCCCGATCGCTTGATTACCTCCACGACCGGGACCGAATACACGTTCGGAGCGTGATGCATCGTCTGCGCGTCGTGCCGGTCGGGCTTGTCGCGGTTTCTCTGATCGGAGCGTCGCTACTCGCAGGATTGAACGCTGATGCGGCCGGCGAACCGCAGCGCGGCGACGCCGCGCGCATGATGCGCGACTTGATGTCAGGGACCGCGGCAGTCGGCGGTCCGTTCACGCTGACCGACGTTGACGGCCGACGCCGCAGTCTTGCCGATTTCCGCGGCAAGGTAGTGATTCTCTATTTTGGCTATACGTTCTGCCCGGACGTGTGTCCAACCAACCTTGCCTCGATGGCACACCTGATGCAAGTGCTGGGTCCGGACAGCGCGAAGGTTCAGCCCCTGTTCGTCACGCTCGATCCGCAGCGCGACACTGCAGAGGTTCTGCGGGGATACGTTGCGGCATTCGATTCGCGCCTTGTTGCCCTGCGCGGGAGCGAAACGGAGGTCCGCCGCGTCGCGACAAGCTACAAGCTGTATTTCCGCAAGGTCTATCCTCAGAAATCGAGCACGTATTTCATCGAGCACGCTTCGCTGACGTATCTGCTTGATCAAGAGGGCCGCTATGTCGCGTTCTTTCCTCCGGGAACTACTGGTGAGCGTATGGCAGTGCTGGTGCGCGAGCGGTTCTAGCGACAGGTGAAACGACGCCCAATGTGTCGTGGACAGCAGCATCCTATCGCGGCATGCTTTCGCGATGACGCCAAAACCTGCTCGTTTCCCGCCAGGTGCCAGTCGAGTGGTCGAAATCCTCGCCTTTCGGGGGGTGCAGCTGCTTGACGTGACAGGGCCGCTTCAGGTGTTCGCATCCGCCAATGATTTCATGGCCGACGCGGGCGAATCGCGCCCTTACGCAATTCGGTTGGTAGCGCCGGGCGGCCCCATGATCGACGCCTCGGCGGGCGTCGCGCTTGTCGCGGACCCTCTCTCACCCCTTGAATCGTGTGTCGACACGCTCTTGGTCGCCGGCGGTGAAGGTTCTCAAATGGCGCTCGCGAATCCGGAACTGGTCGGCTGGGTGCGGGAACGTACGAAACGGGCGCGTCGCACTGCCTCGATTTGCACAGGAGCCTTCCTGCTCGCGGCCTCGGGGGTCCTCGATGGCCGTCGCGCGACGACCCACTGGGCATACTGCAGCGACCTCGCTCGCCGTTTTCCCACTGTGCTCGTTGAATCGGACCCTATTTTCGTGCGCGACGGTACGGTTTGGACGTCGGCCGGGGTCACCGCCGGCATCGACCTTGCGTTGGCTCTCGTGGAGGAGGACCTGGGGCGCACGATCGCGCTGAGCGTCGCGCGATATCTGGTCGTCTTTCTCAAGCGGCCCGGAGACCAGGCACAGTTCAGCGAGGCTCTATCGCTCCAGGCCGCGGACGATAAGTTCGGGGCGCTGCACGAGTGGATCAGCAGACATCTCGCGCAAGAGCTTTCACTGTCGGTGCTTGCGAGCCGAGCCGGCATGAGCGAACGTAGCTTCAGCCGGCACTATGCCGAGTCAACTGGCTCGACGCCGGCACGCGCCGTCGAGCGCCTGAGGGTGGAAGGGGCGCGACGCTTGCTCACGGACTCTCGTTTGCCGATCAAGCGCATCTCTCAGCGCTGCGGCTTTGGCTCGGAAGAGACGATGCGCCGAAGCTTTCTACGCTTGCTGAGCGCGACACCCCAGGACTACAGAGCTAGATTCCGCTCGTGAGTGACGGCCCTTGGCACCCAGCGCGTGCAGCGGCCCCGCGGCCGCTATACTCGGCATCAGCAACGGATCAACCGTTCCAGGCATGGACTTGGAGCCAGTCCTCCAAAGGCGGCTTCGTGACGCTTCCGGTGTAGTTGGTTATGGTCGACGCCGCCACGATCATGATGACTTCGAGCAAGAGCTCCCTGCTGAACCCAGCCTCGAGGAAACGCCCGATGTCCTGATCATCGAGTCGGCCCCGCTTCTCGATCAGCGTGCGGGCCAGCTTCGAGAGCGCGCTGAGCTTTTTGTCGGATGGCAATCGCCCCGACCGGATGGCCTCGACATCCGTCGCACTGAGACCGGCTTTGAGCCCGAGGGCCGTGTGCAGGGCGACCGCCCAGGTGCTGACGTTCGTCACGGCATCGGTGAGTAGTACGGTCTGAATCTGCTGTTCGCTGAAGCTTCCGCCGTGAACCTGGTCGAAGATAGGCACGAAGGCCTTGATCAGCACGGGTGACAGCGCCATGGCACCCGCCAGGTTCGGAATCGCTCCGAATCTCGCCTGCACGTCGTGCAGGGAGGGCTTGGATGCATCGGGAGCGGAGTCGATTGTGTAGACAGAGAACTTTTCCATGGAAGTGACCCCTTCATAGTGCTGCCGAAATTGAGTTCGGCAGTACGGTGGTTAGAATAAGTGCGTTCGACAGGTGACATTTAACGTTGCTTGTCGATGACGGACTTGCCAAAGTCCCCACCTTCCACGCCAAACGGCGGAAAGCAGTGTTGTGAGAACGTGGTGCCGATATGGGCGAGTATTCAGCGAGTGAGATGAGACTTGGCGCCCCGGGGCTGCCTACCTATCAGATTCTCGGCGCCGCGGATAGTATTCGGTTGAAACACGCATCGCGGGCTGTACGCGCATGTGTTACTTCTGCTGCATCGCCGCCTCGGCGCTGGCCCTGGCATCTACGCGCGCCGACTTGTAGTCGGCTTCCGCCTGGTCCTTGCACGCCTTTTGAGCAGAGCCGCTCTGCGATTCGCAAGTCGCGAGGGCTACTTTGCGGTCGCCATCGGCTTTTGCGATGGCCACATTGTAGGTTTGGTGCGCGGCATCGTTGTTGAATTTTATTTCCTGGTCATTGACCTTCTCGTACGATTTATCCAGTGCGCTCTGCGCACGTTCTTCGCTCTTCGTCACCTCGTTGTTCGCCTGCTGCTCGGCCTTGGCTACATCCTTCGAGACATCTTCCGGCGACTTCGACTTGTTGCAGCCAGCCAGCACTAAAGAAGCGACCACGAATATCGGCATCAGGTATTCACGCATGCAAGTTCCTCTTGTTATAGGTATGCGATCTGTACGCGCGATACCCTTCGTTCAACGCAAGCAATCGTCCGTGCAGGCCTTAGCCTAGCGCAGGAGCCCAACGGCCGCTATAGCGACAGTGATTCTTGTAAGTTGAGGGCGGTCTTGGGCCGGTCTGAGACGTCAGCTGATCGACCGCCGGTCGCCCCGAGACTTGTCACGACCCCAGGGAGAGCTTGATGCGATAAGCTGGCCGCAACGATCTCATTCGTCCGATGTCTTGCCCAACAGCATGGAGGTCATTGCGAAACGAGTTTTGCTGGCGGCCGTCGTCATGGCGCTTCTGGGTTCGGCATCAGGCCCCGAGTATTCGATTGAGGCGATCCGCTACGCCGACTCGCCCGGCGATCCGGTAGCCGACATGGTCATCGGGGCGCCGAAGGGTGAAAAAGTAGATACTGTTTACGCCCTGTGGCTGATTCGCGGAGGCGGGCGAAATATTCTCTTCGACAGCGGATTTCACCGGGAGCGCTGGTTCAAGGAATGGACGATCAAGGATTACCTGCGGCCCGATGAGGCCGTTCGCCTGGCGGGCGTTAAACCCGAGGAGGTTACCGACGTGGTGATCAGCCACGCCCATTGGGACCACATGGGCGGAATCGATCTATTCCCAAAGGCCGTCGTGTGGATTCAAAAGGACGAATTTCGCTATTACACACAAGATGCATGGCAGCCCGGTGGGGACCATGACGGCATCGATCCCGACGATGTGCAGCAGCTAGTGCGGTTGAATACCGAGGGGCGACTGCATTTGGTGGATGGCGACAATGTCGAGATCTTTCCCGGAATCCGCGCCTATACGGGAGCCCGGCACACCTTCGACTCGCAGTATCTGCGAGTCGAAGGGACCCCGCCATTCGTGCTGGCATCGGACAGCGTCTACCTCTATCGCAACCTCACCGAACATAAACCCAGCGCAACGTTCAGCGAGGCGGACTATCCGGCGAATCTCCTGAACCAGGAGCGCATGATTCAGCTCGCCGGCTCACCGGATCGCGTCGTGCCCGGACACGACGCGCTACAATTTCAGAAGTTCACCACGCACGGACGAGTCGCCAAATTAAAGTAGGCCGCGTTCCGTTGAGGTTTAAGGAAAAGACACATGGCGAATGAGCTTGACTCGCGTGGGGAAAGTTCATGGCAGCCGCCGGTGCTGATTCTCTGCGCGCTAATATTGGCCGGTGCGCACTGTGCATCCGCAGCTTCTCAGGGTATTGGCACAGCCGAGCTGCTTTCACCCACGTGGTCCGGCGGAGTGACTGCCAACAGCGCGTTCACACCGGGTTCAGATGCTGTCGCGGAGCACGCACCGTTTTTGGGGACGCTGCGATTGACCGAGACGCAGATGACTACAAAGCCCGCGGTATTCTCGCCGCCGTCAGTCCTCGGCCGGGATCCGCATTTGTTTCCTGGCGTCGCCATCTCCTTCTTCACCGACAAAGGCGATCTCGTTCCCTTTACGCAAGACGTGATCCGATACGCTTCCAAAAACCAGGGGCGCAGCTACTGGGACATCATCGTGCAGCCCGGCCGGGTTTGGTCTCAGCCTGGCGATAGCGGCTGGTCGCGTGCCGCGTTCCCATTTGCGCTCGTGAATTCCATCGAGGGCGAGACGCACAATGGCTTGGCAACATTCCTCTACAAGGACGGTCGAGTATCCAATTTGCGCTTTCAGATCGTGCAGCAAACGGCGCCGTTCTACATCAAGGATGACTTCGTCGCCGCCGGTCTCGTTTCAGCAACCTTTGCGCCCGTAGCGACCGACCAATTGAGTTCCCTAAAGCGGGGGTACGAGGCCGATCGCACCGATGGAGTTCCGATTGCCAGTTGGGACGTACTCGCGGCAAAGGTTGGCGGTGCCGAACTCGCCAATTTCGATGGCCCGATGCGAGCGAGCGACATTGTACTGTCCGGACTCGACTATCAGGGTACCTTCTACCTGAAAGGATGCCAGAGCGCCGGCGGTCAGTTGCCGTGGTGCGATCGCGCGCGCTTCGGAGTCTGGTCTGCCACCAAGGCATTGGCGAACGAAACGGCCCTATTGAGGCTCGCGGAGAAGTACGGGCCGGCCGTGTTCGAAATGAGGATTGCAGACTATGTGCCGGAGGCGGCCCGCTATCGCGGGTGGCGCAACGTGAGGTTTGAAGATGCAATCAATATGACGACGGGAATCGGCAATGGCAGTACGAAACGCGAGCCGAATGACACGAGTGATGGTTATCTCGACGCCAGCTACTCAAGATGGTACGAGGCCCGCTCGACCCAAGAGAAGGTGGCCGCGCTGCTCAAAGACGGCGGCGTGTATCCGTGGGGCCCCGGCCAGGTCACGCGCTACCGCGATCAGGATATGTTCATTCTCGGAGTCGCGATGGACCGGTTTCTCAAATCGAAGGAGGGACCTACGGCCAACATCTGGTCGATGCTGCAGCGAGAAGTGTTTGCGCCAATCGGCATTCATCAGGCGCCGACCAACCGCACCATCGAATCGGACGGCAGCGACGGACATCCGCTCATGGCCTACGGGTACTACCCAACCATCAGCGACATGGTGTTGATGGCACGGCTTTACCAAAACGATGGCAAGCACGGGGACCAGCAGATCTTGTACGCGCCGCGAATACGAGAGTTGCTAGCCGGCCCAAATCCGCGGGGATTTCCAACGGGCGAGAAGCTGCCGGTGGGTGAGACAACCTACATCAATGCGTTCTGGGTCACATCGTACGTTGCGCCACATGATTGCCGGGTGTTTTATCCCCGAATGATCGGCTGGGGCGGCAATATTGTGGCTTTGATGCCTGGAGGTTTAACGGGCATCCGCATCGCCAAAAGCGGTCCTACAACGGATAACTCCGAGGTCGATACCAGCGCGATGGCGCAGGTCGCAAACTCCTTGTCGAGGTTCTGCCACTGACATTTCATGCCCGGGATCAACGCCCTGTCGGGTGGTCACCCGCGTTTAGAGCCCGTTGGCAACAGCATCGGAACCCGCGCGCGGTACGGCCCGTACTCCGCACTGTGATACTTCATGAGGTCGCGTTCCTCGAAGAAGATTCCCACGAATATGTACCCAGTGGTCGCGACCGAGAACACGAGGTGCGCGACCGACATGTGCGGAGTCGCCCAGAATGCGATCACAAAGCCTAGATAGATAGGGTGACGCACTAACTTGTAGAGCGCCCGTTCCGTGAAACTCAGTGGCGTGTAATCGAGCCCACGCAGGCGTAGATAAACCTGCCGCAACCCGAACAGATCGAAATGGTTGATCATGAACGTAGAGAACAACAGGATGAGCCAGCCTAGCGCGAATAGCGCCAGTAGAAACGTCTTGAACACCGGAGATGAGACGTCCCAAACGACGGTCGGGATGGCCTGCCATTTCCAGCAGATGAGACCGAGCAATAGGCTCGAGATCAGCACGTACGTGCTCCGCTCCACCACGCGCGGAACTATTCGGGTCCAGACGGCCTTGAAGCCTTGTCGAGCCATAACACTGTGCTGCACGGCGAATAGACCAAGCAGAGCGAGATTTATGGCAACCGCCTCAGGCATTGCGGCGCTGGGAACCGAATCGATCGTCTTCGGTACGACGAGATCTCCGATGAATCCTATCGCGTAGAGAAATGACGCCAAGAACACGATGTAACAAAACAATCCGTACACTGCCGCTACTAAACCCATGATGACTCCCCTTGAAGAAAATTAATCGATGACTGCCCATCCGTTAGTGACGAGCGTCTAGCCCGCTACGCTTCGCCGGCTTGGCGCGGCCGCCGCTGCGATGACAAACTCCCCCGGAATTCGGTAGCCCTGGCCATGCCGCCATGATTCGATTGCGTCTAGGTAGCGGGCGCGCACCCGGGCCCGGACCTCATCATCGAAGCGCGACCACGCGAGAGCGACAGGACCGCCGACAAACGCGGCATCGCAAGCTTCGTCGGCATCGGAGAAGGTTAGCGTCGCTGTGATGCGGCGGTGGCTGACGTTCTCGAACTTCGCGTCGGCGCACAGGCGCGCGAGAGCGTCTTGCTCGCCGAGACGAAAGAACAACGGACAAACGTCGCTAGCCACCTCGACATCAACGATCGGAAAGATCGCTGACCAACCGCACTTCGATCGTTCACCCCATACGGCGAGAGATACGCGACCGCCCGGGCGTAATACCCTGTACATCTCCCGCAAGGCCTGTTCGGGATCGGGCATGTACATGAGCCCAAGGGCGCAAAGAGCGACATCAAAGCCGGCGTCCGGGAGGGCTAACGTTTCGGCGTCCATGCGTGAAAACATGCAATTCGATACCTTCAGGTCCCGCGCTCGCCGTTCGGCGGTATCTATCATCCTTTTAGATAGGTCGATCCCCAGCACATGCCCGTTTGGACCTACCGCCCGCGCCGCCTCGAGAGAGACGAGCCCGGTGCCACAGGCGATATCGAGTATCCGTTCGCCAACCGCAGGCGATGCCAATGCCAACAGGGCGTCTTGGGCTTCGGCCAGCTGTGCCTGCCACAGCGACTCGTAATCGACTGCCGCCAAATCCCATCCATAGCGTTGAATCCGCCGTTGCAGCCTTGCATCCATCGTATCTTCGCCCTTTGCGCCATCCGAGCCTAAAAAATATGGATCGGAACTCTTGCACACCGGCAAGGCCCCGTCCTATCCGCAAGTCGGCCGTGCTTACCCGATCGTCCGGGCCTGGTCGCGGGCGTGTCTTGCGGTTGACCGAGCGTCCGAGATTGCTGCTCGTCCGTCCCGCCGGCCGGCGCCGAGGTTGCGAACCACTGGAAAATGCGCGCCGATCCACCCACAATTAGGTGCGCCAAGGTCAGCACAAAGGCAGCCATGACGAGAGAATACATTGCAGCAGCCGTGCAGCGTGTGGAGTCGGTCTTGCAGCGCCGACCTGCCACCGGTATTCATGATGACGCGCCGGCAACTGCCCGTTGGCAGACTGGACTACAGGTTGTTGCGTGCCATGCCAACGGCACGCAGATGCTCACCGACATGCCCACCGAACTCGGCGGCAGCGGCGGCAAGGTCACGCCGGGGTGGCTATTCCGTGCGGGGCTCGCATCGTGCCTCACGACATGCATCGCGATGGACGCCGCGACCGAGGGGATCGATCTAGCGGCGCTCGAGGTGCTGGTAACCAGCCGCTCTGACCTGCGCGGCTTGTTTGACATGGCAGATAACATGGGAGTGCCCGTGGGCGCTGGACCCAGCGAAATTCAGATTCGGGTCCGGATCTCTGCGGTTGGTGTTTCTGCGGAGCGCCTACGGCTCCTGGTTGAAGATAGCAATCGATGTTCGCCGATATCCGCGGCCGCACGAGACGCCGTGCCAATCGCATTACGAATCGAAGTGGATGCTGCGTAATGGATGCACTGTCTGAAACCCTTCGGGTCGTACGATTGGTAGGCGCCATCTTCATCAATGCGCGATTTACGGCGCCCTGGTGCTACCAATCCCCTAGTGCAGATACGGCCGCACCGCTGCTCGAGCCAGGAGCCGAACGGGTAGTGATCTTCCACCTGATCACGGAAGGTGATTGCTATGTCGAGCTTGGCAATGAATCGCCGGTGCGTCTTACGGCCGGAGACGTCGTAGTCTTTCCGCAGGGCCATGCGCATCGCATGGCTTCTCAGCCAGGACTACCACCTGCGAGCGGTGCCCGCCTTGATCAAGTACTGGCGCGCCGTCCGCGACAACTGGTTTACGGTGGTGGTGGCCCGACGACACGCCTGGTTTGCGGTTACTTGGCCTGCGATGCCCGGTTGGCGGGGATGTTGCTTGCGGGATTACCCGCGCTGCTCCGGGTCAACGTCCGTGGATCGAACGCAGGTATCTGGCTCGAAGCCTCGGTTCGCTACGCCTTGGCTGAAGCCCGCTCACCTCGACCCGGGGGTGCCGGCGTCTTGGCCAAACTCGCTGAGGTGCTGTTCATCGAAGTACTGCGCCTCTATATGAACGAACATAGCGAAGGTCGAACCGGATGGCTAGCCGGGGTGGGTGATCGAATTGTCGGGCCGGCATTGAACGCAATGCACTCACGTCCGGCTCATGCCTGGACGTTGGAAGAGTTGGCACACGGCGCCGGAACTTCGAGATCGGTTCTCTCAGAGCGTTTCCAGCACTTGGTCGGCAGTTCTCCGATGCAGTACCTGACGCAGTGGCGGATGCTGCTCGCCGCCAATCTCCTGTGCCGGAGCAACGCTTCTCTCTCGCGAATTGCGGAAGATGTGGGCTATCAGACCGATACGGCGTTCAGCCGCGCATTTCGGCGCGCCTACGGCTCACCGCCGGCGGCGTGGCGCCGGAGTCAATTAACTCGCGATCAGGTCCCGTGAGACAGGTGCCGATCGAGCACTGGCGGCGGTACGCTCGAACATTTCGCGCACATCGTCGGCAGGCGGCAGATTGCGGGGCCCGCGCATCATTCGCACAACTCGCGTCAGGAGAACGCAAGAAACATTGCCGGCCCGAAGACTAGAATTCGACGTAAGCCGGCGGGAAGAAGGCCACAGTGATCACCATCGACGTCAACGGGGTATCCCGGCAAGTCAACATCGAGCCCGATACGCCGCTTCTCTGGGTCCTGCGCGACGTGATCGGTTTGACCGGCACAAAATTCGGCTGCGGTATCGCGCAGTGCGGCGCTTGCACGGTGCATGTCAACGGAACCGCCATGCGGTCCTGCTCGGTGCCAATCGGCACTCTCGATGGTGCAAAGATCGTCACTATCGAGGGCCTTTCCCCAGACAACAATCACCCGGTGCAGCGCGCGTGGATTGAAGAAGGGGTTCCGCAATGCGGATACTGCCAGTCTGGGCAGATTATGGCCGTGGTTACTTTCCTAAAGAAGTATTCCAAGCCCACGGATGCCGACATCGACGCGAACATTACCAATATTTGCCGTTGCGGTACGTATGAACGTCTGCGTCGCGCCATTCATCGCGCCGCGGACATGATGAAGATCTGAGGAGATCGCGATGCGCGGAACCGGTATAACTTCAACCGTGAATCGTCGCGACTTCATCCTCACGGCCGTCTCTGTCGCCGGCGGCTTGATGATAGGCATCGGCGCGGCTTCCGGGAAAGCCGACGCCGCGGCCATCTCGACGCAGCCCTGGACCGACAACGACCATGTGCCGCACGAAATCGATGCCTGGATCGCCATCGATCCGGATGATTCGATTTTAATCCGCTATCAACGTTCCGAGATGGGGCAGGGCAGCATGACGGCGCTGCCAATGATGATTGCCGAAGAGCTGCAGTGCGACTGGTCGAAGGTGCGGATCGAGTATGCCTCGGCGAACCGCAGCGTCCGGGAGCACAGGGTCTACGGAAACATGTACTCGCATGGCAGCATGTCTGTTCGGGAGTCGCAAAAGATGGTGCAGCAGGTGGGCGCCAGCGCCCGTGAGCGCATCATTGCCGCGGCGGCGGCGCGCTGGCACGTTCCGGCATCAGAATGCGCGGCGGCACAGAGCGTGGTCACTCACCGGCCTTCCGGCCGGACGCTGCGTTACGGGGAACTCGCCGCCGAAGCCGCGAGGGTCAAGCTCGCCAAAGAGCCCGCAATCAAGACACCCGCTCAGTTCACTTTTCTGCCCCGCGCAATGCCCCGCCTCGACTTGGTGCACAAGACCGACGGATCGGCCAAGTTCGGCATCGACGCACAGGTTCCAGGTATGGTTTTTGCCTCCATCAACGCGTGTCCCGTGCGCGGGGGCAAGCTCGAGAGTGTCGACGAGTCCGTGCTTGCCGGCGTGCCGGGCATAGTGGGCGTGGTCAAACTCGAGGATGCAGTGGCGGTTGTCGCGACCGACAGCTTCTGGCGGGCCAAGCGGGCATTGTCCCGTCTTCAGCCGGAATGGGATATCGGCGCCGCAGGAAGTGTCGATAGCGAGCAGCTTTCGAAGGAATTCCGTGCGGCGTTGACGGATCGCATGGTGGTGGCGCGCAACGACGGCGACGTCGATAAGGCGATGTCGGGCGCAGCCAACGCGTTCGAGGCCATCTATGAGACACCTTATTTGTCGCACTCGCCAATGGAGCCGATGAATGCGACCGTGAATCTGCAGCCCGACCGGCTCGACGTCTGGGTGGGAACGCAGGACGCAGAGATGGCGCTCGGCGCGGCTGCAAGCGCGTCCGGTCTGAGGCCGGAGCAAGTCTACATCCACAACGCATTCCTCGGGGGAGGCTTCGGCCGTCGCGATGCAAACGATGAAATCCTGCAAGCCATCGCCATCGCGAAGGTCGTCAAACGTCCAGTCAAGCTGATCTGGACGCGGGAGGAAGACACCCGCCACGACAGGTTTCGTCCGCACGCGGTGGCCGCTTTCAAGGCCG
>Ga0209624_10000154_pt1 | contig 63188 bp, 60 predicted proteins | sample JacPinW_OM2H0_O1_FD_188565 | JGI IMG/M metagenome (GOLD analysis project Ga0209624, IMG submission 188565) | Forest soil microbial communities from Algoma, Ontario, Canada - Jack Pine, Ontario site 1_JW_OM2H0_O1 (SPAdes) (version 2) | ecosystem: Environmental > Terrestrial > Soil > Boreal... | reverse complement strand
GCTCCGATTCTGATTGAAACGATGCGGCGCGAAGGCTACGAGCTCATGGTCGGAAAGCCGGAAATCGTGGTTCGCACCGAAAATGGGCGGCGGCTCGAGCCGCTTGAGGCGCTGGTGATTGATTGCCCCGAAACTTTCATCGGCATCATCATGGAGACGCTGGGAAGCCGGCGCGGCGAAATGACGAAGATGGTGAATCATCATTCGGGCCGGGTGCGCATGGAATTCCGCATACCGTCGCGCGGGCTGATCGGTTTGCGCGGCCAGTTGCTGACGGATACGCGCGGGACGGCGCTGATTCACTCGAATCTCGAGGGTTGGACGGAATACGCCGGAGACATGGCGATGAGGATGACTGGAGCGCTAGTCGCGGATCGTCCTGGCGTTTCGACGGCGTACGCGATCTGGAATGTTCAGGAGCGCGGGGAGCTTTTCGTCACTCCAGCCACGGAAGTGTATGAGGGCATGATTCTCGGCGAGAATGCGCGCGAAGCCGATATGGACGTAAACATCACCAAGGAAAAAAAGCAGACGAACATGCGCTCTTCGTCGGCTGATGAGGCCATCCGGCTGATTCCACCTCGCGAGCTCACTCTTGAAAAAGCGATTGAGTTTATTTCCGACGATGAATTCGTCGAAGTTACGCCTAAATCCATTCGGCTGCGGAAGAAAGTTCTCGACGCAAAGAAGCGCCCCAAGCGCTGGCAAGAAATTAAAGCCAGCACCGAAGCCTAATCGCTGGCCGACCGGCCGAGCGCCCGCCACAGCGGGATATCACATTCAAGTCTTGAAGACGCGGGCTTCTGACGCGATACTTTCCACATGCCTGATTCCGTTGCGAAAACTATGACAGGTGCGGCGCTTCGGGTTCAAAATCTGCGCAAAGCGTACAAAGATGTGGTCGCCGTGGACGGCCTCGATCTCGATGTGCGCCTCGGCGAGTGTTTCGGCCTGCTCGGGCCGAATGGCGCCGGGAAAACGACCACGATTGAGATTTGCGAGGGATTAACCGAGCCGGATTCGGGTCAAGTCGAGGTCCTCGGCAAGTATTGGACTTCCGATGCCGCGCGGCTTCGACAACAGCTCGGCATTCAACTTCAAGATACGCAACTTTCCGAAAAACTTACTGTCCTTGAAACTGTGCGATTGTTCCGGAGCTTCTACGAACAAGGCCCGGAGGCAGCCGAAGTAATCGCGCTGGTCCAACTCGAAGAGAAGCAGAAATCGCGAGTGGGCGAACTTTCAGGCGGCCAGAAGCAACGGCTGGCAATGGCTTGCGCGCTCGTAGGCGACCCGGAATTGTTGTTCCTCGATGAGCCGACCACAGGCCTCGACCCGCAAGCGCGGCGGCAACTCTGGGACTTGGTGGAAAAATTTAAAAGCGAAGGCCGAACAATTCTGCTTACGACGCATTACATGGACGAAGCGGAACAGTTGTGCGACCACGTTGCCATCATGGATCACGGCAAGAAAATTGCGCTGGGTACGCCGCGCGAGCTGATTGCATCCATCGGCGCGGAGCATATGGTGGAATTTTCGGCGGGCAGCGCGACGCGAGCGCTCGAACCAGAAGCACTGCGACGCATCGAAGGCGTGCGCGATGTGCGCACGGATAATGGCAACGTGCAATTGCAAGTGACGGAAATGCACCGCGCCGTTCCTGCGCTGCTCGAGGAGTTGCGCCGCCAGGGTGTGCCGCTGACAGAGTTGAGCACGCATTCGGCCACGCTGGAGGACGTCTTCGTCGCGCTGACGGGACGGCATTTGCGCGATGTCTGAAATCACCGCAACCACGGATCTGCGCGCGAAAGAAGCGGCGGCACAATCTCCGCGTGGGAAGACGTTTGCAGACAATGCGCTGGTGCAACTTACGCTGGTACGGTTTCGCGAATTCACGCGCGAGCCGGAGGCGCTATTTTGGGTATTTATTTTTCCTGTGCTTCTCGCTGCGGGGCTCGGTATCGCGTTTCGTAACCGTCCGGCCGAAGTGCTGAAAATCGCAGCGGTGACGCCGGAGCTGACGAGATCGCTGCAACAAGACAAATTGCTCGACGTGGTGCAACTCGACGCCGCTGCTGGCGAGGAAGCGTTGCGCACGGGCAAAGTGGCGCTGCTCGCCGTGCCGGGAAGCAGCGTGGCAGTTGTATATAGATATGACGATACCAACCCCGAAGGACGCACGGCGCGGATGCTCGCCGATCGGGCGATTCAGCAAGCGGCGGGGCGTGTGGATCCGGTCGCGACCAGCGACGTGCTGATGCGAGAGCCGGGGTCGCGTTACATCGACTTTTTGATTCCCGGGCTACTGGGAATGAATTTGATGGGTAGCGCGATTTGGGGAATGGGATTCGCGATCGTGGATGCGCGGCGCAAGAAATTGATGAAGCGCCTGGTCGCCACGCCGATGCCGAAATCGTATTACTTGATATCGTTCCTGCTTTCGCGATTGCTGCTGCTTGTGGCGGAAGTGATCGTGCTGCTGGGGTTCGGCGCGCTGGTGTTTCACGTGCCCGTTCGCGGATCGCTTGTTGAACTTGTGCTGCTGTGCGTGCTGGGCTCATTGTGCTTCAGCGCGCTCGGATTGCTGATTGCATCGCGCGCGCGAACGATTGAAGCCGCGTCAGGTTTGATGAATACGGTGATGCTGCCGATGTGGATTGCGTCGGGCGTGTTTTTCTCGGCGCAGCGATTTCCGGATGTCGTGCAGCCGTTCATCAGGGCGCTGCCGTTGACCGCGGTGATTGATGCGCTGCGCGCGAATATGCTGCAAGGCGCGGGACTGGCGCGATTGGCGCCGGAATTAGGCGTGATGGGAGCCTGGACGATCATTTGTTTTGCGCTGGCACTCAAACTTTTCCGCTGGCGATAAGCTGCCTCCCGCCGAGATCACTCCGCGCGTCGCGGCGATATATTTTGTCAGCCGTGGAAGCAAGCCTTCGCCGGCTCGGCACCGACTGGATTGACCTCTACCAACTCCATTTCCCCGATCCGCTGACGCCGATGGAAGAAACGCTGCGGGCTTTGGACGATCTGGTGCGGCAAGGCAAGGTGCGCTACATCGGATCGTCGAATTTGACGGCGTGGCAGGTGGTTGAGGCGCACTGGATCGCGCGAGAGCTGGGGCAAAACGCGTTCATCTCTTGCCAGAATGAATATAGCCTTGTGCTGCGCGATCCGGAACGCGGGAAAATGCCGCAAGGCGCGCGGCTGACGGACACGAAGCGGCTGGCAGATCGTTACATGACGGAAGCGAACTTGAAGGCCGTCGAGGCGCTCGATGAATTTGCCACTAAGCGCGGGCACACTTTGATCGAACTGGCGTTTAGCTGGCTGGCGGCGCGCCCGGTTGTGTCGAGCGTAATTGCCGGGGCGACCAAGCCGGAGCAGGTGGAGCAAAATGCGAAGGCCGCGGATTGGGCTCTGACGGCAGACGAAATTGGCGAGATCGATCGTCTCAGCAAAAAGACGTGAGAAACTTTCTACTGTAAACGAGACTCGATCGGCTCGATGAATTTCAGCCGATCAAGCGGAAGCGGCTTGTTCTACCTTAACGGAAACAGAGTTATCGCGACTCGCTGAAGTAACTTCCTCGGCAATTCCATTCGCATATCGAAATTTTTCGAGCGTCGCGGATTTGACTCCCTGCTGAACCAGAGCGGCGAGGTCGAGGTTCGCCTCGGCGCGAGCGACTGACTTGGGAGTCGCGTAAAGCTCAGGTGTGCGCGGCATGAAAACGGGACAGCAATCGTGGAACGGTTCCGAGGAAATATCGTAGGTTCCAATTTTTCGCGCTAGCGCCAGGATGTCGAGTTTATCGGTGCCGGCGAGCGGACGGAAGACGGGCATGAGCGTGGCATCGCCGACCGCAACCATGTTTTGAAGCGTCTGCGACGCCACTTGGCCGAGGCTGTCGCCGGTGACCAGCGCGAGCGCGTGATCGCGACGAGCCAGCACGGCGGCGATGCGCATCATCATGCGACGGTAAAGGAGAATGCGATAGCTCTCCGGCGCGTAGCGAACGATTTCGCGCTGAATGGGCTCGAACGGAATTCGCCAGAGCTTGACGCCAAGTTGATAGAGCGTCAGGCGGCGCGCCAGCTCGCGAGCTACGTGGATGGAGGATTCACCCGGCCGCGCGCCTGTCCCGTAGAAATGAGCGAAGCTCAAGTGCGCGCCGCGCTTCATCATTAAATATGCGGCGACGGCTGAATCGTAGCCGCCGGAAAGCAGGCACAGCATGCGGCCGCCGGTGTTCGTCGGCAGCCCGCCCGCACCGGGAAGTTTTCGTGCGTATACGAGCGCTGGACCCGGCGTGATCTCGACGCGGCAGGTGACGTCAGGCTCGGAGAGATCCACGCTGGCGTTGCGGCCGGCGGCATGGAGTTTGTCGAGGAGATAACGGCCGACCGTCGCCTCGATTTTCATGGCGTTGTGCGGAAATGATTTGTCGCTGCGTTTGGCGCGAACGGCAAACGTGGAGAATTTAAGCGGTTCGATTTCATCCCAAGCCGCGGCGCAAAGCGCGTCGAGATCGCGCTCGACGGTTTGCGCGACCGCAAAATAGACGATTCCGAAAACGCGCTCAATTCGTTCAACGGCTGCGGCAACTGGCGCTTCTGGCCGTAGGCGCACCAGGAAGCGATCGCCGGGCTGCTCGATGCGCTCTACAGGAATTCCATCGAGGGCTTGACGAAGTGACTGGGCCAGCTTGCGCAAAAAAAATTTTCGGTTGCGGCCTTTGAGCCACAATTCGTGGTAGTGAGCGACGATGACAGGGCTATTCATGCGAGTCGAAAATTCCGCGCCGGCTTGATTTCCTGATTCGAGTATATCAGCCAGGTGTGTAACGGAGTAGCGCAGGCCCGTCGAGCGCAGTGCTATTCCCAGCGCCAGTCCGCGTATTGCTCGCGGAGGCGCATTTTCAGGAATTTTCCGACGGAAGTGCGCGGAATTTCCTTTGCGAATGCGAATCCGTCGGGCAATTGCCATTTTGCGAACCGCGCAGCCAGAAAATCCCGTAATTCTTCGGACGTGGCTGCTTCTCCATCGTTCAACACGATAACGGCGAGTGGGCGTTCCTGCCATTTGGGATGCGGGATGGCGATGACCGCGGCTTCGCGCACCTTGGGATGCCCCATCAGCGCGTTTTCGAGATCCACGGAGCTAATCCATTCGCCGCCCGATTTGATGAGGTCTTTGCTGCGATCTACAAGTTTGAGGTAGCCCTCTGGATCAAGAGTGGCAATATCTCCGGTTTTGAACCAACCGTCCGGCGTCCAGCGATCTTGGTTCTCGGGCGAGTTGTAATACGCGGACGCGACCCAGGGGCCGCGCACCTCGAGCTCGCCGGGCGTGAGACCATCCCACGGCACGATGCCTTCGTCGTTGCGCACGCGCATCTCGATGAACGGAGCCGGGAGGCCCTGCTTGGCGCGAACTTCGTATTTCTTGTCGTCGTTCCAGTCTGCCATCGTGGATTTCAATTGGCCCGTCGAAGCGATCGGCGTCGTCTCGGTCATTCCCCAGAGGTGCGTTATGTGAATTCCGTGTTTATCTAGCGAGCGGATCAGGCCTTCAGGCGGAGCGGTGCCTCCGCAAGGAGCGCTCAGACCCGAAGGAAATTTCCAGCGCCCGGGATGTTTTTCGAGCGCCGCGAGAATGCCAATCCAGACCGTCGGAACTCCGAGCGCGATCGAGACTTTTTCTCGTTCGATAAGCTCCAGCAGGCTCTCAGCATCGAGATGCGGGCCGGGCAGAACGAGTTTTGCGCCGACCATCGTGGCGGTGAACGGAATTCCCCATGCGTTAGCGTGAAACATTGGGCACGCTGGAAGAACTACGGCGTGATGGTTGATGCCAAATGCCTCATCGAGTGTGGATACGAAGGAATGCAGAATGAGCGCGCGGTGGGAATAGAGCACGCCTTTTGAATTTCCGGTCGTGCCGGAAGTGAAGCACATCGCCGCGGCCTCGTTTTCATCGAGGGCGGGATAAGTGAAATTTCCAGTCGCGGTCTTCAGAAAATCCTCATAGTTTTCGTAGCCGCCAGGAGGAGGATTGCCCGTGAAAGGCACCACGATCACGCGCTCGAAATTCGCTTGCGACTTGAGCTGCTCGTAAATCGCCAACAGGACGTCGTCCACAATCAAAAAACGATCGGCCGCATGATTTGCGATATAGGCTATTTCCGACGGATGCAGGCGAAGATTCAGCGTGTGGAGGACGCCGCCGCTTGCAGGTATTCCGAAATACGCTTCGAGGTGCGACGAGTGATTCCACATCAGAGTTGCGACGCGGTCGCCTCGTTGCAGGCCGGCGCGCTGTAAGGCTTCGGCAAGGGCCCGTGCGCGGCGATAAAAGTGCGAATACGTCGCGCGATAAATCGATCGATCGGGGCGCCGCGAAACGATTTCAACTTCGCCAAATAGATGTCCGGCGCGCTCGAGGATTTTGTCGAGTGTGAGCGGAAAATCCATCATGAGTCCCTGCATGACAACGCCTCCGGAAGATTGTGGCGCGCATCCTACCACTAACGTAACTCCGCGGGCAGAATGCATGTTCTTCCAGGCATCCCGCGAAGAGCGAATTGAGTCTCATGACCTTGCGCTATTTACATCGTTTTTCGCTTTTACGCGAATGTGACGATGCAGCGGTACTATCCCGCATTGAGGAGCGTGCGCTGCCTATCGAGCATTAACCGACTGGCGACATTGCCTTTTGTGGAGCGACTCTTTTCTTGGCTGAGGGTTAGAATCGTCAAACCCTTAGCCCCGGAGTGGGATGCGTTTCGGGCGCCGCGGGACTGTTGGGAACCTTAGCGGCGGTAAGCGCATCCAATCTGTCGAGATTGAAAGGTGGAAGGCCCATGTGGAGTCGCAAAGATTGGGCTGATTATTTTGTCATCGTACAGGGCCCGCGCCGCTCTCAGCGGCCGCCGCGCCCTCTGGATACATCTGCGCGGAATCGCCTCATCCCCGCCGAAGGCTACAGCTTGGCGGAATTGGACGATGCCGGAATCAGCGTTGAACTGGCGGAACTCCTTGGGCTGCCGGTAGATGCGGGACGAGTCGGGTCTTATAGCCCGAATGTTTCTACGTTGCGCGAGTATCTGCGGGCCACGCGGTCACGCTTCTAGGTCGGCCTCTGTCGATTTGCGCCGAAGCGCCAGTCTGCCCTGCACCTTCAAGCTCTCCCAATTCAGTATCTGGAGACCGGTACCTTTTTGTGCCTAGTATTTAGGCCAGTTTCTATTTGTTCTATTTGGCGCTACCTGGACTTGACGGCGGCTAAAAAACCCGTAAACTGCGGTTTCTCGTCATGGCGACTCAACTCAACATGCTTCCGGAAGGCCCGGTGGAAACGGGGCGGGATTTTGAATTTCCGCAACGCGAGGCGGCATTCTTTTATGGCCTTTTCCTTCGCGGTCATTCCGCCGACGAGCTCCGCCGGGACATTCAGATTCCCGCGCCAGTCCTGGCCAAGTGGGATCGTGAAACGGCGCACGAGCCGGGACTGCGCGCCATACTGGAGCGTATTGTCGAATACCGCCGGCACGTACTGGCGATTTTCGATTCGCTGATTGACCACGACACTTCAGGCCAGCGGCTTCAATAGGATTTTCTTTCGCGTATCGCATTTTCCCGGCTACTTCTCTCAAACACGTAAGGACGCGTCTGCGGCGCACAAGCCAAACACCAGCGGACGGTAAGCATATGAACTCGAAAATACTGGATTCCCTCAGCCACATGAGGAGGCTATCCATTGGACGCACCGCATATCCTTTGAGGTAATTACATTACACGCCAATATGAGTGCCGCGAGGTGTAATATTGGCGCCCTGCTATTGTGAAGCTTTGTTGGCTGGACTTATGAATCGCGCGTAGTAGATCAAAGGAGCAAAGCAGTCCCATGAGGGAGAAGATCACCCTGAATGTGAATGGCCTGCTGCACCTCATTGAAGCCGATCCAGAAACGCCTCTGCTGTTCGTTTTGAACGATGACCTTGGGTTGCGAGGACCTCGATTCGGTTGTGGAATGGCGCAGTGCGGAGCCTGCACAGTAATCATGCGTGGCCAGGTCGTGCGGTCCTGTGTAATGCCTGTAAGTGAAGTTGGTCACGAAGAGATCACGACGCTGGAGGGCTTGGGCACGCCTGAACAGCCTCACCCAATCCAGCAAGCGTTTATTGACGAGGGAGCAGCGCAATGCGGTTTTTGCCTAAGCGGCGTAATCCTGACAGCGAAGGCCGTTCTCGATGTAAATTCGGATGTCTCTGATCAGGAGATTCGGGATGCCTTGGGTGGCGTTTTGTGCCGATGTTTCACGCACACTCGCATGCTGCGAGCAATTCGCAAGTACGCCGATTCAAGGAGGCGAACATGATTCAGTCCCGGCGTGACTTTCTGGGGAGTTGTGGCGCCCTGATTGTTGGTTTCGGTTCTGGGCCGTTGAGTCAACTCTCCGCGCAAGGTCAAGGACCATTTGAGACCCATCTCAGTCGCATCGATCCGCGGAAGCTCGACTCGTGGTTAGCAGTCGGGGACGACGGGGTCATCACGGCATATACAGGGAAATGTGATTTCGGGCAGGGCATTCTTACGGCTCAATCCCAGCTCGTCGCGGAAGAGCTTTGTGTTTCGATTGCCCGCGTCAAGCTGATCCAGTGTGACACATCCATTTGCCCTGATCAGGGAACCACGTCTGGAAGTCAATCGACTCCGACGAACTTCAATTCAGAAAATCTCGCACTTGCTGCAGCCACCGCTCGGGAAGCCCTGTTGAGTCTCGCTGCCAAGAAATTTGGAGAGCCGGTTGAGAATCTCACGGTGACGGATGGCGTCATCACGGGCACGAAGGGGCGTCGCGTCAGATACCAGGATTTGATTGGAAACAAGCAATTCAATCTGCCTCTGAGCGTGACAGCGAAGCGGCGATCCGTTGCAGATTGGACGGTGCTGGGTAAACCAATTCCTTCGCTGGATAGAACTGCCCTGATGACTGGTCAGTTCGAGTTCGTTCACCATATCCGAGTCCCAGGAATGCTGCACGGGCGAGTCGTGCGGCCGCCTGCGATGGGAGCGACGCTTTCCCACATAGATAAACAATCGGTACAAAATGTTCGAGGTCTCGTCAAGGTAGTCGTCCGTAAGGATTTCGTTGGCGTCGTCGCCGAGACGCAGTACGGGGCAATATTAGCGGCTCGTCAGTTGGCGGTTCAGTGGAACCCCGGCCCGGAACTTCCGCCGCAAAAGGATTTCTTTGACCATCTCCAGAAGCAGCCCGCCCACGATGCTCTCAGTGTTGACTCTCAGGATGTTGACGCTCAGCTCGCCGGCGCGGCCAGCGTCATCCGAGCCACGTACAAGTATCCGTATCAAATGCACGGATCACTGGGCGCATCGTGCGCGGTGGCCGACGTTAAGTCGGACAGTGCAACTGTGTGGTCGTCAACCCAGTCTGCTTATCCAACAAGGAGCGTCGTTTCAAAGCTTCTGAATATGCCGATTGAAAAAGTGCGTGTGATCTATGTGCGAGGATCGGGCTGTTACGGACTAAATGGTGCCGATGCCGCGTCTTTTGATGCGGCCATACTCTCCCAAGAAGTGGGAACACCGGTCCGTCTGCAGTTCTCCCGTCAAGATGAAATGATGTGGGAAAACTTAGGTTCAGCATGCACGGTGCAGCTTCGTGCCTGCCTGGCGCACGACGGACGCGTCGTCGCTTGGGATCGTCAGGACTGGGTAGCTTCGCTGGGCAATCGACCGGGCTACGATCAGCCGGGCAACGTAATCACTGGCATGCTATTAGGATACGAACCCGAGTTGCCAGAGCCCCGCTCTGCCAAGCCGCCCACTGGCCAGTTTCGTAATCAGAGCAACACGGTGCCCTCCTACTTCGCAGGATGCATTGATGGCAAATGTGGTGGCGACGGAACTATCCGTAGCGAACGGGCCCTGACTCATACCGTACGATCGCCGTTTTTCACTGGGCCACTCCGCTCACCTTTGCGGATTCAGAATACGTTCGCCAACGAATGCTTTATGGACGAGCTCTGCGCGAACGCAGAGGCCGACCCTGTTGCTTTCAGGTTGCTGCATCTGCAGAACTCACGAGTCATTGGCGTTCTCAAGGCTGCGGCCCAAGCAGCGAGGTGGGAGCCCCGCTCTTCGCCGAAGGCTGGGATCTCTCATGGGGGGACAGTAAGCGGACGTGGTATCGCCTGCGTTGCGTACGAAGGAAACAATGGCTACTCGGCGCTCGTTGTCGAGGTCGATGTGGATCTGGAAACAGGAAGGGTCCAGCCGAGGCGCTTCGTAGTTGCGTTGGACTGCGGTCCTATCTCCAACCCTGATGGTCTGCGAAATCAGATCGAAGGTGGAATCCTGCAAGGGATGAGCCGCGCCTTGGTAGAAGAAGTTACATGGGACAACAGGCGCGTGACCTCTGTCGATTGGGAGACTTATAACAGTTTGCATCTTGATTACGAGATGCCCACGGTCGAGACGGTTTTTGTGACGCCTGCCGATGTACCCGCAACTGGCGCGGGAGAGACCGCAATCACCGTCACTCCCGCTGCGATTGGAAACGCTATCTTCGATGCGACGGGTGCCCGTCTCCGGGAGGTGCCGTTTACTCCGCAGCGTGTTAAAGCTGCTCTGGTTGAGAGAGACCAGAGAGGCGAGAGTATATGAGACTTCGAAAATCCATCGCGTCCCACCTCACTGTCGCCGCAAACTGTTGCTCGCTATCGCTCCTGATTTTATTGGTTGCCGCTCAAGGAACGGGACATGCCAAAGCACAACTCGTTCACGACGTCGTGTCGCGCGACGATGCCGGCGCAGCTGCGGCTTTCGAAGCAATTGTTCCGGTGCTTCGCCACCCTCGCTGCATGAATTGCCACTCCAGTGGAGACTTTCCTCGCCAGGGTGACGACAGCCATCGCCACACGATGCAGATTCGTCGTGGAGACGGACACGGAATGAATGCCGTCAGATGCAGCACCTGTCATCAAGACCACAATCTCGCAGGCTTGCACATGCCCCCGGGAGCGCCAGATTGGCATCTGCCGTCTCCCGCGATGCCGATGATCTGGGAGGGATTGTCGGACCATCAACTCTGTGAACTGCTCAAAGACCCCCAGCAGAACGGTCATCGTACGCCTGAGCAGATTGTGGAGCATATGCACACGCCGCTCGTGCTCTGGGGCTGGGCCCCGGGCGATGGCCGCACTCCGGTGCCCATGGATCAATATGAGTTCCTCGCAAAAGTCCAAGAATGGGCTGCCAAAGGAGCGGCATGTCCCGTCGGCGCAAACTCCAAGAGGGCCATAGGACATTCTGTTATCCATAGTTCCAGTTCTGTTAATGTCGCACAACGAACGAGCAAATAGGCGACGACCAATCCGAATCGTTGGGTGTCTATTTGTTGCGCTTCTTGTCCTTCTGGTGGTCGTGGAATTTCTAACTCGGCTTCTGCCACGCGTTGAAGGTGGTAATCTTTACGTGACGAAACGATAGGTTTGCTACAATTTGAGGAGATAACCACACAGTTCCCCGGTAGCTCAACGGTAGAGCATTCGGCTGTTAACCGAAGGGTTGCTAGTTCGAATCTAGCCCGGGGAGCCAAATTTTCCTTCTATTCATGCGGCGCCGTCGGGAGTGCTTCCGATAACAACTCATTTCAGGACGTCGCGAACGGATGCAAAGGCGCACTATGATTCGGCTTTTGAGATCGAGACGCAAATCTCCCACGTACATGTTTGAGAGTATGTTCCTATCTGGCACCCCAAAACTTGGAGCCGGATGCCTGATGATGCTCGCACTGGTGTTGGAACTGGCCCTGATGGTCGAGGCGGGTCTGACTCCCATTCAGGCGATCACGGTTGCCACCTCAAACTCAGCCGGGCTGCTCCGCATCGGAGATCAATACGGAACGCTTGCAGCGGGGAAAAAGGCCAATTTCATCGTCTTGGAAAAGGATCCATCACAAGATATCCACAACACGCAAACCATTCGCGCCATTTGGAAGGATGGCAACAAAGTTAGCGACGGTCCACTCGCTGCAGGGACCTCTGCGATGCTGAGATAGTTACAGTAAAAGCGACGTCGCGATTTACGGAAGCAATGCAGATTCCGCATAGGCGTAATAATGGATCTTTCATCACAACCGGAGGACCGAGAGTGTACGGGCTGGTGAGATTCTTAAAGAGCGCATTTTTGGGAGCCGCAGCGCTCTTATTCTTATCGCCCACGCAAGCAGTAGCCCAAGCCATACATTTCGAAAATGAAGTTGCCGCTAAAGGAGCGGCGCTTACTTTCGATTTATCAAGCTTGTCCTCGACCTCTGGTTCCACGCTGACCATCCGCAACAATTCTGGATCAAAGCTAGATTTTCCTTTTATCTGGAATTCAAATTCTTCAGCGCCTGTAACTTCGAATAAGCTATTTGGCCCCTCGGGCTCAACCGCTGGTCCCAATGAAGCGATTGCCATTGCAGACTGGCAGTACGTTATTGGGCAAACAAATGCGTACTGCAGTGCGGGCTCGCCCTACGAATATACGCGGGACCCCTTGCGAATTTTGTACGGGTATGGTTTCGGGTGCTGCGAGCAGTTAGCTGCGACGTTGGCTTCGATTTGGAGCGGCGGCATCGCGCACACGAAGCTCGCTGGGCATGTGGGCGGCCCCGAGCATCCTAGATATCCGACTCGAATCGCCGCGATGACATTCCATACGATTCCCGAGATTTTTTACGGAAATGCATGGCACATGCTCGACCCAGACCATCGCGTGTTTTACCGCAATCCAGATGGAAGCATCGCTAGCGTGGCCCAGATTCTTGCGAACCCATCGCTCGTGGCGAATACCCCGGATGGAATTGGTTGGAATAGCGAGACGATGGCTCAACTTTACGAAAGCAACGCATCAACGTTGCAATATACTCCGCTAAGTTATACGGCTCCCGCCAACCCCTTATTTTCGCTCCTGCCTCAGGAATCAATGGAACTGGCGGATCAGAATTCCTGGGCGACGGCCGTGTATTACCCGATCGCCGCCGATGAGGCTCCCCCGGCATTTATTGGTATCGGTCAGATAACTTTCTATCGATCCATCAGCTTCAACGGTGGATCGACGGCTTTGCTGGATGATCAGAGTAATGTTCAGACGGCTGTCCAGGCGGACGGTCGTACCGCGCTTGTCACCAGCACCCAGGGCACGGGTTCAGTGATAGTCACAAAAAGCAGCCCCTTCCCGATCCTGGGCTTGGAACTGAGCGGCGAGTTCTTCAACAACGACCCACACGGATCGATAAGTGTTGAGACCTCTACTGACGGCGAGCATTGGTCCGCACCCGTCGTTTTACCTGTGGCGACTCACGTTGCTCCGGCAACCCAAAGCATCGATCTGACTGCGTCTCTCGCCGGCGCGAATTCATATTTCATTAAGGTCCTGTTGAACAGCCATCCGGGAGAGTCGGGTCTCTACAACATGAAAGTCCGGATGGACGGTCAAATGGCTGCGCAAATGTTTCCTCTGCTGCAGCCAGGCCGGGTGAACACTTTCAATTACCAAGACGACTCTCCAGCTGCACAACAGCGATCGATTGAGATCGAATTGGCCGTTCCCGCTGGCAGCCGCGAATTGACAAATCTGACCGCAACGTCACTCATCACTGAAGACCCTATAAACAGCATCGCGGCGGATTATGGCGCCCCGCATTTGGTAGATAGCAACCCGCTGAGCCTCGCTTACCCCGCTAACGTTCAGATTGACTATCGCGTCCATCTGGGAGTTCCATCGCACGTAACGCAGGTCTCGATCTGGTGGGGATACTTCGGAACTGATTCTAATTACGTCAATAACTGGGGTTTATATGTCCGAGATAAAGCAAATGGTAGCTGGGATTTGATCAAGACTGGCGGATTTCCGGATGCCCTCGAAATGGATATCCCCGTCGACGTAAATGCGACTGATTTGCGGCTCACCGCCAGCGGCAGCAACTGGATAGGCGTCTATGAATTTAAGGCGTACGGCGATGAGATCGCCCCGTCATCTACTTCGAGCCACATGAGCCCTGTGGCGGTCACTTCCAATATCCCAATCAGCGCCGCGTCTGGCTATCCAACCGCGAATCTAGTGGATGGAGACCCTTCGACGCTTGCCTATCCTGGAGCCCCCGAAGTGGATTACGAATTTGATTTCGGAAAAGATATTTCGATTAGTCTCGCCAACATAAACTGGGGCTACTTCGGAACTTCGCCTATGTATGTTCAGCGGTGGACAATATTCGGTCAGCAGGATGGTGAGTTTGGTTGGACCGCTCTAGCCCAGGGTGGCTTCCCAGGCGCGGAGCAGACTCAGGCAAATATAAATCGGCGCGTCAGGCGATTGCGGCTCAGGGCAGTCAGTTTCAATTGGATCGGCGTATACGAATTGTCCGCCGTTGGAGCTCCGATCCAGATCTCCAGTCCCTTCATCATGAATGAATCTCTCGAAAACCAAAATCAGAACTCGCTGATTCCCGCCGATTTGCTTCACGTCAACTCGCGATGAGTTACACTCAAGGCGGACAACCAAAGCGCCTCTGACGAATCTCCAGTACCCTAAAATTGCTCCTTGGCATGGCATAACTTCTTGTGCTCCTTCAACTAGTTACAAATTTGGCTTAAAGTACGCGCGCGCGTGAGCAAAGTGATAATGAACCAAATCGAATCGGAAGTTAAACCGTGACGTCTCGCCCGATTTCGCTCGTGAGCAATGTGCCTCGGCGGCGTTGGGGTATCGCTTTCCTCCTGGGATTCGGTGTGCTCGTTAACTTTTTTGATCGTGTTAATCTTTCAGTTTCACAAGCAGCGCTGCATGAGACGTTCGGCATATCCACCGTGACTTTTGGGTTTTTGCTGAGCGCCTATAGCTGGACCTACGCGGTTTTCCAACTTCCGTCTGGCCTCATTCTCGACCGCTTCGGAGTGAAGCTCGTCGGCCGGATCGGGGCACTCGTCTGGAGCGTGGCTTCATTCGCCGCGGCGATTTCGACGGGACTCGCAGGCTTCCTGGGAGCGCGGCTTCTACTGGGCATAGGCGAGGCGCCCACGTTTCCCGGAAATGCGAAAGCGGTCGGCTACTGGTTTCCCGCCGAAGAGCGCAGCTTGGCAACGGCGATCTTCGATTCTGCGGCAAAGCTTTCCTCAGCCATTGGCGTACCGCTCCTCGGAATTCTATTGTTGCGTTTCGGATGGCGATGGAGTTTCGCGGCGACAGGGTTTTTGAGTCTGGTTTATTTTATCCTCTTTTATGCGTTCTACCGAAATCCCAGCGAAGACAAATCGCTGTCCGCCGCGGAACGCAATTTTATTTCGCAACACGGAGCGCAGCCCGAGGACCCAGCCAAGTCTGCCGAAGGCGCACCGTTCGCATATCTTTTGCGCCAACGTAAGGTCTGGGGGCTTGTGTTGGGTTTCGCGTCGTACAACTATACTTTCTATCTCTTGCTGACTTGGATGCCTTCGTATCTTTCGTCAGCGCATCACGTAGATTTGTTGCACTCCGTGTTGTACACGAGCGTTCCTTGGCTCTTTGCGACATTCACCGACATTTTTGTGGGCGGCTGGCTTGTGGACAAACTGATCAAGCAAGGGCGCGACGCTTCGCTCGTCCGCCAGTCAATTCTCATCGGCGGAACCACGCTTGGTCTGGGAATGTTGGGAGCAGCCTACGCGCAGAGCGCTATTACCGCGCTTGTTTGGATCAGTGTGGCCATCGGCGGATTGTCCGCAGCCGCGCCTGTGGCTTGGTCTTTGCCGTCACTGATTGCTCCGCGGGAAAGTGTGGGAACTGTGGGGGGAATTATGAATTTCGGCAGTCAACTTTCGGCGATTTCCGCGCCAATCGCGACGGGTTACATCGCGTCAATGACGCATTCGTTTTTCTGGGCGTTTGGGGTGGCGGCTGCATTTCTCGCGGCCGGTATTGCGGGTTACATGTTCCTACTCGGCCGAATCGAAGTGATTCCTGAGCCGTCATAAGTCGCGCGCTAATGCGCCGGGGGATAGTGTTTTACATCTTGTGTCCGCGAATTGTAGATCTCACAGTTGCCATCTTCCCAAACCGATAATTTCAGGTAATTTCCGGCGTCAGCTCCACGGAGATTCGCGATAAAGAATTCTTTAGAATTGTGTGCCTCGCCGCCTTCGTTCGAAAAGTGAAGCTGCCAGAGATCCTCGAGTTTAGGGGAATTTTTGATGATCTCCCATGACGATGGCGAGCCGCCCTTGTCCGCGCCGTTGTCCATAATCGCAACGCGCGGCGAAATAGCGGCGACAAGCGCAGGGCTGTTGCTCTGCAACCAGCCATGATGCGAAACCACAAAAATATCGATTGGCCCTAGATTGTTGACCGGGCAAACGAGTTCCAATTCCTTATCCCACGTAAGATCACCCAGATCGAGAATTCGAATCGTGCCGAACGTAATGATGGTACCCAATGATCGGGCGTTCTCCGTTTGATCCGCTGTGCGTTTTTCGGTCGTCGCGCAGGCTGGATTTTGCGCCCCGGGGCCCGGCAACAGTTTCTCGATTAGCGCGCCGTCCGCACTCACCACCTCCACGCGAATTCCTTTCACGGGGAGCAAATCCCCTGGCTTCGCGATAATCCTCTTAATACTTTTTTCTGAAACGGCCTTCTGATATCCCTCCCAAGCTTGCTCCGTCTCTGCATTGCCGGGCTCGCGGTTGGGACCATGATCGATGAACGTTCTGACGGGAATTTTGGCCAGCAACTGCGGCACGCCGCCGGTATGATCCGTGTGATAGTGAGTGAGCAGCACGAAATCAATCTTTGATAAACCGGCCTTTTTTGCTGCAGCGACGATGCGGTCCGCGTCACGTCCGGCATTGCCGGGCCAACCGGTATCGATGAGCAGCGATCGTCCTTCCGGCGTAACAAAGAGCGTCGACTGGCCCCCTTCGACATCGACAAAATAAATCTCCAGCGGCTTGCTCGATGGCTCTGCCTGGGATTTTTCTGTAAAAGCAAGCAACGCAGCGCCGAAAACAATTGCTAGTGCTGCAAAATTGAGAAGTGCCCGCATGTGGCAACGAACAGAGTATGGCTCAGAAAAGATTTGCGACATCTGGCGTGCTCCTATTTCAAAATCAAGTCGACGGCGCGGCCCAAAACGACCATTACTGGATTGTACGCCCGCGCCGACCGTATCGAGCTCGCATCAACGAGATAAGATCCGCTACAAACTCAGGCGCGTGCGGATGTCGTCAACAATTTCTTCGGGAGTGTGAGAAATGTCTTCGACAATCGCCCCGGAAGGTTCCTCGAGCGCGGCGAGCTGGCTTGGCACCAAATCCTCGCCCGCGAAATGATGCTGGCGCGTGGCCAAATTGCGATGAAGTTGGGCAACTGATCCGCGGAGATAAACAATTTTAAGATTTAGGTTCGCGCCGAGCGCATCGCGATACTCCTGCTTCAGAGCGGAACAGGCGAGAACAATATTTTCCCGGTCGCCATTCCGGCGCAACAATTCATCGTGAACGGCATCAAGCCAAGGTATGCGATCCGCATCGCTTAGCGGAATGCCTCGATGCATCTTTTCCCGGTTCTCACTCGAGTGAAAATCGTCTGCGTCCAGAAAAATCCAACCCAAGCGCCGCGCCAGCAGTTTCCCGACGGTGGTCTTTCCGGAGCCGGTCACGCCCATGATAAGAACGATCATGAGAAAGGATTATGGCACTGACCCGGCGCTGCGAGATGGGAACGCCAAGGCAGCCGAGAATCTCGCGATAAGTCAGTTGCCGCGATTGCGTTTTCGTGCGGGATCTGTCCAAGGACTCAGCACAGTGTAACGAGGCTTTGCCGTCACGTTTTCTTTGCTCACCGCAAGCAATTTCCGTCGAACCAGCCAGCCCACCGCAGCTTGCACCGAGCTCTTCGAGACCCCGATACACTCCGCAAGCTCCTGATAGCTCACCTGAACCGCCGAATTCCGACAGGTCTGCTGCTCCGCAGCAAGCCACAAGTACACAAGGAAGCTGACCGGTCTGCGGTCGTGGCCGACCAGGTCACGCATAAGTACGGCGGTGACATAAGGATCCACGGAGATCATAACTATACCGATGGTTAATATAGCATCGCTTGACTGATTGCAATTCAAAAAGATGTGACGCTATCCTCGGACCGAAAGTTAGGAGGCCAACACAATGATTCGTGGACTGAAGTTTGCAGGCATCCCGGTTCGCAACCAGGATGCGTCGTTGAAGTTCTACACCGAGAAACTCGGATTCAAACTGGTCACCGACCAGTTTTTTACAGAGGATCAGAGATGGATTGAACTTTTGATTCCGGGCGCGGAAACGGGACTCGCGCTTTTCACGCCCAAGGGTCACGAAAATCGGATCGGCGATTTTCAGTCGCTGGCGTTTTGGTGTGACGATGTGTTCGCAACCGCGAAGATCATGAAGTCGAAAGGCGTGGAATTCGAAGTAGAGCCGAAGAAAGAGGAGTGGGGAACGACATCTGTTTTCAAAGATATCGATGGCAACAGGTTCGCGCTATCCAGTAGGTAAGTTAGGGCGTCTCGGTCAAAAGTTCATGCAGTCGCGACAATTGACGCGCCGTTTTCCTCGGGGCACGAATTATTCGCGGCTGCAGCGGCATCCGCCTCAAGGCTTAAAAAGAAACGCCCCCGTTCAGCGCTTAGACTAGGAATTTCTTTAGCCGCTCCCAATAATGTTCGTGCCAACCCGAGCTGAGGCTGTCGAACTTCCCTTCCGGGAAACCGGTATGATCCAGCACGACTAAGGTTTCGGACCCCTGTGGCTTTAAGTCAAATCTTACGATGGAGTAGACGCCCGCATCCCAACTTGATGGACGCCAAGCCTGCACGATTCGCTGATTGGCAACGAGTTCAACGTTTCTCCCAACAATCATTCCACCGAACATTGAGAAAGCCCCGCCCGCGTTAGGATCAATCTCAGCAGGCATACCGCTGAACGTGGTGAATTGCTTTGAATCCAAAAGCGCTTCGTAAACACGCTGAGGACTCGCTTTGAGATTGGTTTCCTGGTGAAGGGAAGTGCGCGACTTGTTTGCCTCAGTGCTCGGCGCTTCCTTCATGGTTTGTTGCGGCTTTCCCCAAACACCGGCGCTGGCAGCCAAGCTGCCAAGAGCGATAGCGGCGCCGGCAATCATTTGCCGCCGCGTCGTTGCGTTGGAGTTTCCCAGCGTGGCCCGATTATTTTCGTCGTTCATCGTTCGTCCTTTCAGATTCTCAGGTTGGCCCGTGCCGGCATAAGAGCACGCAGCCAAAATATGTTCAACATAATATTTTGATAGAACTGAAAATACGATTCGATACATACTTCGCCCGTGTCAAAGATTGAGGAGGCCGTATGCCCTACCCTGCTGGTCATCGCACCGAGATAAAAGGAAAAATTGTCCAAAGCGCGCGCCGCCTTTTCAATTGTCGTGGCTTTGACAATGTTTCCATCACGCAGATCATGGCCGGAGCGGGGCTCACCCACGGCGGTTTCTACAACTACTTCAAAAGTAAAAGCGACCTGTACGCCGAGGTGTTGGGCTGCTTTTTCACGGACCCGAACTGGAAAAGCCGCTGGGACGGCGTAGACGTAGATCTATCGTCCGCCGAAGTTGGCCCGCAAGTCGTGCGCGCCTATCTTTCTCGGCAGCATTTTGAAGACGTCGAAAACTCCTGCCCGATGGTCGCGTTGCCGTCCGACGTATCGCGTAGCGGCGCGAGCGCAAAGCGGGCCTTTGAGACCGTGTTCCAGGCGATGGTTAGCGTACTCGAGCGAAGTTCGTCTGAGAATGGCCGGCCTCGCCGAATCACGGCTCAAGCCACCGCCGCTTTATGCGTGGGAGGCATGGTTGTAGCTCGTGCGATGGTCAACCGCGCAATCGCGGATGAATTGCGCGACGCTTGCATGGACGTCGCGCTGAAACTTGGCGGCTGGGATAAACAGGGCAGATCGAAAAACAGGAAATCTAATCGGCTTGTTGTGGCTGGTCTACCGAGTGACTAGTCTACCGTGTAAAAGGACAGTCGGACTCTGACGATGCAGTTATTCCGATGGATCTTTCTGTCGCGTGGCTTTTACGCCGGACAAAATTCCGATTCCTAGAAGCACGACCGCGCCCACTGCAATCCAGTGCGTAGGCACGTGCATCAAGTACGCGGCATAAATCAGCCCGCCAATCACGATCGCGAATCCAATCGAATAAAGGGCGAATGACATAGCATCTCCTTCTCGAATCAGCCGCAGCAATTCTCGACTGGGGGCTCAGCCTACCCGCTCGCGGAAATGCAATCCGGATACCGAGCGGCGGATGCCTAGGAAGTCTTGCCCTTGCACACAGCGTGCCCGCACGTGCAATCAATGTCCGGCATCTTTTCCATGGCTTCACACTCGACGCTGCAGTACTTGCCCGACGTTGTAACACAGGAACACACTGGGTGCGCGCACTTTTCAGCTTTAGAGGTCATTTTCTTCTCCTGGGTTCAGGTTATCGCGCAAAGCGTTCGGCTCACGGCTTTTCGATAACTTTTCCACTTGGCCGATTTTCTTCTGAATTTTCCCGGCAATCTTCTCAGCGGTGCCAGCGGTTTCCAGGTCGGGGTCATTCGTCGCTCGACCGACCGCTTCTTTCACTTTGCCTTTCACTTCGTGAAACGTGCCTTTTACTTGGTCTTTATCGCCTTGCGTCATAGATTTTCTCCCTCGATGTATGTCGTTTTGCGAGTTTCGGCAAACAGCCTCAATCATCTACTTTCTGGCGAATGCCTCACTTCCGTTTAGGTGATTTAATGGGGCAGATGCACGGCGCCCACAAGGAATAAGACTAAAAAGATCAGCAGGACCGTACCGACGACTCCGACGCCGCCGCCTGTCCCCCATCTGTTGTATCCGTAATAGCCGCCGCCCCCGCCGAACACCAGAACGAGCACAATAATAAGTAGTAACATTCCCATCGAAAGTCTCCATTTAGCTTGTCAACCGGAACTTTTGTGTCAGTCCAAGAGACCCGGCACGCTCTATCTATTCACTGAGCAGATTTGTATTCGCGACAAGCTGATAAGACGCACGATAGCATCCATGGAAGAGCGAAACTGTCACTAAGGGGACACATCAGAAATGCCTGCAGACCGCTGTTTCACGCGAGATCTATGTGCGGAAAAATAGAAAGTAGCCGCGCATCTCTATTAACGAGAAATAACGAGAGCAAGGAGATGTACGATGCAAGAAAATGCAGCAGACTTAATTCTTGGCAACGAGAATTAGTTTAGTGACACGATCCATCATCCTGAAACTGGCCACTGGCGGCCATCGCTCCCAATGAGTGCGCGCAGTTCAAAATTCGCTGATCCAACGGATCGTTGCTTAGCGCATCGGGAGCTATGTAAACCATGGATTTGCTCAATCCGAGAATTTTGTCGCTCAACGCCTGCATATTGTCGAACTCGCTCGTCAACAATCTGAAAGCGTCTCGATCGGAATCGGTTGACGCCGCGACGGACGTTAGCGTCAGATTCTTGGAAGCTTGAGTGCGATAGCCGGACAACCACTCGTCCGTCACCGGGTACCCGCGCTGAACCGCATTGGTAAGGACACTTCGCCATTCACGGATCGCTGCCATTTCTTCGATGCCCGCCCTCAAGAACTCTTTGCTGAATCCCTGGTTCGCGGCTGCGCTTGCCGCCGGAGCCGCCGCCGTGCTTGAGGCGGGCGCAGGCAACGTCAATATGACCTGATTGCCCTTGAAGCCGAGCGTGCCATTCCCTGCGCGTGCCAAATCTTCGAGCTCGACATAGGACCGGCCATTCATCTTCACGATCGGCACGCCCCCGAGCCGTCCGTTCACAATGAGCGTGAGATTTTGCTGCGCGACTTGCGGCTCGGCAAATCCAGGTGAAACTACCAATAATGCCACCAGCCCTGCCAACATCAACCATGCGCTGAACGGCATCTTTCGCATAAGTCTCCTAGTCAACGGCGTTGTAATGATTGCAAATTACATGCTCTGCCGTCGTGATGCGTGAACATCGAAAGGGGTCGCCGTGCTCATTCAAAATGAATCAAGACAATCTCCGGATACGTGCCCACTCGCAAGGGTGGTCCCCACGTTCCGACTCCGCTCGAAGTGTACACGGCAAGCCCGCCAAAACGGTGCAGACCGTAGGTGAATTCGCCAAAAATGCGCGACGTAAACCACGTGAACGGAAATAACTGCCCTCTGTGAGTGTGTCCTGAAAGCTGCAACGAGATGCCCTCGCTCTCGGCGATTTGCAGCGAATGCGGCACATGCGTCAACAATATGCTCGCCCGGCTGCGGTCCACATTTACATTTTGAAGCGTCGCGCGAAAATGACGCGGATCGGTCGAATCATGGTAGTGCACACCAACCACCTGCAGGCCGTCCACGATCACTTTCTCGCTTTTCAGGACTCGAATGCCGGAAGCGCTGACGGCACTCAAATATTTCGCCGGGTCGGAGAACTCCTCATGATTCCCGGTGACATAGACTGTCCCAAACCGCGGAGAAAGATTTTTCCACGGTGCTGCCAGCATATTTAGGTCTGCCTTGGTGCCGTCAAAGAGATCGCCGGAAATGAAGACGATGTCCGCACCCGATTTGCGAAGCTTGGAAACCACTCGCGAGATGAATCCGACGCCTCTGACGTGCCCGAGATGCGAATCCGTTACAAGCGCCGCCACGCGTCCTCGCCAGGACCCCGGCAACCCCGGTAATTGCACCGAAATTCGCTTCACGCGAATTGCAGCGGCGTTGGCGATTCCGTAGACGCTGACCAAAAGACCAAGCGCGAAAAACGTCGCCGCCATGACGGGCCGGGTTACAGGAAGGTGCGAAAGCTGAACCACGCCATAGGCAATCCAACAGCAGCATGCTGCCACAAAGAAGAAATTCAATATCCCGAGCCAGACACTCGCGACCTTGTAAAAGACTCGCACAACAGGGTTGTATGAGCGGAAAGCGAGAAAAGATGCACACACAAAGCTAACCGATAACAGCGCCACACTGGCAGGTGCGATCGTGGACCACGAGCCATGGAACGCGCCCCAAAAGTGAATCCATGTCTCGTAGACGAACCAGTGCCCGAGAAAAAGAATTGACTGAATTATAGCGACAAAAATCGCTATTCGATTTCGCAAACTCCGAGACCCCTGTATTAACGGCTTCTAACCGCATGCCGGACACAACGCGCGTTGAATATGGTAATCGCTGTTAGGACACACGCGCAGGACAATGGCGCGCCTCTGTTTCAGCTGCCCTGCCATACTTCTTAAGCACCATTCCTTATTATCCACGACGAACTAGGCGGACCAACCAACTTGATACCGACGCCGGCTCTAACCCCAACCAACCGAACGTATGCCGGCGTTTTCTTCGTCACGCTCGCGACGTTGATGTTCGAGGTTCTTCTGACGCGCATCTTCAGCGTGACGATGTGGTATCACTTCGCGTTCGTCGCGATTTCCGTCGCCATGTTCGGCCTGAGTGTCGGCGCCACACTTGTCTATTTGTTCCCGAGATATTTCACGCCCGAACGCGCAAAGGAACACATGGCGCGCTTCACTCAGTTTTTCGCTCTTGCCGCGATTGTAAGTTTTGTGGCTCACTCCACGGTTCCATTTATCCCGCAGCGGACACTCGCAGGGATTGCGTCAATCATCTTCACCTACACAGTGATCGCCATTCCGTTCGTCTTGAGCGGTATCTGCGTGTGTCTCGCGTTAACGAGCTTTCCCCAACATATCGGCAAGATCTACGCAGCGGATCTCACCGGTGCTGCGCTGGGCTGCATTTTGCTGCTCTATGCACTTGACGTCACCGATGCTGCTGGAGCCGTTTTCATCGTCGCGTTTCTCGCAAGTCTCGGCGCGTTCTGCTTCGGTTCAGAAACAAAATTGCGCCGCCTCCGCTCCGCGTGGATGGACAGCGCGTTCTTCCTCATCCTCGTCTGCGCGCAAACTGGCTTTGCTTGGAGCGGCCATCCTTTGCTGCGTCTCATGTGGTCGAAGGGCGAAATCGCTGGACCAACTCTGTTTGAGAAGTGGAATTCATTCTCACGCATCCGTGTGTACGGAGACCCGAGCGTTTCTTCGGAGCCATTCGGCTGGGGCTTGAGCGCGAATTACATTTCAAAGCCGACGGTTCGCCAACTTTCTCTCGATATTGACGCGAACGCCTTCACTGTATTGACGCACTTTGATGGCGACTTCAAGCCGCTGAATTATCTGCAATACGACGTTACAAATATGGTGTACCAGATTCGGCCGAACGGCAGTGTTCTTATCGTCGGCGCGGGCGGCGGCAGAGATGTTTTGTCGGCTCTCTCGTTCGGCGAAAAATCCGTTCTCGCGGTGGAACTCAATCCCAATATCTTGAAAATGCTGAACGGACGATACGGCGATTTCACCGGTCATCTGGATCGAATGCCCGGGGTGAGATTTGTCAACGACGAAGCGCGCAGCTACGTCGCTCGTTCTCCTGATCATTTCGACGTCATTCAAATCTCGATGATTGATACATGGGCTGCGACCACTGCCGGGGCATTCGTTTTTTCCGAGAATTCACTCTATACGCTCGAGGCATGGCGCAGTTTCATCGACCATCTGTCGCGACAAGGAATTCTGTCCGTATCGCGTTGGAGCTTTGAGCAAGAATCCGGCGAAGTATATCGCGCCACGGCTCTCGCGGGTGCTGCGCTTCGGCAACGCGGAATTCAAGATATGCGAAATCATCTCGTCATTATTCGCAGGAACGGTCCAAGGATAATCAACGGCATTCCGCTCGGAATCGCGACCATGCTCGTCAGCAGGCAGCCGTTCTCGAACGAAGACCTCAACAAGCTCGAGGAAGTCAGCCACGCTATGGGTTTCGACATTCTGCTGAGCCCGCGATTCACCGCCGACCCCATGCTCGCGGCGCTAGCGGCGGGCGACATCCCTCAGCAATCCTCGGCGAACGTGCCGTTGAATCTTGCTCCGCCCACCGACGACCAGCCGTTTTTCTTTTTCACCCTGCGGCCAACCGACCTGTGGAACCTGAAATTATGGAAATCCCCGGTACTCACGTTCAACTTGAACGCCATGTTTGTTCTGGCCGCTCTATCCGTCACGGTGATCGTTTTGACCGCACTATGTATTCTGTTGCCGCTGTTTTTCGCGGGACAAAAGAGCGCCATGCGCGGCGCGTTTCCGCTTCTGACTTTTTTCGCGGCGATTGGCGCCGGATTCATTCTCATCGAGCTTTCGCAAATGCAGCGGCTGATGATTTTCCTCGGCCATCCGAGCTACGCGCTCTCCGTAGTTCTATTCGTTCTTCTGATTTCGAGCGGCCTCGGCAGTTTCGTCACCGAGCGCCTCACGCGCGACGAAGGAAGCAACGAGACGGCTGTCACGCGGCTCATGCCTCTGTTGGTCGTTCTCTCTCTTTTTGGCCCGCTGACGCCCTATGCGCTGGCGCATTTTTCAGCCGCCACGACGCCGATCCGCATCCTCGTGGCCGGCGCGATTCTATTTCCGCTGGGATTTTTTATGGGCATGCCATTCCCGATGGGAATGAAACTGGCGTCATCAAAATCTCCCGCATTGATGCCCTGGTTGTGGGGAGTTAACGGCGCCACTTCCGTTTGCGCCTCCGTAGTTTCGGCAATCATTGCCGTGGTAGCTGGAATTTCTGCGGCATACTGGACCGGAGTCTTCTGCTATTTCATCGCCATCGTCGCGTTTACCTTCGTCAAACTCGGAACCAGGCAGCGCGTCGAACAAGCTCTAGTGGCTTGAGCTGAAGTCGGCCGCGGGAAACAAAACGCGATCTGCCGAAGCGCAGGCCGCCTCGTCGGGATGCAGGATGCAGTTCGTGCCATAAATCTTCACGCGCCCGCCGCTGCTTTGAAATAATTCCGGAAGAACGCCTTCAATTTCTGCGTAACGCGCTGCGAGAAGCGGTTTGGCGGCCTTACTCTCTTTGCCGCTATCGTCTGGCGATGCTATCCAATAAGCCGCACCGATCCCCTTGGCGACATCGGTCATGTGATCGAGATCGCGCCGCATTTGAGCCGGGTCGTATAGACCGGCGGGATTCAGAGCTATATGGGACATCGCTTGCCGGCCTGTGTACAGGTAGAGCGCCACGTCTTCTGTCGCGACGGCCCGCGCATCTGGCGAGGAATTGGCGCGAAGCCAATCGTATGCTTCTCTTTTTTCCGCGAGAAGACGCGCGGCGTCTTTGCTATCCGTCACCATGCTCCCGCGGCCGGAAAACGCGAATGTTCCCGCCATGCCAACCGCGAGCGCAAGAATTAGCGCTGCAGCGACCGCGGCAAGAGATTTTTCGACCGTCGGTCGAGGACCGCGTATCACTGACCAAAGATCCCGCAAAACGATTTTTCCGCCGAACCACAACGACGCTGCAAACAGCGGAAGGAATGGAACGAGAAATCGCTTGATCTCTGGGTATTGCCACGTCAAAACCGCTGCGAGATAAAATGCCAGTGAGTAATGAACAGGCCGCCAGCCTCCGAGCTTCGCTTGACGCACCATGCCGGCAACAATGAGGTACAGTACGGCCAGCGTTCCGACGAACCATAACCCGATGTGTTCGCCAAACAACGAGCCGATAAATAGCCCAGGTATATGCGCGAGCAGATAGATGAATTGACTCACAAACATTTCCCAGACGACGTGGGCGCTTGTCATGCACAGTTTGCGGAAGCCGATGTAACTCGTGTAATAGGTCCAGGTTTGCACGTACGCCGGTCCCGGAGGACCGGCATCGGCGGGCGGAAACACGCGAATGGCTGAAACTGCGCGCCAGGCCAACCATAGGAAGAATGGCGCAACGGCGGCGGACCAGATGATTGTTTGCCGCCACGCGCGCCACGTGACACCTGAAATAAAAATTCCCGCAGCAATGGGCGCGCCGAGGATTCGCAAAAGCATTGAAAAACCCGAGAAAACTCCGCAAGCCACGGTCTGCGCGGCCCTCGAATCGCGCGCCATCGCTCGTTCTGCGATGACCATCGCGGCCAGCGCCACAGTTGCAAATGGAATCTCGGTCATGATCGCGCCGCTATACCCGATAAAAATCGGATGCAGCGCGCAAAATGCAGTCAGTAAAAGAGCTTCCGCCTCGGCGATGCCTTTGAAGCTGCGAAGGAATTGAAATGTCAGGGTGATGAAAATGACGCCAAAAAGAATGGTGATCCGGATTGCGTCAGTTAGATTTGCCGGAAACGAAGGATTCCATCGCCAAACCCAGGAAAGGACCCATGGGTAGAGGATTGGATATTCCGTCGCCGGGGGAGTCCCGGGAACGCTTGGCAAAATATAGCCTTGGCCCTCGGCCAGCGCTTTGGCAGAGCTGAAATAAATCGTGTCGTCATGAGTCCGTCCGAAAAAATTTTCTGAATGCAGCCGCGAAACGGAGGCGACATAAACCACCAAGATTCCTGCAAGCACCAGCCATGGCAACGCGCGTCGAAAAGACATAGCCACGATTGTAGCGAAAAGAAATCGCTATCACGGCCGCACGCGACGCCGATTAGCCCAAGAGTGACCACCCACTCATATTGACGTTGCCTACTCGCGATTAATATCCATCCTCGAACGAACGAAAGCGCCGCTCGAGTTCCCATTGTTGCTGCGCCTTCTCGCTCGACTTCAAAAATGTCCCGCAATCGGCGGAAGGTTTATCGGAGCCAAGACTATCCGTCGCGCACGCCGTAATGGCATGTGTGAACACGTCCGGCTCATTCCAGATACTCGCGCCCGGCAAAAAACTATGCTCCAGGCTCGTTCGCACCATCTGCTTGAGATCGAGATAATGCAAACCGTAAGTCGTCACCGCGCGAACGAATTCGTGCGTGAGATCAATCCGTGAGACGCCCTCGTCATCCGTTGACAACGCGATGGGAACTCCTGCCCGGCGATATTCAAGGAACGGATGCTCCCGTCCGCTCATGCCGAGAATCAAGTCGTTGCTCGTCAGATTGATTTCCACCATCACGTGCGTGGCGGCCATTTCTTTCATCAGAATGTACGGCTGCGTTTCGTACATGATGTCCGCGCCGTGGCCGATGCGTTCCGCGTGCGCCTGCTCGACCGCGAGCCGAACGTGGCAGCACAATCCTTCAGGGGGCACGAGTCCGGGCGCCAACTCACCGGCGTGCAGGCTGATGTGTACATGCGGGTACTGTTCGCGCAAGAAGCCGACCATACGCATCTGCAGCGCATAATCCGCCATTGAAATGTAGCCGTCTTCGGGCATGACAAAGTTGATTCCAACAACACGCGGATCCGCCGAAGCCACTTCAAATCCCAACATAGCCTGCGCGAATACTTGCTCTTTCGGGAATCCTCGCAATACTTGATAGAGATAGCGAACCTGGACTTCGCACGCGGGTGACGCATCCTTTTGCCCGCATCGCTCGCGCTCGCGCCGAACCGCTTCCGCTCGATCAAATTCTCCGCGAGCGATGGCGATATCATCGCGCAGGCCGTGATCGAGCAATTCCTTTCGAATTTGTGCGAAATCATCGCTCCACGTGATCGCGTGCGCAATCGAAGTGGTATGCGAAAAATCCGGCGTCTCCATCAGTTCGAGATACTGTTCGTTTTGAGAAGCCGCGCGCGTGGCGACCTCATCGAGAAATTCGCCTTTGTGACGCCGGTCCGTCCCGCCGAATTTGCCAAACGTGTCGAAGAAGTGATCGTGCCCGGTGACGCCGGGAGTCGCAACGAATCCGCGCATCGAAAATGCATCAATCACGGCGTCATAGACGCGCTCGTCGCGGTAAAGGTCCGCCGCCGGAATCTTTCGCTCGCCGCACGCCGGTTGCGATGCATTCGCGCCTGCTGTCGCCGGCGGTTTCACAAACGAAATCGTATTGAGGTCAATGCACAGATGATCTTCCGCGCCCGCACGAATCCAGGATTCCGCATAGACCGCCCCGCTCAAATGATTGTGCAGATCTGCGCCTTTGGGCATTCGAACGAGAAAGGCGCGCAGGTCGAGCGGATTCGCTCGCGCGCCTTCAAATGCGTGGGCCGTGCGCTGTTCAGCAGTCGGCGGCGGCGCCGCATTGTTGGGCGGCAGCGCTTGCGCCCAACTCCGAAAAGGAATCGAGGTGATCAGCGCGAGAAGAGCCAATCGAAAGAGACAAACCGAAATGCGACCTCGCAACACAGCAGATATTCGCATCGAAGTTTCCGCTTTCACGTGATTTTCTTCAGCGCCGAACTGTAGCATATTTGGCCCGCGGTGTTTCGCGCGCGGCTCAACTGGCATTGATTTCTGCATAGACGTGCCGCGATGGAATCCCTCTCGCGAGTCGAATCAAAAATCAGAATCTACTTCTGCGCGTGTGAGCCGACTTCGGTTGGCAAGTGTTCTGCAACTGCGACCGCCGAGGAGCGCTCCAGCACCGGCGCAAGCTCTTCAGCGCGTGCCGCCGCCTTCGGCCTCGGCAGATGAAAGAGGCAAACGAGGAATTCGACTTTGTCGCGAAACGTCAATTTCGAATGGCCATAAAGCCGCGTCGGAAACGGCAGCGGAATCTCGGCATACCGAGCGCCATTTTTGAGCAATTCGCACAGAAACCAGGATTGAAACGAATAGCCGCGCGTCGAGTACGGCCCGAAATCGCACTTCGCAATCAATTCCGCGCGAATGCATCGATAGCCCGAGGTGCAGTCCGTGACCGGCGGAATTCCGCTGAACCAGCGAACCAGCTTCGTTCCGCCCACGCTGATGAACTTGCGATGCCACGCAAGCCCTTCGATGTCCGTGCCCATCACAAATCGCGAGCCGATCGTCAGATCGTATCCCTGATTGCAAAGTCGAACGAACTGAGGCAAGAGCTTCGGATCATGCTGAAAATCCGCATCCATCTGCAGGATTAAGTCAGGCGCGAGAGTAGCCATCGCATAAGAAATGCCCCTCTTGTACGCCTCGCCCAGCCCCTTTTTTTCTCCGGAGATTAAGTGCAGCCGAGGATACAATCGCATGGCCGAACGAACGCATTCTCCCGTGCCATCTGGAGAATTGTCGTCCACCACCAGCACGTGCAGTTCGTGCGTGGGAATATTTTCCGATTCGCGAAAAATTAGCGGCAGCAGACGAGGAATACTCTCCGCCTCGTTATAAGTCGGGAGAATGATGCACGCGATTTTTTTATCGGGATTCAGTGTCGGAAAACCTTCCGGTTTCGAGGAAAAACCGGATTCTTCAGCTTCAATTCGACCACCTCGAGACTCTATCATCCGCCCCCCATCGAGACAAGGCACACAGGATCTCCTCCGGCTTTCGATGCTTACCGTGGCAGCGGTGTTGGTCAGCGGTTATCACTACGGCGTCGAAGACATGGCGGTGTACTTGCCCGCCATCAAGAAACTGATCCATCCGGAGCTTTATCCGTTCGACGCCAATTTTTTTCTCCTCTATATTCGCGTCACTTTGTTTCATCAGGCCGTCGCAGGAATCGTGCGCGCAACGCATACCCCCCTTCCCTGGGTCGCGCTTCTCTGGCATCTGACCAGCATTTTTCTCGTGCTGCTCGGATGCCTTCGCCTCAGTCGCCGGTGCTTTGTGGAACCAGCCGCGCACTGGGCCGGCGTCACGCTCGTTGCCGCACTGTTCACTCTGCCAGTCGCAGGCACGGCGCTTTTCATCGTCGATCAGCACATGCATCCGCGCACGTTGGCAACTGCTTTTCTACTTTTTGCCATGGTTGACGTTCTCGAGTGGCGCCCGATCACACTCCTATGGATTTTTCTCGCGGGCCTATGCCATCCCACAATGACTCTGTACGGAACATTCCACGTCGCGATACTCGGATTGGCCCGGCCGCTCGCTCAATCCGCCATACTTTTCCCTGCAATCCCATTTTCCGCTCCGGCCAATCCGATATGGCGGCAAGTAATGTCCCACCGTGATTTTCAATATCCGTTTAGATGGGCGTGGTACGAATGGCTCGGCGCCATCGGCCCGCTCGTATTTCTTGCCTACTTCGCACGCCTCGCACGCCGCGAAGGCCTCGCAATTCTCGAGCGTGTTTGCGGGCGAATGATAATTTCAACTGCTCTCGGGGTCGTCGGAGGGGTCATCCTGACGCAGGGATTCCAAACTCAGACGTGGGCGAGAGTGGAGCCAATGCGAATTCTTCACCTCACGTATGTGGTGTTCGCATTGATTTCAGGAAGTCTGCTTGGAAAATACGTCCTACACGGAAGTTGGCTGCGCTGGGCCGCGCTATTCATTCCGCTTTCGCTCACCATGTTCTATTTCCAGCGCGTCGAGTTTCCCTCAAGCCGCCACATCGAATGGCCCGGCGCCGCTTCCACTAACCCCTGGGTGCAGGCTTTCGTTTGGGTGAGTCACAACACGCCGCGGAATGCTCTCTTTGCGCTTGATCCAAAATACATGGACCGCCCCGGCGAGGATTTCTACGGATTCCGCGGATTCGCTGAACGCAGCGCTCTCGCGGACAACTCCAAAGACACATCCGTCGTGGAAGTTTTCCCCGAGCTCGCCTGGCAATGGAAACTCGAGAATGACGGCACTGCAAACTGGGCGCACTTCACCCTAGCGGATTTTGAACGCTTGAAAAGCAAATACGGCGTGACTTGGGTAGTCCTCGAAAATCCAGGTGTGCCCGGTCTGGATTGCCCTTACAAGAACTCAACCGTCCAGGTCTGCCAGATTCCGTGATCTCGAAGACTGAAAATAGTAAAGAGGCCGGCGAATTGAAAATACCAGCTCATTCAAATCCAAAATAAATCTAAAACATCGGGTTATTTCGTTGAAGGAACTCGCGCAGGCACGCCAACCAGCACGTCCACAGAAATCGGCTTGTTATTTTGTAGCGCAGGTTTGAATTTCCACTTTGTAAACGCCGCAAGCGCCATCGAATCCATCTCCGGCACCAGGCCACGATAAACTTCCAGATGGCTCATCGTGCCATCCGCGCCAATCACTCCGCGCAGCACGATCATCTTGTCTTTCATCTCATCGGAAACCGGCTGCCGCTTGAAATCATATTTCTCATCCGGGTGTGGCGGGATGAGGCCCATGTCCAGTTGCACCGAAGAACTCTGTTGCTGGTATTGCACGTCTTCTGCGGGCGCACCCGTCGCACAATACTGCAGAATCCAACTTTTCCCCGGCATCGGCAGAAACACGCTGTAAACGCGCCCGCAGCGCAGCGCGCCATAAACCCCAAGCCCTCCGCCGCCAACCGGCCCTGCGGAAACAATCAGCGTATTGCTACGCACTCCAGGAGGAGGCGCCACCACGTAAACCATGTTCTCCGGCGTATAGCTAATGTCCCCGCCGGCCATTCCGGCCTTTCCCCCATTTCCGCCCTTGATGCTTACAAAATCGCCTTTCGACTCCGCACCGCCGCCACCGCCTCCGCTGGTTCCACTGCCGACGCCAACGCTTCCATTACCTCCCGTGCCCGCTCCGCCAGTGCCGCCGTGAGGATCTCCGCCAGCCACGCCGCCGGGTGAACCAGGCTGCCCTCCCGCGGGAGAAATCGTAAACGATCCATAGCGATTTCCGCCCAGTAGTTCGGAGAGCTGCGCCGCGCCCGCCGGATCCGTCGAGACCACCAAGAGACCGTTCGCGCCCGATTCTTCCTCCGTACCGCCACCGCCCGTAGCTACTCTTCCAGACCGGGGCGTTGCCACCGATCCAGAGCTCATCGGCACAAGCAGATGCGGTTGAGCAATCGGCGAGAGTTGGGCGACCACGGAGACCGTCGGATCAGCTTGAATCTTTGGCGCATCCGGCGCCGGCTTGTCATTCGTTCGTGAGAGCGTGCCCTTGGAAGCTTTCGGATCGAGCTTCGGCTTCGCCGGCCCCAGCGGGTTCCCTACCAGAATGTTCGGCAACTTGAGATCCTGCGTAATCTTCAATTCCGGCGGAGAACTGGGCTGAATAATCGTCTGGTGATTGTTGTCCGGATGTGGCGGCGTCAGAACAATCGTCAATTTCGGATGAAAATTTGTGCTGCCCAGAGCTGGCGGCTTTTCTTTGTGAATTCCATGTCCCGGTTTTGCGCCGGCGCCCGAGGGCAAAAGCGATGGCAGAAGCTTGTTGAGGTCCGCGGGACGCACCGTGTAATAGATCGGCGTTGTAACTTTCTGCGGCTCAGGCTGCGGCGGTGGACCCGACAACAACTCGAACGGAAATTTCAACAGGAAAATCCCAAACGCGACATGCATAACCAACGAAGTAAAGATCGTTCCGCTGGGCATACGCCCACGAAGGATCGGCATGTAAATTCTGCGACCGAATCCTTCCGATTGCGTCGTGTTTAGTGAGCGCAACGAAGAAAGCGCTACCGGCTTCGATAGCTGCGGGTCTTTCGGGATGAGGTCCTGAGGCGTTTGAGTCAGCATTTCAATACGTTACCGGCGATTCCGCGCACGGATCGAACCGCACGATCGCTTGGATTCAACTCCGCAAATAGAGACACTCACAGCGCATGCTCATAGTTGCAGTTCGTAGGCCATACACTGCGAGAAATTACAGGGTCGCACGGAAAAGGCGCGCTGCACAACCAATTTAGACATAACACGTTACTTAACGGGTTGTCTCACGCCCAATCAAATTCGATGCTGAAAATCTGTGGAAAATTCCCTTCTACCAAAGTACTGTAGCTCACAGGCCCAGTTAATCCATTGGCTTCGAGCAAATTCCGTCATGATTTTGAACGGTTTGTTCAGGTTTGGAGACGTCCCCATGCCAGTCTGTGCACATCTCAAAACATTGCTGGTGACGAATTAGAGCGACTATGAGACATTACGCTTGGCTGTCAGACGCCAGAAATAAGCAAGAATATTCCCACAGGGACGAGATTCCGGTAATTTGGGCGTCGAAGTTACCCATAGTGGTGAGATTCGAAGGCGGCAGTTTTGGCTTGCCTTCTGTCCCTGTGGCGGTAACATGCCCGGCAATTCGGTGTCCCTGCCGAACTCTGAAGTCCCAGTCGCGGTTCGGAATAGAGTCGAATGTGGTTTCCAGCTCCCGTGAGAGCCGGCGGCGTAGTGCACGTTTGCTAAGCTCCCCGGCATGGGTTGCTCGCGGTGATGTTGGTGTTCGACTTTATCCCTGACCTTTCCTAGGCGATGGGAGATCAGGATGCGAGAATTGATGCGGATACTGTTCGTTAGCAAAGACCCGGATTTCACCAAGGCATTGATTCGCTTCCTCGGCGGTGGCTTTGACGTCGAGTGTCGCGGCAGTTTTGCGATTGACTCGGATGCCATCAGGGCCATAGACGCGATTCTTCTCGATTTGCACACTTCCCGAAGCGAATTCGAGCTGCCTTCCGCCTTGCGCCTTCTCGAGCTGGTATCCAAAACCGAGCTTCCGCCCCCGATCATCGTCATCAATGAAACTAAGGAGCGGACGGCGACGCTCGACCTCCTCGAAAAGGGCGCCTATGAAGTCCTGGCGAGCCCCCCCAGCCTCATGGATCTGCGCATTGCCCTCGAGCGCGGCCATCAACACCATGCTGCCCTGAAAGAAGCGGCCCGGCTCCGCGCTCAACAGCTGCAGCCGCGCCTAATGCCCGAAATCATTGCGACCTCAGAATCCATGTCGCAAATGCTGGACATGGCTAAGCGCATCGCGCCATGTGACGTCTCAGTTCTCATTACCGGCGAAACGGGAACAGGAAAAGAGCTGGTTGCCCGGATGATTCATCGCCTGAGTCCGCGCTCCGTCTATCCCATCGTCGCGTTTTCCTGCGCCAATCTTCCCGATACGCTCGTCGAAGATGAGCTTTTTGGCCACGAACGCGGCGCGTTTACGGGCGCCCAAGCCATGCGCCGCGGTCGCCTCGAAGCCGCGGATCGCGGAACCCTTTTCCTCGACGAAGTGGGCGACATTGGCATTGCGCTGCAACCAAAGCTTCTTCGAGTGTTGCAGGAACGCAATTTTGAGCGGCTAGGCAGCAACCGGTCAGTTTCGGTGAATATTAGAGTGGTTTGCGCTACGAATCGCGATCTCTCCGAGATGGTCGAGCACGGAAAATTTCGCGAGGATTTGTATTACCGCTTGAACGTGGTCCAGCTTCACGTCCCGCCGCTCCGCGAACGCCGCGACGACATTTCCCTGCTGGCCAATCATTTTGTGAAGCGCTTTGCCGAGCAATTTCAGAAACAGGTCACTCGAATGTCGCGTTCGGTGATGCACGCTCTCGAGGAACACAATTGGCCCGGCAACGTGCGCGAGTTGGAGAACGTAATTCAGCGCGCGGTGGCGCTTGCCGACGGAACCAGTATCGAACTATGGCATTTGCCCGCGATGTTGCTCGAGAATTTCACCACTCCCCCGCCTATTGAACAGTCTTATGAGGGCGAAATCCGCGAATTCAAGCGCCGCCTGATCATCCGCACGCTTAATCAATGCGGCGGAAGCAAGACGCGAGCCGCGCGCAATCTCGGCATCGCCCGAAATTATCTTCACCGTTTAATCAACCAGTATCAGATTCGCTCCGATGGAGACGATAACGGCACGGAATCGTCGAAAGAAACAATCATTATTGAGGAATTGCCTTAAAATTAGGTTGGTCGATGACGCCGCTCGGCCCCTGACGACGTGACCACCAACCCTTCTGCAGTTCGCGATTCTCAATCCTTCAGAAACACTCTCCGTCGGCTCCTCATGCAATCGCAGAATTCCGACGGCGGCTGGGGCTACCGTCCCGCCAGCCAAAGCGCAACGGAACCCACTGCCTGGACGCTTTGCGCTCTGCATAACGAAAATCTTGGCGAACCATCGCGCAAACAGATTTCCCTGGGAAAAGATTGGCTGCTGCGCAATCAGCTCGCGGACGGCTCGTGGCCTTCATTTGCGCTGCAGACTGAAGGTTGCTGGGTAACCGCGCTCGCCGGCCTGGCTCTCCACGAAATTGCTGGCGAATCGGACGCAGTCACGCGCGGGTTCGATTGGCTCTGCAATAGCTGGCCACGCACGCCGAATTTTTGGCAGCGCTTGCGCCAGCGCCTATCATCCTCCGGAGAAGTCACGCGCCAGAACAATTCGCTTGCCGGTTGGGCTTGGACTACCAATACCGGCAGTTGGGTTGAGCCTACATCCTACGCGCTCATATTTCTGCGCCGTCTTGATCCCAAACATCTTTCGACACTGGCGTTAAAGCGAAAAGAGCTTGCCGAAGCCATGCTTTGCGATCGAATGTGTCCAGGCGGCGGATGGAATTCAGGAAATCCGCTTGTGTATGGCGTCGCGGGCGAACCTCTTGTTGGCCCGACTGTATGGGCATTGCTGGCACTGCGTGAATGCGGTGAGCTTCCTCAAGTTCGCGAAAGCCTGCAGTGGTTGGAGAAATCAATTCCGCAAATTCATGGCAGTGTCTCGACTGCCATCGCCCACATGTGTCTTGAAGTTTACGGACGGCGCATTCCTGCGATGGATGTGCACTTACAGGAACGTTTCGAAACCGACCGCTTTCTCAATAATATTTCTGTGACCGCGCTCGCAGCGCTCGACCTGAATCCCGCGCGAAATCTTTTTCCGCCCGCTGCGCAAGAGGTCGCGGCGTTATGAATTCACCGAATACAGCGCTGTCGCCGTCGTTCGCGCGGCCTCCCGCGCGTGTCGCGATTCGCCGCGCCGCATCCTACGAAGTGGACCTTTTGCCCATTCTCCGTGAGACGCTCCGCGAATTTGACTTGCCGCTCCAAGGCAAATCAGTTTTGCTCAAAGTGAATTTCGTTTGTCACGATCCCTACGGCGCCATCAATACACATCCCGCGGTTGTTGTGGCGGCGCGCGAAGCGTTCCTGAGTCTCGGTGCCTCGACCGTCACCATCGCCGATGGGCCTGGCCTCGAACGCGACATCGAAGCCATCGCCGAGTCAATGCGTCTGCGCGATTTCATCCCATCCTTGTCCACTTCGCTCGTTGACTTGAACACCGACGACGTTCACCCTGTCCCTTTGAAGACGCGTGCGTCCACTTTGAAAAAACTCTATCTCCCGGCAACCGTGCTCGGCGCGGATCTGGTGGTTTCCATGCCCAAGATGAAGACCCATCATTGGTCGGGCGTAACGCTTTCACTTAAAAATATGTTTGGAATCGTGCCAGGAAGCTGCTACGGATGGCCGAAAAATATCCTCCACTGGGCCGGGATCGCAAACTCGATACTTGATATCAATAGCGCCGTTCGCCCTCACTTCGCCATCGTGGATGGAATCACGGGGATGGAAGGCAACGGCCCCATACAAGGGTCACCTAAGTCATGCGGTTTGTTGATTTTAGGCAATGACCCAGTGTCGGTGGACGCAACCTGCGCCCGCGTAATGGGCCTCCGGCCGGAGCGGATTAACTACCTGCGTCGTGCCGGGCTGCTTCTTGGCCATCTGCACGAGGAAAAGATTCTCCAAATCGGAGAAAAACCAGAACAAGTGCGAACGCCTTTCGCGGTCTTGGACGACTTTCGCCATCTTTCCATTGGACTTAAGCAAAACTGAATTGGAATACGGCTTGCTACCTCGTATGTCGTATGACCTCTGAGCGCTTGCAGAGGGTTTGTGTTTCATTTTGATTTGAAGATTCTCAATTGAAGACGCCACGCGGACTCGCGCGTGCAATGTCCTCAGCTTGCCAGCTGAGTGTGTGGCTCGACCAGCACGGATTTTTTCGAACAGCGTAAACTACCTATGCCAGCAATGAATTCAGCCGTTTCCAATTTACCGACCCAGCGCGCAGTCACGGTGCCGGGCGATTTCCTTCGCCGTTGGATGTCTTTTCCCGTCTTCCTGGGAGCAATACTGGCCGGCGGAGCCTTCGTGGCCGCGCACTTCCGCTTCGTTGATCCCGATACCTGGTGGCATATCCGAATCGGCGAAATGATTCTGAGGCATCATTTCCCGACCGCGGATCCGTATTCCTTCACTGCTCCCGGCGCGCCCTGGATTGCTTACGAATGGTTTGGCGAAGTTGTCATCGCATTTGCTGCTCGCTACGGATTCACTGGCCTCGCCGCCCTGCAATTTATTTGGGCCGCTTCGCTCACCGTGCTGATTTTTTACTTCTCGTTTCTTCGCTCCAAGAATGTAAAAGCGGCATTTTTAGCCACGGTTTTTGCGCTCATAATGCTCGGCGCTTTTTTCACACTGCGCCCGCAAGTTCTCGGCTACATCTTCATGCTGATTATGCTGGTAGGGCTCGAGCGCTACCGGCAAGGCTTATCGCACTCGCTATGGTGGCTGCCCGCGCTCTTTTTGATCTGGGTAAATACGCACGGTACATTTTTCCTGGGGCTCGGCGTTTTCGGAATCTATTGGCTGACGGGTCTCGCGAGTTTCAGTTATGGCGGCATTTATGGGGAAAAATGGTCGCCAGAGCAGCGTTTGCACATGCTCAAAGTGGCCCTTTTGAGCGTTGTTTTGTTGCCCCTTACGCCTTACGGCACGCGTCTCGCGACCTATCCGTTTCAAATGGCATTTATGCAGCCGCTGAACGTTTCCAGCGTTATCGAATGGCAACCCCTCAGCTTCGCGCTTCCGTTCGGAAAGATCATGATGGTCGCGCTTCTATTGCTCGTCCTGGCTCAAGTGCTGTTTCGCTTGAATCATAGTCTCACTTCATTTGTGCTCCTGATGGCCGGCGCTTTCGCCGCGTACGCACACATTCGTTTCTTGCTTTTCTTCCTGCTGTTCCTGACGCCAAAAATCGCGGAAATACTGAGCCGCTGGATTCCGGAATACGAGCCAGCCAAAGACAAGCCGGTATTAAATTTGATCATCTCGCTTTGTATACTCGGCGGCGCCATTCATTACTTGAGTAATCCATCGCGTTTGACCACGCCCTTTCTTGAATCTTATCCCGTGAAGGCAGTCGACTATCTGCGCGATCATCCGCAGAACGCCATGCTGAACGAGTACGGATGGGGCGGCTACCTCATTCACGAGCTCTATCCCCAGCAAAAAGTTTTCATTGATGGCCGCGCGGATTTTTACGAGTACGCCGGCGTTTTCGCCGATTATCTCGACATGATGCACGTTGAGCAAAACGCTTTCCGCCTGCTCGATCGCTACGATATCCGCGCGTGTTTGCTCCCGCGCAAATCAACGCTCGCAACCGTCCTGGGACAATTGCCCCAGTGGAAAGTTGCGTATTCTGATGACGTTGCCGTGCTGTACGTTCGTGACCGGGCTTCTAGTGAGCCTTTGCGGCCAGGTTCAAGCCCAGTTTCAAACATTGTCGCTGCACCTCTGCGTACTCTCGCACTGGCGTCGCAGCGCTAGTCTGCGATTTCGCTGCCGCACATGACCAACTTGCTCACCAACGTTCCGCCACAGAATTCCTCCGATTTCCACGCGTTTCTATGTAGCCATTCAGGGCCATTTTGGGACCGTAATGTGAACAAAAGTGAACACGTTACGCGCCCGCATCCCGCCGGTTCACATGATGAGAATGGTTTCGCCCATGTGAGCAGAACCGTTCCACTGTACCAGTCCGCCCCTTATGCTAATCCCTTGAAATCAGAGCACTTTGATTTTTCGGGTGCCTTCCGCATTTGGCACCGTACCTGCACTATCCAGAGTGGGTGTTCGTCCCAGTTTCGAAACTTACAAGGAGGAATTACAACATGAAGGAACTAATGCTCAGGCTTTATCGCGAGGACGCTGGCCAGGACCTCACGGAATATGCTCTGTTGCTTGTTCTGGTTGCGTTGGTTGCGATTACCACGATGAAGACGCTCGGCAACACCATCAGCTCGGTCTTCGCGAACGCAGCCTCGAACCTTACGTCTGCCAGCTAACACTCCCCCGGCTAAGTGGCCCCACAACTGCGGGTTGTTGGTGGGTGTTCTCTTCGCCCAGGAGTGCCTAGGAGCAGACGGACGACGGAACCGAAGCTCAGGCCGTGTCGCAAAGAACGAAGTCAGACTTTACCGGTTACGGCCTGTTGCTAGTCCTCGTTGCGTTGGCGGCGGTTACTACGATGAAGACGCTTGGCATCTTTAGGCGCAACGTCTCTTCGACTCTGCTTCCAACCACGCCGCAGTTGCCCGAGATCCACGCATTCGCTCTTTGGCCGTCGCAAGAATCGCTGTAGTGCTTTCGGCGGCCAGAGAGTGATTCGCGAAAAGATGGGTGCTTCGGCTCGAACAACGGCGAGGCCATCTCGTAGGAAACAGCGTGCCTTTTTGAAGTTGGTTGAGTCCGGCTCGCGCTGTTTGTTCGGTTTATCAGAATACTTCTAGGAGGGACCGTGAGACAGGTTATCAAGAAGCTGTGGCAAGAAGAGGAAGGTCAAGACCTCACCGAATACGCTTTGCTGTTGGTGCTGGTGTCATTGGTGGCAATCGCCACGATGCAGACACTGGGCAACACGATCAGCACCGTGTTCGCAAACGCTGCTTCCAATCTAGTTTCGGCCTCTTAATGAGCATGTCCGTACACGGCTGTTGCACTTGGGGGAAGGAAATAAGTTGAGCAATCGAGACAACAGCTACGGGATCTCTGAACGGGGCGGAGCGAACGTTTCCATGCACGTGGCGGGTGCTGGAGGCAACAGATGGAGCGGCAGATGACTTGGCTTTTAGCACTAACGATTGCCGGGATCGCGGCGGGCATAGATCTAAAGTCCCGCCGCATTCCGAACTGGCTGACAATTCCCGGATTCTTCGCAGGACTAATTGTGAATCAGCTTTTATACGGTTGGAGCGGATTGAAGTGGAGTCTCGCCGGAGCTCTGGCGATGTTGGCGGTTCTGCTTCCCATCGTATTACTGCGCGGTCTGGGAGCTGGCGACTGGAAATTGATGGGCGCGCTGGGCGCTGCGTTGGGCCTGCGCAATGTGTTCTACGTATTCTTTACGGCAATTTTGATTGCCGGGGTGATGGCTCTGGTACAGATGGTTTGGCAGCGGCGGATTGTTGAAACACTCTCGAATATGTGGGAATTGCTCCGTGGATTTTTCGTCTACGGTTTGAAGCCCCACCCGGAGATTCAATTAGGCAACGCTCGCGCCTCGCATCTGCCGTTCGGTGTCGCGGCGGCGGCCGCGACTCTGATCTGTTACGGGCTCGGAACGATCCGTCTGTAAACTCGAAGCGGAGATGAAAATATGAAACGGGGTCGTCTTTTAATCGGACTTGCGGTGGCGTTGATCCTGGGGCTGATTTTGGCTGAGGTCGTCTACAAGGCAATGTCTCAAGCCAATACGCGTCAGACTGTAACAACAAGCCAGATCGTTGTCGCTGCGACGCAGATGCCCCTTGGCACGCGCCTCCAAGCGCAGGATCTAAAACTGATTTCGTGGCCCGCCGGCGAGCCTATCCAAGGCGTGTTCACAAGAATTCAAGACTGCGTTGATCGCGCGTTGATCACGCCGGTTCTGCCGGGCGAGCCCATCCTCGAAGGCAAGTTGGCTCCCAAGGACGCCGGCGCTGGTCTGCCTGCCGTCATTCCCGAAGGCATGCGCGCCGTCTCCGTGGCCGTCAACGATGTTGTCGCCGTCGCAGGCTTCGCCCAGCCGGGAACTTCAGTGGACGTCATGTTCACTGGCCAATCTCTGGGCGGCGGTCCTTCGGAAAATGTCACTCGCACCATACTTGAAGACGTGCGCGTCCTTGCCGCCGGCCAAAAGACGGAGCAAGATCGCCAAGGTCAGGCGACCACAGTCACCGTCATAACGTTGCTCGTGACTCCCGAAGACGCAGACAAACTCGCCATGGCCAATACGATGGGCCGCATTCAGTTGGCTCTTCGCAATTCGATTGACGCCAACAAGACTGCGCCTCCACCGCTCTTCCAGGGAACTTTGCTCGGCTCCGCTCCTGCTCCTGCACCTGTGCCTGTGTCAGCACACGTCCATGCAAAGGCTGCTGCGCCGCCTGCTCCCCCGGCTTATTCTGTTGAAGTGATCCGCGCGAGTAAGCGTGAGACCAGCGAGTTTCCGAACCAGTAATGCAACGAAATTCAATCTACGAAGCAACGCAGAGGAAATCGATGAGAATGATACGCGGACGTATTCAGCGACGCACCGGAAGCTTCGCTTTCGGTCTCTCGCTCTCGGCCCTGGTGCTGGTCTCGCTCGCTACCCCGGGCAGCTTGCACGCCCAGCAGACGCCCCCTCAATCGAGCGCAGCGGATCCGCAAGCGGCGGCTCAGTCAGCGAATGTCACCTCCGCCGGCGAAACGCTCCACGTCTTGGTTGGCCGCTCGCTTCTCATCACTTCGCCTACGCGCGTGAAGCGCCTCTCGATTGCCGATCCCAACGTAGCCGATGCCATCATCATCAGCCCGACTCAAATCATGATCAACGGTAAGAGTCCAGGCGGCGTCTCGCTGGTTCTTTGGAACGACGCCGATCAAAGCCAGCCACTCGAGCTATTGGTTGACCTCGACATCCTCGGCCTGAGCCAGAAGATTCACGAAGTCTTCCCGCGCGAGGACGTAAAAGTCGAAGCAATTAAAGACGTAGTTGTAATCTCCGGCCATATTTCATCAAAGATTGTAGCCGATCGCATTCTCGCCATCGTTTCGGCCGCGGTAACAAAAGTCGTAAATATGATGGAAGTGCCCGTGCCGCCCGCAGCTGGCGAAATTTTGCTCGAAGTGAAATTCGCGGAAGTCAACCGCACTGCTCTCACTCAGATCGGCGCCAACCTCTTCAGCGAGAACCCCAAGCTCGTTGGCTCCACGTCCACCGGCCAATACGGACCGCCGACGCTCTCGACGCTTCCCACCAGCAGCACCTCAACAACGGGTACCTCGACAACGGGAACGACTGGATCTTCGTCATCAACCGGCGCGAATGCTGTTACACCCGATTTCAGCCTCAGCAGCTTGCTGAACATTTTCTTGTTCCGTCCCGACGTTAACGTCGGTTTGACCATTCAGGCGCTCGAACAGCAAAGCTTGCTTCAGATGCTTGCTGAGCCGAACCTTCTCACTGAAACCGGCAAAGAAGCGAGCTTCCTGGCTGGCGGTGAGTTTCCTTTCCCAGTCGTTCAAGGCGGCGCGTCCGGCTCAGTGCCGACGGTCACCATTCAATTCCGTGAATATGGCGTGAAGCTCACGTTTACTCCCACCCTCACGGAAGGTAATCGAATCCACCTGCATGTGCGCCCAGAAGTGAGCGCGCTCGATTTCACAAACGCAGTTACCCTTTCCGGCTTCTTCATCCCGGCGCTTTCCACTCGCCGCGTTGACGCGGAGATGGAACTGGCCGACGGGCAGAGTTTTGGAATCGCAGGCCTCGTGAACAATCAAGTGAGCGAGATTATCAACAAGATGCCGGTGCTTGGCGATCTTCCGGTCATCGGCCAACTCTTCCGCAGCAAATCGTTTCAAAAGAGTAAGGACGAATTGGTCGTGATCGTCACTCCGCACATCGTGCATCCGCTTGGCGTCGGCCAGGAGCCGAAGTTGCCGACTTACCCGGTACCATTTATGAAAGAATCCGAATTTGATAAGAAAGTAGAGGGCAGGGCGCCTTCTAAGCCGTAATGGGTGCAATCGCACTCGAGACCAGCGAAGCATATTATTTGCTTGGGAGCTTTTGAAAGATGCTGACAGCAGCGGTTCTTAGCGGTGATGCCGAGGTCAGCGGAGTACTGCGCGCGAGTCTGGAGCAATCCGGCCTCGTAGGGCGGGTACAGCAACTTCCGGCATCTGGTTCCCCGGAGATGCGCGCAGGCGAAGTCCCTCCGGACATCCTACTTCTCGACCTTGGCCGTGACTTCGAAGCGGCTCTCGCAGCTGCTGCGGCTTGGCGGCGGCGTTATCCATCGGTTTGCATTATTGCTTGTGCTCCGTTCAAGCAACCTGATCCCACGCTGCTGTTGCAAGCCATGCGCAGCGGCGTTCAGGAATTCCTGTCTGCTCCGGTGGAAATTGCAGCTCTGCGGGAAGCTCTCACGCGTTTTGCGCAAGAGCGGCAGTCCACGCACCTCCGCCAGCAGGACAAACTAATCGTTGTCATGGGCACAAAGGGCGGCGTCGGCACCACCACGGTAACCGCCAATCTCGGCTCTCAATTGGCAAAGGCCACCGGGAAACACGTCGCGATGTTTGATCTCGCGCGTCCGCTCGGAAATCTCTGCTTGCTGATGGATCTCCATCCTCGGTTCACTGTCCGCGACGCCGTTGATAATCTCGAGCATCTGGATAGTCATTTTCTTACGGGTTTGATCGCCCAGCATTCCAGTGGCGTCGGCGTGCTTGCCGGCACATCTCGTCCTGAGCAGTGGGAAAGCGTGTCGGCCGAAGCGGTCGAACGAGTCGTGAACGTCGCGCAGGGCAGCTGCGATTTCCTGATCGTTGACGGCGGTGTTACCAACCTCCTTGAAGGCGGTTCGGCCTTCAAGTCAGCTCGCGCCATTGTCATCGTGACGGTTATGAGCGTTCCGGCCCTGTGGGGTCTTGAACGGCGCTTGAAGTCTCTTATCGAACAAGGGACCGATCCTTCGCGGATTCGCGTGATCGTCAATCGCTGGCGCAAAGACGACGACGAGGCTCTTCAGAACATCGAAAAGCGGATCAAGCATCCGATTTTCGCTCGTCTGCCAAATGACTATCGCCAGGTGAGTGAGGCCGAGAGCGTTGGAAAGCTGCTCTCGCGAAATCACAACGATCCGCTGGTCACGAGGTTTCGCAATATGGCGTGCCAGTTGGCAGGCGTCAGTTCGGAATCCGCCGAGGACAAGCGCGTCGCCGGCGGTTTCTTCGCATTTCCTCCTAAGAAATGAGGTAGAGCGTGCCACAACCAGTTGCTTCGACAAGATCAGATTTCACAGCGCTAAAGGCTACGATTCACCGGAAGCTGCTCCAGGCCGTCAATCTGGAGCGCGTCACTCAGGGTGATCGTCAGACTGTTCGTGCCGAATTAGCGCAAGTGATCGAAGGGTTGGTCGCCGGCGAAACCACGCCGATGACCTTCCAGGAACGGCAGCGTCTCACTCAAGAAGTCATTGATGAGGTTTTTGGTCTTGGTCCGCTTGAACCTCTTCTGAAGGATCCGACCATCTCCGATATTCTCGTCAACACTTACAAATCGGTTTTCGTCGAGCGCGCCGGCAAACTCGAAAAAACTCCCGTTCAATTTCGCGACGATGCTCACCTGATGCTGATCATCGATCGCATCGTTTCCGCGATTGGCCGCCGGATTGACGAGTCTTCGCCCATGGTTGACGCCCGTTTGGCCGATGGTTCACGCGTTAACGCAATCATCCCGCCGCTTGCCATAGACGGCCCCTGTCTTTCCATCCGGCGTTTCGGCCGCGATCGCCTTACTGCTGAAGAATTGTTGCGTAACAAAACCATCAGCCCCGCTGGCGTCGAAATGCTCCAGGGTTGCGTGGGCGCGAGAATGAATGTCCTGGTCAGCGGCGGCACCGGCGCCGGCAAGACTACACTTTTGAACGTTCTGTCCTCCTTCATTTCTAACCGCGAGCGCATCGTCACGATTGAAGACGCCGCCGAACTCCAGATGCGCCAGGAACACGTCGTGAGGCTTGAGACGCGCACCGCCAACGTCGAAGGCAAGGGCGTCATCAAGCAACGTCAACTCGTCATCAACGCTTTGCGTATGCGCCCCGACCGCATCATCGTCGGTGAGGTTCGCGGTGAGGAAGCGCTCGACATGTTGCAGGCCATGAACACAGGGCACGATGGCTCGCTGACCACGGTTCACGCCAACTCGCCTCGCGATGCTCTGAGCCGATTGGAAACCATGGTTGCCATGGCCAACTTGAACATTCCCGACAAGGCCATTCGCCGCCAGATTGCCTCGGCCATTGACCTCGTTGTCCAGATCAGCCGTCTCAGCGATGGAACCCGCCGGGTCATGACCATTGCTGAAATCACCGGCATGGAATCCGACGTCGTGACCATGCAAGAGATCTTCGTGTTCCAGCGTCGCGGCATCGGCGAAAAAGGTGAAGTCCTCGGCGAGTTCATGCCGACCGGAATTCGTCCCAAACTCGCCGAGCGCCTCGAGATGGCTGGAGTTCATTTGCCCTTCGAAATGTTCGAGAAGGCGCCGGTACGGCGCTAGAGGATTCGCGATGGCATTGCTTGCAGCAGTCATGGTTTTCATACTGATCCTGGCGATCGCCGGAGCCGTGCTTTTTGCTACCCGCGGTGATACGGCATCCGAAGCCGTCGATCGCCGCCTGCAGGACGTCAGCGTCGGAAATGTCGGCGTCAAGCAAGTCAACAAGTCAATGCTTCGCGACTCGACGGTGAGCGATCTTCCCGCCCTCAACAAGCTCTTGCTCTCCTGGTCGGGCCTCGAAAAACTCAACGCATATATCGCCCAAGCTGGTCTGAAGATTAAGCCTGGAGTTCTTGCCCTTCTCAGCGCCATTTCAGGCGTCTTGATTTACTTCATCTGTTACGAGGAAGATTGGGGCCTCATCACCGCTGTTTTATTCGGCCTGCTGGGTTTCGCGCTTCCTGCGATGTTTGTTGCCATTCGTCGACGCCAGCGTCTGAACAAGTTCGAGAAGAACTTTCCGGAAGCGATTGACCTCCTCTCTCGAGCGATACGCGCCGGCCACGCCGTTACAGCCGGCCTCGAGATGATGTCGAAAGAGACGCCTCAACCGGTTGCCGGCGAGTTCCGCATGGTCTTTGAAGAGAATAATTTTGGCTTGCCGCTTCGCGACGCGTTGCAGAACCTCACCGAGCGTGTGCCGCTCGTCGACGTTCGCTTCTTTGTGACCGGACTCGTCGTTCAAAAAGAAACCGGCGGAAACCTCGTCGAGCTTCTCGAGAATCTCGCCTCCGTCATCCGCGAGCGCTTCAAGATTCGCGGCGAGGTTCGCACGAAAACGGCCCAAGGCCGTTTCACCGCGGCAATTCTCATTGCTCTGCCGCCCACATTTCTTCTCATCACGCGCGCCATCAATCCGGAATACACCAGTGTGTTGTTCAGCGATCCCCTGGGCCGGACGCTGTTGGGAGTCGGCCTGTTTCTTCAGGTCGTTGGCTCGTTAATTATCTGGAAGATTGTAAATATTGAGGTGTAAGCGGCTGTACCGGACCTAAACCATGACTCTAGTAATTGCTCTCGCCATATTTTTTGATGTTCTTCTTGTCGGGGTATTTCTCGTTCTTTTGTTTTCGAGCGACAATTCCACCCTCGTTGACCGTCTTACTCAACTCGGCGGGGGCGGCGCGGGCGGACAGGCTGTAGTCCGCGAGAAGCGCGAGCCGAGCCGCAAAAAAGTTGAGCGCGTCCTTACCGACGTCAGCAAGCTCTTGCCTCCCTCAGCGCGCGAAGTGACCCAGTTCCACCGCTTGATGATTCGCGCCGGTTACCGCAGGCCCGAACTCGTCGCCGTCTTGCGCGGCACCAAAGTACTTCTGCCTCTCCTTTTCTTGGCTATCGTTTATTTCACCGGCTGGTATACGTACAGCCCAATTCCAATCTTGCTCTGCGCTGCAGTCTTCGGTTTTCTGCTCCCAGACATGTGGCTCAGCTGGCGAGTGCGCCATCGTCAATTCAGGATGGTGCTGGCTCTTCCCGACGCTCTCGACCTGCTCGTGATTTGCGTTGAGGGCGGCTTGGGTCTCGACCAATCCATCGCTCGCGTCGCCGATGAGCTCGAAAACACACACCCCGAACTCAGCGACGAATTTCATCTCATCAATCTTGAAATGCGCGTCGGCCGGAGCCGCCTCGAGGCCCTTCAGGAATTGGCGGATCGCACCGGTGTTGACGACGTCAAAGCGCTCGTCGGCATGCTCGTTCAAACCGATCGCTTCGGAACTGACTTGGCGCAGGCGCTTCGCGTTCACGCCGATTCGCTCCGCACCAAGCGCCGCCAGCGCGCCGAAGAAATGGCGGCCAAGACCAGCGTAAAAATGGTTCCACCGCTGGTATTTTTCGTGTTTCCGGCTCTCTTTGTCGTTCTTCTTGGGCCTGCGGTTGTCATCGTGCTCCACCAAATGCTTCCGCAGCTCAACAAATGACCCGGTAAGGGTCTGCAGCAAAAATGAGCCGGTAAGAACTCTGCGGTCAAATGAGCCAGTACGGCTCAGCAGTAAATCAGCCGCGAGGCTCTGAAGTCGAATGAGCCAGCAAGCACCTGGGCAATGCGCAAAGAGCAGCAGAGCAGTTCTGCAGTTCACCGCAGAGCTGAGAACGACGTAACCCCAGTTCGTCGCCGTTCACAGGAGGATGTACATGGGTGGAATAGATGTAAGCACAATTCGAATCATCGCAGGCGTGCTCGCTGTGGTTGTCTTGGGAATCATTATTTGGCGGCGCAGTCGTAAGACTGGCGAGTAAGTCCCGCTTTTCAATGAACCAGTAAAAAATAGAATTGGGCATTCCAAAATAGAGGCACTGGTGTCTTGAATCACGCTTCGGAAGTCTACGTCTACAACAAAACGCGCGATTGCTTCGTGGCCACGGAAGTCAGCGCCGCGGATACCTACGTGCGCCGTCTCGTCGGATTGCTCGGCAAGACGGGCACGTGGAATCGCCCCGGCCGCGGCCTGTGGATCATTCCCTGCCACGGCGTGCACACGCTCGGCATGATGTTTCCGATTGATCTTGTATTCCTCGATCGCGAGAAGCGGGTTGTCCACGTCGAAGAGCATGTCCGTCCGTTCCGCATCTCCAAAGTCTGCCTCAACGCGCGCAGTGTCCTCGAGCTCCCCACTCACACCGTCGGCCGCACCGGGACATGCATCGGCGATCAACTCGAAATCATCCGCCACGATCGCTCGCAACCCATTCCGCCTGCCGCGCAACGCCCCGCCTCCGTCGCCCCATAAATTTTATCTCGCTTAAATAAAAAGGCGCCCCGAAACATCCGAGGCGCCTTCGTAAAACGCAGATTGCCGATTAGTGTTGATCAGGTCCGTGTTCGTGATCGTGTTCGTCCCAATCATGATCGGTGTGCCAGCGCTGGCCGTCTTCGTCCCACCATCGATGGTACTTGCTCCAGCAGCGATCCCGTTCTGCATTCAATTCATGCCGCCAATGGTCCGCTTGCGGGCTGTTCCATCCATGGTGCGTGGCGGCATCATGCAGCTTGTGATCGATCTTCTCGATGTTGTGTTTGCAACTATCGTAGTTTTCGGCGCGCGCGGGCGGTGCTCCCACGAACGCCAGCATGCCGGCAAGTGCAGCGCCGGCCAGCATCGTCTTTCCCCAAAACTTCCCCCTGCTTTGAATCTTCATTATTTCTGTTCCCTCCTATGTTCTGAGCGTCTGCGATTAGAATTTGATCCTGAGCTAAAAGGAAATTCCCTCGCAACTCTACATCGTTGAAATTCTACCGCTCGCAACTGGTTTTGCAAGCTCAAAGCCGATGTGAAAATACGTAGTTGGCGTTGGGCATAGTCGTTCTCGATTGCATTTCCACGCGTTTCGCTCGTTCTATGCGTCCCGCATCCTTTAAGGCGAGTCTTCGAAGGGTCGTTCGTGCCGCCGAAAGAATCCAAGTTTGAAAAATCTGCGATTGCAGTCTTCACATCGGAACGGCACGAATCCAAAGATGGTATAGAAAGGATCGAGAAGCAGCCGGCGTTTCGACCGCCGCGTGTCCCGGCTACCGCACGAAGGACAGCGCAGCGAATCTTGTTCTTTGGTCGCCATGAATCCACGTTCCCGCCATGCCGTCTCCGCGAACTCCCAATATTGCGGCAGTCACTTCATGGCTCCAAGAAAGTGCGCTCATTCTATCATCGAGTCGGCGGCACGAGATTGACAGGATTCAAGCCAGCGTCACGTCAGTACTGTGCGAGGCCGATTTGTGAGAGAGGAAATGTAAGCGGCGAAAAATTGTGAGTTGGTGAAAGATGGCTCCGGGGTCCATTCTGGGCATTCGTGATTAGAACCAATCAAATCTTAAACTTACTCTCGTAAAACTAAGACGCATGCCTCGGAGTTGTGTCCGCCTTATCGGCCTCGATCTTGACTTCCACTTCCGCGCCAACTTTTAGCGCGACGCTCTCGCCATTCTCATCTTTCAAATTGTTTTCTACGCGAATCTCTTTGTAAAGATCGTCCGCGCCCTTCACGGAAATCTGCGCCTTCTCAGGTTGCGCCGGCGTCAGCGCCGGTATGATTTTCTCGACGGTTCCGGGCAATGTCACAGACGGCTTTTCTTCGGCATCCGGTTTCATGTCAAGCTCTCCTGTGGGGAAGGTGCCTGGATAACTCCAATATTCTATATTAGCTACAAGCGGCGATTCAACCGGCTAGGACGTGCGCTGCCGTCAAAAGGTTCCCTCGCCGCTGACATCCATCGCCTTCAAATGGCGCGTCAAGCGTGGATCCAAACGGCATCGATTTTGTTACGATTAGAAATTATCTATGTTGTTTGTTTTGTTTTAGTTACAGCATTTTATAATCGTTTGGTGTTACGATTAGGATTGCGTCTCGAGAACTTAGTTGAGAATCGTCACACCGAAGATTTTCGCCGCGATGCTACCAGGCCGCCGGCCACGCCGCCCACCACTTTGAGCCCGTGCGCGATCTTGTAAAGCGTCGGCTCCGGCTGCCCCCGCGCAATCGCCAGATAAACGAGCGCCGCAACGATTCCCACGATCGCGCCGTGCAGCGCGAATCGCGTCTCCACGCGCCGGCAAACCCACAACGCAAACACAAACGGCATCGCCGCCGAAGCAATCAAAATCGAAGCCAGAAATGCCCGCTGTCCAAAAAGATACAGCGCCGGAAACACAATGGCGAAGACAGCTATCTCCGCCAGCACTCCGCCCAGCACCGCGCGGCCCCAATGCATTCGCAAATTCACAGTCGCGGCAGATTCTCACACATCGCTTCGAGAAAAATCCAGAACTTCAGGAGAGAACTCGTAGTAATTCAACGTTGTGATTCAACGTCCTGATTCAAACGCGCGAGAAAAACAAAAGGCTCCGAAGTGGAGTTCGGAGCCTCTTTTCGGCCGGTTCAAAGATCGAAATCCTTGGGGGTTCGACCGAGGCTTCTATATATACCGGGAAGCCGCCGGAGGAAAACTATCTATTTTCGGAAAGAGTGTCAGGGAAGCCGAGCTGCTCCATCAAGTCGGTGAGCCTTTGCAGGTCTTCTCCGGTCTTCTGAATGTCATTCACAAGCTCGCCTAAGCCCTTATAGTTTCTGAGCGCCGCATCGTCTCCATCAAACGCAATCGTCTCGGGGCGGTCTCGCAAAATTCTGGCGAACCCTTCCAGGGCCCTCGCCACCGTCTCACCCTTGTGCCGCAGCAATGCATACTTGTGCCGCGCATCAATAAATTCCAGCGGCGCGCGCGCCTTCTTTTCTTGATCCTCTGCGCTCATTACAACCCCCCGCCAGCGCCTAGTATGACCTGGGTACGTTATCAGAGTATAACGATACCAAAATTCGGTACGCCAGCGTACAAAAATCTGAAACTGAAACTGAAACTAAACAACCCCAGTTAACCAAACGACTAGTTTCATCCCGAACAAAGTGAGGGATCTGCAGTTCAAATGGAATCCCTCTTGTTGCGCGCCTTCAAACCAAGAGGAATGGCTCTCTTCCGCTTTGCCTTTCGGTGGCAGCCCCCGCATTCATGCGGGGGAGGAGCGCTTCAGCGCTCCGAAAGACGTCGCGCTCGCGATCACGCGCTTTAGCGCTGGTCCCGCAGTTCGTGCGGAAAGGCTCAATTGCCTCTAGTCACGTTGAATTGAGGTTGTCATCTCGAGCGAAGCGAGGGATCCGCAGTTCGGATGGAATCCCTCTTGTTGCGCGCCTTCAAACCAAGAGGGATGGCGCTCTTCGGTTTTCCCTTTCGGTGGCAGCCTCCGCATTTATGCGGGGGGAGGAGCGCTTCAGCGCTCCGGAAGGAGTCGTGCTCGCGATTACGCGCTTTAGCGCTGGTCCCGCAGTTCGTGCGGAAAGGCTCAATTGCCTCTAGTCACGTTGAATTGAGAGATTGTCATCCGAGCGAAGCGAGGGATCCGCAGTTCAAATGGAACCCCTCTTGTTGCGAGCCTTCAAAGCAAGAGGGACGGCGCTCTTCGGTTTTGCCTTTCGGTGGCAGCCTCCGCATTCATACGGGGGAGGAGCGCTTCAGCGCTCCGAAAGACGTCGCGCTCGCGATCACGCGCTTTAGCGCTGGTCCCGCAGTTCGTGCGGAAAGGCTCAATTGCCTCTAGTCCCTTGAATTGAGAGATTGTCATCCGAACAAGCTAGGGATCCGCAGCTCAAATGGAATCCCTCTTGTTGCGAGCCTTCAAACCAAGAGAGACGGCGCTCTTCGGTTTTGCCTTTCGGTGGCAGCCTCCGCATTTATGCGGGGGAGGAGCGCTTCAGCGCTCCGGAAGGAGTCGTGCTCGCGATTACGCGCTTTAGCGCTGGCCCGCGAGAAATCTTGCCCCAATCAATCCGTCGGCGAGGATTCGGGGGACGCCCTTGCGCACCCCCATCTTTTATGGACAATGTGGCCCGAGCAGAAAACGAGGCCAAGCAGTTGCTGCTCCTGATTGACACCGCCAAAACCGGCAAAATCTCCAAGCAGGAATGGATGAGCTTCATGGAAGCAGAATTCAACAGGCTCGACGTAAAAAAGGACGGCGAGCTCGACGTCAAAGAACTAACGCAATCGCGACTCCGCGTGAGCCGCTTCGGAAGCGTGGGCAAGTAGCCGCGTGTCTCTTTAATCTTCGTGGGTGCCTCTCGTGGCTGTTAGTCTCCGTAACTACAGTTATGGGGGAACAAATGTCGGTGCAATCTGGCAGGACGAGTGTCAGACGTTCATCCCATGTCCGACTTGCATCAACTCTGCATTGGAGTACATATCGATACTCCTTGTCCTCTTCATGCAATTTGTGCTTTTGAGAATACGTCAAATGCGGTGGCGCGATCAGGTATTCATCTGCGTCGCTCAATTCATCTTTTGTATACTCCACGGGAGCAACAAAAGCGCAGCCCTCGAGAGCGAGGTCGTGGCTCTGCCATGCGGCCTTTACCCGTTCCAGCAGCACGAATGGGCTGCTGATCCGGACCAAGAATCGACCGTATCTACTCGCCAATCTACATGTATCCGCTTCGGGGTGCGAGGCGCAGAGGACGTAGTAGCGATTAAGAGAAAAAAACGTGGAGTGGATGTTCTGATCGGACTTTGAGACCGCAATTGCCCGGCGAGTGTACTTTCCAATGATGAGTTGAGGAGCTTTCCGGCTGAAATACACTGAGGCATGCCCTTCACTCTCGTCCCGGCGTGAATCTTCGATTTTCCTGTAAAATTCGAGAACTCCAAATCTAAGCTTACCCGTTATAAACTCGTGAGCGAACTCTTCCTTATCAAAGAGCCTGACGAGGCTACTGGGGACGTGAACCATGCGTGGCCCTTCCTTGACATGGACGTTGCTGCGAACCTTTAATACCAGCCAGAGGAACCAACATGAAAGTCGCAGCTCTACCTTTTGTGGTGATGTGTGCCGTCATCATGGTTTTACCGTCCGCTGGAGTTGCCATGGGGCAAAGCAACATTGCGGGTCAGAGCGCAACACCCTCGAGAGAGGAACTCGCGAAACTCCAAGCTACCATGCCTTCCGACGAGGAGATTTCCGAACTGCTTGCGAAAGCCGATGAAAAGGTTTCCGTCTTTGAGCAGGCGGTGAGATTAGCGAAACCTTTCTTAGATAAAATCGATACAAAATACGCGACAAATTACTTGGATGCGGCCTCGACTGCCCACTATCTTATTCAAGCCACAAACAAGAATGGCACATCGGCTTACCGCCTTGTGGGGGTGTTGACGACACTCGATGATCTGAGCTACGACGCGGCTACGGGTAGCGTTTTCCTTATGGGGATGAACGCTGGCCATACCGAGCAAGGGAAATCGCCCGATCTGGCCGCGCAAGGGGCTTTGATTACGTTAACCGCCTCTGGCACCGCTTGTAATGACATCGCCGCTTTGTTGATGCACGCAACTCTACGATTTGTTGATGTCGAGGAAAAACTTCTAGGTATGCTTCTGCCTAAGGACAGCTGACGCTTGACGGGCAGCTTCAGGCACGAAAGGAGAGTAAATATGGCCCTAGCAAGGTGCGAAACGCACGGCAACCCAATAAGGTCAACGCGGGAACGTCTACCTTCCAACGCCGCTGTTTCCAGATGGTTACCCAAACAGTGGGGTGATATGCGGTTCGACCGGATGCGAGAAGCCGGCGAAGTTATGGGTAGTCAAGAGCGAGATGGACGGCTATCAGAACGGGCAGAGAGTTTTCGGATTTGGGAGACCGCCCATAAACTTTGTCAAGGTTCGCGTGCAGGATTAAGCTCCAAATTGAGAGACGCGCAACGCAGCCGTATCGATTCGTTATAAGGGGTTACGATGAATGGCTTTGCGTCGGCAGGTAGCAAGCGCTGGTTGCAGATTGCCGTCAATCGGAAGCCGCAACTTCTCCTGAGTGCTCTCCGGCGAAGCGGAGCGATTGGGCCAAGGACCTCAATTCGCTGGCAGTCCCCACTCGAAGCCGACGGCTTTCAAGAATATCGGGACACGGCGGCGCTCGATAAAGCGGGGATCGCCGACCCGAAAACGCCTCTTAAGGGCTTTTGGCCAGCTCGCGGGCCCGTTTGGGACGCAGTAGGGATTACCTCCGAAAACGATCCCCTCTTTGTCGAAGCGAAGGCCCACATTTCGGAAGCAGCTTCACCAGCGACCAGGGCTTCTTTGACATCGCGGGAGTTGATCGACAAAAGTCTCGGCGAAGCAAGACAGTTCTACGCGCCGCGATTCAAGGCGATGTGGAGCAATATGTTCTATCAATACGCGAACCGGCTTGCTCACCAGTATTTCCTGAGACAGGTCAACGATGTGTCGAGTACCCTCGTATTCCTCTACTTCGTGAACGCGGATGACATGCTCGGTCCCGAGTCCGAGGAAGAGTGGCGCGGCGCGCTGAAGCTTATCCATGCCGTTCTGGGTCTGCCGAAAGACCTCAGGTCTTATGGCGTGTTTGATGCGTTTCTGGATGCAAGATTTCTTCAAGACGCAGTCTAAGATCGAACTAAAAGAGTACGGATTTCCCCCGCAAAATCACTCGCCTCGCGGTGTATACTCCCGCATCCATTTGCAACTGCATTTTATTTTGTTTCGGAGGGGCCGGTTTTGGGGCGAGGGCTGGGAGGCGGTAAATCGAAGAGCGGATCTGCGGCGCCTGCGAAACGATACATCCTCGACCGGCAAGCGGGATTCATTCTTCGCCAGGTGGGCCAGCGGCACATCGCAATTTTCACCAAGCGCATGCTCTACGAACTTACGCCGACGCAATTTGCGGCGCTGGCGAAGCTCTACGAAGTGGGGCCATGCTCGCAAAATCGGTTGGGGCGATTGACGGCGATGGACGCGGCCACCATCAAGGGCGTGATCGATCGCTTGACCAAGCGCGGATTCACGGAGGTGCGCCCGGATTTGCAGGACGCTCGGCTGTTGATGGTCCACTTGACGGCGCGTGGGCGGAAAATCACCGCGGCGGCGATTCGCGAAGGCGCGAAGATAACCGAGGAAACGCTCGCGCCGCTCTCGAAAGCCGAGCAGGCGACCTTCCTTAAGTTATTGAAAAGAATGTGTTAAGCCCTCGGATTCGGGATATCGGAATGGTTCTTGCTGTGCCAAATCATAATAAACGCTTTCGTTTCAGCACGTTGCCACCGTCCTCGTCGGAGCCCCGGAGCTAACGCCAGCGTTAACGGAAAGATAACCTGCCTCTTCACAAATGCCGTTTGTTAGTATACAAATGATCTCGCGGCGAGCGCCCCGGCCTAAATACAAAAGGTAGCCCTGGACCACCTAGTTATGGCATTTATTCAGCCCGCCAATCTCGAGGAAGCCGTCAAGGCGCTCGCGGAGACGCGCGGCGTGGTGCTTTCGGGCGGCACGGATTTTTTTCCCGCGCGCGTGGATCGTCCCATCACCGAAACTGTGATTGATATTTCGCGCGTGCGCGAGCTGAAGGGAATTTCCATCGAGGCGGAGCGCATTCTCATCGGCGGCAGGACTACCTGGAGCGAAATTGCCAGCGCGCCGCTGCCGCGAGGCTTCGACGGATTGAAGAGCGCGGCGCGCGAAATCGGCGGAATCCAAATTCAAAATTTCGGCACGGTGGCGGGGAATCTTTGCAACGCGTCGCCGGCCGCGGATAGTGTGCCGCCGCTCTTGACGCTCGATGCCGAGGTGCAGCTTGCTTCCGCGTCGGGGACACGCACGCTGCCGCTCGCCGATTTTATTTTGGGCAATCGCAAGACGGCGCGGCGCGTGGATGAAATTTTGACGAGTGTTGTCGTGCCGCGGCGGCTCGGGGATGCCGCGTCGTCATTTTTGAAACTTGGCGCGCGGCGCTATCTGGTGATTTCGATTGTGATGGTCGCGGTAATGATTCTTGTCGACGATGGCGGCTGTGTTGCTGAGGCGCGCATCGCCGTGGGCTCGTGTTCGGCGCAGGCGCGGCGTCTGCCTCGATTGGAAGAATCGCTTGTTGGCGCTGCGGCACGTCCCGGGCTCGGAAAATTAGCCGCGGCCACGCATCTGGCTGGCGCGCTCGCGCCGATTGACGATGTGCGTGCGACCGCCGAGTATCGCCGCGATGCTTCGCTCACTTTGGTTCAGCGCGCCATTGATGCATGCGTGGGAGCCGCATAAACATGGGCGATCTAGCGGCGCCGGTTACCTCCGCGATCGTCTCCCCGATTGTATTCAAGCTGAATGGCAAGCGGACTGTGGTGCGCGTGCCGCCGATTACGCGCCTCTCGAAAGTGCTGCGCGATGAGCTGGGCCTGACGGGAACGAAAGTCGGGTGCGATGCGGGCGATTGCGGCGCATGCACCGTTCTGATCGACGGCAAAGCGGCGTGCTCGTGCTTGATTGCCGTCGGCCAGTTGAATAATGCCCAGCTTGATGGTGGCCAGCTTCCTAGTTCTCAGCTTGATGGCGCCGCGACGGAAGTGACCACGATCGAAGGGCTCGGCGGCTACTCCGCAAATTTCGAAAAGCTGAGCGCCGCATTTCTGCAACATGGCGCGGCGCAGTGCGGCATTTGCACGCCCGGGATGCTCGTGTCGGCGACGGCGCTGCTCGAATCGAATTCCGCGCCCGATGAGACGCAGGTGCTCGATGCGCTCGGCGGCGTCCTCTGCCGTTGCACCGGCTATCGCAAAATTATTTCCGCCGTGCTCGCGGCTTCGACGAACTCGACTGCAGCGGCCGGCGTCGCGCGCGAAATCAGCGGCACCGCAGTCAGTGGAACTGAAATTCACGACGCCGAATCGCGCCACCTCCCAATCCACCAGGATGCCACGGTGCCGCGACAGAATTCGCCCGGCGCAGTCGGCGATCGCGTCGCACGCGTGGACGGCGCGCGCAAAATCAACGGCACCGAAATCTACGGCGCCGACGAAGCCCCCGCCGGCGCTCTGACGCTCCGCGTAGTCCGCAGCCCATACAATCACGCCCGCTTCCACTTCGGCGATTTCGAAGCATTCCTAGCCAGCCATCCCGGTATCCACGCGGTATTCACCGCCAAAGACGTCCCCGGCAAGAATAATTACGGCGTAATTCCCGATTATGCCGACCAGCCGGTATTCGCAGTAGACGCCGCGCGATTTCGCGGCGAAGCAGTAGCGGCGATTGTCGGCGACGCGGATGCGATCGCCGAATTCGATTTGGCCAGCTTTCCCGTCGAATGGGAAGAATTACCCGCCCTAACTACCATCGAATCAGCGCTCGACGCAGATGCGCCGCTCGTGCACGCCAATCGCCCAGGCAACGTGCTCGTTCGCGGCCGCGTGGTACGCGGCGACGTCGACGCCGCGCTGCGCGACGCCGACGTAGTCGCCAACCTCGAAGTTGCGACAGGATTTGTAGAACACGCCTGCATCGAACCCGAGTCCGGCTTCGCGCGGCGCGTTGGCGATCGCATCGAAGTGCAATCTTGCACGCAGGCGCCGTACATGGCGCGAAAAGATATCGCGGCGATTCTTGGAATTTCTGAAAGCTCGGTGCGAATTTTGCCGACGGCGGTCGGCGGCGGCTTCGGAACGAAGCTCGATCTTTCCGTGCAGCCATTTCTTGCGTTGGCGGCGTGGCATCTGCGGAGGCCGGTGCGAATGATTTATTCGCGGCCTGAATCGATCATGGCGACGACGAAACGGCATCCCTCGCGAATTCGCGCGCGAGCGGGAGCGAAACGCGATGGAACGCTGGTCGCGATGGATTTTCAGGCGGATTTCAATACGGGCGCGTACGCATCGTGGGGGCCGACGGTGGCGTTTCGTGTGCCGATTCACGCGTCGGGGCCGTACAAAGTTCCGAACTACCGCGCTCTCACGCGCGCGATTCACACGCATCTTGTTCCCGCGGGAGCGTTCCGTGGATTTGGAGTGCCGCAGGGGACCGTGGCGCAGGAACAACTTTACGACGAGCTTGCGGAAAAAGTTGGAATGGATCCGCTGGAATTTCGAATTTTGAATGCGCTCGACGATGAAAGTCCCACCGTTACCGGGCAGACTTTTGGCAGCGGCGTGGGGATTCGCGAATGTTTTGAGGCACTGCGTTCGAAATGGATTGCGTCGCGCGCGTGTGCGGAAGCTGCGAACGCCGCGGCACAAGATTCGATCCGCCGTGGAGTGGGCGTTGCGGGGATGTGGTATGGATGCGGCAATACTTCGCTGCCGAATCCTTCGACGATGCGCGTGGGCTTGAAGCGCGATGGACGGATTGCGCTGCATCAAGGTGCGGTAGACATTGGGCAGGGCTCGGCGACCGTTGTAACGCAGATTTGTGCGGAGGCGGTCGGCGCGCCGCTAAAACAATTCGATTTGGTTCCAGCGGATACGGATGTGACTCCGGACTGCGGAAAAACATCGGCATCGCGGCAGACATTTGTTTCAGGCACCGCGGCGAGTATGGCGGGAGTGGAATTACGAAAGGCGATTTTGCGGATTGCGAATGCGTGCGAGTGCGCGCAAATTGAATTTGGACACGGCGCGATTACGATCGAGGAGCGCGGCGAGCGCCGCAGAATTTCTCTTGCAGATTTGCCTCTCGACGCGCGAGGTTACGTTGCTTCGGCGGAAGCGACATTCGATCCTCCCACGAGCCCGCTCAATTCTGACGGTCAGGGGAATCCTTACGCGTTGTACGGCTTTGGCGCGCACATGGCGGAAGTCAGCGTGGACATGGAGCTCGGAACGGTTCAAGTCCTAAAAATTACTGCCGCACACGATGTGGGACGCGCGATCAATCCGACGCTCGTTGAAGGACAAATCGAAGGCGGTGCGGCCCAAGGACTTGGATTTGCGCTGATGGAAGAATTTTTTCCGGGCAAAGGAGAGAATTTGCACGACTATCTGATTCCGTCCGCCGGAGATATTCCTCCCGTCGAATCGATATTGATTGAAGATCCCTCACCGATCGGCCCATTTGGCGCTAAGGGTGTGGGCGAGCAAGCGCTGATTCCCACGGCGCCTGCAATTTTGAACGCGATTTACCACGCGACAGGCGTGCGCATTCATCGAATTCCGGCGACGCCGGATCGCGTGCGCGCGGAAATTCTTGCCGCGGCTGCTGCTGGAGTTCGCAATGGCTGAAGATACGATTCGCTGCGATGCGTGCCCGGTGCTGTGCTACATCAAGCGCGGCATGTCTGGCGCGTGCGACCGCTACGCGAATCATGAGGGTCAACTGGTGCGCGTGGACCCGCAGGTGGTTCTCGATCGCGCGAAATCGCACGGCACGCCGCTGGTCCGATTTCTCGGACCGGATCGCGATTGGGACGGAACGCTACTAAAGGGTTCCGGAACATTCGTAACGGCCATCGGCGCGGGAACGACGTATCCCGATTACAAGCCAGCGCCGTTCATCGTTTCTTCGGAAGTCGAAGGCGTGGACATGGTCACGGTGGTGACCGAAGGAATTTTCAGTTATTGCGGCGTGAAAGTAAAAATTGATACAGACCGGCACCTCGGGCCGGAGCGGAATCTTGTGCGCGCGGAAGGCGAGCCTGTCGGACATGTAACGACCGGCGAATATGGCTCGCAGATGCTTTCACTCGGCGGCGTTCATCACCTGACGGGCGGAACGAAAAAAGAAGGACGCATCACATGCGAGACGCTGCTCGAACTCTGCAATCGCAAGCCGGTGGAATTGACGATTGATGATGGCGCGCGAGTTGTCGTCGAAGCCGGGAAGCCGCCGGTGGTGAACGGCGTGCTTGAAGCGCGCATGCGCGTCGGCTGCGGCTCGGCGACGATTGGAATGTTCGCGAGGCATTGGCTCGGCACGGTAGATGAAGTGGTGGTGGTGGACGATCACATCACTGGCGTTCTCTCCGAACATCAAGCCGGAAAGCTTCTGGGGGTTCGCGCGACTGGAATTCGCATCAAGGGACGCCGGTCAACGCCTGGGCGCTATTTTCAAGTCGCGGAGCCTGGAACCGGCTGGGGCGGCACGTCCATCAGCGATCCGCTTTCGATCATTGATACATTCAAGCCGAAGATCGCGTGGCCCCATCTTCGAATGCTCATGGTGAGCACAACCGGCGAGCAACACGCCTACTACGAACTGGATGAGGATTTGCGGCCAGTGGAGCGGGATTTGCCTGAGGCGCTTGTCGAGTCCGTCGAGCGGATCAGGGAAAATTGCGAGCCGGCGCTTTCGACAGTTTTATTTATGGGAGGCGCGGGAGGATCTTTGCGCGCGGGAGTTACCGATAATCCCGTGAAGCTAACGCGCTCCGTGAAGCACAATTTCACGCGAGTCACGTGCGGCGGCGCGCCGGTTTACGTTTGGCCCGGCGGCGGAATCACGTTCATGGTTGACGTCACGCGGATGCCGGAGAATGGTTTTGGCTACGTGCCTACGCCGGCGCTTGTCGCGCCGATCGAATTCACGCTCAAGCTTGAGGATTATGCCGCGCTTGGCGGGCACATGGATCATGTTCGGCCGCTCAGTTCGCTCGGCGAGAACAATCGCGAACAGCCAGGGTCGCTATCGAATAGTCCCGCGCCCGTAAAGTCCGTCCCGATTGAGTCCGGGCCGGTAAAATCCCGCCTGCTTGACGCGGATTCTCCGAGGGTGGCGAAGCGATGAGAGAGCCGCCGGTCGTTCGTTTTTTGCCGGACAATCGCCGATTGCATTTGCACGATGGTCCGATTGATTTGATCGTGGAAGCATTCGGCGAACGCGCGGAAATCGAAGCGGCGTATCGCGCGGCGGCGCGGCGATTTGTCACGGTTCTCGATGAATTGTGCTGCGAGTTGCCGCTTTTGCGCGCGGCTGCGCGAGTAGACGGGCCGCAACTTTCAGGACCCGTGGCGCGCAGAATGGGGGAGGCTGTTGCGCCGTTCGCGGCAAAAATGTTTATTACGCCGATGGCCGCTGTGGCCGGCGCTGTGGCCGAGGAAATTCTGCAGGTGATGACAGAAGCTGCTTCGCTTTCGCGAGCGTACGTGAATGACGGCGGCGACATCGCGATTCATCTTTCGACTGGAGAGAATTTTCGAATCGGCATGATCGAACGGCCGGACCGGCCTTCGTTATTTGGCACTGTGCGACTCGAAGCGAGTGATCGTGTGCGCGGAATTGCGACGAGCGGATGGCGCGGGCGAAGCTTTTCGCTGGGCATCGCCGATGCGGTGACGGTACTCGCAGATCGCGCCGCGATAGCTGACGCAGCGGCCACGATTATCGCCAACGCGGTGAATTTGCCTGGGCATCCGGCGATCGCGCGCTTGGCGGCTTGCGAGATTGCTCCAGACAATGATCTTGGCGAGCGGCTCGTCACTCGCGATGTTGGTGAGCTTGCCGCTCCCGAAATTGATATTGCTCTTGCGTCGGGAGTGGCCACGGCTGACGAATGCATCGCTCAAGGACTCGCAGTTGCCGTTGCGATTTGCCTTCAGGGAGAAACTCGCGTTGTTTACTCGCGGCGCGAGAACTGTAGATTTTTGGCCGCGTCATCGGATGAAAATCTGAGGAGGATGGTCGTTGCTGGAAGTTAGAGTGCGAAAATTCGTGACGGTCGTGGAAGAAATTTTTCACGAGGGCGGGCCCGCGGTTGCCGTTCCACCGCGCCGAGCAGCGGCGCTGGCCATTATCACAAATCCATTCTCCGGCTCATATGTCGCTGACATTGCTGGGTTTATGGATGACCTAAAGCCGCTTGGGCTTGAGATGGCGAAGACACTCGTCGCCGCGCTCGGCGGCAATTCTCACGTTGTTGAAGGCTACGGCAAAGGCGCCATTGTCGGCGCGGCTGGCGAGCTGGAACACGGGGCGCTGTGGCATGTTCCCGGCGGATATGCAATGCGCGAAATTCTTGGTGGCGCGAAAGCGATTGTCGCGTCGTCGAAAAAAGTTGGAGGGCCGGGCGCGCGGCTCGATATTCCCATCACGCACATTAACGCGTCATACGTTCGCAGCCACTTCGATTCGATGGAAGTTGGATTGGCAGATGGGCCGCGCGCGGATGAAATTCTGCTCGCGCTGGTGATGACCACGGGGCCGCGCGTTCATGCGCGTGTCGGCGGTTTGAAAGCGTCGGAGATCAAGGGAGAGGACGGCCTGCGATGACGGCGACTGGAAAAGTAAAAATCCGAAAGCTGGTTACGTTCGTTGAAGAGACCCGAAGCGAGATGGGACGCGCGATCGAGCCGCCCACGCGGCGCGCTGCCGCAGTTGCCGTGATCGAGAATCCATGCGCGGGAAAGTTCGTCGAAGATCTCAGCGAGTTAATCAACATCGGCGAAGAATTAGGCGGCTTACTGACGGAACGGGCAGTCGCCGCGCTTGGAATAGCAGGAACGTCCGTCGAAAGCTACGGCAAAGCAGCCGCGGTGGGCGAGAACGGCGAGCTCGAACATGCGGCCGCGATTTTGCATCCGAAATTGGGCGCGCCTGTCCGAAAAGCTCTCGGCAAAGGAGCGGCTCTGATTCCATCTTCGAAGAAACGCGGCGGGCTCGGTGTGGCGCTCGATATTCCGCTGGGACACAAAGATGCGGCCTTTGTGCGCAGTCATTTTGACGGGATGGAAGTGCGGATTAACGATGCGCCGCGCGCGAATGAAATTATGGTTGCCGTCGCGGTGACGGATAGCGGGCGGCCGCTGGCGCGGGTGGGTGGATTGAAGAAGGAAGAAATTAAGGGCGAGGAT
>Ga0209624_10000153_pt1 | contig 63338 bp, 46 predicted proteins | sample JacPinW_OM2H0_O1_FD_188565 | JGI IMG/M metagenome (GOLD analysis project Ga0209624, IMG submission 188565) | Forest soil microbial communities from Algoma, Ontario, Canada - Jack Pine, Ontario site 1_JW_OM2H0_O1 (SPAdes) (version 2) | ecosystem: Environmental > Terrestrial > Soil > Boreal... | reverse complement strand
CTCGTCGTGCTGTAGCGTCTCTTTATATAGCGGTGGGTCTCATGGAGACCGCGCGCGATATGCTTTTCAACCGTTTTGGCCGAGATTCCGAGGCGCTCCGCAACCTCCTTGTAGGAACACTCGTGAAATACCCGCAGCGTGAATGCCGCACGGCACTGCGGAGGCAGCCGATCGATGGCCTCCTGTATCAGTCGATTCCGCTCGTCTCTGAGCAACTCCGTCTCCAACGATTCACGCTCAGTTTTGACCCGCGGATCGCCCAAATCCCCCATTGTGCCGCGCTCCGTAATCCGCCGATGACGGTATTCATTCGCGGCAAGATTGCGCGCCGTGGAGAAAAGAAACGCCCGGAGCGTGGTCACGGAATCGCGCTGCCGATAGGTGCGTAGAAACGCTTCCTGCACGATCTCCTTCGCCGTTTCACTCGAGCCGACGAAGCGGCGAATGTATCGGTGCAAGGTGTGGCGGCACTCGGCGAAGAGCTTGGTGAATATCTCGCTGGGGGACTCAGAGGCTGTCGGCATCGCCGTGTTATCCGTTTGAACCACGGTACGCCAATAAGAGGCCGCACGGCAACTTTCAAAACTCGAATGGGGGATTTTCCCGTCTCAGGTGTCATACGCATTGCCGCGGCTTCGTCGCGCGGCCTACGGGAGGCAGATCAAGATGATTCCGTTCCGGTCCGGTCTCTCATGGGGATTGATTGCGACGTTGACCGCGCTGTCGTCCTGGAGTACGGCCTCGAGCGGGCAGCTTTCGGCTGCAACCGTCGTCGCTTTGGAGCCCGGCGTCACCGCCGGCGTGGGTGCGCCGTTAGATTTTGTGGAGTACGAGGCGGAGAACGGTGCCACCAATGGCCGCATTGTCGGGCCCGACCGCAGTTTCGCCACGCTCGCTTCGGAGGCATCCGGCCGGCGGGCGGTATTACTCCAGAGCCAAGGGGATTATGTCGAGTTCAGGCTTTCCGCGCCGGCGAACGCCCTGACTGTCCGCTATGCAGTAGCGGACGGTCCCGAGGGCAAACCCGTCGATGCGGGGCTCGGCGTGTATGCATGGAGCCGCCGGATCGCGGAACTTGCCGTAACCTCCCGATATTGTTGCTACTACGGTCACTATCCTTTCACCAAGCATGTCGCGGAGGGTGGAGGTCACCATTTCTTCGATCATGCGCGGATTTTGCTGGATCGGGTGCTGCCGGCCGGTACGGTCGTGCGCCTGACCACAGATACCCAATTCCAGTCATCCTGGATCGCGATTGATCTGGCCGATTTTGAAATGGTGCCTGCGCCGCGGAAGCAACCCTCGCGCTCTTTGTCGGTGGTGGACTTTGGCGCCGACCCCGTCGGGGAATTGGACTCCAGGGAGGCGTTTGCCAAGGCTATAGCGGCGGCATCCGGCAGCGGGCGTCCACTGTGGGTTCCACCGGGGCACTTCCGCCTGGATGGCCATGTTCAGGTCGATCGCGTGGAAATTGCCGGCGCTGGGCCGTGGTATTCGATACTGCAGGGCGATGGCGTGGGGCTGTATGGCCGCGATGCGCCGAATCCCTCACAGGCGGTCGATATTCACGATTTGGCGATCATCGGGCAAGTCAACGAACGCGACGATCACAAGGCCTTGGCCGGAATCGGCGGCGCGCTCGGCGGCGGCAGCCGCGTCCGCGACATTTTCATTCAGCACGTCAAGGTTGGACTATGGCTCGATGGCCCCTTTGACGGATTGCTCGTCAGGCACATTCGTGTCTTGGACACCACCGCCGACGGACTCAACCTGCACCGCGGGATCTCGGGTGTGACCGTCGAGGACAGCTTCTTTCGCAACAATGGCGACGACGGTATCGCTTCGTGGGCCGAAAAGATCGCGAACCATGACATCATTATTCGGCATAACACGGTCGTCGCGCCCATCCTGGCGAACGGCGTGGCAATTTACGGCGGCCATGACATCGCCGTGTCGGACAATCTCATCGCCGATACCCTCACCGAGGGAGGCGGCCTGCACTTGGGCAACCGCTTCGATGCAGTACCGCTCTCGGGCAAGATTTCTTTGGATAGGAACATGGTCGTGCGCGGCGGCAGTATCGATCCCCGCCTGCATATCGGTATCGGCGCCGTTTGGTTGTTCGCTTTGGATACGCCGATCAACGCGCAGATCGATCTGCGGGCAACGACCTTGCTGGACAGTAGCCAGGAAGCGCTGCTGCTGTTCGGCAGGCGCATCGATGGACTGGTGGTGAATGGGCTGCGTGTCGATCGTGCCGGGGGGAGCCTGATCGAGCTGCGCGCGGACGGCAGCGCCACCCTTTCAGGGGTCCGGGCAACCGGCATCGCGGAACCGGCCGTTCGAAGCTGCAGCGCCTTCCAGCTTGAATGGAAGGGAACAAACAGCGGGATCGGCAGCTCGAGCGCGCAAGGCTGCTGAGCAGGGTGCTACGGGCCGCCGGCGCGGGTTAGGGCGCCGTGTGGGCGAAGCGCCGGAAAAAGCTGTCCTTGTTCCACGCCGGGCGGTGCGGATCGTCGGCGACTTGCAGCGTCAGGCCGCGCATGACTTCCTCAAAACCCGCCGCCGCCGCGAGGTCAACGGGCTGATTGGCGTCGTCCGAAGGCGCGTGGTAACGCTCCGTCAGCCAGTCTTTGAATATTTTCTCCTCGGGCGTCCCAGAATCAAAACCGACCTTCATCGCGAGGGAGGGAATACCCTGCTTTATGAAGCTGTATTGATCGCTGCGGATGAATAGGTTGCGCAGCGGCTCGGGGTCGGGCTGCACGCGGTATCCCAACTTCGTCGCGACCGCTGTTGCTCGCTCGCCGAGATCGGATTCGGCGAGCCCGTACACCGTGAGCACTTTCAGCGGCACAATGGGCAGGAACATATCGGTGTTGAGGTCGGCGACTATCTTGTCGGCGGCCACGGTGGGGTTTGTCGCAAAGTATCGGGAACCGAGCAGTCCCTTTTCCTCGCCGGTGACCCAGACGAACAGCACACTGCGCTTGAGCTTCTCGTGGCTGCGCTCGAGCGAAGTCGCGACGTCGAGCAGCATGGCCGAGCCGGAACCATTGTCCATGGCGCCGTTGTAGATGCTGTCCCCATTGATGGGCTTTCCGATGCCCAGATGATCCAAGTGCGCGCTCAGCACCACGTACTCGTGTTTGAGCACGGGATCGCTGCCCGGCAATACAGCGACCAGATTGTTCGAGTGCACAGTTTCGCTCAGCAGATGCGTCGTCGTGCGAATGCTCACCGGCAGTGCAAAACGCGGCAGGGGTTGGCGCCCTTTGCCGAGCGCGGCGATCTCGGCGAACGTATGACCGGTGCCCGCGAACAGCATATCGGCATATTCCGGATTGAAGGTGGCGGCAAACAGCTCGCCGGCCGTATCGTCAAACTGCGCGCCCACCAACGCCATGCTTTTCTGCGTTCGGCTCAAGGACATTCTCGACCAAGGAATGTCCATCGAAGCCGGGTTGGGTATGCTAAGAACGCCGATGGCTCCCGCCTCGCGCAGTGCTTTCCAGCGTTCGGCCGCCGATTGGTGGTGAGCGGCCAGCGCGGCCGTCATGGAGGCCGGCGATCCGGTGAACACCACCGCGATCTTTCCTTTGAGATCCAATCCCGCGAAGTCGTCATAGTTTTGCTCGGGGACGCTGAGGCCATAGCCCACGAACACAAGGTCTGCCTGAACGCGGGGCGCCAAATCGACGCGCGTCGAGAAAAATGCCTCCTGTCCGAGCGTGAGCGGCAGTTCCCGGCCGTCCCGCAGCAGCACGAGGCTCGAGTCCGCCTCCACAATCTCCCGGGACCGCAGGTCGACCGGCTGGTAATAACCCGAAGACCCCGCGGACGGAATTCCCAGCGCCTCGAGCCGCGCCACCATGTACTTTTGCGCGGCCCGCTCCCCGGCACTCCCGGTGTTGCGGCCCTCATATTTGTCATCCGCCAAGGTCGTGACCACTTCCCACCAGGACCGGCCGTCGAAGTGTTGCGCAGCATGCGCAGCGGCCGCCCCGGCGAGGAGACAGAGCACGACGATTAGTGTTCGCATGACGCCATCCCTCAATCGTTTTTGAAGTGCCGGTAGTATAGGGGGTCGTCGTCGGCCGGGCCTAGTCCAATGGGACTTCGGCCTTCGAAGCCGATCGCGTGCCCGTCTTCGGCGCGTTGCTTTGGCAGATCATGGCCAATCCAGCCGCCTTGGAGCTGCGGCGAATGCAGATGATTTCTGAGGTCGGGGCAGAGAACAACAGCACAACGGTCCTCATGATTCCGTCAGACTTCGTATCGCTCACTCACACGCTGAATGAGTATTTACGACAGCAGAACTCGCCACCGGGTGCCTAAACCGCAAACAGTCACGTCGCGCGCAGCGCGACGGTTACGGGCACACGCGCCGCTCGAACGGCTGGCATCAGCCCGCCGATCAGCCCCATGCAGAGCGCCCAACCGATGCCCAATAAAGCCAGAGACGGAGTGACCGCAAGGTGAAATTGAAACCCAAAGGGACGGGCCGTTAGGCCATTAAAGAATAACCACGCAAGTCCCGCGCCGGTCAACGCGCCGAGAATCGCCAGAAGAATGGCCTCTAATAACGTGGAGGCCATGACCGCTGCGCCGCTGAATCCGATGGCGCGCAGCGTGGCGAGTTCGCGCCGCCGGCTGTCCATGAGCGCGTAAAGGGAATTGGCAGCACCGATCGTGGCTGCCACGGCCAGTATGGCGCCCACGAAGTAGCTGATGAAATTCAGTATTCCGTTGACTTGCTGCACGCCCGCCTCGGCCAGCTCCGCTTCGTGCTCGACTTTGACTTGCAGCAATGGATTGCCCTTGATCGCGTTGACGAGCTCGTCAAATGCTGCGGGGGATCGCAGCATGACGTTGACTTCGTTGTAGCTGCTGCGTCCGAAGGCTGACAAAACCGTGTCCGCGTCGGCGTATACGGCGCAGCTCCCGTTGCTGCGCCCGAGGTCGAAGTTCCCTACGACGAGCCACTCGACGCCTTGTATGAGCCGCTTGTCGCCTACGCTGAAATGCTCGTATTGGTGCGCGCAGTAGTTGCTCGCGATGAGCTCGAGCAACCCGGGTCGAAACATGCGGCCCGCGGTCAGGTGCAGCTCGGGTGCGTAGTCGGTGAGATCCGCGCCGGCGCCAGTCATGGGAAATCCGACCAAGTCGCCAGAGTCGGTCCTCCTGGCCTGGACGAACACCAGAGCCTGCGGCACCGCGATCGGCTGCCCGCTCGCGTTGCGCCGAATCCCAGGAAGATCACCGATAAGCGCCGCGATGTCCTTCGGTATGTCGCTTTGATTGGGCCCCGACGCTCCAACGCTGAGCAGGCTGGCGCGGTCAGGGCGCACGTTCCCCATGGCCTCCCGCCGAGCGCCGACGCTCATGGACAGCATAGATACCAGCACCCCCACGGCGCACGTCACACCGATAACCGTGGTGCATGCCAACCCCAGGCGCTGCGGCACGCCGAGCAGGTTCATGCGCAGGAGCACCCCCAGCTGTTTGAGGAAATCCATGTGTGCCTACCGTACCGCCAGGGCGTCGACGATGTTCAACCGTGCCGCGCGCAGGCCCGGCACGCTCACGCTGATGAGGGCCACGAACACGGCTCCGAGAATGCCGAAGGCCACGACCACCATCGGCATCGAGAGTCCGGGCATGTACTTAGCAGCAAGTGGGAACGCAATCCAAGCCAGCGCGAGACCCGTCAGCGAGGCGGCAATGCACACGAGCAACGACTCGCCCGCGATGAGGAAAAATACCGTCCGGTTGCCGAATCCGAGCGTCTTCAGGACAGCAAACTCGGGCGTGCGCTCACGGACCGTCTGCATCATCATCGTGGCCGTCGAGAACACCACAGCCGCCAGCACCGCGCTGAGGATCCAACGGATGGCGAAGTTCAGGTCACCGAGTGATTGCATCGCCTGCTGCGTGCGCTCTCTAAACGATGCCGTTAGCGTTGGGCTTGCCGAGTTGGCGAACGTGCGATCGATGGCGTCGCTCACGGCGGCCACCTGCCTCGGATCCGATACGATTGCGTAAAAGTGGTTGACCGTCCCCTTGTTGAGCACTCGCGCCTCGTCAAGATAGTCGTAGTTGCCCACCACAAGACTATTCTCGCCGCTCTCGTGATCCGAAAACATCCCCACGATCTCGAAGGTCCAAGTTGTCGATCCGTCGGTCTGAACAGTGTTCGTGGTGAGGGGAATTTTATCCCCGATGTGCCATCCGTATTTCTTGCCGATATCGTATGTGATCAACACGCCCGTCCGAATTTTGCGAAGGGCCTCGAGGTCCTTGGACTGAACACTGAAGGTCTCCGGCGCGACCGTGCGGAAAAAATCGGTCGGCGGAATAAAAAGCACGTAAACGGACTCGGTCTGCTTCTGGTACGTCGCAAGCATGCCGTCGTTGAACGATGCGGTCTTCACGCCAGGAACCGATTGAAGACGGTTCAGCTCAGCGAATGAGAGGCGCGCTCCGCCGACGACTGCGGGGCCGACGTAGAGTACGTCAGCGCGAACACTGGCGATGGCCCGGTCCATCCCGGTCTTCATGCCCTGCAGAACGCCGAACAGCGCGAAGGCAACGCAGACCTGAAGAAAAATCAGCGCCGTGCGCACGGGCTTACGCCAGATGCCGCACCAGACGAGGGGCAGATACTTCATGGAAGTTCCATTTTGACCGCCACGAAGCCGCCTGTCACGAACGGCCGAGAAGGGTCGAGACGGTGAATTCGCGGGCCATCTTCATTCATAGGCGGCAGGCAGGCCAACGGCGGGCATTCAAGTGCGTGCAGGTGTATCCCATAACTGACGTTCACCGGCAGCATTTCAGGCAAGCGTGAACTCCATCCGCGCCCACTTGGGCATAAGCGACGAAACTATGGCTGACGCAAATCTATGGACTGGAAGTGCATTGACTAAGCCATTTCGCATCTACGCGGTTTTCGCCCTCCTTTTTGGCCTGCGTTGCTATGCCGATCCCATCTATCCAGACATACCGACGAGAAACCTCCCCATACTTCAAGAGCTACCAGCGAAAGATCAGCTAATACTGGATGTGCGTAGTGAGATGTTATCGGGTGACCCAATTCTACCTCCAGGGAGCGGCGCTGGGCTCGTAGGTATAAATGACCTAGCGGTCGAAGTAGGCGTTTACGATCTCTCTAATGAAACCGAAGCAATCTGGGATCTGTTGCACGGAGCACCGGTTCGGTTATACCTATCGCAGTGCTGCACAATGCGGGCCTCGTGGGCGGCAGAGGCAGGGAAACTCTTTTTGGCTCTGGAGGACGGAGCTTACTTGATTGATCCTCGCGGTCACTACACAAAGGTCGCGCTCAAAATGCCGGGAACGTCCATTGAGTATAGAGCGGTTAGTCAATTCGCCATAAGCAGGGACGCGTCTTATCTACTGTTTAGCTTGCTCGGGCGTGACCCGGGCGATAAATATTTCGATCCAGCGGACCCTTATGCAATAAAGGGTGGACGCCTGTATCAGGATCTTATGTATGAGGAACTTGCGGGCTCAGTCCCTAAAACTATTGCGAAAGGTAGTACTTACTTTAGAAGCAACGGTGAGCCAGATAGCCAACACGTTTCTGTTCCCGCGTGGAGCTCGGATCGCAGGCGGATTGCGTATGAAAGGCGGGCCGGTAAGACTCTCGAACTTATCGTAGCAAACAGCGATACCGGAGAGACCGCATGGCGTATGCCAATCTCGATCAACGGACTGTTGACTCCCGCTATCATCAAGGAAATCCGCTGGAATCCGGACGACACGAAACTCGGATTTGTCGTTTACGAGGGCACCCCGGGATCATGGGATTTGATGGAACGGAGTGAGCTGTACACTATCGATTCCAATGGTCAGAATCTGCGGGCAATGACATTCGGCGGCCGAACGATGAATATAAGCGCATTCACGTGGTCTCCCACTGGAAGCAAGATTGCGTTTCGCTCGGATTATCACTCGCCCAAGCTCTGCAATCACAACCTAATGTTCATGGTACAAGCGGGATTCGAGCCGTGTCGGGTGTCGGAAAACCTTTACACCAGCAACGTGGATGGCTCCGGATTGCATCGGATTTCCAAGGAACTGCAGTATCGGGCAGGCCAGCTATTCTGGGTTCAATAACTCAGCCGAATTGAACCGGCTGTTCGTCACCGGCCGCTTGGGGTCGTTTTGAGGCCGGATAGCGTAACGGGCGACGGTGGGCGCAATTTAAGGTCGTCGCTCTTGTATCTTGGTAGGCAGTAGACCGCTGCTCACTACTAGCGGTAGCTCCATTGGAGACATTGGGACCGTTTCGGATCAGTTACAGCTGCTCGCGCGATCTGCTAACACCTACAATATCCGATGGAAACAGCCCAATTACTGAACATCTCAGACAATTAAAGGTGCTCCCATGCCATTCCGAAAACCGCATGCGTTGGCGTTTGCCGCTGCTACCCTGTTGGTAGTCGGCGGGCCCCCAGCGATGAGCGCCCAGCCGAGCTATGGCCCGCGCTATGCGCAGGATCGCGCCGAGATCGAGGATCTCATGTCGCGCTATCTGTTCGCGATGGACTACGGGGACTTCGATGCCTATGTCGAGACCTTCACCGAGGACGGCGTGCTCGAATTCTCACGCAGCACGTCGAAAGGCCGCGCCGACATCAAGAAGGCCGTGGCGGCTTTTAAGGAGGGTATCGGCAAGTTCTATAAGGACAAGGATGGCAATCCGGCGACGCTGCGCCATGTGCTGCTCCAGGCCGTGATCCGCGTTGAAGGCGACCGCGCCTGGACACGCTCGTTATGGGTCGAGATGGCGAACGACGGTCCCAACGGCACACTCAAGATGGGAACCTTCGGCATCTACGAGGACGAGCTCCAGCGCGTGAAGGGCCATTGGCTGTTCAGCAGGAGGCGGGTGCTCAACGAATTTCTCGAAGGCCGGCATTCGGGCCCAAACAATCCGGTGCGCGATCTCGACGAATTGGCCGCGGCGTTCCTGGCGGGGAACAAATAGCTGTCGTCCACTCCCGCCCTGTACGGTCGATATAGCCGCGCCAGGAAGCGGCCGGTAGTCAGCGACGCCTTCGGGCCGAGAGGGTGAGTTCGCCAGCGATCTCCATCCATTGGGCGGCAAGGCGGCCAAAACCGGAAGTACCGCGCGCTGAAATGACTGCCCAGTTGCGGTCGTTCCGCGACACTCCGATCTGACATATCTCCCTTCAGCAGCAGGGCCACAAATAAACTATTTACTAATCGATGAGGCGATTCTCCCGCGCTTTGCGCATCTCTCCTTATGAAGGATCGGCGGATCGCCAATCGGCGCTATCCCACCGAGAGGTGATCGCGGTAAACAGGCGGGCGCGGAAGAGAGCACGTCCGCTCCATAAAACATTCCCGGAGGGAAGAATCATGAATCGAACGCTCATCAATCAAGCATTGGTAATCGGAACTTGCTTAACACTCGCGGGCACCGCCTTCGCAACGCAGCCCCCGGATGTAGTCACGAGCGACGGCTCTGCGAACACGGCAATGGGAAGTTACGCCCTGTCCAACTTCGCAAGCGGGGCCGGCAACACGGCCGCAGGCTATGCGGCTCTCTACTATTACGGGACACAAAATTATAGTACTGCCTTCGGAGCCTACGCGCTCGAACTGGGTCAGGGGTCATACAACACGGCCGTTGGTGTTGACGCGTTGTATCAGACCAGTGGCTCGAGCAATACCGCGCTGGGTGATGGCGCCGGATCACAAATATCATCCGGAAGCTGGAATATCGACATCGGCAACTCGGGAACCAGCGGCGACAACGGCGTGATCCGCATCGGGAGCGGCAATAAAACAAACTCCGCGGCATATATCTTCGGGATCAGTAACAGTCAGATAACCGGAGCTGCGGTCTACATCACCTCCGGCGGTCAACTTGGCGTGCTCGCGTCCTCGCAGCGCTACAAGACGGCAATTAAGCCGCTCCGTGCCGGAAACACTGAGAAACTGATGCAGCTGCGCCCGGTGAGCTTTCACTTAAAGCACGATCCTAGTGGACCGATGCAATACGGATTGATCGCCGAGGAAGTGCTTAAAGTGTATCCGGAGTTAGTGATCCGCGATGAGGCCGGTAAGATCCAGGGCGTGCGCTATGACGAGCTTGGGCCGATGCTGCTAAGTGCAATGCAACAACAGCAGCAAATCAATTTGTCGCAAGCGGCCGAGATCCGCCAATTGAAGGGGGAAATGGCAGAATTGAACAACCTTAAGCAAGAAATTCGAGCGGCCTCGATCGCCCTGCAATCAAAGGATCGGCTCACCGCACAACGTTAATGCTCATCTGGCGAGTTGGATCCCCCATTTTGCGGTGCGAATCGATTTGGTAGAGAGAGGTCGGCGACTGAAGCTCAAGGTGAGCATGGACAAGGATTGGCTTGAACGGATTTGGACCCTATCGCGAGCGGACCCCGTCCTTATTGGGCGTTAGGCCTGGACAGGGGAGTCCGCGTACGTGGGCGCGATGGCCGAGATATCGAACCAGACGTTGTCGGCCATACCCAGTCTTCTAATTGTCTCGAAGGAGACGGCTTCGCGAAAATAGGTAAACCCCATGTGTGCAAGCACAATCTTGGTCTTCCTATGCTGAATCGCAAGCATCATGAATTTGCCCATCTCGTTGGCATCCCATGGCTTGTAGGAATCGAACAGAACCACCAGGCCAAGCTCTCCGCATTTCTCCACCACCGTGCCCACACTCGGGTCCGCGACATCGAAGTTCTGCGTGTTGGGGTGAAGTTTTACCTCCTTCGCACCGGTATATTCGGCCGCCGCCGCTACACACACCAGTCCCGTAACGGCCAAAAATCCAATTAAAGCCGAGCGAATGTATTTCATCTCTTATGTATCCTTGAGAACCCATCTGCATAATTTAGTCCAATGGGACTTCTGCCTTCGAAGCCGAGCGCGTACCCGCCTTCGGGGCGTTACTTTGACCATGGTAGGTATAAACGAGCGAGAACTTCACGGCGTCGCTGATATTCCTGCCGGCCGAGTGCAGGGTGTTGCAATGGAAGAACACCGCATCGCCCGGCTCGAGCCGCGGCGATTCGGCGGTGGCGATAATCGCGGCGCTGTCCGCGAGGTCTGCGCGGAAGAATCTCGCGCCGTCGAACCGATCGGGCTCGAACACCATTTGGTGTGATCCCGGCACGAGCCACAACGCGCCGTTCTCTCTATTCTCTTCGCCGAGCGCGAGCCAGACGGAGACGAGGTCCTCGCGTTCGAACGACCAGTAGCGAATGTCCCGATGCCAGTTCGTCAGGCTCCCGTAACGCGGATGCTTGGTCATCACGCAATTGTGATGGGCGCGCGACATCAGAACCCTTTCACCGAAATAAGCCTCCATCCAATCGCGCAAGTCGGGCGCTTTGCCCCATCGGGCGAACGAAGGGTCTCGATCGTAGGCGTTCAGCAATCGGCGCACGGTGCTTCCGCCCTGGGCCGTGCGCGACAGCGGCGCCCCCGGATATTGCAGATCGGCTTCGAATTCGACCGGTTCGGCGCGGACGGCCAGTTGTTCCCGCGCAGCTTCGTTAAGCTCACTCAGTCCGTCAGCCGGGATGAATCCCGGTATCACCACAAACCCCTTCTCGCGCAGCCGTTCGATCTGAGCGTCGCGCGACGGTCGATCTGCCATGGGCACGGTTTTCCTCTTAGGTGTGCCTGGCTCGTTCATCAGATCTTCTGGAGGCCGTATCGCCGCACTTTCGACAGCAAATCGCGGTTGGCGGGCAGCGACGCGGCGAGGGTCCTGGCATATCCCGCCGCCTCGTTCATCTTGTCCCGAGCCAGGTTTCGGTCACGGTCGTTCAGCAGCCAAGGCGCGGGGTGAGTCTTGAAGCCCATGCCGTAGAGAATGTATTGATAGCTCGCCGCCGAGAACACCTCTTCCCGGTGCGCGAAGTCTTCCTGCCACGGGCAATGGTCCCGCCAGTACTCCAGGCCGTCCCGCAAGCTGTCCGGAATCGATTCGCGCGCTCTATTGTCGATCCAGAATGGCGAGTCGGCCCGCCGGCTCAGCACGTAGTGCAATTTGAGGAAATCGACTATGCGCTCCCAGCGATAGCGAAAAGTATCGTTGAATATCCGCGCAGCCTGCTGCATGCCGCCGCGGCAACTCGGCAGCAGATTGGCAATCGATTTGGCGGACAGCTCGATCATGACGATGGCCGACGCCTCGAGAGGCTCGATGAACCCGGCCGACAGTCCCACCGCCACGCAGTTGCGGGTCCAGAACTCTTGGCGGTACCCCGAATTGATGTCGATTTTTCGAAAGCTCAAGTCCGGCGACAGATCGCCTCGGGCGCCGAGGTAGTTCTTCAACTCCTCGAGCGCGCCCTCATCCGACACGTGGCCGCTGGAAAATACATACCCCACGCCGCGGCGGGTCGTGAGTCCGATATCCCACACCCAGCCCGATGATTGGGCGGTGGCCACGGTCACGGAGTTGATCGCGGCCTCATCCGTGGCGTACGGAATTTGAACTGCCCATGCCTTGTCGATGAAAAGCACTTTATTTTTGGAAAGAAACGGTACGCCGAAATGCTTGCCGATCAGGAGTGAGGAAAACCCGCTGCAATCGATGTAGAGATCCGCGGCGAGCGTCTCGCCGGACTTCGTCAGCACGTGCGAAATATCTCCCGTCGCGGTGGACTCGATTCGAACGATCTCGTCGTATACATGCCCGACACCCAGCTTCTCGATACAGTGGTCACGGAGAAAGGGCCCGAATTTGCCGGCGTCCAGGTGGTAGGCGTAATTCGCCAGGCCGGTGTATTCGGGAGTCGTGATCTGCTTGGGCGCAAAGCCCTGTCTGCACACACTGGTTTGAAAGCACATGCCGTCTGCGAAACTCTCTCCTCGGGGATCCTCCAGCCAGTAGGGCGCCAGGTTGCGCTCTTCGTAGCCGACCGGCAGCGTAAAGGGATGGTAGTAAGCGTCCGAATCGCTGCCGTCGGTCCACTTCACGAATTGCGACCCTTGCTTGAAGGATGCGTCGCAGGCACGAAGGAAATCAGTCTCGGTCACGCCGATCTGTTTCAAGGTGGCCCGCAGTGTGGGCCAGGTGCCTTCGCCGACGCCGATCGGCGGCTGCTGGCGCGATTCGATGAGCGTGACTGAAATCCCGTCGTCCCCCCGCTGCGAATAACGCGACGCGAGCACGCCGGCGGTGATCCAGCCGGCCGTGCCCCCGCCGACAATCAGGATCTTTCGAACGGGGTGCGGTTCGGTTTGGGTGGTCACCGGGTCACGCCGGTAAGGAGCCGGTTCTTGCGGGCGACCAGACCCGACACGTGCGAGATCGACGCCATCTGAAAGTACATCCATTCGAGAAACTCGCGATCGCGCAACTCCGCCAATTGCGCCGCGGGCAATGCCTTGAGCGCAGGGGCGGCGATCCAGTAAAGGCCCTGCAATTTGGTGTCGCTGCCGTTCACGAACTCGATATCGATTTGTATGGGCTCGATCAAGTTGAGCTCCGCCAGCCGGCCTGTGAACGCGTAGGTTTCCTTGGCTCCCGCAAGCAGCGCCGACAGCATCGATGTGATGTTTTGCAGGAATTTCGTCGGTTGACCGTCTTCCTGGAACAGGCGTTCACCCTCCTGCGACTGAACGGTCTGGCTCAGATCGAGCGCCACGTCGAGAGATGGCGGCTTTCCTTCGGAATCTTCGGTGCGGCGGGCGATCAACGAGAACGGTTGCCGCTGGATCTGCATCGGCACATAGGCAGCATCCCATCGGCCGTCCATGAAGAACAAGTTCTCCTGAGGCTGGAAGCCCAACAGCGCGGAAGTCTCGAATCGGCCTGTTTCCGTGTTCTTGGTGTAGAAGATCGGATAATGAGCCAGCAGTCGCGGAAATTCCCGGGGGATCACACTCACCGCGTTGACTTCCGCGTTCTCCCGCGTCGGCCGCGTGGCGGCAATGCGAACATCCCGGTGAATATGATTATTGAGCACGACTCGGTTGGCCACTTTCATCTCCAGCTTCTCCGAAGATTATAGCGCTCATTCCCGAGTCTTCGGCGGCGCACGACGCAGGAGACACTCGCAAGTCGCGGTACAATGGGCCTCATCGTTTCACCGCAGGTGAGGTATGCGACTCGAACCAAAGAAAGCGGAGGAATGGGCAGACGTCGATGCGGCGGTATTCAAGAACACGATAAGAACTCGTGACCGCCCGGCGATACTGCGCGGCCTGGTGCGGGAGTGGCCCGCGACCCAGGCGGGCCTCGAGTCGGCGCACTCGCTCACCGCCTATCTCAAGACCTTCTCCAGCGGCCATGCGGCGCCCTTGTTCGAGGGACCGGCATCCATCAACGGGCGATTTTTCTATAACGATACATTGGATGGATTCAATTTCGAGTCCAAACGCGCCTTGCTCGGCGATGTGCTGGAGCGCCTTTGCCGGGAATTGGAGAATGCCTCCGCGCCGGCCCTATACTCCGGTTCCGCGTCACTGCCGATTTATTTTCCCGGTTTTTCCAATGCCAATCACGTCCGCAGCCTGATTACTTCCGAGTCGGTGCGCGAGTCGATCTGGATCGGAAACCGCACCTGCGTTGCGGCGCACTTCGACAACATCGACAACCTGGCCTGTGTCGTGGGCGGGCGGCGCCGCTTCACCATGTTCCCGCCGGACCAGATCAGAAATCTCTACGTGGGTCCGCTCGACCTGACCCCGGCGGGTCAGCCCATCACGCTGGTCGATATCCGCAATCCGGACCTCGCGCGGTTTCCCCGCTATGCCGAGGCGGCGGAGGCCGCCGAAGTCGCTGAGCTCGGCCCCGGCGACGCGGTCTACATCCCCGCGCTGTGGTGGCACAATGTCGAGGCGCTCGAGAATTTCAATGTTCTCGTCAATTACTGGTGGCGCGACGTCCCGGAGTACTTCGACTCGCCGTCGAACGCGCTGCTGTACTGCCTGTTGTCGATTAAAGGTCTTCCTCCCTCGCAGCGGCGCGGCTGGAAAGCCCTGCTCGACTATCTGATTTTCCAATCGGACGGCCCGGCGCTCGAGCATCTGCCGCCTCAGGTGCAGGGTCTATTCGGAGACCTCACGCCGGCCAAGGCGGAACGTATCCGCGCAATTCTGCTGAAGAATCTGAACCGCCAATCTACCTAAGCACTCGAATCCACCTAAGCACTCGAGCTACAGACTGGGCACTCGAGCGATCGGCGGCCGCCACCGGATGGAGGCGGCCTTGAGAGACTGATGGAACTAGTACACCACGCGAAAGCCGACCTGATAGCGGGCGAAACCCTCGGTCGCAGAAACAAACTGATCGGTAAACCGGCCGTATTGATGCATCCCGGCAGATGTGAGGTTGATGCCGTCGAAGATGACGGAGAAGTGCTGGTTGATGTCGTAGGCTGCGCTCATATCGAGCTGGCCATAGGCTGCCGTGTATATCGGCTCGTTGTTCTGGTCGGTCTGGTTCAATGCGGCCAAGAACGCGCCGCGATGACTGTAGGCCACGCGGGTCTGGAAGCCCCACTTCTCGAAGAACCCCACGAAGTTGTAAGAACGGCTCAAGCCCGGCAATGCGAACTGAGAATTGACTGTCTCTGAGTTCCAAGGGGCGCCGCCGGTCGGCACGGACCAGTTGGCCTGCAAACCAAAGCCGCTGTCACCGAATATGTGCTGCACGGAGAGCTCAAATCCATGGATATCGGTCTTGTTGCCATTGGTCGGCGTCGTCACATCCCAGATGACCAGAGGGTCGCCCGGCTGCCCCACGAACGGACCCGGCGATCCGGTGTCAGTGACTATCTGGGCGAATATGTTCTGCGCGCTAGCGACCTTACCGGCGGCCGTCAGCTCGGCGATCGCCTTCGTGGCCAGCGCTCCCGCGTTCGGATCCGTGATGCCGAACAGAGACTGCTGAGTGGTCACCTCGGTCAAGAAGTTCGTGACATGCTTGGTGAACCAGTTGGCCGCCACGTAGCTGCCCTTCGAGTAATACCACTCCGCCCCGAGGTCGATGTTATTCGACTCGTAGGGCAGCAGGCCCGGGTTGCCCTCGGTGGCCGTGCGCGAGCCCGGCTTCGGCGCGTTGGTCACTGAAGTGGTGCCAATCATCTGGGTCAGATCGGATCGGGCGATGGTCTTGCTGTACGACCCGCGCAACAACACACCCGACACCACCTCCAAACTCATATCCAAGTTCGGCAAAAACTCGGCATAGGAGCTCTTGACGTCGCTGTAGGTGGCATTGGCCGCATAGTTCGTGCTGAATTCCGTGGGATTGTTCCACTGAATCGAGGTCGGAACTTTTTCCAGACTTTGCGCGGTCACGTGGGTCGTCTCGTAGCGGATTCCGGCCAAGGCCTTGAACGGCATGCCGTCGAAGGTCGTGGCGAAATCCATCTGCAGGAACGGCGCCGGCGTGTCCTCCCTGATATGGTCATCGTTGGTCGGAGTTATTGCGCCGCCGGCGGGAGTTAGACCCCAGGTGTACGGCGGGAAGTTGGGGTCTCCTTTCACGCCGCGTTCCGTAATCGGAATGATGGCGGGCAAGCTGAAGATATATTGATATGGAACCTGAATGGCGCAGCCGCCGCCGCTGAACTGCGTGAGAATGCCGCAGCTCGACGCCTTGGTAAAGTAGCTCGCCGGGATCAAACCTTGCTCCGCGGGATTGTAGTATCCCCAGGCGTAGTTCCCGCTGGTGAGGCCCTCGGCCTCCGTGGTCATGCGCTTCACATCGATGCCGGCCTCGATGCTCTTCAAGCCGCTGCCTGAATCGCTGTTCTTCCACGTGGCATTGAGCAGGGCCTCCTCGATGGTCGTGTTGAAAATGGTGTCATTGTACTGGCCGAACAGCGGCTCGATGGTGTTCGTGCCGAGGGTGCTCTGCGTATACGGCGGAGCGTAGATCCAAGAAGTGCTGGGAATCTGGTTAAAAGCCGCGGGGACTCCTGCACACGCGGCGCCCGGGCCGGTCGTCGGAAAAGCGGGACCCATGGTAAAGCACTTGTATAGCGACGTCGTCGCGCCCGGGATTTGACCCATGATGCCGAAATTGTTGGTGCCCAAGGCCCCGCCGCCCGAATCGGCCGTGGAATGATGAGCGTCGAAGTTGACGACTATGTTGTCGGAAGCCTGCCACTTCAAGTTGATGCCGGCAGAGCCATTCTGGTTCATGGTTTCATCGTTGCTCGAGTTATACGAGTCGTCGCTGCCGGTGTCGACGAGGTTGGTCACCGTACCCTGGGAGTTGATGATGGCGCTATAGGGGCTGCCGCCATAGTCGAACCAGGCGCCGTAGGTGTGCGATTGGTTCAGGTCCTTGTAGAAGGAATACGTGTAATCCATGGTCGCGACCAGCGAATCAACCGGCTTGAATTGCAGCACGGCTTGACCATTCACCCGCGTGCGCTGGTGATCCTCCACCCCCCATCCTTCATTGCGCGGCGCCCAGTTATTGCCGTCCGGATTGGTGTTGTTGTTGGTTAATGCCAATGTCGGCGAGTTACCGGCACCGGGCCCGAATTGATTCTCGAGCCAGCCGTCGATGGTGGCCCTCTGTTCCTGGCTGTTGCGCTTGGAGTAGGAACCGTTGATGAGGAAGCCCACCCGATCGTCGAAGAAGGTGTCGCTGAACAAACCGGAGAATTCGGGCGTGACCTTGGATCCGACCTGACTCGACGTGTCATCGGTGGCCTTGGCCGTAAACGTCGCCTTCATCGTATTGAAATCGAATGGACGCGCCGTGGTGATGTTGATGGTCGAACCGATGCCGCCGCTCGGCACATCGGCGCGGCCGGTTTTGTACACCTGGATTCCCGAAATGCCGTCGGCGGAGAGATTCTCGAAATCGAATGAACGCGTCGCAGTTGCAGCACCCACGGCACCGCTACCTGCCACACCTTCCACCGCGAGATTTCCCGGCATGGAGCGGCCGTTCAAAGTGACGAGATTGAATTCCGGACCGAAGCCGCGCACCGTCACGCGCGTGCCTTCATTGTCCAGGCGGTCGATGGTCACGCCGGGAATGCGCTGGATGGCTTCGGCGAGGTTGGTGTCGGGGAATTTACCGATGTCCTCGGCGGTAACGGCGTCGACGATCCCGTTGGTGTCGCGCTTGATGGTCTCGTTGGTCACCAGCGATTGGCGCAGGCCGGTCACCACGATCTCCCCGAGGTTGTCCGTCGGTGCCCCCGTGGTGTCGGTCGCCGGCGTGGGATCGGCCATCGCTCCGGAGCAGTACATCGCGATCAGTACGGCCAGGGGCTTCATCGGCATGGACGATGACGGATGCAGCGCCATGTTCGAGGCGCACGAACGGCTGGATTTCTTCAATGTACTCTCCCCTCCCGTTACCCGGGACCCTGTTTATTCTGTGTGCCGACATCGATGGTCGCTTCTTGCAAGCGGTTTCTGAAACCGGTTGCAGGCCGATTCTGCCCCCGTCAATTTCAAAATGCAAGGGGGCTTTATCCCATAAATAATGGCACGAGCGATCGCCGGGGCACTTTAGTTCTTGACAGCGGCAGCCCTGTGCACGCAGCATTCCTGAAACCGGTTGCAAAAAAAGACCGGCCGCACTCGTCGTTGGTTGGGGGAGGGGTATGAGTCGCACAATTCAGCTCCCTGGGGGCCGGCGCCACGTCGATCGGGCATATTCCGGCCCGCGGGCGCTCATGTGACTGGTGGCGAATTCAAAATCGTACGCATCGCGGCGACCGTGGCGCTGGGCGGCTTTCTGGTGGGATTTGATGCCACCGTCATTTCCGGCGCCGTCCCCTTCATTCGCGAATATTTCGGTCTCCAGGGATCCGCGGGCAGCCTCAAACTCGGCTGGGCGGTGAGTTGTCTCGGCTGGGGTGCGATGGCCGGCAACTTGGCGGCCGGACCTTTGAGCGATCGCTTTGGGCGCAGAAGCGTGCTGCTGCTGACGGCGGTGTTATTTCTGGCGTCCTCCTTGGCCGCGGCGTTTTCCACTCGCTTTGCCGTGTTCGTCGCGGCGCGCATATGCGGGGGTCTTGGGGTAGGCGCGGCAATTCTCACGGCCCCCGTGTACATCGCGGAGATGGCGCCGGCGCGCAGTCGCGGAAGCCTTGTCTCCCTCAATCAATTGATGATAGTCATCGGCATCTCGATCTCGTTCTTTTCCAATTACTTCCTGCTGTCGCTGGGCGCGGATAGCTGGCGCTGGATGCTGGGCGTTCAAGCAGTCCCTGCCGGCCTTTATTTCCTGCTGCTCACCTTGGTGCCCGAAAGCCCGAGATGGCTGCTGAGCAAGGGCCGCGCGGCCGGCGCGCGGCTCGCGCTCGCCGTGTTCCACGGCACAGAGGGCGCTCTTCGTGAGCTCGAGATCATCCAGGCGAACCTCGTCAAGGCATCGCGGCATTTCGGCATCCGCGAATTGCTGACCGGACGGCTCAGGCGGGTCATGATATTCGGGCTCGGCATCGCCTTCATTCAGCAAGCCACCGGCATCAACGCCATCTTCTATTATCTGCCCACGATCTTTGCGTCGTCCGGCGGCGAACTCTCCACATCCTTCGCGCAATCGGTGCTCGTGGGCCTGGTGAACGTCGGCATGACGTTCGTGGCCATCCGGCTCATCGATCGCCTGGGGCGCAAGCCCCTCTTGGGTATCGGGCTCGTCGGAATGACTTTGTCGCTGCTGACCATCTGCTGGGCGTTTCATTCGGTGCACGGGTCGCATGAAATGGTGGTGCTGATTGCCATCATCGCCTACGTGGCCTCCTTCGCCATCTCCTTGGGACCGGTGATGTGGGTGCTTCTATCCGAGATATTCCCGAATGAAGAGCGGGCCGCGGCAATTTCAGTGGTCGGATTTTGGAACTCGCTGGTCAGCGCCAGCGTCACATTGCTTTTTCCCATGGAACTCGCGACTTGGGGGCCCTCGGGCACATTTCTCGCGTACGGAGTGGTGGCCGCCGCCGGCCTTCTGTTCATCGTGATCCTGGCCCCCGAAACCAAGGGGAAGACACTCGAGGAATTGGAAGGAATTCTCACCCAGCCCAAACAGGCGCTGGCCTCGTGAACGCAAGCAGGCAACGTCCATGAATTTTAGTTTCGGAAATTGAGCAGACAGCGGATGACGAGATGAAATCTAAACTTTCTTCAGCACCCACTCCCGGCAAGAGCGGGCCCCGGCCGCGCCAGTCGGCGACGCTTCGGATGGTTGCACGCGAGGCGGGCGTCTCCGCAAGCACCGTGTCGCGGATCATCAACGGTACGGTCAACGTGAGCAGCGGCCTCAAGCACGCCGTCGAGGCAGCCATAGCGAAGTTTAATTTTCGGCCGAACGCTTCTGCGCGCGGACTCGCCCTCGGCAGGACGCTGACCATAGGCGTGGTCGCACAGGCGATCGACAGCCCGTTCTACGGTGAAGGGCTGCGAGGAATCGAGGCTTGTCTGCGCCAGCGCGGATATGCGCCGCTGTTCATGAGCGGCAATTGGCACGAAGAGGACGAAGAACGCTGCATGCGGGAATTTATCGGGCGCGGCGTCGACGGCATCATCGTCTTCGCCGGGCGTCTCAGCGACGTCAAGCTGAAGAGCTACGCGAAAGAGGTGTCGATCGTGGTCACCGGCCGGCGTCTGCGCGCCCCTGGGCTCTTCAGCTTGCAGATCGACGATCGGCATGGAGCGATGCTGGCCGTGCGGCACCTGGTCGGTATTGGGCACCGCAAAATCGCCTTCATCAACGGCTCCGAAAATCATCCCGACGCAATTGAGAGGTTCGAGGGATACAAGAAAGCGCTGCAGGACGCAGGCATCAATTTCGATCCCAAGCTGGTGGGCGTCGGCGATTGGCACGAGGAAGGCGGAGTGCGGGCAACGCTCGGACTGCTCGACTCAAAAGCGCAATTCACCGCACTTTTCTGCGTGAACGACCAAACGGCCTATGGCGCCTGCCTCGCGCTGTACCGCAAAGGGCTCTCGGTGCCGGGCGATGTGTCGGTGATCGGCTTCGACGATTTGCCGGCATCGGCCTTTCGCCTGCCGCCGCTGACCAGCGTACGGCAATCCATCGGCGAGCTCGGCGATCGATCCGCCCAGGCAGTTCTTCAGCTCATCGCCGGCCGCCGGCCGCGCTTCGACGCTCCCCCGGTGGAGCTCGTGATCCGCGAGTCCACGGATAGTAGCGGGCGCAAGGGCTCGCGCGATATTCCTTAGATACAAAAAGCCTCAATTAAATGAACGATTTCAAATCTCTCGATGAACTTTCCAAGCGCTTCCCTCCGGGCTTCGTCTGGGGTGTTGCCAGCAGCGCCTTTCAAATCGAGGGTGCCGCGTCCGCGGACGGCAAGGGCGACTCGATCTGGGATGTGTTCTGCCGCCTTCCCGGCGTCATCGCGGACGGTTCCGACGGAAAGATCGCGTGCGATCACTACAACCGACTCGAGTCGGACCTCGACTTGATCGCCGGGCTCGGCGTGGGAGGGTATCGCTTCTCCATTTCCTGGCCGCGAATTCAACCGACCGGATCCGGCGCAGTCGTCGGACCCGGTATCGACTTCTACAACCGCCTGGTTGACGGACTGCTCGAGCGCAACATCGAACCCTTCGCAACGCTCTACCACTGGGATCTGCCGGCTGCCCTGCAGCGCGAACACAACGGCTGGGCCGATCGCAACACCGCTTACCGATTCGCGGAATACGCCGCTCTCATCGCCGAGCGGCTCGGCGATCGCGTGCGCTCATTCGCGACACACAACGAACCGTGGGTCACGGCGACGATCGGTCACGAATTGGGACATTTCGCACCCGGAATCAAGAACCGGGCCGTGGCGATGCAGGTATCGCATCACTGTCTGTTGAGTCATGGGCTGGCCATGAAGGCCATGCGCAGCGCGCGCAGCAATCTCGAAGTAGGCATTGTGCTCAATCTCTCGCCGGTTTATCCGGCCACCGACTCGGCGGCCGACGCCCAGCTCGCGGTGCGCGAGGACGGCTTGCTGGTTCGCTGGTACATGGACGCGCTGCTGCGCGGGGAGTATCCGGCGGATGTTCTGGAATTTCTCGCGGCCGATGCGCCGAAAACCCAACCGGGGGACGCGCAATTGATCGCTCAAAAGCTCGACTTTCTGGGTGTGAATTACTACCACCCCATCGTATCCACGGCGGATCGGCCTTTTTCCCCTACGCGCGAAGGCGTGGCCGTTACCGACATGGGCTGGGAAGTGGCCCCGGGGAACTTTACCGAGCTGCTGATGCGCCTCGACCGCGACTACGACCTCCCCCCGCTGTTCATTACCGAAAACGGCGCAGCCTATCGGGATCTGGTCGTCGATGGAGGGGTCAAGGACGAAGAGCGGCGCGCCTATATCGAGTCTCACATACGCGCCATTGCGGACGCCGCCGGTCAGGGCGTCGATGTACGTGGCTACTTCCTGTGGTCCTTGCTCGACAACTTCGAATGGGCCGCGGGCTACACCAAGCGCTTTGGGATCTATTACGTCGATTATGAAACGCAGGCCCGCATTTTGAAGCGCAGCGGTTTTTGGTACAAGGAATTCGCCGCTGCGTTCAATCAAACTCACGGAGGAGGGGGCGCGAGAAGAGCACCGACATGAGCTCGGGCTCAATTGCCGCCGGTCTGGTCATTTTCCTTGCCGCGCACGGCGCGTGTTTATCGCAGCAAGCGACGACGCAACCCGCCCGCCCGTGGATGAACGCATCGTTATCGCCCGACCTGCGGGCCGAGGCGGTGATAAAGCAGCTCACCCTCGATGAGAAAATTCAGTTGGTGCACGGCATCGGCTGGGGGCCCTTGAAAGCGGGTAGCCCCATTCCGCCCGACAACAATGGCGGTGCGGGAGAGGTCCTTGGAATTCCGCGCCTGGGCATTCCGCCCCTGCAACAAGCGGACTCCGCGGTGGGCGTTCGAATGGCAGCTTCACAAAGCCGGTACGCGACATTGCTGCCATCGGTGTTGGCGGCCGCCTCTTCGTGGGATCCGGAGGCGGCGCATTTATACGGAGATGTCATCGGACGCGAGCTTCGGGCGCAAGGGTTCAATCAGTCGATCGGCGGCGGCGTCAATCTCGCGCGCGACCCGCGAAACGGCCGGCTATTCGAATATGCAGGCGAAGATCCGCTGCTCGCCGGCGTGATCGTGGGTCATGTCATTCGCGGCGTTCAAGACAACAAGGTCATGGGCGATATCAAGCACTTTGCCTTCAACGATCAGGAGACCGGACGCACGATTGTCGATGCCCGCATCTCGACGAAGGCCGCGCGCGAGAGCGATCTGCTGGCTTTTGAACTCGGCATCCGCATCGGGCAGCCCTCGTCCGTGATGTGCAGCTACAACAAGGTGAACGCAGATTGGGCGTGCGAGAACGACTGGCTGCTGAATCATGTGCTGAAAGGCGCCTGGCATTTTCCCGGCTTCGTCGTGTCCGATTGGGACGGCACGCACTCCACGGAGAAGGCGGCGATGGCGGGGCTCGACATGCAAATGCCGGGCGAAGAGTACTTCGGCGCCGCGCTGAAGGAGGCGGTCACCTCCGGTCGGGTTCCCTTGCAACGTCTGGATGACATGGTGCACCGGGTGCTGCGCTCGATGTTCAGTGCCGGCGTCATCGACCACCCGCCGGCTCCACGCAGCGTGGTCGATCCCTTTCGAGGCCGGGAAGACGCGCAGCACATTGCCGAAGAAAGCATCGTTCTATTGAGGAATGACGGCACGCTGCCGCTGAACGCCGCTTCTCTGCATTCCATTGCAGTGATCGGCGCGCATGCCGATGTCGGAGTACTCTCCGGGGGAGGCTCGGCGCAGGTCGATGCACCGGGGGGCAATGCCATCAGTCCCGCGACGCCAACCCAATGGGGCGAAGCGGTGTACTTTCCGTCACCGCCCTTGCGGTACATTCGGGAACATGCGCCGGGAGTCCTCGTGCAATATGATGCGGGCACAGATGCCGCCTCGGCGGCCTCGCTTGCGAGGTCCGCGGACATTGCCATTGTGTTCGCCGATCAATACATGAGCGAGTCGGGCGATGCCCCCAGCCTATCTCTGCCCGGCGGGCAAAATGAACTCATCTCGGCAGTGGCGGCCGCCAATCCGCGCACCATCGTCGTGCTGATCACGGGCAACCCGGTGACCATGCCGTGGATCGATCACGTGGCCGGCGTGATGGAAGCTTGGTATCCCGGAATTGCCGGCGGCCAGGCAATCGCGAATCTCATCTTTGGGAGCGTCGTTCCTTCGGGTAAGCTGCCCATCACCTTTGCAAGATCCGAGAGCGACCTGCCGCACGAGCGCATTTTCGGCATGACGCAGAGCAGTACCACCGGAGAATCCCATGGCTATTGGGCCGCTGATGATCAGCAGCGGCAAAGCCTGGTGGCCGACTACAAGGAGGGAGTGCGCTTCGGCTACAAATGGTTCGACTCCGAAGGCAAGCAGCCGCTGTTCCCCTTCGGCTACGGGCTCTCTTATACGAAGTTCAGATACGCAGATTTGCATGTGGACCCGGCGGCGAAGACCGCGACATTTACAATAGAAAATGCCGGAGCGCGCAGCGGAACGGAGATTGCGCAGGTCTATGTGCGACTACCCAAGCCCGGCGGCGAGCACTTTCGACGGCTTGCCGCCTGGCAGCGCGTCGAGTTGTCCGCCGGGCAGAGAAAAATAATTACCGTTGCGCTCGAGCCCTTGGCCATGGCGACCTTCGAGGTGAAAAGGGACGCGTGGGCATGGGCTTCGGGCCTATACACGGTATTCGTTGGGGGATCGTCCCGCGATTTACCACTGGTGACGGATGTCGTGCTCTATTGATGGCTGACACGGCGCAAACCGTTGCGATATTTCCCGCTCGCCGCTTAAGAGTAGCCGGCGCACTCTTTGCACTGCTTTGGTTGCCCGCGTCGGGCGCAACGGTGCAGCCCGGTGCGAAGACGGAGTCGGTGCAGGCCCGTGTTTCGGTGGATTTGAGCCATGGCTGGCGCTTCCGCCAGGGCGATGGTTTGAGCGACGTGCCGAGCGGCAGCTTCGACGATTCGCAGTGGAGTCAGGTCGAACTCCCGCACACCTGGAACCGCTTGGGCAACGAGGGCACCGAGCGATCGGCGCTTACCAACGCCGTCCAGGGCGTTGGTTGGTACCGGCTACGGTTCAGGACACCCTCCTCACGGACAGCGAGGCGTTACTTTCTTCAGTTCGACGGCGTCGGCGCCATCGCGGACGTTTGGTTGAACGGACACTATCTCGGTAAGCATGCGGGGGCCTTTTCCCGATTCCGTTTCGACGCCTCGGCCGCCATGAACCCTTCCGGCGAGAACCTCCTCGTGGTCAAGGCCGACAATAGCCGTCCGCAACCCGGATCCACGACGGAAAATGTCATCCCCCTGTCGGCTGATTTTTTTGTGTTTGGGGGCATCTACCGCAGTGTCGCCCTCATCGCCACCGATCTCGTGCATGCAGATATGTTGGATTTCGGCGGCCCTGGATTGTACGCCCGAGCCGTGACCGTCGACTCGGACTCTGCGGCCGTCCAGGTGCGGGCCAAACTGGTGAATGACGGATCGACGCCTCGGGAGGTCCTGGTAGAGACCCGAATCGAAAGCGACGCCAATGTCATCGTCGCCTCGCAGTCGAACCGATTGTCTGCGTCGCCCGGGGAACTTGCGATCATCAATGACACCTTGCACGTCGAACGCCCGCGGCTCTGGCAGGGCATGAGAGATCCATACCTGTACAGGGTCGTGATGACGGTACGATCCAGGGATGGTCTGCTGCTCGATGAAGTGGTGCAGCCGCTCGGCATGAGATCGCTGCACTTCGATTCCGACAAGGGCTTATTTCTCAATGGCGAGCATCTGTTCCTGAAGGGTGTGTCCATGCATCAGGATCGCCCGGTGAAGGGATGGGCAATTTCACGAGCGGATCAGGCGGAGGATTTCGATCTCCTGCAAGATTTGGGCGCCAATGCCGTTCGGCTCGCCCACTATCAGCACGACCAGTACTCATACGAGTTGGCCGACGCCTTGGGAATCGTGGTGTGGGCGGAGATCCCACTGGTCGACAAAGTTTCCTTCGACGGTTCGTCCGCGAATCCTCTGCTCGCCGCCAATGCCCGACAGCAGCTCACCGAACTGATCCGTCAGAACTACAACCATCCTTCCATCGCCGTCTGGTCGATCGGCAATGAGACCGACCTTACGGCAACTTCGACCAGGGGCCCCAGCATTCTCGCCGACTTGTTCAAGTCCCTCAACGCGCTTGCCAAGGCCGAGGACCCGGGTCGGTTCACGGCGTACGCCGACTGCTGCGAGATCGGTAACATGCCGCAGAAGAGCCGCGATACTCCCGGCGCCGCACCTCGTGATGTCATCGTCGGGATTACCGATACAGCCGGGTATAACCGCTATTTTGGCTGGTACGCCGGACGGCTCGAGGATTTCGGCCCGATGCTCGACGAGGCACATTCTCGCCATCCCGCGCTGCCGATCGCCGTCTCGGAATATGGGGCGGGGGGAGCGCTGACCCAACACACCGACGATGCCGCCGGGGGCCCGATCAATCCGCATGGCCGGCCGCACCCGGAGGAATTGCAGAATCGGTATCACGAGGCGTCTTGGAGCGCGTTACGCGACCGCGGATATCTCTGGGGCGTGTACATATGGAACCTGTTCGATTTTTCCAGCGACTCGCGCCGCGAGGGCGATCTCACGGATATCAACGAAAAGGGTCTCATTAGCTACGATCGGCGGACTCGCAAGGACGCGTTTTATTTTTATCGCGCGAATTGGAGCAGCCGGCCGACGCTGCATCTGGTTGGACGGCGCTACACCGATAGAGCGTACGGCGTCGTCGATGTGAAGGCCTACAGCAATGCGGCGCAAGCGAAACTGTGGCTGAATGACCGGGATCAGGGCCTGGCGCCCTGCATGGGCGGCATTTGCCTGTGGCACACCGTGCATCTTTTGTCCGGAACCAACGAGTTGCGCGCGACTGCCGATATGGCCGGGACCGCGCTGACCGATTCGATGCGCTGGGCCTTTTCGGGTTCACCGGCGAGCGTTCGAATCAAAGCGGGCGACATATCGGGTTATCTGACCAAAGCGGGCCAACGCTACGGTTCGGACTCGTACTTCAGCGGCGGCCTAGCCGGCTCGATCAATCGGCCGGACACGCGGGCGTCTGAGCGGATCGCCGTCGCCGCAGACGATCCCGGCATCTACGACAGCTTCAGGGAGGGTGCGTTCGCCTATCGCGTGCCGGTGCCGAGCGGCCGCTACCGTGTCACATTGAAATTTGAGGAACCATCGGCCGGCAAAGCCGGGATGCGCGAGTTCAATGTGCTGGTCAACGGCAAGATCGCTCTGAGCCGCTTCGACATTTTCGCGGCGGCCGGCGGCCCGCTCAAGGGCGTTGACCGTGCATTCGATTGGACCTCGCGAGAGGACATCCTGTTGATCGAATTTGTCCCGCTGAAAGGCGCCGCGCTCGTCTCGGCACTCTCGATTGAGTCCCTTGACCATGCTCAGCGAGTTTCGCGGTAGGAGTCAGCAATCGCCCATCCTCCCGCGGCCAACGCTGACGAAATGAGCAGACCCGTCCACTGGAACCGTTCGTGGGGAGCACTCCAAACCCGCGGGATCCAAACCATTAACGTAAACACGCCCATCATGACGGCGGAAAGCGTCGCTGCCAGCGCCGCCAGCCGCGTCTTGATCAGGATCGCAACGCCAGCGGCGAGGAACGCCGCACCGGTCAGGTACGCCCATCCCAAGTGCCACGGTATCCATGCCTCCGGAATAAAATCGGCGGTGTCTTTCGCATATGCAAGATGAGCAAGGCCGCAGGGAATCAACGCCAGGCCGTATAGCAGCCTTGCGCCGCGAGTGCCCCTATCCCCAGTGAAGAATCTCGAGTTTCCGCGGTCGTGTGAGTCGAATAACGCAGCAAAGAGGACCCATCCTGCGGCTACGCAAATGGCGATTTCGCCACAACTCGACCAACTAACCACGACCCCGGGGGCCACCAGTACCTTGGGTACTCTAAGCAGCAGCAGCCAAAGCACCAGATAAATGAGTAAAACGCCCGATGCGGGCCGGGCCATCCTCGGCAGCATCAACCCGACTCCGCAAAAAAACATGATCGCCGCGCAGATATAAGCCAACAATTCCCGCCCAGGAACCCAATTGGGGACCTCTTGCCAAACCATGGCGAAGTCGCCATAAACGAAGCCAAGAATGCCGAGAGCGGCCATTGATGCCGCGAATGAGCGACTGCCGACGCTAACGACTTTCATGATTCAGCTCTCTGGTACGGTGAGAAAACGGAGAAAATGAATGATTGCGCGAATATGGCACGGAGCCGTGCCCATTGAGAAGAGCGACGAGTATCTGGAACGCATGCGCACCGTGGCGCTTCCGGATTACAAGGCCACCGTGGGCAACCGCGGGGCCTTTTGTCTCCATCGTGTCGAAGGGGGTGTGGCTCATTTCGACATGTTGACATTCTGGGAGGATATCGATTCGATCAAGCGGTTTGCCGGACAGGACTATGAGGTCGCCAAATATTACGACTTCGACCGTTCGTTCCTGATTGAGCTCGAACCCACGGTTCGGCACTACACCCTCTACGACAAATGATGGCTGCGCGCCCACTGTCGACGGTGGTTGCCTGTTTAGGCTCGCGGAGGCAAGCTGACGATGCCAGTGCTTGGCAACGGTCAATATCGTCACGGAGTTCCTCGCCAAATGAAAACGCGTATCACGACACTTTCCCTGGGGCTACTGTGCACAGCGGCGGCCTATGCTGCGCTGTCACCCTCTCCCCAGCTTCGCCTCACACCGAGTGAGATCGACTCGATGCCGGCGCGCGATGGGGGGGCAGGCACTTCGGGGGTCGCCGGCATTCGTACCACCGTGATTGCGGGAGACCCGACCCGGGACGGCCCCTATGCAATCCGCATAAGCGTTCCTGCAAACACCAAGATCCAGGCACATTCCCATCGCGACAATCGCACCGCCGTCGTGATCTCCGGCACCTGGTACTTCGGCTACGGCCCGGTCGCGAGCGCCGCAGCCGAGAAGGTCCTGCCCGCCGGAAGTTTCTACACCGAGCCGGGCGGCGTTGCACACTTCGCCGAAACGAAGGCTGATCCCGTAGTTGTTTACGTCACCGGAAACGGCCCGACCGACACCGTCTACGCCAAGTGATGGTTCCGCGCGGCGTCACGGTTCCCAGTACCCGAACCAATGATTGATGCCGACGCGGAATATGTTCGCGGTGAAACCGCCGTGTGCACTGTCGAGGGATACCCCGGAGAATCCCAAGCACGCCGAGGCGGGGCCATTGCAGGTATTCGCGGAGTTGGAACCTTTGCCCAGATTCACACGGAGATACTCGGCGGTGATCGACCACGCGCCGTTCAAGCCGATCTCGGCGCCGCCACCGGCGACCCAGCCCTCGTTTGCAAAATCTCTGCCTCCGTTGAATGAGGCGGTGGGTTTAGTCGATCCCGCCGGCGAATAACTGAGCGTGCTGTCGCGCGATCCGGCGGAAATGATGGCGCCCACCTTCAAGTAAGGCAACCATAGATCGCCCGCGTAGCCGATTCGGGAACCCACAATGATGAAGTCGTTCGGACTGAGTTTCCCGGAATTCGCATATGTACCGGGCGGCAGTACAGGGCCCGCATATTTCAACGACGCGCTGCCATCCTTGGTGCTCCAAGCATCGACATCGGCTGCTATACCCCATACCAGCCGCTCGGTCTGAAAGTTGTCACCGAACTCAGCACCGCCGACGAGACCACCGCTGGAACAGCGGGTCAGGGTCGGCGCCGCAGAATCGAGCGACGCCGCGCTCAGCGTCGATCGGGTGCAGGTATCGCTGCGTCCGCTTCCCGCACTCACGCCAAGGTAAGGCCCGTTCCAGGGAGTATCGCTCTGCGCAGAGGCCAGGCCGGCCGCCAGCAGCGAAGCAACCCAGGCCGCGGAGCGTCTCGTGCGGGCTAGTTCCATAGCTCGGTCAGTTTTTCGCCCTTGACCGCTCGCTTGATGGCGCGCACCCCTTTGCGAAAAACCGGCGGAATGAGGTCGAGAATGAAGCCGCGCACGATTCGCGAAGCCCTGATCCGCACGCGATGTTTCTGGGAGATGAAATACAGAGTGCTGTGGGCTTGGCCGGCCGGTTCCCAGGTATTGGTGTAGTAATAAAGTGCCAACGAGCGGCGAGCGATACCGGGCGGCGCGCTCAACGGGGTTGGGTGGCCGTGCAGCGCCTCTTTGACGGTGGAGAATATGACGGCCCGGTTGAAGAGGGGCGCCACGGTCTTGCGCTTGGTCATGGTCGAGCGGTCCCACAATTCCAGATCGCCGTGGTACTCCTCCTTCCAGTCCTTGTTCAGGTACAACAGCAGATTGATGCGCCGCGCCAGATTGTATTTCTCGAGGTGATTAAAATCGGCGTGCACCTCGAGGTAACCGCCATTGTCGATCCAATGCACACCGCCGCCGAAGTAGGAGGGGTCGGCAATTAAATTGGAAATTCCGGTGAGCTTCTCGAGGTAGGCGAGAAACGGACCGGAATTCAGGGTCTGCGCGAGTCGAGCCGTATTCGGGCCGACGACGTCGGGGAAAAACGCAAATTTGTTGTGATCGGTCTTTCGATCGAGAAACTTTGCGTAGCGCTTGGACCGATCCACGGCGTCCACCTCGGCGAGCACGTCACCGAGCGCCTGCGGATCGAAGAAATCGTCGATCACGATGTGGGAAAAGGGCTGGTTGGCGGCGTATATCGAGTGTTCTTTTTCGCCCAGGCCGATGAGCGAGTGTCGATCAGTCCCGTAGTTGATCATTTCGATGAATTCCTCCCGCCGCCGCAATCCCGGGGCCAACCTCAGGTAGACGAACGAGCCGCGAATATCCTTCGCGCCGCCGGCGAATTCCGTGCGGTGTCTATGTTTGGCGCGGCAAGGGCAGTATCTTAGGGCGGTGATTACCGATCTCGATCGATGGTTCGCCGCGGAAATCCTGCCCCACGAGGGGGTGCTGGTGCGCTATTTGACCAGGGTTTGGCCCAATTCGGCCGACGTGCCCGATCTGCGGCAGGACATCTACGTGCGCGTGTACGAAAGCGCACGCAGCCTGCGGCCGACCTCCCCGAAGGCCTTTTTGTTTGCCACCGCCCGCAATTTGATGACGGATCGAATGCGGCGCAGCCGTGTCGTATCCATCGATGCGACGCAGGATTTCGAGAGTCTGAACGTCTTAGTAGATGAGGTGTCGCCGGAACGGCGATTGAGCGCCCGGCAGGAGCTGCGCAATTTGGCGCGAGCTTTCGATTCGCTGTCTGAGAAATGTCGCAGCGTCGTGTGGCTGCGCCGGGTCGAGGGTCTCTCGCAGCGGGAAACCGCCCGGCGTCTCGGGCTTCGCGAAGGTGCCGTCGAAAGCCAGTTGGCGCGGGGCGTGCGAGTTCTCGCTCGGGCGGTATTCGGCTTGTCAGAGGGCGCCGACCCGCGGCACACAGGGGAGGAATCCCAACGTGAATCCAAGCGCGACTAGCGAGGAGATCGAGGCAACCGCGGCCGAGTGGTTTGCCAGGTGTGAAGGCGGGGCGTGGAGTGCCGCTGATCAGACACAATTGCAGGCGTGGCTCGATTCCTCGACCGCCCACCGGATCGCCTTTGTGCGGATCGTGACGGCCTGGGAACGGTCCGGGCGCTTGCAGGCGCTCGGCGCCGGTGTGCCCGAGGGAATCATTCCACCGCGCGACGCCTGGAGTTTTGTACCGGATTCATCGGCGGCGAATTCCAACGCCGTTCCGCTGCGAAAGACGCGCTCCGCTCGCTTGCGGGCGGTCGCGGCCTTGGTTGTAGTGGGCGCTGCCGCGGCTACGGCCTGGTACTTCGTGCCGGACCATGCGCAGTCCTACCGCACGCCCATTGGTGGCCTCAGTACCGTGCCTCTCTTGGACGGCTCCAAAATCACGCTCAACACCGACAGTCAAATTCACGTGGAACTCGGGCCCACCCTGCGCCGCGTGAAGCTCGACCAGGGTGAAGCCTACTTCGACGTATCGAAGGACGCGGCGCGACCCTTCGTGGTGGATGTTGCCGACAAGCGCATTACCGCGGTGGGCACGCAATTTTCCGTCCGCCGGGACAACAACGACATCCGCGTTCTAGTCACCGAAGGACGGATCTGGATCGAGCGCCGCGGCGACGATTCCAAAGCGGGTCAAATACAACTCGCGGCGGGATCGGAGGCGCGGACGTCGAGAAGCGCCGTGCTCATCGCTCAACCGGCCGCCGCGCAAGTCGAGCAGCTCTTGAGCTGGCGCAGCGGGTACATCGTTTTCCGCGACACGGCCTTGGCCGACGCGGTCGCCGACTTCAATCGCTACAGCGTGCGCAAGATCGTCATTCAGGATCCGGCGATTGCCGACATCCGCATCGGCGGCAACTTCCGCTGCGATGACGCGGACGCTTTCCTTTGGCTTCTACAGAGCGGCTTTCCGATCCGTGTGGAGCAGCGCAGTGACCGCATCATCTTGACGAAACGCTGATTGCAACCGCCAATCGAGACGCGGCTTGCGAAGGTGCTGGGACGGTGCGTCCGTGCGGCAGCAGTCTGCTGTGTATTGCTATCGGCGCCGGCCCGGGCCGCCGACGGGATCGAAGCCCGCGAACCATTGGTCGACATTCCAGCGGGCGATCTGGTGGCTTCCTTGGAGCAGTTGGCGCAGCAATCGGGAATCGAGTTCATCTACGACAGCAATCAGCTCGAGGGGATCAAAGCGCATGGCGTGAGCGGTCGCCTGACGCCGAAGGCGGCTGTCATGAAGCTGCTCGAAGGGACCAATTTGACGTTGACCGAGCACAACGGGGCGTTGCTGATTGCACCTCCACCGGAGGGCACCAGCCTCGATGAGATCGTGGTGACCGGAACTCACATCCGCGGCACAGTCCCGGTGGGATCGCCCCTGGTCGTTTACTCGCGCAGCGACATCGAAGAGTCCGGCAGCGCGACGCTGGATCAATTCGCACGCTATGTGATGGGGAATGCCGCGAGCGTCGACTCGATTGCCAATCCCGCGTCCAATATAAGATTTTCGCCCGGCAGTCCATCGAACGGGGCCAACACCTTTCAGGGCGCCTCGTTTAATTTGCATGGTCTTGGGCCGACGACGACGCTCACCTTGCTCAACGGCCAACGCTTGGCGCCCGGCGGTCTCGATGGCTCGTTCACGGATATTTCGCAAATCCCCTTGAGCGCGGTGGACCACATCGAAGTGCTGGCGGATGGGGCCTCGGCCATCTACGGTGCCGATGCCGTGGGCGGGGTAGTCAACATCATCACTCGCAAGGATTTCAGCGGCGCACAGAGCTCAGTTCGCTATGGTGGCTCGACGGAAGGAGGTGCCGATGAAGTCACCGCCTCGCAACTGCTCGGCGATTCGTGGGGTACGGGCAATGTGCTTCTCACCGGTGAATGGGACGATCAACAGGGTCTTGGCGCGTCGCAAAGAGGCTATGTGCCGGATCTGGGCGGACCCTATTCGCTGCTGCCGGAAAACCGGCGAGCGAGCATCTTCATCAGTGGTCGGCAGGAATGGGGACCCAACACCACGATGTCGGCCGACGTGCTGTACAGCGATCGGCGCTTTGCCGATTCGAGCACCATCGCAAGCTCCGCGGAATCCTTCCTGCAAAGGATGTACGCCGACGGATCGGCCCAGCAACTGAGCGCGACGGCAAGTATCGATCAGGCATTGCGCGGCGACTGGCATGCGGTGTTGACGGGAAACTATTCGCGCAATGAACAAGTGAGCCGTTCGACGACGGCGACCACTCAGAGCGCCGGCAACTCCAACGAAGCATTGCTCCAGGGAGCCACCCCCAGCATCTTCGATGTCAACGCCATGACTCAAGGTTCGCTGGTGACGATCCCGGGTGGCCCGGTCAAGGTGGCATTGGGCATGAGCGCGAGGGCGGAGAGTTACGATTCAACCGATGTGGAAACCGTCGCGGGGCGAACCACTTCATTCGGCGAATCTCCGTCGAGGCGAGAGGTGTTGAGCTTATTCGGTGAGATCGTCGCGCCGGTCTTCGGCGACGCCAATGCGGTGCCGGGGTATCGGCGGCTCGATGTGTCCATGGCCGGCCGCTTCGACCACTACAGCGACTTTGGGTCCACCCTCAATCCAAAACTTGGGATGTCTTGGGAATTCGTCCGGGGAATCCACTTCAAGGGAACCTTTGGAACCTCATTCCAGGCGCCGCTGTTGAACCAGGTTCATATGCCGCTCAATCTTGAGACGGAACTGCTGCCGGACAGCTCCTCGGCCGGCGGATTGATCGACGCGCTCGTCCTGCAAGGCGGCAACCTGCATCTGCTTCCGGAAAAATCACAGTCCTACACGGCCGGCTTTGACTTCAAGCCGGCGAGGGCGCCCGGTTACACCTCGGCCTTGAGCTTTTTTCATGTCAAGTTCACGGACAAAATCACCACGCCTCCCACCTCGTCCGGCGGCAACTATTCCTTGAGCGATCCGTTGCTGCTGCCGTTCATTACTCGCGATCCCGCGCTCGCCGCCATTCAAGGCGACTTCAATAGTCCGGAATTCTCGGGTGATCTCGCCGGACTGGGGCCGGCCGCGGTTCGAGCCATCTTTGACGATCGATTGACCAATCTCGCGGCCACGGTGCAATCGGGGGTCGATCTTACGACCCGCTACGCCTGGGCGCTCGATCCGGGCGAGGTGAACGTATCGCTCGGTGTCGAACGGCTCCTTGAAAATAAATCCAGGACGGTCTACTTCGCGCCGGCGATTTCAGTGCTCGCGGCCTTCGCTGAACCACCGGCCTGGAAGGGGCGTGCTGGTGTCGTGTGGACGGAGGGGCCGGTCACCGCGTCCGCAGCGATTAACTACGTCAATTCCTACCGGAATTCATTGTTCACCCCTTCCGAGCCGATTGGCTCCTGGACTACGGGTGATGTTTATCTCAGCTACAGAACGAGCGACACGGCGCCGTTGCCCATGCGGAAGTGGACAATCGCATTCAGCGTGACCAATGTGACCGATGCGCACCCTCCGCGGGTACAGATACCGGTGAGCTTCATCTTGCCCGGCGAGAGCGTGATTCCTTACGATCCGGCCAATGCGTCTCCGGTCGGGCGACTAATTGCGTTGACTGTCAACAAGCGCTGGTAATGTGTACCTGACGGTGCAAGACGAACCTTCACCGGGGTCTTCAGCACATACCACCTCACGCCCTCCGTGCACGGCGGGGCTGTTACCGACCCCATGTAGGTGTAATAGGCGAGGTTGTGGGGCAGCAGACCGCCGGGATTAATCACGACACCGACCACCGTTCCGTCGGCGGATTGATACATGAGGTGCGCCACCATGTCGAAAGACTTGCCATGCACGTGCTCTTCGCTCGGACGGTGGAAATGGAATTGCGTGAGTTGGTAACGCTTCTCTCCTACGATCAGCTGGCTTCCGGTTCCGGGAGCGTCGTGGTAGTTCACACGGATCGTGTGCCCGTTGTTGACCAGATATTTCAGTGGGCCGCTTTTGGAATCAAATCGCGGGGCCGGGAGCGGAGCTTTCTCGGTGCTCAGAATGTCGATCGGAGATTGCTCCTGACCGCCACCGCCACGGCAGCCAGCAATGCGAACTGAATCCAACGGGGTGATGTTGTCGGATGCATGAGAGGCTTCATTTCCTGGAAGGCACGGCTTCGACCAGCAGCGCCAATGCCTTGTACAGATCCTGCGTCCCCGGTTCGTCGCCCTTGAAATGCCCGAGCCGCACGACCACCAGATCATGCGAAGGGATGATCACGGTGAACTGGCCGCCCGCGCCCGACATGTAGTAGCTGTCTTTGGGGATGGGAATGTCGCCGTCGCCGTTGATCCAGAAAAATCCGCCGTAGATCGGCCGGCCGTCGGCCACCCACGCCGGGGCCAGGGTGCTCACGAACTTGGCGTATCCGGAGGGCAGGATTCGTTCGCCATTCCATACGCCGTCTTGAAGGTAGAGATTTCCCAGGCGCGCCCAGTCGCGCGCGCACGCCAGATCGTAGCCCTGGGTGAGCAGATTTCCGAAGGGATCGGTTTCGATCACCATGCTGCGCACGCCGATCTTGTCGAACAGCGCGCGCTGGGGAAATGTTGGGTAGTCCTCGCCGCGCCGCTCGACGGCGAGGCGCACGAGATAGTTGACGAGCACGGGGTCAGTGTTGCGGTATCGGCCCACGGTATTGGGCGGCCATTCCAAGGGGCGAGTGGCGGCATAGTGAAAGGAATCGACGCCGCCGGTGTACAGGAAAAGATGGTCCGGATAGGGCCCGGCGGCATCGTAGTCGGGATCGTAGGGCGCGCGAATGCGCAGTCCACTCGACATGCGCAGAAGATCGGCGATCCGGATCTTGGCGCGCGCATCGCCCGGCGTTTGCCATTCCGGAACCGGCGCCGGCTGCCACAGATCGTAGGCTCCCTGCCGGATGAGCACTCCCATGAGGGCGGCCGTCACGCTCTTGCCCATGGACCAACTCTCGAGCGGGGTGTGCGCGGTAATGCCCTTCGCATAACGTTCGCCGATGATGCGGCCGCGCCAGGTAACCATCACCGCGGCCGTCATCCCGGCGGGCGAGGCAAAGGCCGCGTCCAAGGCCCGATTCACCTTGGATAGATCCACGCCCGGAGGGACGCCTCCGGTGACTTTGTCGCCCGTGGGCCAAGCCTGAGTCGCGGCGTCGGGAAGTGTCGTGGGGATCGACCGCGGGGTGAAGGCCAGTTGCGTGGCCCCGATGGGGAAGGTCACACAGCCCTGATCCCCCACATACTTGGCCACGCGCACCGGGCCTCCCGGTACCGCCACGCTGACGGTCTTGGCTGCACGGTCGACGATGGGTTTGCCGAGTTTCGCGCGCTGCGCATAGGGCGCGGTGAAGTAGCCGACATTCTCGGCCGCGAAGTCCGGGTCGAGTCCGGTAATGAACACGGCGGAGCACATGATTTGCGCGAAACCGGCGGCGTGATGGTCGAGAGGATTGCCCGGAGGCGGAACATAGGGGGTCGGGAGTTCCAGAGCCTTGTCGCGGGCGAGCATGGCGGCGAGCGGTGAGGGATCGGCCATCGATACCACGGTGCCTCCCAGTGCGATGCATCCGACGAGAGCCAGCCTTGCGGCGCGGGCGAATTGCAAAACCCTTCTCCCTTAAGGTCAGCGCCCCAACTTTTTCGCCAGGTGCGCGCGCAGGCCGGCGAGTTGTTCCGCCGACAAGGCTCCCAGGATACCGCGCCGTTGCTCGGGAATGTGCGCCGTCGCGCCCGCGTCGTCGCCGAACACATACTGCTCGAAGAAAGCGCCCCAGGCACGCCGCGTCGCGGGCGGCAGGGAGCGGATGCTGAGTATCCCGTGCAGCAATACCTCGAAGGCCGAATCCGCGAGCGCGCCGTCGCCGACCTCGTCATGCCACCAATAGTTCACGAGCACGTTGAACCGCTCGAGGGACTCGACGTGGTGCCACCACAGGGGCGGAATGAACACGGCGTCTCCGGGACCCACCTCGGCCACGTGCGCCGCCGCCAGTGCCTCGCGAATCTTGGGGTACCGTGCAAAGTCGGGATTGCGCAGCGACACCAGGCTCATCGGCGCCCCGGTGGGTGCGAAGTCCAGCGGACCGATATAAAGGTTTGCTATCTGCTCGGGAGGAAACAGTGTGAAACGGCGGCGCCCCGCGACCACGCAGCCGATGTTGTTCCATTCATCGACGTGGGTGGGAGTGGTGATTTGATTGCCCAGCCAGATCCGGGGCAGTACGTTGGCATCGACGATGCTCAGGCGATTCTCCTCGGCAAAGCCCGGCAGGCAATCGCGGATGAGCGCGCTCTGAGCCGCAACGGCCGGCGACTTGGGGAACTCCGCATAGCGCAGGACCTGCTCGGCAACGGCCGCGAGCGGCAGGCGGTTGCGCAGAAAGTTGAATCCCGTCATGTCCTCGTTGTAGAAAAGCTGGCCGTGGATTTCCGGCGCGGTCAGCAGCGCGTCCACCGCTTTGCCGCTGTCGAAGCGGCCGAGGTAGCGGACCAGGGCCGCCGGCGAGTCGAGGCCCTGCTTCACGGCGGGCCAATCCCGAACGAACCCGCGCAGGATGACGGGGCGCTTGTCGGAGAGCACATCGCGCCGAATGGCCGCGGCGTCGAGTCCCGACAGTTCAAGGATGGAGCGCGGCGCCGGCGCGGCAGTCACCAAAGGTAGACCTGCAGGCTGTCGCCTCTGCGGCGCGGCGGGATCTTTTCCAGCACCTCGCGATGGTCGCGGTAATTGAGGGCGCTGCGCTCGAGCAGGTCGTCGATGTCGCCCATCCGATACTTGGATTCCTTGCCCTGCGGCGCGTGCAAGGTGTCGGGATCAGGAAAGATGCCCATGCCCGCCATGATGGAGTACCAGGAAAACACGGGGTAGCCTTTGCCGAGCATCTGCTGCCGAACGGGCGGAGCGATCCCCTTGCCGGACATCCATAGGCTGAGCAATTGCTTCAGCGGCTCCGACAGCCGCAGATTGGCCGCGTTCGCACGCCAGTACTCGGTATCGGTGCGGCTGTTGGTCTTGTAATGAGTGACGATGTAGTCGCGGGTACCTTCGAAGTGCGCGTTCACCTGCGCATTGAATTTCTCGTGCGCCGCTTCGCTCAAATCTCCCGCTTCCAGGAATACGACGAAGTTCGCGGCGGTCTGTTGAATGAACAAGAGCGCGGTCGCCTCCAACGGCTCTATGAAACCCTGCGACAGCCCCACGGCGAGACAGTTCCTGTTCCAGTGCTGGGTGACCCGTCCGATCTTCATCTTCAAGTGCCGCGCAGGTGTGTCCGATTCCAGCAGTCCCAGGTGTTCGCGCAGCTCCCGCTCCGCCTCGTCCGGCGTACAGAACTGGGTGCTGTAGACGTATCCGTTGCCGAAGCGGTGAGTGAGCGGAATCTTCCAGGCCCAGCCGTGTTTCATGGCGGTGGAGACGGTCTGCGACGGCACGGTGTCGCCGATCGGGGTCGGCATCGCAATCGCCGCGTCGTTGAAGAGATTCTCGGCGAAGCTCACGAACGGGGTCTTCATTGCCTGCGTAATCAAGAGGCCCGCGAACCCCGTGCAGTCGACGAACAAGTCGCCGCCGATGGAGTCGCCCTCCCGGATGCTGAGCGAGGCGATGGCGCCGCGTTCATCGAGGTTCGCCTGGGTCACGTGGGCGGCGACGTAGCGGACGCCGCGCTCGAGCGATTTCTTCTTCAGGAACTCACCCAGCAGCACCGAATCGAAGTGGTAGCCGTGCCAGATATCGAACGGAAAATACTCGGCCGGTTTGGGTGCAAGATGCTTCTCAGCGAGCCGGGAGGCGATGAAGAAACGGTCCGGATGCGCATACACGTCGGCGCCGTTCACCCGCGCATCGGTGTTGTGCACGAACTGGGTCATGGTGAGGTTGTCGAGCATGGACGCGAAGGGGTGAAAGTAGCGCTCGAAGCCCGGTTTGGTTGACCAACCGTCGAAAGTGATGCCGCACTTGTACGTGGCATGACACTCGGGCATCCATTCCGACTCTTCTATCCCCAGGCTGTCGAAAAATCCGCGCAGCCACGGGGTCGAACCTTCGCCCACGCCGATGATGCCCACCGCCGGGGATTCGACCACGGTGATCTCGACGCCTTGTTCGATCAGCGAGCGGGCCAGGGTCAGCGCCGTCATCCATCCGGCCGAACCGCCGCCCACCACGACGATACGGCGCACCGTCGGCGGCAATGCGGAGCGGCGTTTGCGCTCCCGCGCCGCTTCCGTGCCGCAGTCGTTGTACAGGGTGGCAGTGACGCTCATAGCAGTCGTCGCAGCGGCTCGCTCCAGTTCTCCACCGGGCCGGCCACCAGCACCTGGATCTGGTCGGCAGCCGAGCGCGCGATTCCATGCAAGCCGAGTTTACCCAAGGCGGACTCGTCGATCTTTTCAGGCTGTGCGGCGCGGATCAGCAACCGCCCGGAGGAAGTCGCGAAATCGACGACATTATCGCGGCCGCCGAGCGCAGCCAGAAGTCCCGGCGCATCGACGGCCGGCGAAAGCGCAGTAGGGACGGATGCCGCCGCCGGCGCGGATGCCGCTGCCGGCGCCGCTCGCAGCGCCGCGCGAATCTCGCCGGCCACTTGATCGGCGATGGGCCCCAAGACCACCTGCAATCCGTTCGTGGAGGTGCGAATGACGCCTTGCGCTCCCAGGTGCTTGAGCGCCGCCTCGTCCACCGCCTTGTTGTCGACCAGGACCAGCCGCAACCGGGTGGTGCACGCTTCCACTTCGGTGAGATTTTGCGCGCCGCCGAGGGCGGTTACGAAGGCCGGGGCGCGCGGGCCGTGGGGAGCCTGCAGCGACTGTTCGGTCACCGTACCGGGGGGTTCGCGTCCGGGCGTCGCGAGATTCAGCCATACGATGGTGACCCGAAATACCACGTAGTAGAGGAGAAAGTAGGCGGCACCGATGGGGAGCAGCAACAGGGGTTTTTGGGCGTGGCTGTAGTTCAGCACATAGTCGAACAGCCCGGCCGAGAAACTGAATCCGAGACGCACCCCGAAGAAGTTCATGACGACCATGGCGAGACCGGTGGCCACCGCATGCATTGCATAGAGCACGGGTGCCAAGAACATGAACGTGAACTCTATCGGCTCCGTCACGCCCGTGAGGAAGGAGGTCAGGGCGAGCGACAGCAGCAGGCCGCCCACCCGGGCGCGGCGCTCCGGCCGCGCCGTGTGATACATGGCGAGGCAGGCGCCCGGCAGCCCGAACATCATGACGGGGAAGAAGCCCGACATGAACGCGCCGGCCGTGGGGTCGCCGGCGAAGAACCGGTGCAAATCGCCGGTGGCGCCGTGGTAATCGCCGATGATGAACCAGGCCACATTGTTGAGGATGTGGTGCAGCCCGGTGATGATCAACAGCCGATTGAGCAGCCCGTAGGCAAACATGCCGATGGGGCCTGCGCGGAGGATGGCGTGGCTCATGGTGTCCATGCCGTGCTCGATGGGCGGCCACGCGTAGCCCAAGACGGCGGCCAGCGCCAGGCCCGCGAGGCCGCTCACGATGGGCACGAAGCGCCTGCCGCTGAAAAAGCTAAGGTAGTTCGGCAGAGTAATCTCGCCGAAGTGGTTGTAACTGTAGCCGGCGATGATGCCGGACAAGAGTCCGACCGGAATGCTGAGCTTGGCCAGGGCGCCCGCAGGCGCGCCGGAGATAGTTTCGAGCGCGTGCGTCGTCACCAGATATCCCACGAGTGCGGCCAGGCCGCCGGCGCCATGGTTCTCGCGGGCGAGACCGACACCCACGCCCACGGCAAATAGCAGGCCGAGGTTCGAGAATATGGCATCGCCTGCCGCAAACATCGCGGGCCAGCCGAGAAGGTCGGGTTGTCCCACCCGGAGTAGCAGCCCCGCGATAGGCAGCACGGCGATGGGCAGCATCATGGCCCTGCCCAATTGCTGCAGGCCTGCAAAGTGCTTCTTCATGGCGGACCTCCCAAGGAACCCATCGCTTTAGTCACCGCTGCGCGCACCGCGGCGGGGGTTGCGAGATCGAGGCAGCGCAGTGCCAACTCCCGGCAGTCGCTGATCCGCAGTGCCCGCACCTGGCGCTTGATGACGGGGATGGCCGAAGGCACCACCGAGAGCTCGCGCACGCCGAGACCCAGCAATATCGGCACGGCCAACCGATCCGCCGCCACTCCGCCGCACACGGCCACCAGCTTGCCGGCGGCCGCGCCGGCACTGGCCGCCGCCGCCACGAGTTTCAGCACGGCCGGATGCAAGGCGTCGGTGCGGCCCGCAAGCTCGGGATGCCCGCGATCCATGGCCAGAGTGTACTGCGTGAGATCGTTGCTGCCGATGGATAGAAAATCGACCTCGCGGATCAGGGCGGACGCCATGAGCGCCGCGGCGGGAGTCTCGACCATGGCACCCAACTCGACGGAGCCCGGAAGGGCGAGCTCAGCCCGAAGCTCGTCGATCACGGCGCGCACGGCAGTGATTTCCGCGGCGTCGGTGACCATCGGGATGAGAAGCCGCACCAAGCCCGGGGGCTGAACTTGGAGCGCCGCGCGTAGCTGAGTGCGCAACAGGTCGGGGCGCGCCAGGGCGGTGCGCACACCGCGCAAGCCCAGCGCCGGGTTCTCCTCCGCGGGCAGCGGCAGATAGCGCAGCGGCTTGTCGCCCCCCACATCCATCAACCGCAAAATCAGCGGTCTACCCTCGAGCGCCGTGGCGATGCCCTGGTAGGCAGCGAGCTGCTCGCTCTCCTGCGGCGCGGTTTCCCGATCGATGAACAGAAATTCGGTGCGCAGCAACCCGCAACCCTCGGCGCCGTTGGCAACCGCCGCCGCAGCATCCTGCACATTGCCCAGGTTTGCGAACACTTCGATGCGGGTGCCGTCGAGCGCGCGGCATTCGGTTTGCGCCTCGGCCTGCGCCTTGGCGCGGCCCACAGCGCGCGATTCAACCGCCGCTCGCGCCGTCGCTACGCCTTCGGCCGTCGGCGCCCACTGCAGTGCGCCGCCGTCGGCATCCACGATCACGGTGGCGCCGTCGGGAATGTCTCGAATCCCCGCGCCCAAACCCACCAGCATGGGGATTTCCATGGCCGCCGCCAGGATGGCGACATGCGATGTAGCGCCGCCGGCACTCAAGCAGATGGCCACCAGCCGCTGCCGGTCGAGCGCGGTCAACTCCGACGGCAGCAAGTCCTCGGCGACGAGCACAGCCTGCTCAGGGAGGGGAAGATTCATCGGCCGCGCTTCGCCGGCGAGCGCCAGCAGCACGTGCGACTCCACGTCCAGCAAATCGTCGGCGCGCTCGCGCAACCGCGAATCGTCGAGCGCCTCGAGCGCGGCGATGGAGCGGCGGATGGCCGCGCGCCAGGCGAATGCCGCGCTCTTGCCCCCATCGATGAGTTCATGCGCCGCCTCGTTCAACTGCGGATCGTCGAGAAACTCCAGATGGGCCGCGATGATTTCGCCGCGGGTGGCGCCGCCCGTGGCGGCCACGCGCTCGAGCCGCGCACGCACATGCGCCCGCGCCTGATCGAGCGCGGCGCTTTCACGCGCGGATCCGGAACCGGCTTCTATGACATCGATCTCGCGACGCTCGATCCGGGTGGCGCGGCCCACCGCGAAACCGGCGACGGCCGCAACACCCAAGAGAACACCCTCGAGGGGAGCGGGGCTCTGGGTTGCGGCGGGTTCACGCGGCGCCGCGGCGTCGCGGCGGCCGGCGGCGTTGCCGCCCTTGTCGCCGCGCGCAACGTCGTGGCCGGCCGCCGATTCCATACGCAGCGCCTCCTGCATGCCGGCGAGGAGACCGTCGACGGACTGCGCGGCGTCGGCGCCGCTGGCCTCAATGGTCAACTCGTCGCCCTGGCGCACGCCGAGCGCCATGATGGCGACCACGCTGCGCGCATTGGCGCTGCGGCCATGCGCACGGAGCGTGGACGTGGCCCCGAATGCCTTGGCGCGCTGGGCGAGTATGGCGGCGGGCCGCGCATGCAACCCCTGGCGCAGCATCACGATGAGCGTTTGCACCACGGCCGCGTTCGACGGAGCGGCCGCCCCGGACGGCTGCGCGCCCGCCGCGATTTCAGGGATACCCTGGATCTCGAACAGGAGATCACCCGCGGCGACCGGGCCGACGGTGTGCCGCCGCGCCAGGTTCAAGCCGTCCATCGGTGTGACGAGGACGGGCGTCATCAAGCTCTTGGCGCCGCGAGCGACCACGTCGAGGTCGAAGCGGATGAGCTCATCGCCCGCGCGGACCATTGCGCCCGGCCGCACTCGGGCCTCGAATCCGCGACCGTTCAAGGTGACGGTGTCGATGCCGACGTGCACCAACACATCGACGCCGTCGGCGGCGCGGATCGACACGGCATGGGCGCTCGCGGGCAGGGTGACGATTTCGCCGGCACAGGGCGCGAGCACAACTGCGCCGGTGGGGTCGATGGCGAGGCCGTCGCCCAACATACGCCCCGCAAATACGGGATCGGGTACCGCGTCGAGCGCGTCACACCAGCCATCGAAAGGGGCAAGGATCCGAATAGTCGACATTCGCCGTTTACCCTCCGATCTCAACCCAGTCGAGCGCCCACATCGGATCCAGTCGTGGACGCGCGAAGCGCAGACACAGATCATGCCATCCCGCGAGGGCGGGCAAGCGCTGCGGTGCCAGCGTAGTGACGCCGGGAGTGTCAGACGCCGCCGCTAATGGCAGTAGGACAAGCGCTGGCGTGTCGCATCCGTCCACGTGAATTTCGAGCTCGCCCTGTACCGTGCGTGCGTCGCCCACCCGTATCTTGGCGGCCGCCGCGCCGATTTCATAATTAAACGGCAACGGCGCGACCGCGGCAACGATGAGCGGACCCTTGGACAAGTCGACGCCGCGATCGATCCAGCAAGGATTCATGATGTCGACGGCGAGCGGCGGCGATTCACTCCCACTTGGACTGAGCAAGAGGCCGATTCCCCCGCTGCATTGTTCGAGGTCGTGGCTGTCGCGGCGCAATATTGCCCGGGCGTCCAGGCGCTTCTCCCAGGCGCGCGACACCCGATCGGAACCGACAAAGGCGGCGGCACGGATCAGGGTACCCGTCGGCAGAGTCAGCGGCTCCGAATAGCGCGGCGACTGGGACGAGGGCTGTGTGCCGTCGAGGGTATAACGAATGTCGCCGACGCGAGCCGCAGGATCTTTCGCCGCGAGCTGGTTCGACAGAGTCAGGGAGTAGCCGCCGGGGGCGGGTGAGACCTGCGCCGCCGGCGCGAACACACTGTCGGCGTAGTTCAAGCCGAAGGCTCGATAGCGCGCGAACATGGGCACGAGTCGCTCCAGGAAATCCGGCCAACGTCGGCGTGCCGCCGGCGACCAGCCCACCTCCGCGAGCGCCGCGGCTCGCGGCAGCGCCATCCATTGGACGCGCTCTTCGGTTTGAATGTGCTCGGTCCAGAGATTGGCCTGCAGGCCAAGTACGTGCGACCGCTCACCGGTGCTTTGCGACGGGTCCCGCGGCTCGAATCCATACACATCCTCGAGCGAGAGCACGTTCAGACGGCCGGGCGGTTCGCTCGGCAGCGTGCTCTGCCGATGATCGAAGTAGAGCCCGGGATCCGGCGCGAGAACGGAATCGTTGCCCGCCGCGGCGGCGACATGCGCGCCGGAAACCCCGTGCCAGGACATGACGATGGCGTCCTTGCGAAGCCCCGGCTGCAAAATCTCATCCCAACCGACGATTCGGCGGCCCCGGGTCGCGAGGTAGGTGCCGATCCTCTGGGTAAAGTAGGCCTGCAGCGCGTCAGCGTCGTGAATCCCGAGCTCTGTCTTTCGCGCCTGAACCTGGGGCGACGCATTCCACTCGTCCTTCACGGCTTCGTCGCCGCCGATGTGTATGACGGGGCTGGGGAAGAGTTGCACCACTTCCGCCAGTACGTCATCCAGAAAGCCGAAAGTCTTGGGCTCCAAGTTGAACAGTTGACTCAGCACACCCCAGTTGGGCGAGACGCGCAGTGCCCCGGCGTCCGTGCCGGACCCCAATGCCGGGTAGGCGGCAATCGCCGCCGTCGCATGGCCCGGCATGTCGATCTCCGGGACGATTTGCACATGGCGGCCGGCCGCGAATCGGACGATGCCGCGCACCTCGTCTTGGGTATAGAAGCCGCCATAGCGTGCACCGCCCGGCTCGACTCGCCAGGCGCCGACCGAGGTCAGCCGTGGATACTTGCGGATCTCGAGCCGCCAGCCCTGATCGTCGGTCAAATGCCAGTGCAGCACATTGAGCTTGTGCCAGGCCATCCAGTCGATCATGGAGCGGACGAAGGCGGGCGATTGAAAATGCCGCGCCGAATCGAGCATCAATCCGCGCCAGGCATACGCCGGCGCATCGTGGATGCTCTGCGCGGCGATTCGGCCCGAATCACCCCCCGGCGGCAGGAGCTGCCAGAGAGTGACGGCGCCGTAGAACAGCCCCGCCGCGGTACTCGCGGACACCGTGATCCGCCGCGGTGCGACGTCGAGTTCGTAGCCCTCTGACCCTAAGCCGCCGCGCCGGCGGAATGCAATGGTGGGGGTGCCGGTGCCGCCGTTCGCGGCGGCCGGGATGATCGGCAACTCGAGTCCGTTGGTGCGGGTCCACAATTCAACGAGGTAGCGGGCCGCGGCGCGGGCATCGCCATCGCCGCGCGGCACCTCGATCACCGTGCCGGTGCCTACCTCGAATGAACCGGCCCCAGGGATGATCTCGGCGGGAATCGGAATGACATCGGCCGGCGACGCGGCCGCCGTGCCGAGCGCAAGGCTGAAAAAAAGGGCGGCGATTTGCACCGCCGCCCTTCGACCTCTCACGATTCTCGAGCCATGCCGCACGATTCACACTCTACTCGATTGCCTCGTGCGGCGGCTCCGGCCGTTTACAGCTTGAAGCGCACGTTCAGGTAGTACTGCTCGCCGTTCTTATAGAAAGCGCGGGGCTGGGTTTCGTTCAGCGCATAGTACTTGAGCGTCGGGTTGTTGAGGTTCATGCCATCGAAGGTCACACCCCAGTGGTCGTTGATGGTGTACGCCAACGACGCCGACAGCGTGCCGATGTTGTACTGCGTAAACGCCGTATTGCGGTCGAGTCCGCTGTAGAACGAGGAGCGGTACGTGTACGCGACCCGGGCGCTGAAGTGCTTGTTCTCGAAGTAGCCGCTGACGTTGTAGGTGTCCTTCGACGTGCCCACCAGGCGGTCGTCGCCCGTGGTCACCAGCGACGTCTGCTTGCCGTCCGCATAGGTGTAGTTGGCGTTGATTCCCAAGTTGTCGGTAAAGGCCTGCTGATACGCAAACTCGGCGCCTTCGACACGGCCCTGGGCATTGACCGGCACGGTCAGCAGGTAGGGCACCTGCACACCGTTCGGAAACACCGAGCTGTAGGTCAGCTCGTCCCGCGTGATCGAGCCGTAGCTCACGTAGTTTTTCAGATCCATGTAGAAAGCGGTCGCCGACAGCAGCGAACGCTTGGCGAAGTACCACTCGAGCCCTGCATCGAAGTTGTTGGACAGGATGGGCTTCAAGTCCGGATTGCCGCCCGAACCGCTGCCGACTTCATTGACGGCCCCCGGGGGCGATAGGGAGGTGAAGCCGGCGAGCGCCGAGTAGTCGGCGCGCGTCATGGTCTCCGCGGCCGCGAAGCGCGCGACGAGATCCTGGGTCACGTCGATTTTCAGGTTGGCGCTGGGCAGCACGTCGTTGTAGCTGTTCGAGGTGGGCACCCCGATGAAGGTGCCGAAGTCCGAATACTGCGAACCCGGCGTCAGGGGACTCACGCCGGTGTAGGTCAGAACGTCTTCGACTGTGTGAACGAAGCGCACGCCGACGTTTGCCGCCCAGTTCTCACCCTTGAAGTCGGCCTGTACGAAGGCGGCGGTGTCCTTTTCGTATACCTCGAACATGGAGTTCCAGTCCAAACGCGTCGCCGGGTTGCGGTTGACGTTGGCCGGACTGTCGTAGGCGGCGAGTTGCGCCGGGGTCCACAGCCAGATGTCGGTCGGGATGTTGGCGCCGAAGGTATTGAAATTCGACGGATAGTTCGAGAAGGTCGTCGGATAGTCCGCGGTGCTTTGTCCGGCGGCGCTCGGACCCTGGCCGATCACACCCGCGGAAGTGCGGTCATGCTTCTGGTAGCGCACACCGAACTTGAGGTCGGTCCAGGTTTGGTTATCGATCTTGAAGTCGCCGTCGATCTTGGCCCACTCCTCCGTGTCCTTCACGTCGGTGTTCTGGTCGCCGAATATCCAGCTGAACGCGACCGGCACGCCGCCCGGGGTTGGGGTGGTGTTGTTGGTGTTGCCCAGGCCGAAGCTGGGTCCTGAGCCGACGCCGTTCAGCTGATAGCTCGCGCCCGCGCCGACTCCGGGATTCGTCTCGGAGACGTTTTGATTCGGGGTCTTGCCGTCGCCCCAGGAGTAACCGACCTGGCCCAGGAAGCTCAAAGCTTCGCTGGCCTTCCAAGTCGTATCGAGATTGACGAAGTTCGCCGTCGCCTGTTCATCCGGCCGGGAGATCTGGTCGTACACGCCATAGGCGGTACCGGCCACCGGTGCGAAGGTGGCGGAAGTCAACGTGTTGTTCTGAACGACGTAGCCGGGATTCGGCGCCTGACCGGCTCCCGACGCGAGGAAGTGGGTGGACCAGAGCAGGTAGTTGTCGTTGACGTTGCTGGCGATCATTCTCGACGAGAAGCCCGACAGATCGAAGGTCAGATCGTCGATCGGCTTGAATTCGACATCGATCAGCCCGCCGTTGCGCTCGCGCTCCTGGGTGAAGTACGCGGCGCCGATGTCGGTCGGGTACTGCACGCCGGAGAGATTCGGATCGGCGAGGGCAACCTTGCTGCCCGGCGCTATGGTGTCGTAGCCCAACACTTCGATGCCGTCGCGGCGCAGGTGGCGCGTTTCGGAAAATAGCTGCACCATGACGCCGAAGTTGTTCGCATCGTTCTTCCAGGCGGCCAGCGCGCTGTACTGTCCGTCGGTCTTCGACGGCAGATCCGCGTACACCGCGCCCGCCGACGCTTGCAGCGTGAACGGCTGGGAGAAGTCGAGCGGCTTGCGAGTGATGATGTCGACGGAACCCGCGACGCCGCCCTCGACCAGCGAGGCCATGGAGCTCTTTTGGACGACGATTTGGCTGACGATTTCCGAAGGCAGCAGCGTGTAACTCACGCTACGGCCTACCGTTCCGGTTTGATCGAGCACGAACCAGTCGCCGGCCGCGACATTGTGGCCGTTGATGAGAGTCTGTGTGAGACTGGGGTTGGTACCGCGCATGCTGACCCGGTCGTTTTCGTCGAAGCCGCCTTCATTGGCGCCGGCCGAGCTGGTGGTGATGCCGGGTACTCGCGCCAGTGAGTCGGCGACGTTCTTGTCGGGCATTTTGCCGATGTCCTCAGCGGTGACGACGTCGACGACCTCGACCGACTTGCGCTTCGCCTCAATGGACTCTTCCGCCGATTTGCGGATGCCGGTGACGACGATTTCCTCGAGCGAGCTGTCGGGCGACGGTGCGGGGGCGGCAAGCGTCAGCGCCGGAGGCGCGAGCATCGCAAGACCCAGTGCCGACTTGACCGCCAGTGCGATCCGATTCATATAGAGATCCCCAGTTCTATTCATAGCAATGCCCCCTGTCCTGTCATCAATTCGGATTAAAAATTGTCATCGCCGGAGTGTGGCGTCGTTGCGGCGCCGACCGACTCGTCCCGTCGAGCGGTTGATCTGCCCACACCAGTTAAGGCCCAATATAGTACCAATTGTGAAAATCCGCTAGTGCCGCGTAATAAATACAGTATCTTTTCCTAAATATTCAATAAAATTAGCAGGTTAAAGAGAAATGTAATGGGTTGTTGTTCTAAAAGTGGTATTTGTTTGGTATTGTCCCGATGACCGACGACATACCGGAAGAACAATTCATCCCCATGACTTCACTCGCCAAAGCAGTCGGCCCGCTGGACGGTCGCGGCAACCTGCCGTTGTACCAAGAGTTGCAGCGGGCGCTGCGCAAGGCGATCGACAGCCGCCTCCTCGGGCCCGACGATGCGCTGCCCTCGGAGCGCGATCTGGCCACGGATTTCGCGGTGTCGCGCATTACGGTGCGCAAGGCCCTGGACGGCCTGGTTGCAGACGGCCTGCTGGTGCGCAGGCAGGGCGCCGGTAACTTTGTTTCCGCGCGCGTCGACAAGAATTTCGCCATGCTGACTTCGTTTTCCGAGGACATGCGCGCCCGCGGCCGAACGCCGCGCAGTGTGTGGCTGAAGCGGGCGGCGGGCACGGTCACGCCCGAAGAGGCGCTGCATCTGAGATTGAGTCCCGGCACGCCGGTGTTCCGCTTCAACCGAATTCGCTATGCCGACGATGCGCCGATGGCGCTGGAATACGCGACCATCGTGGCGACTGCGCTCCCCTCGCTGGAATCCGTCGACGCCTCGCTGTACGAAGCGCTGGAGCAAGCCGGCCAGCGTCCCGTGCGCGCGCTGCAGCGGTTGCGCGCGGTGCTGCTCACCGACGATCAAGCCGAACTGCTCAAGGCAAAGGCCGGCGACGCGGGACTCTTGGTCGAGCGCTTGGGCTCGCTGCCCGACGGACGCGCAATCGAGTTTTCACAGTCGTTCTACCGCGGCGATACCTACGACTTCGTCGCCGAGCTGAGCGCGAACACATGAGTGTTTCCCGCTCGCTCCGGGTCGAAGACACCCGCATGTTTCAGGAAGCGGCCAGCGCCTCGGACGCGGTGCGGGCGCAGTTGCAGCACGATGCCGCCGCCATTGCGAAGATCGGTGCGCAGGTGCGCCGTCTCGCGCCGCGCGTGGTGATCACCTGCGCGCGCGGCAGCTCGGATCATGCGGCCACTTTCGCCAAGTACCTGATCGAGACCCGTGCGGGTGTACTGACCGCATCGGCCGCGCCCTCGGTGAGCTCGGTGTACGGCGTCTCCCAGGATTTACGGGGATGCCTGTTCATTGCGCTGTCCCAATCGGGACGCAGTCCCGACCTGCTCGCCTCGGTGGCGGCCGCCAAGGCGGCGGGCGCGACGATTCTCGCCCTGTGCAACAGTCCCGACGCGCCGCTCGTGGCCGCCGCGGACCTGGTGATCGAATTGCGCGCCGGCGTCGAGACCAGCGTCGCGGCCACGAAGTCCTACCTGGCCACGCTGGCCGGATTGCTTCGGTTGGTCGCGGCGTGGACGCAGCACGCGGCGCTGACCTCCGCCCTCGAGGCGCTCCCGGCGATGATGGACCTAAGCTGGGCGCTCGATTGGTCGGCGGCCCTGCCCCTGCTCGAGTCCGCCGATCATCTCTATGTGGTGGGCCGGGGCTTAGGTTTGGGCGCGGCGCAGGAAGTCGCGCTCAAGTGCAAGGAAACCTGCGGCTTGCATGCCGAGGCCTTCAGCAGCGCCGAGCTGCGCCACGGCCCCTACGCGCTGTCGGGCCCGGGATTTCCGGCGCTGTTGCTCGCACAGCGCGACGGCACCCAGGCGGGAGTGGAAACCCTGGGCGGCGACCTCGCCGGCCGCGGCGTGCCGGTGCTGATGGCCGGTGCAAAAGCTTCCGGCGCGACCGTGCTGCCCACCATCGAAGCCCTGCCCGAGATGGCTCCGCTGCTGCTGGTGCAAAGCGCCTACCGCTTGATCGCCACGCTCGCGGTGCGGCGCGGGTTCGATCCCGACCACCCGGCGCATCTGCGCAAGGTCACGGAGACGATGTGATGCGAACGGCGCTCACCAACGGCCGGCTGCTGACCGGTGAGGGCATCGTGAGCGGACAGACTCTGCTGCTTGCAGGCCCGCGCATCGAAGCCCTGGTCGATCCAAATGATTCGCGCTGCCGCGGAAGCGAAGTCGTCGACCTCGGCGGACAACTGCTGCTGCCCGGATTCATCGACGTACAGGTCAACGGCGGCGGCGGCGTTCTGTTCAACGACGACCCGAGCCCGGAATCCATACGCACCATCGGCGAGGCTCACCGGCGCTTCGGCACCACCGGCTATCTACCCACGCTGATCAGCGACGAGCTCGATACCGTCGATCGCGCCATCACCGCCGTGCAAACCTGCCTCGATACGGGGATGCCCGGTGTTCTCGGTATTCACATCGAAGGTCCATTCCTCAACCGGGTCCGGCGCGGCGTGCACGATGCCAAGCACCTGCGGCCGCTCGACGACAGCCTGGTATCCCTCGTCAGCCGATTGCGCGATGGGCGCACCGTGCTGACGCTGGCGCCGGAGATGACGACGCCGGAGATCATCGCCAAGCTCGCCGCGGGCGGCATTTTAGTGTCCGCGGGGCATAGCGATGCCAGTTTCGCCCAGACTACCGAAGCCATCGCCCACGGCCTGCGCGGCTTCACCCACTTGTTCAACGGCATGGCGCGTCTCGATTCGCGCGCGCCGGGGATCGTCGGCGCCGCGCTCTACGATTTGAACACGTGGTGCGGGATCATCGTCGACGGCCACCACGTCGATCCCATCATGTTGCAGCTCGCGCTACGCTGCAAAGGCCACGATCGGTTCATGTTGGTCACCGATGCGATGCCGGCGGTCGGTTCGGCAAGCCCTGGTTTCATGCTGCAGGGACGCGCCATCACCGTGGTGGACGGGATATGCCGCGATGAGAACGGCACTCTCGCGGGCACCGCGCTCGATATGGCGGGCGCCGTGCGCAACGCCGTCTCCATGCTGGGCCTCGACATCGCCGAGGCCGCGCGCATGGCCGGCCAATATCCCGCCGAATTTCTCGGTCTCGGCCACGAGCTCGGACGCATCGCGCCGGGCTATCTCGCGAATCTCGTGCTGATGAACGACGAATTCAAGGTGCAGAAGACTTGGATCGAGGGACAGGCGTCGGCTTGATCTTCGGTTTCTTGGTCTTGCTGAGCGCGTCGATCAGGCTGATATCGGGATGCTTGGCGCAATCGGCCAGCAAGGCGCCCTGGAAGGTATTCAGCAAGTCGGCGTCGAAGATACGGCTGCCGGACTTTGCGGTAGAAAATCCGAACAGCCACATCATGATGGTGGTTGCGCTTTCCGGATCCGTGCGTGCCAACTCCATGTGCCGCGGAGCAAATGTCGAACATTCGAGAGTGCTGAGGTTCAGGGGATTCTTGGGCTCGGGTTTGACGACGGCCAGCGCATCCAGAACGCTCTCGGCGGGATTGCTCTTGCACTCACCGTCCAGCGCGAAGCCGAAGGCCGTGAGTGCTTCCGGATACATGACGTACCCGCCGGCCTTCGCCACGGAATAGCCGAACAGCCACATCACCGTGTTGATGTTGTCGGCGGTCGGATTCGTGACCGAGGCCGGCAAGACCTCGTTCTCATACTTCTCGCAGCTCAATGTCGCGATATTGAGCTGCGCGGCGCGGCTCATGCAGGGAGCCAAGCAGACGGTGAGAACGATCCCGGTGAGAATTTTCACTATTGGAACTCGCGAAGCGGGCCGGAACATCGGCGTTGAGCGGGATATGACACCATAGAACGGTGCGAAGTTCTCGAAATCGCTCGAGGTAGGCCGCTCCCGCGCCTTGTTGCATAATCTCCGGCGCGTACGCACTGAGGGGAGGGCGGATGAGCACAGTCCTGGTGACCGGCGGTTCGGGCTTCATCGGCAGCCACTCCATTCTCCAACTGCTGGCCGCGGGCCACCGGGTGCGGACCACCGTGCGGATCCTCGAGCGCGAGGGCGGCGTGCGCGCCATGCTGCGGCAAGGCGGCGCCGAGCCGGGCGATCGCCTGTCGTTCTTCGCCGCGGATTTGGAGGGTGACGCAGGCTGGGCGGCGGCGGCCGCCGGCTGCGACTACGTGCTGCACGTGGCGTCGCCCTTTCCGGCGAGCGTTCCCAAGCACGAGGACGAACTGATCGTGCCGGCGCGCGAAGGCGCGCTCCGTGTGCTGCGCGCCTCGCGCGGCGCCGGCGTCAAGCGCGTCGTGCTCACCTCTTCCTTCGCGGCGGTAGGTTACGGCTACAAGCCGCAAACGGCGCCGTTCGATGAAACGAATTGGACCAACATCGACGCCCAGGGTTTGGCTCCCTATGTGAAGTCGAAGACCCTGGCCGAACGGGCGGCCTGGGAGTTCATCGGCAGGGACGGCGGCGGCCTCGAGCTCTGCGTCGTCAATCCAGTGGGGGTATTCGGCCCGGTCCTGGGCCCCGACCTGTCAACCTCGATTCTCTTGCTGAAACGCATGATGGACGGCTCGATGCCCGGCTGTCCGCAGCTCTACTTCGGCGTCGTCGATGTGCGCGACGTCGCGGACCTGCACATTCGGGCCATGACTCATGCGGCGGCAAAGGGCGAGCGCTTTCTCGCGGTCGCGGGCGATTGCATGTCCATTCTCGACATGGCCAAGGTGCTGAAGCGCCGCATGGGCGCCTCGGCAAAAAAGGTGCCGACATTTCAATTGCCCAACTGGCTGGTGCGCCTCGCGGCATTGCGCGATCCGGTGGCGCGGTCGATCGTGCACGAACTCGGAAGAGTAAAGAACGCCAGCAACGAGAAGGCGAAGCGCGTGCTGGGCTGGACGCCGCGCTCCAACGAGGAGGCCATCGTCGCCACCGGCGAGAGCTTGGTGCGGTTGGGGCTGGTGGGGTGAAGCGATTGGCAATAACTTGTCGCCTCTCAACAAGGGCGTCATTCTCGATGAAAACCCCCATCGCCGAGAAAACGTCGAGCATCCTGCCTTTGGTTGCGTGGGCCTGGTTCTTGGTCTCCCCGGCCGCACAGGCCGGCGTGCATCGCTGTCTGCAGAAGGACGGCACCACGGTGTTCACCGATCAACCGTGCCCAGCCGACTCGGTTCAAGTGCCGAATCACGAACCATCGCGGGTGGTCGTCGAGCAAAAGGGCAAGGCGACGAACTTGGGCATGGTCGATCAGCTTTCCGCCAAACAACCTTTGACCTGCGTGTCGATCGATGGAGTCGGCAAGGATCAGACGCCGCCGGATCTGTACCAAGGCGTCTCGGCCTGCATCCAACAGGAGGATTATCGGACCGCGGTTGCGCTGTTTGCGCTCGCGGGCATGCAGAGCCGCTTTGATGCCCAGCGTGTTTTGGACAAGACCGCGGGACAGGCGGGGCAGGTGCTCATCATGGACACGCTCAACGGCCTTCCCGGCGACAGACGCGCGAAATTCCAAGCCGCCGTCAGGGGGGTGGCCGCGGATCCCGAGGTGCTTTCCCGCACCTGCGCCTCCATTCGAAAGATCGGCTACCCCACCTACTATCCCGCATACATGGTGCTTCACGGTATTCGCGCGTTCACCGCGAAACCCGACGACCCCACCCTGGAAGCGAACTTCGACGGCCCAACCGCGTGGAACTCCTTGCTGTCGAGCTATTTGAACTGCCGGTCCGCGACGGAGAAGTGACGATCAACCGAGCGCGTCGGCAATCACGATCGATGCCGGGCCGCGACGGTGCGCAGCAAATCGCGCAGCAATGATTTCAGCGGCTCGGCGCGGGCTGCGTCGAACGCCGGCGTGCGCGCCTCTTCGAGGTAGGCGCTTTGCGCGATTTCCAGTTGCACGGCTTCGATATGCGCGGCGGGATTGCCGTAGTGGCGGGTGATGTAGCCGCCTTTGAATCGGCCGTTGACCACGAAAGAGAACTTATTCTGCGCGCCCAGGGTGGTCACGATGCGGTACAGGATGATCGGCGAGCAGCTGCGTCCGTCGGCGGTGCCCACATTGAGATCCGGGAGGCGTCCCTCAAACAGTCCCGGGACCTGGGAGAGAATCGAATGCGCGTCCCACAGGATGCAGGTTCCGTAAATCCGTGCGAGCTCCCGGGTGAGGCTCGCGAGCTTGTCGTGGTAGGGCTGCCAGTACATGCAGAGGCGCTCGGCGATTTCTCCGGGCGTGGGATTGCCGTCCTCCAAGTACAAGGGCGCGCCGTCGAAGCTTTCCGTGGGACACACCGTGGTTTCGCGCTGACCGGGGTACAGCGGCGCGCCGTCGGGCGGCCGGTTCAGGTCGACGAGATATCGTGTATGAGTCGCGCGCAGCACGGTCGCGCCCAATTCGCGAAAAAAATCGTACAGTTCGGGGACGTACCAATCGGTGTCGGGTAGATCGAGCGCCTTGGGTTGCAGCCGTGCCGCGAGCTCAGGCGGCACGTAGGTTCCCGAATGAGGGAAGCTGATCAGCAGCGGTCCTTCGCCCGCCACATACTCGAAGAGGGGCTCAGGGGCCCGCAGCTGCGTCATCTGTGCTCCGCTCTCGACGGGAGGATTCGCTCGATGAGCACGGAGAAGCGTCCCGATTTGACCCAGTGCTGCGCCGCGCGGATATCCGGCGAGAAGTACCGATCGGCGGCATAGAAGGGCACCTCGCCGCGAATGATGCCGTGAACCTTCTCGAGGTGCGTCGATGAGCGCGCGGGGCGGTGGAAATCGATCCCTTGAGCGGCGGCCAAAAGCTCTATGCCGATCACGGCGGCCGCATTGTCGACCATGGGACTCAGGCGGCGGGCGCCGTGGGTGGCCATGCTGACATGGTCTTCCTGGTTGGCGGAGGTCGGAATCGAATCGACGCTGCAGGGAGTCGTGAGAGTCTTGTTCTCCGCGACCAGCGCTGCGGCGGTGACCTGGGCGATCATGAAACCCGAATTCACGCCGCTGTTCTCCACCAGGAAGGCGGGCAGGCCGCTCATTTTGGGGTCGACCAGCACGGCTATGCGCCGCTCCGCGAGGTTGCCGATCTCCGCGATCGCGAGCGCGAGGGTATCGGCAGCGAAGGCCACGGGCTCGGCATGAAAGTTTCCGCCCGAGAGAACGTCGCCCGACTCCACGAACAGCAGCGGATTGTCGGTGACGGCATTGGCCTCACGCTCCAGCGTGATGCTGCAATTTTGAATGAGTTCGAGGCAAGCGCCCATCACCTGCGGCTGGCAACGAAAGGAATAGGGGTCCTGCACGCGCGAGCAGTCGAGATGCGAGGCGCGAATGGCGCTGCCCGCGATCAAGTCCCGGTACTCGCGCGCCACGGCGATCTGACCGGGCTGCCCGCGCACCGCGTGAATACGCTCATCGAAGGGCGCATCGCTGCCCTTCAGCGCATCCACCGACATGGCGCCCGCGACGACGGCGGCGGCAAACACATCTTCCGCGCCGAACAGTCCCGCGAGCGCGAGAGCCGTGGAGACCTGGGTGCCGTTGATCAATGCCAGCCCCTCCTTGGCCCGCAGCTTCAGGGGTGCAAGACCGGCGAGCGCCAGGCCTTCGCCCGCGGGCAGCGTGGCGCCGCGCACGCGCACCTGGCCGATGCCCAGCAACACCGTGCTCAGGTGCGCGAGCGGCGCCAGGTCTCCCGAGGCGCCCACCGACCCTTGCGCGGGAATCACCGGATACACCTCGTGCTCGAGCAGCGCCAGCAGGGCATCGACGACGGCCATGGTGATGCCGGAATGTCCGCGCGCCAGCGCGTTGACCTTCAGTGCCAGAATCAGCCGGACGACGGGATCCGGCAGCGGATCGCCCACGCCCGCCGCGTGCGAGAGCAGGAGGTTTCGCTGCAGAAGGTCGAGCTGCTCGGCCGGTATGCGGGTCTGGGCCAGCAAACCGAATCCAGTATTGATGCCGTACGCGGCATCGCCCTTGGCAATGATGTCATCGACCAGAGTGCCCGCCACCGCGATGCGGCCGCGGTCATGCGCCGTCAACCGCAGGGTTGTCGGGTGTTCGTGGATGCGCCTAAGAATCGACAGATCGAGCTGACCGGCGCGAATGTCCAGTATTTGCGTCAAGGGTCACTCGATCATGGGCAGGTTCAGACCCTGCTCGCGGGCGCAGGCGATGGCGATCTCATAGCCCGCGTCGGCGTGGCGCATGACGCCGGTACCCGGATCGTTCCAGAGGACGCGGCGAATGCGCTTGGCCGCGGCGTCGCTGCCGTCGCAGACGATGACCACACCGGCATGCTGGGAGTAGCCCATGCCGACCCCGCCGCCGTGATGAATGGAAACCCAGGTGGCGCCGCTCGCCGTATTCAGCAGGGCGTTGAGCAGAGGCCAGTCGGAGACGGCGTCCGAGCCGTCCTTCATCGATTCGGTCTCGCGGTTCGGGCTGGCCACGGAGCCGGAGTCCAGATGATCGCGGCCGATCACGATGGGCGCGGAGACCTCGCCGCTTCGGACCATCTCGTTGAACGCCAACCCTAGGCGATGCCGTTGTCCCAGCCCCACCCAGCAGATGCGCGCCGGCAATCCCTGGAAATGAATCTGCGAGCGCGCCATGTCGAGCCAGTGATGCAGATGCGGATCGTCGGGGATCAATTCCTTGACCTTGGCATCGGTTTTGTAAATGTCTTCCGGGTCGCCCGAGAGCGCCACCCAGCGGAACGGACCCACGCCGCGGCAGAACAGCGGGCGGATGTACTCCGGCACGAAGCCCGGGAAATCGAAGGCGCGGGTCACACCCGCATCGAGGGCAACCTGGCGGATGTTGTTGCCGTAGTCGAATACCGGCAGCCCCATCCCCTTGAAGCGCAGCATGTACTCGACATGCTTGGCCATGGAGGATTTGGCGGCGGCGGCCGTGCCGGCAGGATCGCTCACGCGCCGCTCGTCCCATTGCTCCACCGTCCACCCTTCAGGCAGGTAGCCGTTGACGGGATCGTGCGCGGAAGTTTGATCGGTCACGGCGTCCGGGCGGACGCCGCGTTCGAGCAGGGCGTGCAGCACATCGACGATGTTGCCGAGCAGGGCCACCGATAGGGGCTTGGATTTTTTCTTCGCGGCCTCGAGCATGGCGAGCGCCTCATCCAGCGACTTGGCCTGCGCGTCCACATAGCCGGTTTCCAGACGCTTGGCGATGCGGCTTTGGCGGCATTCCACCGCGAGCATGCTGAAGCCGGCCATGGTGGCGGCCAAGGGCTGCGCCCCGCCCATGCCGCCCAAGCCCGCCGTGAGTATCCACTTGCCGTTCACCTGATCGTTGAAATGGCGCCGGCCCATTTCGGCGAAGGTTTCGTAGGTGCCCTGGACGATGCCTTGGCTGCCGATGTAGATCCACGAGCCGGCCGTCATCTGGCCGAACATGGCGAGTCCCTTGCGATCGAGCTCGTTGAAGTGCTCCCAGGTCGCCCAGTGCGGCACCAGGTTCGAGTTGGCGATGAGTACCCGCGGCGCATCCGCATGCGTCGGGAACACTCCCACCGGCTTGCCGGACTGCACCAGCAGGGTTTCCTCTTCGGTGAGGGCTTTCAGCGTTTCGACGATGCGGTCGTAGCAATTCCAGTCGCGGGCCGCGCGCCCGATGCCGCCGTACACGACGAGCTCGGCGGGATTCTCCGCGACTTCGGCGTCCAAGTTGTTCATCAGCATGCGCAGCGGCGCTTCGGTCATCCAGGACTTGGCGCTCAAGGTCTTGCCGCGGGCGGCGCGAATGATTCGGGGTTTCAAAGGGGCGAGCATGGTTGCATCCTTATTAGGGGCGGAAACGCCCCGACATTTCATATCGGGAACCGGGATAGTAGAGACGGGCCACCGAGGCGATCTGTCCGGCAGTCCAGGTGCGCCGTATCACGAGCAGGCAGGGCTCCTCGCGCTTCATGGCCAGAAGTTTGCGGGTGCGCTCATCGGGCATCACGGCACGCAGCAGATGCTCGGCCTCCTGCAGCGGTGCGACTTTGATCAGGTAGTCGTAGGGAGTGGTCTGGTTGAAATCCACTTTCAAATAGTCGGGCGCGAGCTTGGGAAGAACGTAGCGGTCTTCGAGCTGGATGGGCCGGTCGTTTTCGAAGTGCACGATGACCGAGCAGTACAACTCGCTGCGGGGTGCGATGCCGAAATCCTCCGCGAGATCTGCGACGGCGCGAACGCGCTCGAGGGACACGATTTCGGCGCGGTGCACATGGCCCCGGCCGCCGATCTCGTCGGCGATGCTGCGGATTTCGAGCGGATGCGCGTGTGCCTGCCGGTCGGCGACGAAGCTGCCGACTCCGGCGATGCGCACCAGAACGCCTTCGTCGCGCAATTCGCGCAAGGCCCGATTGGCCGTCATGCGCGACACGCCGAAGGATTTTACGATGTCGTTTTCGGACGGTACCCGCGTCGAGGCTCCCCACTTGCCTGAGCCGATATTGTCGAGGATGTGCCGCTTTACCTGCAAATACAGCGGCTGCAAGGACGCGTTGGGCTTGCTCATGGGCTCAAGATTAAGCTGTATAGACAGGTACAGTCAACCACTTTAACGCAACCCCTTTGGGAGACCTCGAACTCTGCTGCCAAATCCTCAGGCCGCGCCGGCGAGCCTGCGCAGCAAGCCGCCGAACGCCGCGCGCGACTCCTCTTCCACCGCGTGGCGTCCGTCTTTGATCACCCAGCGGCCGGCCACCATGCAATGGCGGATGGCGGCGTCCCCGCCCGAGAACAGCAAGTGGTCGAAGGCGCCGTCGAGGGTAGCGCCCACCATGGACGGGTGGGCCGGATCGAGCACCAGCCAATCGGCGCGGCGTCCCGCCTCGATCGATCCGATTGGCTGGCCGAGGGCCTGTGCCCCATGCTGCGCGGCGTCACGCCAGAGGCGAGTGCCCACATGCGATTCGGCCGCGCCGGCGAGCACCGCGCGCCGCTTCTTGCGCAGCCGCTGCTGGTATTCCAGCCAGCGCAGCTCCTCGGTGGGGCTGACCGTCGATTGGCTGTCGGAGCCGATACAAAGACGACCGCCCGCCTTGAGATAGCGGGCAGTGTCGAAGAATCCGTCGCCCAGATTGGCTTCGGTGCTGATGGACACACACACGGTGGCCGCGGCAGCGGCAATCCCCTCGAGTTCCTGGGGTGTGGCATGAGTGGCATGTACCAGACACCAGCGAGAATCGAGCGATCCCGTGTCGAGCAAGAGCTCGATGGGACGGCGGCCGGTTTCTTTCAGACAGGCCTTCACTTCCAGCACCTGCTCCGCCACATGAATGTGCAAGGGCATGTCCGCGTCGATTTTTCTCAGACTCAACGTGACGTCGCGCAAGGTGTCGAGTGGCACGGCACGCAGACTGTGGAAGGCCACGCCGGTGCGCTGCGTTCGTGCCGCAGCGCCGCCCGCGGCTTGGGCCAGGCGTTCGGCGGCGACGCGATCCTCGACCGCGCGCAGAAAGCTGTCCGTGTCCGAAGCGAATCTCGCCTGCTCGGGTTTCAGGGGCCGCCCGCCGAAGTCGCTGCACTGGTACAGCGTGGGCAGGAAGGTGAGGCCGATGCCCGCGACGGACGCCGCGTCGGCGATGGCTTCCCAGAGAGGGTTGGCGCCCGGATAGGCAGCACCTCCCGGTTGGCGGTGCAGGTAGTGAAACTCCGCGACCGAGGTGTAGCCGCTCTTGAGCATCTCGATGAACAGCTGCGTTGCCAGAATCTGCAGATCGCCGGGCTCGATGCGATTCGCAAGATCGTACATGGCGCGGCGCCAGGTCCAGAAACTGTCGCCCGCCGACAGCCGATATTCGGTGTTCCCCGCCATGGCCCGCTGGAACGCGTGGCTGTGCGCATTGGGCATGCCGGGAACCACGATGCCCTCGACGCGCTCCGTATCGCGCGACTCTTCGGCCGACGCGTCGTCGATCGCGGTAATGAATCCTTCGTCCGACACCGTCGCCACGACGCCTTGGGCCCACCCGTGGGACAGATACACTGACTGCAAATAGTAGCGGCGCACGTTGACTATACCTGTATAGGGAACCAGCGTTGCCGTATCATACGGCCAACAAGCTTTGGCGGGCGATCAGCAGTGCAAAAAGAGTCGGGCAAGGAATGGGACCAGATTTGGGTGGGTGCAAACATTGCCACCATGGTCGCGGGCACGGGCCCTTATGGCAACATCAAAGAAGCCGCCCTCGCGGTGAAGGGCGAGCGGATTGCATGGATTGGCCCCGCCCGCGAGGGCTACGCCCGCGCCTTGGGCCAGGGTGTCCCCGTCCAGGACGCCCAGGGTCTATGGATCACCCCGGGACTGATCGATTGCCACACCCACCTGGTGTATGGCGGCAACCGGGTCGAGGAATTCGAGAAGCGCCTCTGCGGCGTCTCGTACGAGGAGATTTCGCGGACCGGCGGCGGCATCCAGTCCACCGTGCGGGCGACCCGGGCGGCGACTCAACAGGAACTGCGCGCATCGGCGGCCATCCGCGCCCAACACCTGATGGCGGAGGGAGTCACCACCATCGAGGTGAAATCCGGATACGGGCTCGAACTCGAGGCGGAGCGGAGACTCCTCGAGGTGGCGCGGGATCTCGAGTCGCTGTTGCCGGTCACGATCAAGAAGACATTCCTCGGCCTGCATGCGTTGCCGCCGGAATTCGCGGTCAATCGCCAGAGTTTCGTGGACGACGTCGCAGGTCCCTGGCTCGAGTCGCTGGCCGCCGCGGGGCTGGTGGATGCGGTCGATGCGTTCTGCGAGAACATCGCCTTCACCTTGCCGGAAACGGAAAGCCTGCTGCGGGCGGCGAAGCGGCTGGGCCTGCCCGCGCATGTGCACGCGGGGCAGTTGAGCGACATGGGCGCCGCGGAACTCGCGGCGAAGTGGGGCGCGCTGTCCGCGGATCATCTGGAGTACCTGAGCGCCGCCGGCGCGCGCTCCCTCGCCGGCGCCGGCGCGGTCGCCGTGCTGCTGCCGACCGCGTATTTCACGCTGCGGCAGACCACGCCTCCGCCCGTCGGCCTGCTGCGCGAGGCCGGGGTACCGCTCGCCATCGCCACCGACTGCAATCCAGGGACTTCCCCCTGCACCTCGATTCTGCTCGCGCTCAACATGGCCTGTACTTTGTTTGGATTGACTCCCGAGGAAGCGTTGAGCGGCGCCACGCGGCTGGCCGCGCGCGCCGTGGGTGCGCTGGATGACATCGGAACCCTCGAGGTCGGAAAGCGCGCGGATCTGGCCCTGTGGCGTATCGAGCGGCCGGCGGAACTTTGCTATGCCCTGGGCGCGAACCCCTGTGCCGGGGTGGTGCATCGCGGGAAGCTCAGGCGCCCGCAATCACTCAACCTAGGCTGATCCGGCGTGCCTCGTTCACGGGCGCCGCGACGGCGCCGCCGATTCCTTCTCAAGTGCCTGCTGTTCGCGGGTCTCGCGTTGGCCGCCGCAATTGCGGTGATCGCGGTGTGGGTGGTGCACCTCGACGGCGTCGTCACCCGGGAATTCCAGGGCCGGCACTGGTCCGTGCCGGCGCGCGTCTTTGCAGCGCCGCTGGAACTCTACGTGGGCGCCCCCGTATCCGCCGGCGACGTGGAGGATGAACTGCATCGGCTGCACTACCACGCCGGCGATCCGTCGACGGGCCCGGGTATCTACCTGCGGCATGGCGACTCCTTCGATGTGCAGGCGCGCCGCGTGCGCTTCAGCGACGAACTGCGCGAGCCCACACGGCTGTCGATCCGCGCATCCGGCGGCGCGATCACCGACCTTAAGTATGCCAACGGCACGGAGCTGCCGGTGTTTCGCCTCGACCCGCCCATTGTCGGCAGCATATTTCCCGTCCACGGCGAGGATCGGCTGGTCCTCGCGCCCGCCGATGTGCCGCCCTTGCTGCGGACGGGCATCAAACTGATCGAGGATCGCCGCTTCGACGAACACCATGGCGTCGATGTCGTCGGTGTGCTGCGGGCGCTGTGGGCGGACCTGCGGGCCGGCCGGGTGGTCCAAGGCGGCAGCACCCTGACACAGCAGCTGGTCAAGAATTACTTTCTCTCGGATGAGCAGACGATTGGGCGCAAGGCGACCGAAGCCATCATGGCGCTGCGGCTCGAGTCGCACTATTCCAAGGAGGAA